>Ga0153933_1000075_pt1 | contig 57182 bp, 49 predicted proteins | sample TSNJ017MetaG_FD_102275 | JGI IMG/M metagenome (GOLD analysis project Ga0153933, IMG submission 102275) | Attine ant fungus gardens microbial communities from New Jersey, USA - TSNJ017 MetaG | ecosystem: Host-associated > Fungi > Mycelium > Unclassified | place: USA: New Jersey, Wharton State...
ATCGAGCGCGGCCGGCAGGCCGGCTTCCACGACTATGTCGCCAAGTTCGACCGGCCCGGGCTGATCGCGGCGCTGAAGGAACAGACCGCCGAGCTGCGGCGGGCCGCTTAAGGAACAGATGCGATGACGACCAGCAAGACCGAGATGAGCGAAGGGGCAATGTCCGAATACGTCACGGCGGTGATCGGCGGGCAGCTGTTCGGGCTGCCGATCTCCCGGGTCCAGGACGTGTTCATGCCGGAGCGGCTGACGCGCGTTCCCTTGTCGTCGGCCGAGATCGCCGGCGTGCTCAACCTGCGTGGCCGCATCGTCACCGTGGTCGACATGCGCGCCCGGCTCGGGCTGCCCAAGGCCGATGACGGCAAGCCGCCGATGGCGGTCGGCGTCGACCTGCGCGGCGAATCCTATGGCCTCTTGATCGACCAGATCGGCGAGGTGCTGCGCCTGCCCGACGCGGGCCGCGAGGAGAACCCCGTCAACCTCGATCCCCGCATGGCCAAGCTCGCCGGCGGCGTCCACCGTCTCGACGGCCAGCTCATGGTCGTCCTCGATGTCGATCGCGTGCTCGAATTGATGCCCAAGACAGCCGCCGCGGCGTAAGCGCCCGTGGCGAATAATAAGGAGGCCTACACATGAAGACGTGCCTTGTTGTCGATGATTCCGGCGTGGTGCGGAAGATCGCCCGCCGTATCCTCGAGGGATTGGATTTCACCGTCGTCGAAGCCGAGGACGGCGAAAAGGCGCTGGACGCCTGCAGGCTTGCCATGCCGGATGCGGTGCTGCTCGATTGGAACATGCCCGTGATGGACGGCTATGATTTCCTCGTCCATCTGCGCCGCATGCCCGACGGCAATCTGCCGAAGGTGGTGTTCTGCACCACCGAGAACGGCATCGACCACATCTCGCGCGCGCTGGATGCCGGCGCCAACGAGTACATCATGAAGCCGTTCGACAAGGACATCGTCGCCGCCAAGTTCCAGGAAGTGGGCCTGCTCGCGCTCGACGCGCCGAGCGAAGCCTGAAGCGATTTCCCATTCCTTGCCGCTGAGAGGCTCCCGTGACGCCCCCTGACTACGAGTATCTGCGTAAACTGCTGAAGGACCATTCCGGTCTCGATCTGTCTGCGGACAAGCAGTATCTGATCGAGAGCCGGCTCGTGCCGCTGGCGCGCAAATGCGGCCTGAACGGCATCCCCGACCTGGTGGCGAAGGCGAAGGCCGGTTCGTCCTCGCATATCGCCCAGGTGGTCGAAGCCATGACCACCAACGAGACCTTCTTCTTCCGCGACAAGGTGCCGTTCGATCACTTCCGCGACACCATGATGCCAGAAGTCCTGAAGGCGCGTGCCGCGCGCAAGAGCCTTCGGATCTGGTGCGCCGCCGGCTCGACCGGCCAGGAGCCGTATTCGCTGGCGATGTGCCTCAAGGAAATGAGCGCGGCGCTCGCGGGCTGGCGCATCGAGATCGTCGCCACCGATCTGTCTCAAGAGGTGCTGGAGAAATCCAAGGCCGGCATCTACAGCCAGTTCGAGGTGCAGCGCGGACTGCCGATCCAGATGCTGGTCAAATACTTCAAGCAGACGGGCGAGCTCTGGCAGGTCAATCCCGAGTTGCGGGCGATGGTGCAGCACCGCCAGCTCAATCTGCTGCACGACTTCTCGCAGCTCGGCACGTTCGACGTGATCTTCTGCCGCAACGTACTGATCTATTTTGATCAGGACACCAAGATCGCGATCTTCAACCGTCTTGCTCGGTCGGTGGAAGCCGACGGCTTCCTGGTGCTGGGTGCCGCGGAAACAGTGGTCGGCCTGACCGACACCTTCAAGCCGGTCCCCGAGCGGCGCGGCCTGTACCGGCCGAGCGGTGCACGGGCCGTTGCGACCGGACCAGCCATGCCCAAGGTCGCTGCCATGGCGGCGGGACGGTGAGCAGTGACGGAGGACGGCAAACTCGTCGAGCGGGTGACGTTCAGCCGGGGCATTGACGTCTGCATCATGGCCATCGACGGTACCTGGCGGCGGGATTGCGTGCTCAACGCCATCTCCGACAATGATGCGGAGCTGACCGTGGAGGGGTCGATCCAGGGGCTCAACCTGAAGGAGTTCTTCCTCCTGCTGTCGTCGACCGGCCTTGCCTACCGCCGCTGCGAGCTGGTCCGCGTCAACGGCACCGAAATGGACATCAGCTTCCTGAAGGGCCGGCCGGGCAAGAAGCGATCGGGGGCGGCCGATATGGAGCAGATGGCCTGATCAGGCCAGGCCCGGCGCTCAGTTCGCCGCCCGCTCTCTGCTCCGCGCCGACACGATCTTGCCACGATCCCGGGAAGGCTACGGAACCGATCGTCATCTGGCAGGTTGGGCCGGGTCGGTACTTTGCCGATCGATGCCGGACGACTGGTCCTATCCCTTGCGGGTCAGTTGAGGGTGCGCGCCGGCGCTTCCGAATCGAGCAGCCGGTCGAGTGCGGTGCCGAGGCCGGCGTCGCAGGCCTTCAGGACGCTCGACGCCGCGATGTAGCGCGGGGTGATGTCATCAAGCACGACGATATTGTCGGCGGCGTCCTGCTCGGCAAGCAAGGCCTCGCGCGCGATCGCCGACTCGACCAGCCGCAGGCTGGCCTGCACATGCCCGATCAGTGCCACGAGGTCGCTTACGACGATGTGAAACGGATCATTGGCTCCGTCTGATCGCACCGCAACGTTATCGGCTCCTGCACTTGCCATGCATGTTTCTCCACTGCCCTCCACTTTTAGGGAATGCGGTGCTACTTGTGCGTTAAGCTCACGTCCCGTACTAATACGGTCAATGGATCGATACGCTCGGGACGTGTTGTTGTGCGGTCAGGCGTGACGCTTCACAACTGATGGACGATGCATATGGCTGAGAATGGCGCTCCCCGCGGGGAGATTTTCGTAGTCGACGACGATCCTGCCGTTCGCGATACGCTTTCCATGGTGTTGTCGGCGGCCGGCTACAAGGTGATCTGCTTTGCCGACGGCGCCGCGCTGCTGTCGGTTGCGCGGAGCAGGACGCCGGCCTGCATCCTGCTCGACGTGCATATCCCCGGCAAATCCGGTCTCGATATTCTGAGGGAGCTGCACGGCGAGGACTACCCGGCGCCGATCTTCATGATCTCCGGTCAGGGCGATATCTCGATGGCGGTCAGCGCCATCAAGAATGGCGCGCTGGATTTCATCGAGAAGCCGTTCCGCGGCAGCGAGATCGTCAGCCGGCTCAATGAGGCGATCGATGCCTATACGCGGCGCCAGGCCGAGAATTCGGCCTCACGCGTCGCCTCGCTGCACTTCCCCGGACGCGAGCCGCTGACACGGCGTGAGCGCGAGGTGCTCGAGCAGTTCACGTCCGGCGCCTCCAACAAGGAGGCCGGACGCCAGCTCGGCATCAGCCCGCGCACGATCGAGGACCACCGCGCCAACATCATGAAGAAGCTCGGGGCACGCAACGCCGCCGACCTCGTCCGCATCGTGATGACCGCGCAGCGCCAGGCGTGATCTTCGGCTCCGCGCGGCTGCACGCCCCGTCATCCTCAGGATGACGGTGATGCAGCGAACCTCTCCCCTCGTCGTCCCGGCGAAAGCCGGGACCCATAACCACAGGGTCGGGTTGTCGAAGAAGGCTGTGGCCCCAACGTCGCGCAACAATGACCTTCGGTGGTTATGGGTCCCGGCCTTCGCCGGGACGACATCGAACATGTTGCGTCATCGAGAGTCATACATTCACATTCTCTCAGGATGACAGGGAGCGCGTTAATCCGCCAGCGCCTTGCGGATCATCGCGGCGAGCTCCGACTTGCGATAGGGCTTGGGCAGCAATAACACGCCCTCGTCGAGGCGGCCGTGATGGATGATCGCGTCCTCGGTATAGCCCGACGTGTAGAGCACCTTCAGCTCGGGCTTCATCGCAAAAACCTGTTCGGCGAGCTGACGGCCGTTCAGCCCGGGCATGATCACGTCGGTGAACAGCAGGTCGAACGGCGTGCCGGCCTCGACGATCGCCAGCGCTTCCGTGGCATTGGCGGCCTCCAGCGTCACATAGCCGAGCCCATGCAGCTGCGCGAGCACGTAGTCGCGGACCAGCTTGTCGTCCTCGACCACCAGGATCGTCTCGTGGCCGCCTTCGAGGTCAGACGGCACAGGGGTCTCGACCACGGTCGACGCGCCCGAGGCCGGCGGCAGATACAGCCGGATCGTGGTGCCGTGGCCTTCCTCGCTGTAGATCTTGATGTGCCCGGCCGACTGCTTGACGAAGCCGTAGACCATGCTGAGCCCGAGGCCGGTGCCCTTGCCGGGCCCCTTCGAGGTGACAAAGGGATCGAACACCTTGTCGAGCATGTCGGACGCGATTCCGACCCCGGTGTCGCTGACCGCGATCATGGCATAGGGGCCGGGCCGCACATCGCCATGCAGGCCGGTATAGCTCTCGTCGAGCAGCACGGACGCGGTCTCGACCGTGAGGCGGCCGCCTTGCGGCATCGCATCACGGGCGTTGAGCGCAAGATTGAGCAGCGCATTGGCGAGCCGGTTGGGATCGACCACCGCGAGGCACTTCTCGTCCTCGAACGCGGTGCGGATATCGACCTGCTCGCCGAGCGTCCGCCGCAGCAGCTTGGCAGTGTCGACGATCAGCACGTTGATGTCGATCTCGCGCGGCTCGAGCGGCTGCCTGCGGGCGAACGCCAGGAGCTGCTGGGTCAGGTCGGCGCCGCGCGAGGCCGCCTCGTCGATCATCCGCGTGATCGCCGCGAGTTGCGGCTCATTCTGCACGGCGTCGGCCAGGATCTCGATCGTGCCGGTGATGACGGTGAGGATATTGTTGAAGTCGTGCGCGATGCCGCCGGTGAGCTGGCCCACGGCCTCCATCTTCTCCGACTGGCGGATCCGGTCCTCGGCGGCGATCTTGTCGGTGAGGTCGCGGATGAAGCCGTTGAACACGAAGCCGTCGCGGGTCTTCAGCGCCGAGATGCTGAGCTCGGCGGTGAACTCGGTGCCGTCGCGGCGCCGGATCTGCACCTCGCGGCGGGGTTGGCGAACCTGCTCGCCGCCGCCTTGCAGGAAGCCGGCGAGTGCGCCCCGCAGCGGACCGCCCGGCCGGCCCATCAGCTCGAACACGTTGCGGCCGATCGCCTCGTCGCGGCTCCAGCCGAAGATCGTCTCGGCCTGCGTGTTCCAGTCGCTAATGAGTCCGTTCTGGCTGATCTGGACGAAGGCGTCGAGCGAGCCGTCGATGATGCCGCGTGCGAGCTGCGCGCTTTCACGCAGGCTCTCCTGCGACTTGCGGCTCTCGGTCATGTCGCGGCCGACCAGGTAGAAGCGCTTGACGGGTTCGGACCAGACGCCGAGCCAGGACAGCCAGACCTCGCGGCCGCTGCTGTGAATGCAGCGCGCATCGGAGATCCTCGGGCGTTGTCCGCGCCGCAGCGCCCGTATGTCGGCCCGCGAACGTTCCAGATCTTCGTGATGGATGAAGCGCGCGCCGCTCATGCCGACCATATCGTCCGGCTGATAGCCGAGGATGGTCTGGCAGCTCGGGCTGATCTGGACCACCTCGCCGCGCGAGTTCATCACCATGATCAGGTCCTGCGACGTCTCGAAGATGCGCCGCCGCTCCTCGGCCTGCTGCCACAGCGCCTGCTCGGCGCGGTTGCGCTCGCTGATGTCGCGCGCGGTCCTGGAGATCCCGATAATGGCGCCCGAGATCGCCTTGATCGGCGACACACTGAGCGAAACCTCCACCGGCGCGCCGTCCTTGCGCATCAGCACGGTCTCGTTCTGCTCGATCCGCTCGCCCCACCCGATGCGGCGTACGATATCGTCGATCTCGGCGCGCCGGCTCGATGGCACGATCAGCGCGATGTGCCGGCCGACGGCCTCCGCCTCGCTGTAGCCGAACAGCCGCGCGGCGGCCGGATTCCAACTGCTGATGGTGCCGTCGATCGATTCCGTGATGATGGCGTCGTTGGAGGATTCCACGGCCGCCGTGAACAGGCGCTCGCGTTCAGCATAATGGTCGCGCGCCGCCTCGGTGCGGCGGTGCTCGGCGGCCTCGTGCTCGAGCGCCACCGTCTTGGCGTTGGCCTCGTCGATCACGCGCACGAAGGCACGGGCAAGGACGCCGGTCTCGCCGCCGGCATTGACGGGAATCGCCGCCGTGCCCTTCTCCGTGACGCGCTCGACGGCAGCGGTCAATCGCGTGATCGGCCGGGTCAGCGATCGCGCGATCAGCCAGGCCATCACACCCGCGCCGAGCACCGCCAGCAGGCCGACCAGGATCGAGCTGTTGCGGATCGCATTTGCCGGCGTCATGAACACGCTGTTCGGCACGATGTCGATCACGGCGACCCATTCGTGTCCGGCCAGCAGCGTCGGCGCAAGCGCGACGACGCAGTCTTCGCGCTCGCCGTGACCGTCGACGATCTTCGCAACGCTTTGCGTGGTGCCGACCGCCGCGGCCAGATTGGGCATGTCGCGTCGCCAGTCGATCGGGGTGTCGAGTTGTCCGCCGAATTCGCGCGCACGGTCGGGGTTGACGAGATAATTGCCGTGGGCGTCGACGACATAGACGCGTTCGCCGGGGCCTGCCGATTCGCGGACGGTTTCGAGCGTCGATCGCATGTCGGCATTGATGACGACGATCCCGAACGGCTTGCCGTCGGGAGTCCTGACCGGCTTTGCGACCATCATGGTCGCGACATGCGGCGTCTCGACGACGCCATTCTCCTCGTTCAGGCCGACCGGCGAGACGTAGATGCCATCCGGCGGCAGGTTGATCGTGTCGCGGAAAAAGGCGGCGTCGGCGACCTGTTTCAGCTCCTGCTCGGGCACGATCCGCACCGCGCCGCCGGGGCCGGAGCGGTCGACCCGCACGAGTTCGCGATGATTGTCGGCGAGACCGATGAAGCGCAGCGAATGGGCCGGCTTGAGCGCCAATTGTGCGGCGAGCTGGGTCTCCAGCCGCTGACGCCAGACCGCCTCCGTGATTCCGTCAACGGGATCGACCCCGCCATTGAGCTGCGCCCGCATCAGCCCGCTGACCGCCGGAAGAACCTGCAACACCGTGATGTCGCCGGGCGTCGTCCGGGCGCGGGCCTCGAGCGCCGAGACCGCGAACCGCGACTGCGTCTCGATCCGGTCGAGCACCCGCGGGGCGATCGCCTGTTCGAGGCTGCGATAGCTGAGCCATGCGACCGCGGAAACCGCGATCGCGACAAGCGCGATCATCGCGATGGCAAGCCTGGTCGTCAGCGTCATCGGTCTCTTCGCAGCTTTCTGCCGGCCAGGGCGTGCGAGGTGATGGGCCGACCGATGTTCATTCCAATCCGGTTCCGGTTGCAACGCCATTTTCGGCGTCCGGCTGCGGGCCTTGCCTGAATGGTTACTGCAGGCGGCCGGGGCCGAGCTTGACTGCCATGGTCAGGCGATCCAGAACGGAAATACCGGCGCATGCAAGCAATTTCGACAGCGATGGGGCCACCATGACCACCCAGAAGACCAAGACCCCCGATCAATTGCGCAGCGCACGCTGGTTCGCGCCCGATGACCTCAGAGCCTTCGGCCACCGCTCGCGCGCGATGCAGATGGGCTATGCACCGGAGGAGTGGCGCGATCGCCCGGTGATCGCGATCATCAATACCTGGTCCGACGCGCAGCCCTGTCACATGCACTTCAAGAGCCGGGTCGACGACGTCAAGCGCGGCGTGCTGATGGCCGGCGGGTTCCCGATGGAGCTGCCGGCGCTGTCGCTGTCGGAATCGCTGCTGAAGCCGACCACCATGCTCTACCGCAACATGCTGGCGATGGACGCCGAGGAGCTGCTGCGCGGCCATCCGGTCGACGGTGTGGTGCTGATGGGCGGCTGCGACAAGACCACGCCGGGGCTGCTGCTGGGCGCCACCAGCATGAACCTGCCCGCGATCTATCTGCCGGCCGGCCCGATGCTGCGCGGCAACTGGAAGGGCAAGACGCTGGGGTCGGGATCGGACGCCTGGAAATACTGGGACGAGCGGCGCGCGGGGAAGATCTCCGACAAGGATTGGGTCGACATGGAGGCCGGCATCGCCCGCAGCTACGGCACCTGCATGACCATGGGCACGGCATCGACCATGACCGCGATCGCGGAGGCGATCGGCATGACCTTGCCTGGCGCCTCCTCGATCCCCGCCGCCGATGCCAATCACATCCGCATGAGCTCGGAAGCCGGCCGCCGGATCGTCGAGATGGTGTGGGAGGATCTCACCCCGCAGCAGATCCAGAGCCGAAAAGCCTTCGAGAACGCGATCACGGTGGCGATGGCGATGGGCTGCTCGACCAACGCCATCATCCATCTGATCGCGCAGGCGCGCCGCGCCGGGCAGGACATTTCCCTCGACGATTTCGAGAAGGCCAGCCGCAAGGTGCCGGTGATCGCCAATGTGCGGCCAAGCGGCGATCAATATCTGATGGAGGATTTCTTCTATGCCGGCGGGCTGCCCGGCCTGATGGGCCGCATCAAGCAGCATCTGCATCTCGACTGCATGACCGTCACGGGCAAGACGCTCGGCGAGAACATCGTCGGCGCCGAGGTCTACAATGACGATGTGATCCGCACCGTCGCGAACCCGATCTACAAGGAGGGCGCGCTGGCGGTGCTGAAGGGCAACCTCGCGCCCGACGGCTGCGTGATCAAGCCGTCGGCCTGCGATCCGCGCTTCCTCAAGCACACCGGGCCCGCGCTGGTGTTCGACGACTATCCCGCGATGAAGAAGGCGGTCGACGATCCCGATCTCGACGTCGGCGCCGACCACGTGCTGATCCTGCGCAATGCCGGCCCGCAGGGCGGTCCGGGCATGCCGGAATGGGGCATGCTGCCGATCCCGACCAAGCTCGTGAAGCAGGGCGTGCGCGACATGGTGCGGCTGTCGGATGCGCGCATGAGCGGCACCTCCTACGGCGCCTGCATCCTGCACGTCTCGCCGGAATCCTATGTCGGCGGCCCGCTGGCGCTGGTGCGCAACGGCGACCGCATCACGCTCGACGTCGCGGCGCGCACGATCAATCTCGACGTGCCGGAGGCGGAGCTCGCCCGTCGCCGCGCCGAATGGAAGCAGCCCGAGCGCCGCTTCGAGCGCGGCTATGGCTGGATGTTCTCAAAGCACATCAAGCAGGCCAATGAAGGCTGCGACTTCGATTTCCTCGAGACCGGTTTTGGCAAGCCGGTGAGCGAGCCGTCGATCTACTAACCGTCGTTCCGGGGCACGCGAAGCGTGAGCCCGGAACCCATTTCACCACAGCGCATGCGGCCCGATGGATTCCGGGTTCGAGCTCCGCGCGCCCCGGAATGACAAGGGAAGCACCATGTCAACACTCAGCGACACCACCCGCAACAAGCTGAAATCCGTCTCCACCGCCACCGTCGCGACCGCGCTGTTCAAGCGCGGCTTGCGCATCCAGTGCATCCAGGGCGTCCACCCCTTGAATCCCGAGCAGCCGACCATGGTCGGTGAGGCCTTCACGCTGCGCTACATGCCGGCTCGCGAGGACCTCAACGGGATCGAGGTGTTTCGCGACCGCGCGCATCCGCAGCGCAAGGCGGTCGAGGAGTGTCCGGCCGGCAGCGTGCTGGTGATGGACAGCCGCAAGGATGCTCGCGCGGCGTCGGCCGGCGCCATTCTCGTCACGCGGCTGATGAAGCGCGGCTGTGCCGGCGTCGTCACCGACGGCGGTTTTCGCGACGCCGGCGAAATCGCAAAGCTCGGCTTTCCGGCGTTTCATCACCGCCCGAGCGCGCCGACCAACCTCACTTTGCACCAGGCAATCGAGATCAACGTTCCGATCGGCTGCGGCGACGCGCCGGTGTTTCCCGGCGACGTCATCCTCGGCGACAGTGACGGCGTCATCGTGATCCCCGCGCATCTCGCCGACGAGATCGCGAACGAAACCTTCGAGATGACCGCGTTCGAGGATTTCGTTGCAGAGGAGGTCCACAAGGGCCGCAGCATTCTTGGGCTCTACCCGCCGACGGACGAGCAGACGCTGAAGGACTTTGCCGTGTGGCGGAAGGCAAAGGGAAGGTAGCTGGCGCCTCACCCTCCGCCGTCGTCCCGGCGAAAGCCGGGACCTATAACCACAGGGAGAAATTTGGCGAAGACTGGCAGTGATCGATCGCCGTGGTACGCGCACCGCCCGTCTTCGATAGATCACGCGGTATGGGTCCTGGCCTTCGCCAGGACGACGATCTGTGTTCACGCCTGCATGATATTCTCGAGATGAAACTCGAACGGCTTCGCGTCGGGGCCCGATCCGCCGCCGGTCATCACGATATCGGCGCTGCCGATGCCGAGCAGTGAAATCTCGGTCTTGATGCTGGACAGGATCGCGGAGTTGAGGATTTGCCCCGGAGTGGCCTGTGAGACGGCCCCGATCAGGATCGTGGGCTTGAACCGGAACGAGGCGACCTGTCCCGTCTGGAGGTTCGTCTTTGCCGCAAAAAGCTGGTCGTTCTTGAAGACCATCGCGGTGATCGCGCCGTCCAGCAGCCCGTTCTGGATCTGGATCTCGGTCGCAACCGTGCCCTTGCCTGCGAGCGACAGCTCGTCGCCGGACGTTGTCCGCGTCATCGCAAAGAGTTGTCCGTTGATCGCCGGCAAATGCGGCGTGAAGTTGCCGTCAGCATCGCCGGCGCCGACCGACAGCGACAACGGATAGACGAACGGATGATTGTCGCCGCGCGCGCAGTTCTGGATCACGATCCAGGCCACGGCTGCTTCGCCGAAATCATCTGCAATGTTCGGCTGAAAGATCACGATCTGGGAATTGTTGGTATCGTTCGATTGATTGATGAAATTGAGATGGATGTCCATTGTCGCTGTCCTGTCACGCTTTGCAAAAACAGCCGGCATTTCCGCCGGTATGCAGCGTCAGGATATCACAACCAAAGCGCGATGATAGAATCACACCGTCGTCCTGGCGAAAGCCAGGGGACCCATAACCACAGGCGGACATTTGGCGAAGACCGGTCGTAACTCATCACCGCGGTACGGGCACCGTGCTTCATCGATAGATCACGCGGTATGGGTCCTGGCTTTCGCCAGGACGACGGTGTGGAGCTATGCTTCCGCTTTGTCAGCCAGCCCCACCGCCCACAACGCAAACGCGTAGACGATCGCGACTTCGTCCAGTCGGTTGAAGCGGCCGGAGGCACCGCCGTGGCCGGCGCCCATGTTGGTGCGCAGCAGGACCGGGCCGCCGCCGGTCATGGTGGCGCGCAATCGCGCGATCCATTTCGCTGGCTCCCAGTATGTGACGCGCGGGTCCGTGAGTCCGCCCATCGCGAGGACCGGCGGATAGTCCTTGGCCGCGACATTGTCGTAGGGCGAATAGGACAGGATGGTGCGGAAATCCGTCTCGCTCTCGATCGGGTTGCCCCATTCCGGCCATTCCGGCGGGGTCAGCGGCAAGGTGTCGTCGAGCATGGTGTTGAGCACGTCGACGAACGGCACCTCGGCGACGATGCCGCCGAACAGTTCGCCGGCGCGGTTGGCCACCGCGCCCATCAGCATGCCGCCGGCCGAGCCGCCATGGCCGACGATGCGCTTCTCGCCGGTATATTTGGCCTCGATCAGCGCGCGCCCTGCGGCGGCGAAATCGTCGAACGTGTTGGTCTTCTTCTCGCGCTTGCCGTCGAGATACCAGCCCCAGCCCTTGTCGGCGCCGCCGCGGATATGCGCGATCGCATAGACGAAGCCGCGGTCGACCAGCGACAGCCGGTTGGCGGCGAACGACGCCGGCATCGCCATGCCGTAGGAGCCGTAGCCGTAGAGCAGCAGCGGCGCCTTGCCGTCACGGACGAAGTCTTTCCGGTGCAGGATCGAGACCGGCACCTGGGCGCCGTCATGTGAGGTCGCCATGATACGCGTCGTGACGTAATCGGCCGGATTGTGACCGGATGGAATCTCCTGCCGCTTGCGCAGCACCCGCGCCCGGGTCGCCATGTCGTAGTCGTACACCTCCGACGGCGTCGTCATCGACGAGTAGGCGAAACGCAGATTGGTGGTCTCGAACTCGTAGCCGCCCATGGTGTCGAGCGAATAGGCGGCCTCGTCGAAGGCGATCGGATGCTCTTCGCCGGTCTCGAGATCACGGATGATGATCGCCGGCAGCGCGTTCGCGCGCTCCAGCCGCACCATGTGACCGGCGAACAGCTCGACGTCGAGCACATAGATGCCCTCGCGATACGGGATCAGATCGCGCCAGTTGGCCCGCTCCGGCGCGGCGAGCGGCGCGGTCACCACCTTGAAGTCGATCGCGTCGTCGGCATTGGTGAGGATGAAGAGCTCATCGCCGCGGTCGGCGATCGAATATTGCACGCCCTCCTCGCGCGCCGCGACCAAGCGCGGCGGCGCATCCGGATCGGCGAGATCAATCAGCCGCTGCTCCGAGGTCTCGTGGTCGCCACCCGCGATCACGCAGAAGCGGCCGCTGGCGCTTTCATGCAAATGGGTGAACCAGCCGGGATCCTGCTCTTCATAGATCAGGATGTCGTCGGCCTGCTTCGTGCCGAGCTTGTGCCGCCACACCTGCATCGGGCGGTGGTTGTCGTCGAGCTTGACGTAGAAGAAGCTGTTCGAATCCGCAGCCCAGACCACGCCGCCGTCGGTCTCCTCGACGCAGTCGTCGAGGTCGCCGCCCGTGGCCCAGTCGCGCACGCGAATGGAAAAATACTCCGAGCCCTTGGTGTCGGCGCTCCAGGCGTGCAGGCGGTGATCGTTCGAGTGCCGGCTGCCGCCGAACTTGAAATACGCGTGGTCCCTGGCGAGCGCGTCGCCATCGAGCACGACATGCGCCTCGCCGCCGTCGCGCGGCGTGCGGCAGAACAGCTCATGCTGGCCGCCTTCACGGAACTTGCGGAAATAGGCGAACGGGCCGTCCGGCGACGGCACGCTGGAATCGTCCTCCTTGATCCGCCCGCGCATCTCCTTGACCAATTGCTTCTGCAGCGCATTGGTGTGGCCGAGCAGGCTCTCGGTATAGCCGTTCTCGGCCTCGAGATAAGTGCGGATGTCCGGATCGAGGATCGCCGGATCGCGCAGCACCTCCTGCCATTTGGCATCCTTGATCCACGCATAGTCGTCCGTCACGGTGATGCCGTGGGTGGTGAAGGAGTGCGGCCGACGTGGCGCGACGGGTGGCTTGACGGCGGGTTTGGTCACACGATCCTCATGATGCAGGGGGCACCGCCATATATCGGGATCAATGTGGCGATTGCCAGATGCACGGATTCGCAGGGTGAGCAAAGGCGCGAAGCGCCGTGCTCACCATCCACGCCGTGCTCGTGAGGGTGGGCACGCTTGCGCTTTGCCCACCCGACGACTGTATCGAGAAGCCTACGCCTTCACATTCTCGCCGAGCCACTGCACGGCGGCGTCGGTGCCGCCCTTGCCGTGCGGGATCTTCAGGGCGTTGAGCGCGACCTCGACGACGCCGAGCGTGCCGAGCACCATCGGCGCGTTGACGTGGCCCATATGCGCGATGCGGAAGGCCTGGCCCTGCAGATCGCCGATGCCGGTGCCGAGCACGACGCCGCACTTCTCCTTGCAGTAATGCTGGATCGCGGCGGGATCGGCGCCCTTCACGGTCACGGTCGTCACCGTGTTGCAGCGCTCGGCAGGCTCTGCGATGTTGAAGCCGATCACCTGGCCTTCGGCCCAGACGCCGACCGCGCGGCGCACGGCTTCGCCGAGCAGCCGATGACGCTCGAACGCGTTCTCGAGCCCTTCGGCGTGGATCATGTTGATCGCCTCGCGCAGCGCGAACAGCAGGTGCACCGGCGCGGTGCCGGCATATTTGCGGTAATGCTCGCTGCCCTCGCGCTCGGTCCAGTCCCAATAGGGCGTACGCAGGTCGGCCTTCTTGTGCGCCTCCCAGGCGCGGTCATTGGCGGCGACGAAGCCTAAGCCCGGCGGCGTCATCAGGCCCTTCTGCGAGCCGCTCATCGCAACGTCGATGTACCATTTGTCCATCTCGAACTGCGTGCAGCCGAGCGAGGCCACGGTGTCGACCATGAACAGCGCGGGATGGCCGGCGGACTTGATCGCCTTGCCGATCGCCTCGATGTCGTTGTAGACGCCCGACGCCGTGTCGACCTGCACCGCGAGGATCGCCTTGATCTTGTGCTCCTTGTCGCGCCGCAGCCGCTCCTCGACTTCGGCCGGGCGGATGGCGCGGCGCCAGTCGCCCTTCAGGATCTCGACGTCGGCGCCCATCGCAGCCGCGGCCTGGCCCCAGCCCATCGCGAAACGGCCGCTCTCCAGCACCAGCACCTTGTCGCCGCGCGACAGCACGTTGGACAGCGTCGCCTCCCAGGCGCCGTGACCGTTGGCGATGTAGATGTAGGATTTGCCCTGGGTGGCGAACAGTTTCGAGAGGTCGCGCAGCAGGCTGTCGGTCAATTCGAGCATCTCGGCGGAGTAGATGTCGAGGGCCGGGCGATGCATCGCCTGCAGCACCTGGTCGGGCATCGTGGTAGGCCCGGGGATGGCCAGAAACTCCCGGCCCGCGCGAACGGTCATCTTCTTGTTCCTTATGGGTAAAACGCGGAATCAAGCGTGTGAGGGGGTCAAGGCGGGACCATAGGCGATTTGCCCTGCGATTGCGAGCTTTGCAGAGCAATCCAGAGCCTCGAAAAGCGCAAGCCACGCGGCCGCCTTATTTGCCGATCGCCTCGACCACCGCGTGCCACACTTGGTCCTTGAATTCAGTCGCCGCCGGGCTTGCGATCTGCTCGACCGCGCCCTCGTGCTTGCGGCAGGCCTCGACCAGCCGCAGCACCCAGATCTCGCCGTCGGTGAAATAGGGATCGCCGCCGCCGTTGCGTCCGGCGCGCCCGGCCAACGTCGGGCCGACGCCGGTCACCTGATATTTCGCGGTGACCATGCCTGATGTTTCCAGATCACCGGCGAGCACGGCGCGCTCGGCGTCGAGGTCGGGCGAGATGTGATGGGTCACCGCACCGGTGTAGTGGCTGATGCCGACGCCGCGATCGAGTGTCGCGGCGCCGAGCCACACCGGGCGCTTCTCCTCTCCGGAATCCAGCACCTTCCAGAACCGCACATGGTTGCGGCGATCGGCGCTCGATCCGACCGGCTTCTCGAACGCGAGATCCTCGCGCCGGCCGAGATAGAACAGATTGCTGACCGGCGCATCCTTGTAGGGACGGTCGAGCAGCACGCTGCCGACGATCGCGATCGAGGATTTCAGCGTGATCGGATCGGCCGGATACCAGCCGGCCTCGTGCATCGCGCAGACCACATCCGTCATGTCGCCGATCAGGCCGACATTCATGGGATCGCCGGGAATGCCCTGTGAGGTCCGCGTCACCATCGGCAGACCGGCAAGGCCCTTCTGGTGCTCGTAATGTTTCCAGAGCGCCGGCAGCACCAGATAGGCCGCGATCAGATACGTCATCAACGTCGCCAGCAGCAGCAATTCGGCGCGCCTGATGCGGTCGCGCCGGCGCGCCACGCGCGGATTGATCCCGATGTCGGTCACGGCACTTTCCTGGGCCGGCGTATCCGCGCATTCGCTTCACCTCTCCCGCTCGCGGGGGAGGTCGCTGCGCATAGCGCAGCGAGTGGGGGCTCTCTCCGCGATGTGACTCGTGGAGAGAACCCCCACCCCAGCCCTCCCCCGCAGGCGAGAGAGGGGGCGCAGTTCCGACGCGGCTGCAATTCAATCCCTTTATCTTGAGCCGCTACCGCCGCGTCTCGCGGCAGCCGGCGGCCTCGGCTTCCTCGACCGAGCAGAACCAACGCGTGCCCTTGCTGATCTTCATCTCGATCCGCGCATACCAGCGGCTGGTCGGCTGGTGAAAGATGCATTCGCCGGAGCGGTTGACGTTGCCCTTGATGGTGCAGTCGGGCGAAGGCGCGACCGGGCCGGAGGCCGAGGCGAGCAGGATGGCGTGCGCGCCCTCCGGTGGCTTCACGGCGCCGAGCACCGCCGTCTTCTTGTTGCGCACGCGCCAGTCCCACGGCGCGATGAACGCGCCCTGCCACATCCCGGCCTTGGCTTCGCGCGCGGCTTTCTCGTCCGCTTCGTAGTCTTTCGAGATCCGGGTGAAGGCCAGTGCCCAGCCGTTCTCCACCATCCATTTCTGGATGTCCTCGCCGTCGACCTCGCAGCGCGCGATGGTGCGGCCGCGGCGATCGACGTTGCGGGCGTGGCAGGTCCAGCTCTTGTTGCCGGCGTGCTTGACGAGTTCGTCGCGTGCCGCGACGCCGCAGGTCCAGCGCTCGCCCTTGGTGTTGAGGCAGAGCTGGTCGGTCGACGGCGCGTCGATGCCGCCGAGCCGGATCCGGGTCGAGCCGATCATGACCTGGTCGCCGTCGCGGATCTTCGGCACGCCGGTGATATCAGCGGCGAGCGCCAGCGTCGGCAGCGAAAGCATCAGGCCAGCGGTGAGCAGCATCTTGAGCATCGGTGATTCCGGCTAAGCGTTATGCGTTCAAGTATAAATGCTGACGGATTGTGCGGGCAATTGGGCAGCGGTGCCAGTGGCGTTGCGGCGCGGCGGGCTTCAACTTCGTGTCACTGGGAAGCTCGTCATTCCGGGGCGATGCGAAGCATCGAACCCGGAATCTCGAGATTCCGGGTTCGGTCCTGCGGACCGCCCCGGAATGACGGTGGCTCTACCTATCCGAAGCAGCCATCCGCTTCTTCGCCAGCGCCAGCGCCATCAGCACGAAGGCCGACGTGACTTCGGGGCCGCCGACCAGGATGCGCGTCGGGGTCTTCATCTTGTTCCATTCATAGGCCTTGTAGGGTCCCTTGCGGCCGCCCTCGCCGAGACTGTGCACGATGCAGTGCAGCGCCGGCGTGAAGGTCGAGACCTCCGCGTTCAGATGCGCCAGCGCCATCAGCGCAAGCGCCGCGTCGAAGGCGTTCATCTCATGGGTGATCAATTCGCCCGTGACATAGCCGAGCACGCGGGTGCGAATCAGGGCGAAGACGTTCTCGGGGTCGATGATGCGCTGCGCGGCGAGCGGGAGCGCGACGAAGGCGGCGTAGCAGCGGCCGAAATAGGCCGAATAGAGCTCGGGCAGATAATAGATATGCGAGCGCGGATTCCTGAACGCGCCGCTGTCGACGAGCTTCTTCTGAAACGCGATGATGCGATGCACGGTCTCCAGCCGCTGCGGCGTCTCGATCACCTTCCAGCGTGTCAGGTTGCGGAACGTGACCTCGAGGATGTCGAGGTTCAGGGTCGGATCGAGGTCGTTGCCGTAGGGCCGCTCGCCCTTGAGATTATCGATCCAGGTCACGACGCCGCCGTCATAGTCGATGTGGTCGTTGAGCGGCACGGTGACGACAGGCTCGTTGGCGCCGGTCCGAACCTGGTAGCCGCGGTAGAAGTCGAGCAGCGGCTGGTTGAGGATCGGATCTCCAGATCCGGCCTGCGTCGCGGCCGAGAACGCGCACGCCGTGGTGTCGCAGTCAGGCACATAGATGCCGAAGCCGAGGTCCTGCTTGATGTGGGCGAAGAACCGCGAGAAGCGCGGATGCGGCCCGGGCGCCAGCGCGGTGATCACCTTGACGGTCGAGCCGTCATGCGACGGCACCTCCTCGACGCTGGTCTTCAGGCAAAACTCCACCAGCGCCGCGATGACCCGCCGCGCGGAGGCGGCCTCGTCCGGTGACCCGAGCCCGGTCTCGACGAAAGCGAGCAGCGCCTCGGTGAAGAACGCATCGTAATAGGCCGAGCGGTGGCGGATCTGCACCGGCTCCCACATCGGCTCGGCGATGCCGCGCCACGGCGGGTTGACCAGCGCCCGCGCCGGCGAATGCGCGATGAAGATGCGGGCGAGAGAGAACAGCAGGGTCGAGTTCTTGTAGCCGCGGGCATTCAGCCCGGTCAGCGCCATCAGCATCTCGCGCCCGCCGATGTCGGCATCGCCGAGCAGGTTGAAGGCGGCATAGGTCGGGATGAAGCCGTTCCTTGCGAACGCGCGTAACAGATGGGCCGCCGTGGTGCGGATCACCTGGTCGACCTCGGCCGGTGCGGGCGGGCGCGCCGGCGCGGTCGCCGCCGGGGGACGCGGATGGCGGATATGGATGTCGTCCATCAGCTCGGCGATGGGGGCGCCGACCGCGGCCCAGTCCGGCGCCGCCTCGTCGCGCGCCGATATCAGCGCGGTGCGGAGGCGGGCGAGGCGGTCGTGGTCGTTGAGCGCGGAGAGGCCGGTACGCCGCAGCAGCGGCCGCAGCGCCGGATTGCCGAGCGCGGTCCGGTAGAATTTCCCGAGATGGGCGTCGCCGCCGCGATAGGCCAAGAGCACGCCGTCGCAGACGTCGTAGAGCGACGGGCCGTCCTTTTTGGCCGTCAGCGCCCGGCACACGGCCCCAGCGATCCCGTGAAACCCCATGAATCCCTTTCTGAGGGAGAAACTCTTTGCGATGGAACCGGTTAACGCCTCAGCCCGACGGCGTTTCCGTCACGCCACCCCCCCCAATCCCGCAAGTGATTGGAAAGCTACATAAATCTGCAGAAAATACAAATGTGACCGAGATCACGTAACAGGATCTTAACGCAGTCAATAGTCTCTGCCGTCCGGCCGCATGCGCCAGGCCGGGTTGCCTCGGGGGCGCCACCGGGTTAAGGGAATGTTTGTTGCGGTGCCGCAAATTGAGGTCAATTGAACCGGCGCTCGATTTGGCACCCCATAAAACCTCACCGTCTCTGACACGACTAACTGGCGCGGCCGTGATTGATCCGCCCCGGGGAAAACGATTGGGACTAGGAACGTGATGAACCTGAGGCAGCTTCGCATTTCCCGCCGCACGATTGCGGTTGCCGTCGCGGTGACCGGCACGGTGTCGCTGGCGATCGGCGCCCATGCCGCGCTCAACAAGCGTTCGCTGGATGCTGCCAAGGCGATTGCGACCGAGCAGACCGGCTCGATCGGAGCGGGCGCCTCCCGCGTCGCGCTGATCATCGGCAACGGCCATTACCCGGACGCGTCCGCGCCGCTGGCCCAGCCGATCAACGACGCCCGCACGCTCTCGGCCACGCTGCGCCATGAAGGTTTCGACGTCGATGTCGTCGAGGACGCCACCCGCGACGACATGGTCCGCGCGGTCGAGCGGATGAAGGCCAAGATCCGCCCCGACACCGTCGTGCTGCTGTTCTTCGGCGGCTATGGCGTGCAGGTCGGCCGCGACAGCTACATGATCCCGATCGATGCCACGATCTGGAAGGAATCCGACGTCAAGCGATCGGGGGTCAGCGTCGATTCCGTGCTCGACGTGATGAAGCAGCAGGGCGCCAAGGCCAAGCTCGTGGTGCTCGATGCCTCCCGCCGCAACCCCTATGAGCGCCGCTTCCGCGCCTTCTCGCACGGCCTTGCCCCGATCTCCCCGCCGGAGAACACGCTGGTGCTGAGCTCGGCGACGCCGGGCAAGGTGGTCGACGATTCGAAGTCCGCGAACAGCGTGCTGGTGTCGGAGCTGCTCAACAACCTCAACGCCCAGGCCGGCGCCGAGAGTGCCTTCAACAAGACCCGCGTCGCCATCGCCCGCGCCTCGGAAGGCGAGCAGGTGCCGAGCGTGTCGTCGTCGCTGCTGGAAGACATCAAGCTCGGCGGCTGAGCCGGGCTGTTTCCACACCGTCGTCCCGGCGAAGGCCGGGACCCATAACCACCGTATTGAGTCGTTGAAGAAAGCCGACGCCGCTTGTGCCCCTTTCGCGGGCTGCGGCGTATGGGTCCCGGCCTTCGCCGGGACGACGCTGAGGATGCAGCACCCCCTCACTTCACCTCGGCGCTGCCCATCACCGGCCGCACCGGATCGCCCTCGCGCAGCAGCGCGCCGGCGCGGGCGACCACGATCTCGCCCTCCTGCACGCCGTCGCGGATCTCGACCTGGCCGGCCGACATCAGCCCGGTCTCGACCCGCCGCGTCTCGACCCGGCCGCCGCGCACCACCTGCACCACGGTGCCGGCGGTGGAATAGAGGATCGCGGTCAGCGGCACCGCAACGCCGCAGCTCTGCCCGGTCTTGATCTGCGCGCGGCCGCTCGAATTCACCAATAGCCGCCGGCTGGTCGAGATGCCGACGAAGACCTGGCCGAGCTGGCTGTTCGGCTCGACCGTCGGCGCGATCCGCCGCACCTTGCCCTCGAGATCGCCGGCGCCCAGGATCTTGATCTGCGCGGTCTGGTTCGGCTGGAGTTTCGCGATATCGCGCGTCGGCACCATGCCGACCAGATCGTATTCGCTCCTGGCGATGATCGTGAACAGCGCCTCGCCCTTAGGCGAAGCCGGCGCGCCCACGATCGCCGTCGACGCCGCGATCGTGCCCGCGACCGGCGCTGTGACATTGATCGAATTGTTGCCGTCGGTCAGCCGCGCCAATTGCTGCCCCGCCGTGACGCTGTCGCCGACATCGGCCATCACGTCCGCCACCTTCAGCCCGAACCTTTCAGGGCGAATTTGCTGCTCGTCGCGCGCCAGCACGAGGCCGGACACCTCGACGATATTGCCGAAGCAGAATTTCGACGCCTTCAGCACGGTGACCGCGGCACCCTTCGGCAGCACGTCGGCATTGTCGGCGGCAAGCACAGGCGAAGCGGCGAGCAGGACCAGCGCGGCGGCAAGCGCGGAGGGATACGATGTCAGCGGCGTCATCGGCGGATCATTCCCAAAACATGCGGCCCCTGATTAGCAGATGGGCGGAAAGGCGACCAGCGGAGAGGCCCGGCGCCGCCACCGCTTGCTCGGTCCGCCTCTCCCCTTGTGGGAGAGGCCGGATCGCATGCAGCGAAGCGAAATGCGATCCGGGTGAGGGGTTACGGTCTCTCGTGGGACTACTAGCTCACCCCAGCACGCAGCGAGTGTTATGCGGCTCACACAGCACGCGAATCCCTCGGATGCGACCGTGCCCGCGGACCTGTCCTATTCCCGTCGCACCTTGTGGTAGTAAGTTCAACAAGCCGCGAGGAAACCAGGAAGGCCAACAATGCTTCGACTATCCTTCATTCTGTCATCCATCATCCTCCTCGCCGGCGAAGCGCACGCCTCCTGCGTCTGCCGCTGCGTGGACGGAGAGATGCAGGCGATCTGCAGCAGCACCATCGATATCGCGCCGATCTGCCCGCCGACGGCCTGCGGAATGGCGCCGCCGTCGATTGCACCGATCCAGCGGATGCAGATGGCGCCACTCGGCACGCAGCAATGCTCGCAGCGCCAGGTCTGGGATCCTGCGACGCGGCGATATCAGTGGCAAAGGATGTGCGAGTAAGTTCGACGTCAATTCCGAAGCCTTGGCGTAGACGGGACCGGGCGACCCGGTACGCCGTGACCCATCGGCTCAAGCACTGGCGTCTCGAATACTGGATCACCCGCATGCGCAGGAGACGACACCGAACAGGCTGCTTGATAGTTGAATCAGGAATGGTGCGGCCACTGTAGAGCCGTCACCCTGAGGAGCGCGCTCTTGCGCGCGTCTCGAAGGGCGACGGGCACTGGCCGGGCCGAGCATCCTTCGAGGTTCGCCCAGCGGCGCAATTGCGCCGCAAGGCTCGCACCTCAGGATGACGGGCCATCCCCGTCATTGCGAGGAGCGCAGCGACGCGGCAATCCATTTCTCCGCAGATGCGGCACGATGGATTGCTTCGCGGAGCCTGTCGTCGGGCGCGCATTCGCGCGACCCGTTGGCTCGCAATGACGAGCTTGCTAGCGCACGATCCGCTTCGCGCGCGGCGCGGGCTTCGGCTTGGTGGCGGCCGGTGCGGTCTCCGCCTGTTGTGCGGCGTCAGAGTCGCGGGCCTCGCGCAGCGCGCGCAGCCGTTCCATGTTCTTGCGTACGGCGACCGCCTCGCGCTCGACGTCGGCCATGGCGCGCACACCCTCCTCGGCGGCAAGCCGCTGGCGCTTGGCTCTCGCGAGGCTCTCGGGCGACGGATCGGGCTTCCTGACGGTCATGGGCATCCTGTTACAAGATCCTGTTGCAGGAAAAGTCGCGGACTTCCGCGCGACAAACGCGAAGCGCTTGCGCGGCGATCACGCGCACAAAAACGAAAGCCCGCTCAACCCTTGCGATCGAGCGGGCCACGCGTCATCCCAGTACATCCGTGGAATGACGCTGGAGCAGCAGTTCCGATTGATCAGAACCGCGCTTGAACTCTCAAGCCAGCGAGAGGTTCTCGGCGCTGGTCTTGCCGCGCATCTTGTCGGTCTTCAGCTCGAAGGAGACCTTCTGGCCTTCAGCGAGGCCGGAAAGCCCCGCGCGCTCGACTGCGCTGATGTGAACGAACACATCCTTGCTTCCGTCGTCGGGCTGAATGAAGCCAAAACCCTTTTGGCCGTTGAACCACTTCACAGTACCTGTCGTCATCTTCTCTTCTCCAAAGCGCATACGCGCGTTCGGCCCGAATGGGCCATCCATCCAACTGGCGATGTTCTTTGGAAGAGGGCCGCTTTGACCATTCAACAAGGCACAACGGCTAATCGAACGGCAGTAATATACACACTTTCCCCGCGAATACAAGATGCGGGCCGGAACAGGATACCGGTGGCGGTGAGGAGGGCAGCCGCCGGCTACTTTGCATGGGGTTGTTTTCGAATGTTTGGGCAATGCGCCCACTCGGGGAGGCTACTCCGCCGCAGCCTCCGCGCCCGGCTCGCCCTTCCAGCGCAGGATCTCGGCGGCGAGGATCGGGTGGTTGAAACCCTTCACGGTCAGGTCGTCGATGGCGCGGCCCTCGACGCACGCCTCGACCATGCCGTAGACGCGGCGGCTGACCACGATCTGGCCGGCCTTGGCCTCGCCGCACAGGCGGGAGGCGAGGTTGGTGACGCTGCCGATCGCGGCATATTCCAGCCGCTGCTCGAAGCCGACCTGGCCGAGCGTCGCATAGCCGAGCGCAATGCCGATGCCGAAGCCGAGATTGTGGCCGCGGTTGCGCCAGCGCTCGGTCAGGGGACCAATGGTGTCGCGCATCTCGACCGCCATCTTCACGGCACGCTGGGTGTGGTCCTCGAGCAGGATCGGCGCGTTGAACAGGATCATCACGCCGTCGCCGGCATATTTGTCGAGCGTGCCTTCGTATTTGAAGATCAGCTTGCCGAGTGCTGCGTGATATTCGCGCAGCACGTTCATCGCCTCTTCCGGCTCGGTCGCCTCGGTGAACGCGGTGAAACCTCTGAGATCGCAGAACACGACCGTGACCTCGCGGCGGTGGCTCGCGAGCAGCCCCTCGGGGCTGTCGGAGGAGGCGATCAGCTGCGCCACCTGCGGCGCCAGGAAGCGCTCCAGCCTGCGGATGCGCTCGATCTCGCCGAGCTGCGTTTCGACCCGCGCCTCCAGCGACTTGTTCCAGTCCTTGAGCTCTTCCGTCTGCTCGCGAAGCTTGTCGGCCTGCTCGCGCACCGTGGTGTTGGCTTGCTCCAGCGCGTGGCTCTTGTGGTCGACTTCCGTGAACAGCCGCGCATTGCGCATCGCCAGCACCGCCTGGTGCGCAAAGGTCTTCATCAGGCCGACCAGATTGGCCGGGAAGTCGCCGGCCGTCTTGCGCAGCACCACCAGCGCGCCGAGCACGCCTTGCTGATCGACCAGGGGCACCACCAGCGCCGCGTGAAAACCGGCGCCGACCACGACATCGCGCAGCGGCTGATCGGGCGAGGCGGCGAGATCAGGGAAGGTCAGCGGTTCGCCCTTCGCGGCGGCCTCGCCGAGTGCGCTGTTGCCTTCCGCAATCGCGCGGTGGCTGCCTTCGGCGGTCTCGTCGATGCCGATCGATTGCGTCAGGTTGAAGGTGCGGTGTGGGGCGTCATAGCCATAGATCAGCACGGCATCGGCATGGGTGATCTCGAGCGCGCGGGCGGCGACCGTCGGCAGCACGGCGTTGAGATCGAGCGAGGAGGCGACCGCGCGGCCGACCTCTTCCAGCACCTTCAGCTCGTTGATCGATTGCGCGAGGTCCCGCGTCCGCTCGCTCACCTTGGCTTCGAGGCCGGAATAGGTCTCGGCGAGTTGTCCGGCCATGCTGTTGAACTGGCCGGCAAGCTCCTCCAGCTCGTCGGAGGTCTTGACCTCGATGCGATGGCCGAAATCGCCGGCCCCTAACCGCCGCGCGCCGGCGCGCAAGGCGGTGATCGGCACCAGCATGCGCCGCGCCAGCACCGTGCCGGCGATGATCGCGACCACGAGGCCGAGCGCGATCAGAAGCGCGATGCGCACCAGCTGGTCGCGGATCGGCGACAGCGCCTGCGCGGTCGGCTGCTCGAAGAACACGAACCAGCCGAGCTTCGGCACCGTGGTGGCGGTGCTCAGCACCGCGTGGCCGTCGAGATCGGCGCCGGAGGCCGCCAGCCCGCCGCCCGGCGCGAGCGCGGCTGCGACCTGCGGCAAGGTGGAGAGGTCGCTGCCGACGGCGGGGCCCTTGGACGAGCTCGCCAGCACGCGGCCCTTGGGGTCGACGACATAGGCAAACGCGAGCCCGCCGACCTGGGAATCGCCGAGGAAGTCTTCCAGGAAGCCGAGGTCGATCTCGGCCACGGTGACACCGGCATTGAAGCCGGAATGCTGCTCGCCGATCGACATGAACGGCCGCTCGTCGCGGAAATAGGCCGGCGCGTAGGCGGTGCCGAGGCTCAGCGTCTCGGTGAACCTGACATCACGGGAGAAGTCGGCGTTGGAATTGACCGTGACGGTCTGGCGCGACAGCCTGAGCTCCTCGCGGCCCTGGCCGTTGACATAGGTGAGCTGGCTCACCGCGGGCACGGCGGCGAGCAACTGGCTGTAGTCGGCGCGGCGCATCGCGAGCGTGTTCGAATAGGCCCGCGTCGCCCAGGAAATCTGGCGGTCGAGATCGGAGATCGACTGCTCGATGCGCTTGGCGGTGGCCTCCGCCTTCTCGCCCATCGCGTCCCGCAGCGTGCTCTTGATGCCGCGATAGCTGATCCAGGTCTCGAGCGCGCCGTTGACCGCGAGCACGAACACGACAAGGCCGACCAGCGCGAGGACGTATTTGGCGAACAAGCCTCCGCGCAGGAACCAGACCTTGTCTTTCGCTCCGTTCATCCAGCCTCGTCCGCCCCTTCAAATAAACCGGGCGCGCCGCGATATCTCCAGCTGTTTAGCACGGATCGGGGGCCCAAGGCGGAGCCTCGGGCCGCATGGTTAGCTCTGGAATCCCGTGGACGTGGCCTCGGATGGTCAGCGGTTGAACAGCCGGCGCAGCACGTCGTTCATCGCCGGATTGTCCTGCTGCGCGGCGGTATTGGCCGGGGGCTGGTCGGAAGGGGCCGGTGGGGCGGGCTGATCGGCGGTCGGGGCGGTCGGCGCGGGCTGCTGGGCCAGACCGCGGCTGCCGTGGGGCGCATTGCCCTGGCTCATGCCGGAGAGGCCCTGCTGCAGCAGATTGCCGATGGTCTCGCCGAGCTGGCCGCCGGGAGCGCCGCCGGTGCCGGGCTGCGTACCGGTTCCACCGCCCTGCGCGCCGTTGAGGAGGTTGGTCAGCCCGCCGAGCCCCTGGGTGAGGCCCTGGCCGCTCGGTCCGAACAGTCCCTTGCCCATCTCCTTCAGCTTGGCATAGGCGGCTTCGGGGTTGTCGAGCATGCCCTGCATCTCCGGATAGATCCGGGGAGCGACCCAGGGCCCCTCGACCATCACGGGAATGCCGAAGCCGACCGGATTGCCGGCGCGGCCCTGGCCTTCGGTGGTCATCACGAGCTGCGGCTCGACGCGGAACCCGATCTGCCTGGTGTTGATGTCGACGGTGCCGACCCCGGTCATCTTCACCAGCGGACCGACCAGATTGAGATCGGTGGTGACGGCCTGGCCCTTGTCGATCTTGAAGGAAGCCGAGAGCTGGCTGAGATCGGTCGACTGCGCCTCACCCTCCTGCCAGCCCGACAGCGGGCTCGTGGTCAGGCTTCGGATCATCTGTGCGACGTTGAGGCCGAGGATCTTGCCGTCCTGAAACACGGCGAAGGCGGTGCCGTTAAGATTGGCGACGATGGCGCGCTCGCTGTTGCCTTGCGAGCGCAACGCGATCTTGGCCTGCATCCGGCCGTCGAGCCTGTCGAACCCGGCGAGGCTCTTCAACACTGGCAGTGCGTGGACGCCGTTGAGATCGAGGCCGAGCACGTAAGCCGCGGTGGCCGTCGAGGCGTCGATGGTGAGGTCGCCATTGGCGTTGCCGTCATAGCCGCCGAGATTGGTGAGGCGGCCCTTCAACACCCCGCTGTTGAGCTGCGCATCGATCGCCGCCGGGGCGAAGCGGCCGTCGCCGATCACGAGTTCTGCCGCGGAGATCTTCGCCTGCGCGTCGACATAATTGAGCCCGTTGAGGTCGATCGAGGCGTTGCTCCAGGAGACGCCCGAGGCCTGCGCGGCTGCATCCGGCGCTGTTGCGATCGCGATGTGCTGGAAGTCGAGATCGAGCTTCACGAGCGGCTTGTTGCTGGCGAAATCGACCGAGGCCCAGCCGGTGAAGCCGCCGTCGCCAAGCATGCCGGAGACGCCGTTGAACATCGCGACCGTGCCGTTCAGCCGCACTTCCGCATTGGCCTTGATCGGTCCCGGCAACAGGCCGGGCGCCTCGATGTTGAATTCGGCCGGCACGTTCTGCCGTTCGAGCGGCGGGGCGGGCATTGTTGCCCGGATCTCGACCTTCAGCGGCCTGCCGCCGGCGCGGGCATTGCCGGTGATGACGATCTTGCGGTCGTCGCCGACGCTGACATCGGCGTTGAGCGTCTCGATCCGGTCCTCGACGCGGTCGCGGACATTGGCCAACACGATGGTGCCGCCGGTGACACTGACATGGTGGATGGAAACGGCGCCGGCATCAGCGGATGTCGCGGATTTCGCCAGCGGGTTGTTGTCGCTGGTGCGCTCACGCTGCAGCGGCACATTCACCACGGGCCGGACGATCACGAGGTCGCTGATGTCGGGGCGGCCCGACCACAGGCTCGACAGCGTCATCTCGGCCCGGATGCTGCTCGCCGTGAAGCGGTTGTTGATCTCCTGTTCCTTCGGATCCTGCAGTGCGACGTCGCTCAGCGTCAGGTTGATGGTCGGCCAGAGCCCGATCCTGGCGCCGCCATTGATCGCGAGCTTGTAGCCGGTCTCGCGCTCAACCCGCGCCGTGATCGCCGAGGTCAGGACGGAGGACGGGACGCCGACCACCGCCAGCAGCGCCGCGATCACGATCACGGCGGCGACGGCGGCCCCGGCAAGTTTCAATGCTCTCATGGCGTCGTTCCAGGCCCGGCAGGCGGCGTCGGTTCGGTTCCGCGGCGGACCGGTCGCCCGAGATTATCCCGGAAACGCAAGTTCGCTCCAATGGCCGCAAAAATAATCCGTTCCGGCATGAACTTATGTGACGCACGACACACACTCATCAGGGTGAACTTTGCTAACCGGCGCTGGCGGGACGCGTTCGGATCGATTTGGAAGGATAGAATGAGCAAACAGGCCGAATTTGCGGTGATTTTGAAGATGAACCCGATGTTCGCGGACCTCGGCGCGGACGAGTTGCAGCGGCTGTCGGGCCTCTGCCACACCCAGCAGCTGTCCTCGGGCGAGGTGCTGTTCCAGAAGGGCGATGCCGGCGATGCCCTGTTCGGGGTCCGTCGCGGCCAGGTCCGGATCGAGACCGGTGCCTCCGACGGCAGCCGGCTGACGCTGAACTTCATGGGGCCCGGCGACCTGTTCGGCGAGGTCGCGGTGCTCGACGGCCAGGACCGCACCGCGGATGCGACCGCGGGCGAGGCGAGCGAATTGTTCGTGCTGCGGCGCGAGGATTTCCTCACCTTCCTGGAGCGCGAGCCCAAGGTCGCGGTGCGGCTGATCGAGCTGTTGTGCCAGCGCATCCGCTGGCAGAGCGAGCGCATGGAGGAATCGGTGCTGCAGCCATTGCCGGTGCGGCTGGCGCGGCGGCTGTGCGCGCTCGCCGAGGATTTCGGGTCCGAGGTTCACATCTCGCAGGAACAGCTCGGCATCTTCGTCGGCGCCGCGCGCGAGAGCGTCAATCGCCAGCTCCAGACCTGGCGCAGGGACGGCATTCTCGACCTGCAGCGCGGCCGCATCCTGCTGCACAACATGCCCAAGCTCACCGAGGTCGCCCGCAACGATTAGAGCATTCGGTTCTGATTGAATCAGAACCGAAGCGCTAGATTCTTGTTTTGACGCGTTTTCTTCACGCGAACCGGGGTCCACTTCGCTCGAAAACGCTCCAGAGGCCTGCAACGCGCACGCATATATTTTTCGTATGCGTGCGCGCCGCGATTGCTCAAAAGACTTGCTTGCGGGAACCGGTGGACACCGCTTTCATTGGCGACACGGGTCCTTGGGGTGACACCCAGCCTTGCTGGCCTCACGCCATCCACCTGGAAACCCCTGCGGTCCTCCCGTTGACCGCAGGGGTTTTGATTCCGGGGCTGCGTCGACGTGATATAGCTGGCTGCAAAAGGAGCAGCCGATGGACAGTCAGGGCGCAGGCGGCAGGCCGCCGGTCAAGTCGCAGGAGGATCTACGTACCCATTTCGGGCAAGTGAGCCCGCTTGCGGAGAAGAAGGTCCTCAATCACCTCGACAAGTTCTGTCGCGACTTCATCGCGCTGTCGCCGTTCCTGGTCGTCGCCACGAGCGACGGCAAGGGCCATGCCGACGCCAGCCCGCGCGGCGATGCGCCGGGATTCGTCGCCGTCATCGATGACAAGACGCTGCTGATCCCGGACCGGCGCGGCAACAACCGGGTCGACACGTTCGGCAACATCCTGGCCTCGCCGGGGATCGGCCTGATCTTCCTGGTGCCCGGCATCAACGAAACACTGCGCGTCAACGGCAGGGCAGAGATCTCGCAGGAGCCGGACCTGCTGACCCCGCTGACGGTGCAGAACGTCACGCCGCTGATCGGGCTCAAGGTGCATGTCGACGAGACCTACTTCCATTGCGGCAAGGCGCTGATGCGCTCGAAACTGTGGGATCCGGCCACGCAGGTCGAGCGCCACAATTTCCCGACGCTGGGCCGGATCATCGCCGAGCAGACCGCCGCGGTCGAGGTCGAGGTGGCCGAGAAGACGATGGAAGAGGCGTATCGGACGAGGCTGTACTAGATGTCCGATTCACCGTCCCGGCGACTGCGTGCCGGCACCACGTTCTGGCCCGATTCGCGCCGGCAGGCGAGAGGCTAGACTCGCGCCCCCGACGACCGCATCAATGAGTCCAGCTGTTCCAGCGACACAAGGAGCGCCCTCGTTGATCACATTCAAGCAACTGGAGTCTCTGTACTGGGTTGTCAAATTGGGCGGCTTCTCCCAAGCCGCCCACAAGCTCAATACCACGCAATCTGCCGTGTCCAAGCGGGTTCAGGAGCTGGAGGCTCTCCTCGGTACGCCGCTATTCGACCGCAATCTCAGAACCGCCCGGATCTCCGACAAGGGGCAGGAGGTCTTCGCTCAGGCGCAGAAGCTCCTGAATCAGCGGGATGAATTGGTGCAGCTCGCGCTCGAGCCGGCGTCGCCAAAAACCCGCATTCGGATCGGTGTAACCGAGGTGACGGCCATGACCTGGCTCCCGCGCTTTGTACGGCTGATCACTCAGAAGCATCCCGGCGTCATCATCGATCCGGACGTCGACAGCGGTGCTATGTTGCGCGACAAACTACTCGCCCGCGAACTTGACCTGATGATCGCGGCAGACACTTTCCGGGACGCTCACTTTGTGTCCAAGCGCATCGGAAGGCTCCGCCTCGAGTGGGTCTGCAAATCCGGGTTGCTCCAGCATGGCGGCAAGACTCTGCACGTGCACGATCTCCTTGAGCACCGCATCCTCATTCAAGGGCCTCAGTCGGGAACGGGGCTCTTGTTTCTCGACTGGTTCAAGTCGCAGGGACTGCTCCATTCCGAAATGGTCGTCAGCAACAGTCTAGTGGCATTGATAGGACTGACCGTCGCCGGCTTCGGTGTCAGTCACCTGCCTCCGGCGACCGTCAGTCCCATGATGAAGGCCGGTCTGCTCGAAGCGCTCAAGGTTAAACCCGCCCTGCCGGAGGCCAACTACGCCGCCATCGTGCGAACCGACGCGCGCAGCTCGCTAACAACATCGATAGCGAACCTTGCACAGGAGTGCTGCGACTTCACGCGGTTGCATCAGACCTGATAGGGTGAATACCGCTGCTGCGAATCGGCCCTCTCGGCGTCTTCGCCACGCGTACTGCATTTGACCGGCGTGGCTCACTCCTCGATATAGCAATTCAATCGCTTCAACGACTCGTCGATCCAGGAACGGTCGACGGTACCCGCCTTCAACGCAGCCATGATCTCCGATTCGAGCGCCTGCTTTGCCTGCGCCGCTTCGAGCATCTGTGCTGCCTCCATGTAGGGCACGCACAGGACCCCGTCTTCATCACCGATGATTAGGTCACCCGGCTCGATCACCATTCCATCGATGGCGATTGGAACGTTGACCTCGCCGGGGCCGTCCTTGTACGGACCACGATGGGTCACGCCCGCGGCGAAGACCGGGAGCGCCATCCGCGTCACCGAGCCGGAATCCCGGATCGCGCCATTGATCACCACTCCGCCCAAATTTCGCAGATTTGCGTCGTTGAGCATGATGTCACCGATCAATGAGTTGGTGAGATCGCCGCCGCCGTCTACCACGATCACGTCTCCCGCCGTGGCGAGTTGCAGCGCTTTGTGGATCATGAGATTGTCTCCGGGGCGGGTCTTCACTGTGATCGCAGGGCCTGCCATGCGGCCACCCGCGTGCATTGGCCGCAAGCGCGGTCCCCCAGCCGTCATGCGGCTCATGCAATCGCTGACGGCTGCCACTGAAACCTGAAGGTACTCCCGGGCAAGACCCAGGTCGACCGCGCGGCGGCGCTTTAAGACTCGCACTCCGTTTCGCATGAATGTCCTTCAGATTTCCCGTCGAGAGAGGGTGGTGGTGGTGGTGTCGTGGTTGCGATCGAGACCGATCAACTGAAACGTTGAAGATCAAGCAGGTGGATATCCAGCTCCGCACTGCCGCGTCCAAGCAGTGCGGATATGCACGATGCGGTGATGCCGGACAGTGTGAGCCCGCCGTGACCGTGGCCGAACGCATACAGCAAGCCGGGCAATGCCTTGACCTCACCAATGGCGGGCAGACCGTCGGGCATCGACGGGCGAACCCCCATCCACGGACGTGCCCCATCGCCATCGAGACCGTCGAGGTATTCCGCCGCCTTGGGAAGGAATGCGTAGGCCCGGCGGTAGTCCGGATGCGCCCCTGGGCGGCAGAACTCGGCCGTGCCCGCCAGCCGCAATCCGGAGGACATGGGCGTCGCGATGAAATAATGCTCCGGAAATGCAACCGGGCGCCGCAGCGCCTCGGACGCCCTTGGAAGCATCAGGTGGTATCCCCGCTCGGAGGCAACTGGCGCGGTGCAGCCGACACGACTAACCAGCGCTCCAGTGCCATGGCCGCCGCATAGCACCACTTTGTCTGCACGAAAATTCCCTGTGGATGTCATGAGAACCAGTCCCTCGCTCTCGCGCTGTACATTGTTCACGTTCGCCTGACGAAAGGTGGCACCTCCAGCTGTAAGATTGCGGAAGAAGCGCATTCCGAGTTCTTTTGGATCACTGCAGCGTCCGGAGTTGCGAAAATACAATCCGCCGGCCAGCGACTTGCGCAACGCCGGCTCCGCTTTTTCGAGCTCCCCGGAGTCCAACCGGTCCACGTTCACGCCGTGCTTTCGCCAGACGGGCATCGCGGCCGCAGACTTGTCCAAGGCCTCCCTGGTGCGGAACGCGTAAATGACACCGTCGCGATGGAGGAGATCCTGCGCACCTGCGGTCACTGCAAGCTTGTGCAGATGACGGAAGGCCTGCAGTGCCATGCCGGCCAAGACCGAGACAATCGCGTCGCGCGCTTCCGGCTTCAGCGACGGCAGCGCGTGTCGGGCCCAGTTTGCCATCTGCAGGGCGTATGACGGACGCACGACCACCGGGCCTTGCCGCGTCAGCAGCAGGCGCGGCATCTGCATCAACAGCGCCCGAGAGACGGGCGGAAAGATCCCGGATTCCGACAGATGGCCGGCATTGCCCGCAGAGCAACCACTCATGGGTTCCTCGCGATCCACGAGTGTCACCGCATGCCCGTCCAACTGCAGACGAAGCGCCACTGCCAAGCCGATGATACCAGCTCCGACGACCGCTACATGTTGTCGTCGATCCGGCTTATGGTGCATACGGGGCGTCATCTCAGTGGGTCCGCAGATCCGACAGAAATGCCTTGGCTCGTGGATGTTGGGGCGACGCGAAGAAGGTCTCCGGGTGTGCTTCCTCAATAATCTTCCCGCGATCCATGAACCAGACGCGGTGTGCCACCTCACGCGCGAACCCCATCTCGTGCGTCACGCACATCATGGTCATGCCGTCTCGTGCAAGTGTCTTCATCACCTGGAGCACTTCACCGATCATCTCAGGGTCCAGTGCACTCGTGGGTTCGTCGAAAAGCATGACCGGCGGCTCCATGGCCAGGGCGCGCGCGATCGCGACGCGCTGCTGCTGACCGCCGGAAAGCTGTTGGGGATAAGCGTTGGCCTTGCCGGCGAGGCCGACGCGATCGAGCAACGCCATCGCGAGCTTGTGCGCATCTGTCGCAGACTTGCCCGACACTTTCATTGGAGCAAGCATGATGTTATCGAGCGCCGACAGGTGCGGGAACAGGTTGAAGTTCTGAAATACGAAGCCGATGCCGGAGCGGAATCGGTTCAGGTCGATCCCGGCCCTGTGGACGTCTTTCCCGTCCACGGAGATCGTCCCTCCCTGGATCTCCTCGAGGCGATTGACCGTTCGGATCAACGTCGACTTGCCCGAACCGGAGGGGCCGCAGACAACGACGACCTCGCCGGCTGCGATCTGGGCTGTGACGCCGACGAGTGCGTGATAGTTGCCGTACCACTTGTCGATCTTGTTAAACCGGATCATAGGATTCATGGGGCACCGTATGGTGTGAGGTCGAGCGCCGTGCGACCAAACGACGTTCCAGAAAATGGGCGGCTTGCGTGAGCGAAAGGCACACGATGAAGTAGGTGAGCGAGAGGATCAGGTAGACCTCGAACGGACGGACGAGCAGGCTGGCGTTGACCTGGCTCGCCGAGAAGGTGAGTTCTTGCACGCTGATCACGTATCCGATCGAAGTCTCCTTGATCGTCGAAACGAACTGGCTCAGCAGCGAAGGCAGCATGTTGAACAGGGACTGGGGAAGGACGACGTCACGCATCGTCTGCGAGTAACTCAGGCCGAGTGACCGCGCCGCTTCGACCTGGCCCAGGGGCAGTGCCTCGATGCCGGCGCGAACGATTTCCGACATGTAGGCCGCCTGGTAGATCACCAGCGTCACCAGCAGGGTCGTGAATGCGCTTACCGGCCGCCCGATGAGCACCGGAACCATGAAATAGCTCCAGAAGACCAGCATGATCAGCGGTACGCCACGCACGCAATAGACGATCACCGTCGAAGGCACGCGCAGCGCCGTGTACGGGCTGATACGGCACAGGGCCAGCCCGACGCTTAGCGGAAAGGCCAAGCTCACCCCGAGGACCGCGAGCACGAGAGTGAGCACGAGCCCGCCGATTGGCCCGTTTGGATAGGAACCGACTAGCAGCAGCGTTCCGTATGTCTTGAGGATGTCCAACATGCGCTACCGCCCCGGGATCCGGTAGTGTCGGGCGATCAGCGCGCCGAGACCCATCAGCGAAAGGGAAATGACGAGATAGGCGACGGTTGCAATGAGGTAGGATTCGAAGGTCCGGAATGTCTGGTTTTCGATCTCGCGCACCACGTAGGTGAGTTCGGCCACGCCGATGGCCATGGCAAGGCTCGTTCCCTTGAACAGCATGACCGTGTGGTTCACGAGTGGCGGCAATGCCACGCGCAACGACTGCGGAAGAATGACGTATCGCATGGACTGCAAGTAGCTCAGGCCGATGGCTCGCGATGCCTCGTGCTGGCCCTGCGGAATCGACCGGAAGCCGCTGCGAATGTCCTCGCAAAAATAGGCACCCACCCCCAAGCCCATCGCGATGGAGGCAAGTATCACCTCTCCGTTGTGGGCATTGATCCATGATTGCGCCGCCAGCGGCAACAGCGCGGGCACCCCGAAGTACCACATCAAGAGGTGAGCCAATGCCGGTATATTCCGCTGATAGGAGACGAACCCGGCCACGGCCCATCCGACCCAACGTCCTCTTCCCTCACGCAAGATTGCCAGCAACGCACCGACGGTGATGGCAATGAGCCAGCTCGACACGGTCAGCACGAGCGTGAACTGCAGCCCGCGAAGCAGCTGCGCAATGTGCTCCGGTGTGAGAAGGGTCGCAAAATTCAGGCTGAGCGCCACGGCGGTACGGTCGCCGGCCTAGCGCGGAATCGGGGCGATGGCGAAGCTCCGCTTCATGCCGCTTTCCGAGCCGGAACCCATCCACTTGCCGAAGATATTGTCCACTTCGCCGCTCTGGTCCATGCTGACGAGCGCTTCGTTCACTGCCTTCTCCATGGCCGGCTCGCCTTTGCGAAGGCCCAGTCCCCAATGCTCGCTGGCAATGGCCGGCTCCAGCACGGCAATCTGGGAAGCATCGGCGCCCAGCTTCTTGGCCAATTGACGCGCTGCGGCCTCCGAAAGCACGTCGGCATCGACCTTGTCGTGGATCAGCGCCATGAATGCCGCAGGGCCGTCCTCGAAGCTGATAATGGTCGCCGAGGGGAGCGACTTCTGAATCATGGGAATGTTGCTGGACCCCTTCACGGTGCTGATTCGCTTGTTCGCGAGCTCGTCGAGCTTCGTGAGGCCGCCGCCGCTCTTCACAGCAGCGATTTGTCGGCTGACAAAATACGTATTGGAGAACACAACCTGTTCCGCGCGCGCCGCGTTGTAGCCGAGCACCGCCGCCAGAAGGTCGACGCGTCCCTGCTGAAGTTCCGGGATGCGCGCCTCCAGCGAGATCACCTTCAGTTCCGGCTTCACGCCCAGATGGGCCGCAATTCCCTTGCAGAAGTCGACGTCATAGCCTCTCAGCTCTCGGGTTGCCGGGTCCTGGAACGCAAAGGGCTCGGCACCGCTGAAGACGCCGCAGACAAGCGTGCCGCGCGCCTTGACGTCGGAAAGCTGGTCGGCGCTGGCCGCGCCGGTACACGCGAGGAACGTGGCGACCGCAGAAATGACGAGCTTATGCATGGGAGTGCTTCGCGGTGTGTGTTGAGGGGAAACTGCAGGCTTCGACGGCTTCCTTGAGCGCGTTGCAGCCTGCGATGATTTGATCGATCGGAGTTGCAAACGAAAGTCGAAGGTGGTTCGCTGCCCCATAGGAACTGCCGTCGATTGTCGCGACGCCCGCACGCTCCAGGAAGTACAGCACCACATCCATGTCCGACTCCAGGCGCGTACCGGTTGGGGTCATGCCGCCAATCAGACCTTCCACGTTCGGGAAGGCATAAAAGGCGCCGAAGGGGGCACTGCATTCGATGCGTGGGATCGCTCGCAACATGCGAACCATGCAGTCACGGCGCGACGCGAACAGGTCGACCGCCTCTCGCACGCAGTCCTGCGACCCCTGCAGCGCGGTGACCGCGGCCTCCTGGCTGATCGATGTCGCGCATGACGTGCTCTGTGACAGCAGCAGCACGATCGCCTTGATGAGCGAGCCGGGGCCGGCAGCGTAACCGAGGCGCCAGCCGGTCATGGCATAAGATTTGGACATGCCGTTCACCAGCAGCGTACGGTCCTTCAAGTCCGGTGCGACCGCGAGCATCGAGTGGTGCTCGGCACCTTCGTAGACGAAGTGCTCGTAGATCTCGTCCAGCAACAGCCGCACTTTCGGACGGGTACGCAGGATGTCTGCGAGGGACTTTAGCTCTGCCCGCGTATAGACCGCGCCCGTTGGGTTGTTGGGGCTGTTCAGGATCAGCCAGCGCGTGCGATCGGTGATCGTTGCCTCGAGCGCAGCAGCAGAGAGTTTGTAGCCGGCCGTACGATCGCAGGAGACGACGACTGGAATCCCTCCCTGCAACGACACCATGTCAGGATAGGAAACCCAGTATGGAGCTGGCACGATCACCTCGTCGCCCGGGTCGAGGGTTGCCGCCAGGGCGTGGTAAATGAGGAGCTTCGCCCCTGAGCCCACGGCGACTTCGTCCGAGGAATAAGTGAGACCGCCTTCGCGACGAAGCTTTTCGACGATGGCTGCGCGCAACGCCGGTGTGCCGTTGGCAGTCGTGTATTTCGTCTTGCCACTGGCCAACGCGGCAACGCCGCTGGCCGTGATGTGCGCAGGGGTCGGGAAGTCGGGTTCACCGATGGTGAAGTCGACGATCGCCTTTCCTGCCGCCCGCAGGGCGTCGACGCGCATTCTTGCTGCCATGCTGGCGGACGGCTTGACGGAAGATAGGCGCTGGGCGAACTGGTTCGTCATCGGCGTTACAACAAGATTGTCCATGGGCACGATAATTCTGGGCAATCTTGGCTGCGGCAAAAAGCGACATTTCAGACTGACGTTGTATTCCGTGCCGCGATCAATGAACCCGCGTTCCCGCCAACCTTGCACGAGCGGTTTCGCGCACACCCCTCCGGTCGGCGAGGTGCCGGACTCCAGTGTTGCTCCGATCAACAAGAAGCGCAGAAGGGCGATAGCCCAGGCCGCATTTACGAATTGCCTGAGGACCTGCCACGTCGCACTGTCGTGCATAAGCCGGGAGGCGGCTGCAACTGCGTGGCGGGCGGTGATCCACGCGACAGCGCAGGCCGTCAGGGCATGGGACGGACTTCAAGCATGCAGTTGGCTGACGGCATACAATCAAGCGATCGCGGCGATCGCTTCAATCTCAACAAGCACGGCGTCGGTCGATGGACCGGCAATGAGTGTCGTGCGTGCCGGGTAGGGGCCGGGTGCGAAGTAGTCGGCGTAGAGACGGTTGAACTCGTCGGCGTACTTCTTGTCACGAATGAAGCATCCACACTTGATGACCTTGTCTAGCGAACTGCCGCCCTGCTTCAAGACCGATCGCAGGTTTTCAAAGGTGAGTCGCGTTTGTGCTTCAAAGCCCTCCACAATCTTTCCGTCAGCCACGCCGACTTGGCCGGAGACGTAGACGAGACCGCCATGGACGCGGAAGCTGGATAGCGGCCGAATGGAGCTTTGCTGCGCTGGGGTACTGGTGGACATATGCGGCTCCATGAGTTGGACGGCATATTCTGTGTTCCCAGCTACAAATAAAAAAGCGAATCCTTTGGATCGGTTAGCATTCCCTCATGGAATGTTGCGCGTCGCATCGCTGCGGCGGACTGGTCGCACCTCTCCCGCTTGCGGGGAGTTCATTCCGCTGCGGGCGAGATCATGGTCGGCGGCGCACCGGGCGGCGCCTTAACCGATGGCTCGTCGCGATGCTCGTCCGGCGTCAGCTCGTGGTCGGCATGCGACACCACGAGCCGCTTGCCGAAGCGCCAGGTCAGCGAGCCGATGTCGTCCATCACCATGAACATCGCCGGCACGAACACCAGCGACAAGACGGTCGAGAAGATCAGCCCGCCGATCACCGCGAGCGCCATCGGCGAGCGGAATTCGCCGCCGGCGCCGAAGGCGAGCGCAGACGGCATCATGCCGGCGACCATCGCGACGGTGGTCATCACGATCGGGCGGGCGCGCTTCATGCCGGCGTCGATCATCGCCTCGTCGCGCGGCCTGCCGTCGCGGATCGACTCGATGGCGAACTCGACCAGCATGATGGCGTTCTTGGTGACGATGCCCATCAGCATCAGGATGCCGATCCATACCGGCGTGGTGAGCTGCTTGCCGGTCAAGAGCAGCGCGCCGATCGCGCCGCCGATCGAGAGTGGCAGCGAGAACAGGATGGTGATCGGTTGCAGGAAGGTGCCGAACAACAGCACCAGCACCGCGTAGACCATCATCAGGCCGGCGGTGATCGCGGTGGCGAAGCCGTCCGACAATTCGTTGAGGCTTTCGGCATCGCCTGACGGCGAGACCTTCACGCCCTTGGGCAGGCTCTTCATCACCGGCAGGTCGTAGATCAGCTTGGTGGCGTCGCCGAGCGCGGCGTTGCCGACGAGGTCGGCCGCGACGGTGGCCTGCCGTTCGCGGTCGTAACGGTTGATGCTGGTCGGCCCCTGGTCGAGCTGGATGTCGGCGACGACGGAGAGCGGAACACCGCCGCGCTCGCCATGCGAGCCGAGTGGAACCCGCAGTTGCTCCAACATCTGCAGGTCGCTGCGTGCAGTGTCCTCGAGCTGGACGCGGATCGGCACCTGGCGGTCGCCGGCATCGAACTTGGCCAATGCGGGGCCGACGTCGCCGATGGTGGCGACGCGGATGGTCTGCGACAGGCTTTCGGTCGAGACGCCGAGTCTCGCTGCAAGTTCGGCGCGCGGACGGATGCGCAATTCAGGCCGGTCCAGCGCGGTTTCCGAGATCACGTTGGCGATGATCGGAATCCGCTTCATCTGGATCGCGAGCTCGCTCGCGACATTGTTGACGATGTTGCTGTCGTTGCCGGTGACCACCAGCGAGATCGCGCGCAGGCCGTTTTCGTCGAGGAACCAGAAGCGGATATCCGGAACGTTCTCGAGTTCCTGGCTGATCGACAGCTCGAGCTCGCGCTGGGTGATCTTGCGATCCTGCTTCGGCGTGTAGTTGATGATCAGCGCGGCGCGGCGCACCTCCTGGATGCCCGGCGGCACCCGACCGCCGTCGACGAACACGCTGCGCACCTCGGGCCGCTTGCGTAAGCGCGCGACGATCTCCTCGGTGACCTTCTCGGTATAGGCAAGCTGCGAGCCCGGCGGCAGTTCCATCGCGAGCAGCGAGCGCGCGGTGTCCTGCGCCGGCAGGAAGCCCTGCGGCAGCAGCGTGATGCTCCAGATCGAGGCGGCGAACACCGCGAAGCCGATCAGTACGGTGACGTAGTGATGTTTCACCGACCAGGTGACGAGCCTGTGATAGCCGCGCAGGATGCGGCCGGGCGGCGGCTCGTCATGCGCGTGATGCTTGAGGAAATAGGCGGCCAGCATCGGCGTCACGAAGCGTGCGGCGAGCAGCGAGAAGAACACCTGCACCGAGACCGTGATGCCGAACTGCTTGAAGAACTGACCGGCGATGCCGGACATGAAGCTCGCCGGCGCGAAGATCGCGATGATGGTGAGCGAGATCGCGATCACGGCCAGGCCGATCTCGTCGGCAGCTTCAAGTGCGGCGCGATAGGGCGTCTTGCCCATGTTCATGTGGCGGACGATGTTCTCGATCTCGACGATGGCGTCGTCGACCAGGATGCCGGTCGACAGCGTGATCGCGAGGAACGAGACCAGGTTGAGCGAGAAGCCGAGCAGGTCCATCGCCCAGAATGCCGGGAAGATCGACAGCGGCAGCGAGACTGCGGCGATGATCGTGGCCCTGATGTCGCGCAGGAACAGCAGCACGATGATAACGGCGAGGATCGCGCCTTCGAACAGGGTCGAGATCGCGGCCTCGTAATTGCCCTTGGTGAATTCGACCGAGGTGTCGATCAGCTTGAGGTCGACGTCCGGATAGGCGGTCTTCAGCGCCTCGATGCGCTTCTGCACGGCGGCTGCGACCACGACGTCGCTGGCGCCCTTGGAACGCTTGATGCCGAGCGCCACCACCGGCTCGCCATTGAAGCGGGCGAAGGTGCGGCGGTCGGCGATGGTGTCGGTGACGGTGCCGAGATCGTCGAGCCGGACTTCGCCGCCGCCGAACAGCGGGATCATGGTGCCGGCGAGCTCGTTCAGCGTCTTGGCGCCGGCCAGCGTCCGGATCGCCTGGTCGTTCTTGCCGATCTCGGCACGGCCGCCGGCGACGTCGACATTGCTGCCGCGCAGGATCTGGCTGACATTGACCGCGGTGAGGCCTACCGCCTGCAGCTTGTCGGGGTCGAGCGAGACCAGGATCTCGCGCTCGACACCGCCGATGCGCTCGACCTGGGCGACGCCGCGCACGCCCTGCAATGCGCGCTTGACCACGTCGTCGACGAAGTAGGAGAGCTGCTCCGGCGTCTTGCCGGGCGAGATCGCGGCGTAGGTCACGATCGGCAGGCCGATCACGTCGACGCGCTGGATCAGGGGCTCGGTGACGTTCTGCGGCAGGTTGGCGCGCACGCGGGTGACCGCGTCCTTGACGTCGTTGAGCGCGCGGTCGGTGTTGGTCTCCAGCGCGAACTGGATGGTCGTGACCGAGAGTCCGTCGGTGATCGAGGAGGAGATGTGGCGTACGCCCTCGACGCCGGAGACGCCGTCCTCGATGGTCTTGGTGACCTGGGATTCAAGTTCCGAGGGTGCGGCGCCGAACTGCGAGACCGCAACCGAGATCACCGGGATGTCGGCACTCGGCAGCCGGGTCACCGCGAGCTTGGTGAACGAGATCCAGCCCAGCGCGAGCAGGATGATCGAGAAGACGATCGAGGGAAGCGGGTTCCGGATCGACCATGCCGAGATGTTCAAAGCCATGAGCGTGCCCGACTTATCTTGCCCGAGTGCGATCGAGGTCTTCGGCGAGAACGGTCTTGATCTGGTCGCCGTCATGCAGCGAGGTACCAGCATCGGCCACGACGGTTTCGCCGGCGTCGAGACCGTCAAGGATTTCGGTCAAGGTATCGTTGGTCAGGCCGACGCGCACGCGGCGCGTCTCGACCGTGTTGCCCTTCACGACCTGAAGCGTCAGGCGGTCGATCGCGGTGCGCGGCACAGCGACGTTGCAGGATCGTTTGGCGTCGATATTGGCGCGCGCGAACATGCCGACCTTTAGCGTGGGATTGTTGTTCAGGGAGATGCGGACATGCCCGAGTTGGGTGGTGCGGTCGATCTGCGGAGAGATCTGGCGGACCTTGCCGACCATGTCGGGCGCATCGTCCCTGGAGATCCGGACCGTGGCACCGGGATTGAGCTTCAGGAGCTGGAAGCCCGGCACCTCGGCGTCGAGTTCGATCTCGTTGCCGATGGAGATGCGGAACATCGGGCCGGCCTGCGGCGAGGCCGGCGCGCCGACCGCGGTGCGGACCTCGGTGACGAGGCCGGCCGCCGGCGCTCGCAATGAGATCGGCTTACCCTGGGCCGCCTGCTGCGGCGGCGGGGTCAGCCGCGCCAGTTCCTGGTTGTCGACGACCATGTCGCCCTCGTGAACGAAGACGTCGGTGACCTTGGAACCTTCCTGGTCGACGTTCACCTGGGCCTCGCGGCGCGGCACGATGAAGCCGGTGACGCGGACCATGTCCGAGAAGCAGGCTTGGGTCGATTTCGTCACTACGACCAGGGCCTCGCCCGGTGTCTCCTTCTCTTCGGGATGGGAGCGGTGCTCGAATGCGTAATAGGCGACGCCGAGCGCGACGAAGAAGACGGTTCCGAGCGCGGGCCTGAGGTATCGGGAAAGGTTCATCGCCGGATCAATCCAGAACTTGCCGCGTCATGCGCATTGGTAGGAAAGTCATCCTGCTCGCCATCTCGCTGCTGGAGCGTATGGACGCCAAGCGCGCATTCTCGAAGGTCACGCTCTGACGTCATGTGAAGCAGGTCACGCAAGGGCTGCCTTTGGATCTGACCCAAAAGCAAATGCGTCCCGCCAGGGTGCGGGACGCATTCTAACCGCAAAAACAGGCCACGCCACGTCCATCGCCCGACTATTGCTTGGACGCTGTGGCCTTGTTTTCCATGTTCACGACCTGCACGCGGCGGTTCACTTCCGACATCGGCTGGCTCGGGTCCTTCAATTTGCTCTTGCCGTAGCCGACGGTGACGAGATCGCCGCTGGCGATACCGTATTTGTCGACCAGATAGCGCTTGATGGCGTCGGCGCGGCGCTCGGAGAGGCCCTGGTTGTATTCCTCGCCGCCGGCGGCGTCGGTGTGGCCGGCGACCACGAAGGTCGAGCCCTTCAAGTCGGGGTTGGTCAGTGCACGGCCGAGTGCCTGCACCGAGGGCATGGACCTCGCGCTGATGTCAGCGGAGTTGTAGTCGAAGTTGATCTCCAGATCGATCTTCGGCTTGTCCTGGACAATGGTCGCGATCTCCTCGCGCTCGGCCGTCGACAGCGAGCGGGTGGCGCGGCCGCGGACGCTCTGCACGAACTTGGCCTGGTCGGTGTTGAGCCCGGACGATTGCTGCGGGCCGACCGACAGGCCGCGGGTCAGCGGCTTCTTCTCGGGCGTCAGGGCCTTGACGATCTGGTCCTCGGTGACGTCGTCGCCGGCGCGCGCCGCAACCATGCCGAACGACAGCGCCGCGGCGACGGTGCTGATGGCAAGGGCTGTGGCCAGGTGTCCGGACGGTCTGAACATGGAAGGTCTGAACATGCACGGTCTAAACATATTGGTCCCTCCTGCGCGGGGTCCGCGCGGTTCCAAATGACTGCTCAAATCGATCGCCGGCGCCCGGCGCCGGCGCGCACCCTCTGTTTAGTCTGCGTCGTCCGGCCGCGGTTCGAGGAAATGCCGCAGGGAAAGCCTCAAATACAGGTCATTGTACACCGTATTCGGCGAATTCCTTCACGATATTAGGGTCCATGGCCTTGGCATTGGCGATGTCGAGATCGCCTTCCGCGATCGAGCCGTTGCGCTTCTTGGCGAGGCCCCGGCCATACAGTGACGACGTCAGCCGTGGATTGATCTTCAGCGCGGCGTCGAAATCGGTGATGGCGTTCTTGTTCTGCCCGCTCTTCAGGTTCATCAGGCCGCGGCTGTCGAGCGCGTCGACGAAATTCGGGCTCAGCCGCAGCGCTTCGTTGCAATCCTTCAGCGCCGCTTGCAGGTCGCCGATCACGGTGCGGACCCAGCAGCGGTTGTTGTAGGCCTCGACATCCTTCGGGTTCAGCCGAAGCGAGCCGGTGAAGTCCTTGATCGCAAGATCATAGGCACCCTTGCTGGCATAGACCTGGCCGCGACGGTAGAGCGCCGCTCCGTCGTCCGGGTTCTTGTCCAGTCTGTCATTCAGGGCCTTGATGGTCGGGTCGTCGTTGAGCACCACCGTCGCATTGGGGGTTGGGGTCGGCTGGATCACCGGCGGTGCCGGCGGGGGTGGTGGCGGCAAGGCGATCTCGGGCGGCTTCGGAGGCGATGCCGGCGGCGCGGGTGGCGCCGGAGCCGGCGTTGCGGCGGGGGCCGTGTTGGTTTGCGTGGGCGGCCCCGGGATCTGAACCGGCGGGGCCGGTGGGGGCGTCACGGGCGGCGCGATCGCCACGTCGTTGGGCCGCGGCGCGGCGCCCGGGATGAAGGAGAAATCCTCGGCCAGCGAGGAGGAGATCCACGGCACCTGCTCCTGGCGCGAGGCGCGGGTGACGCCGACGCGGGTGCGGTTCAGCGTCTCCTCGGCCATCAGGTCGGGGGTACGGATTTCCTTTAGGAGTTCCCGCACGAACAGGCTGTGATCGCTGCCATTGTCTGACACCACCGACGACAGCGCCGCCGAGTACATCACCAGCGTACCGTTGGGGGCGATCACGGGCGCAAGGCCGGCCGAGAAGCTGCGGAAGCGCCGCTCGAACGGATTGCGCCTGGAGGCATCGAGCAGGGCGATCTTCACCCCGGCGCCGCGGTTGTTGATCTCGCCGAGCACGGTCTCCAGGCTGAAGCCGTCGCGGCGCACGTCGGCCTCGGCCCAGATCTGCGCATCGACCGGGATCATGTAGCTCTGCCGGTTCGACTGGATGCCGTAACCCGAGAAAAAGATCAGCGCGACCGAGCCCGGCTTGATCTTGCCGTAGAGCTTGTTGAACGCGCGGCGCATGCCGTCGCCGGTCAGGTTCTCGCCGACATCGACGGTGAAGCCGTCACGCTTGAGCTCATCGGCGACGTCGCGTGCGTCGTTGATCGGCTCCTTCAACGGCGCGTCGGCGTCGGGATATTTGGAGTTGCCGATCACCAGTGCGAAACGATCGCCGGCGGCAAACGACGGGGCGGACGCTGCGATCGACAAAATCAGCGTGGCGAGCAGTGCAAGGCGGATTTTCATGATCGCGGCAATCCAGATCGCAGCATTCCAAATGAAATGGCGCCGATTCCAGCTTGCGCCTCGGCGACCTTAACTGAGCGAAAATCCATTATCAAACCGCCCGCATACCGCGTCAACCGGTTGCGGCACCGCCGCTAATTGTGACGACCGTGTCACCGATGGCCGGCTGCGGATGGTGCAAGTCGCCACGGTCAGCTAATGTGACTGCACTCACAAAGGCTGTGGCGATCAGTCATGCGCCTGTCACTCACCTCGCGCGGTTTGACCTCTGCGCGGGGCGATGGCTTGGTGTGCTGCACCGCAGGCCATGTCAAACAAGTCTTGCTAATAAGCCTTGCCAATAAGTCTTGCCAACAAGAGCGAAACCGATGGGAAACGCCTACGAGATCTACGCCCTGCGCTATGCGACGATGTCGCCGCGCACGCCGCATCTGAACTTCCTGGTGCCTGATCCGCACGACACCACCGCGCAGGACCTCGACTATTTCGTCTGGCTGATCCGCGGGGCGGGGCGCGACATCCTGGTCGACACCGGCTTCAACGCAGAGGAAGCCAAGGCACGTGCCCGCAAGCTGACGCTCGATCCGGTCGATGCGCTGGAGCGCTTCGGGGTGGCCGCAGATGCGATCCGCGAGGTCATCGTCACCCATCTGCACTACGATCACGCCGGCAATCTCGATCGCTTTCCGAATGCCAGATTCCATCTGCAGGAGCGCGAGATGAGCTATGCGACCGGCCGCTGCATGTGCAACGGCATGCTGCGCCATCCGTTTTCCGTTGAACACGTCACCCAGATGGTGCGCCATGTCTATGGCGAGCGCGTCACCTTCCATTCCGGCGACGGCGAGATCGCGCCTGGAATCACCGTGCATCGCGTCGGCGGCCATTCCGATGGCTTGCAGGTGGTGCGGGTGGAGACCGCGCGCGGTCCGGTGGTGCTGGCCTCGGATGCCGCGCATTATTACGCCAACCTGCACAGGCGCAGCCCGTTTCCGATCGTCTATAATGTCGGCGACATGGCGCAGGGCTGGGAAACGGTCGAGCGGCTCGCCGGCCATCCGGACCGCTTCATTCCCGGCCATGATCCGATCGTCAGCGAGATCTATCCGCGCGCCAGCGACAAGGTCGATGCGTTCGCGCTGCATCTGGAGCCATCGCGATCGTTTGCGAAGTAGCGTCACGGCGCATTCGGACCACGTCAAGAAACTTCAAAAAGAAGAGCGGACATGACTGACACCAAAACCCTCGGCTTCATCGGCCTCGGCGTGATGGGCGAGCCGATCTGCCGCAACCTCGTCAAGAAGAGCGGCAAGCGCGTCATCGCATTCGACCTTGCCGCCGAGCCGTTGCAGCGGCTGCGCGCCGATGGCGCCGAGATTGGCGCGTCGGTTGCCGATGTCGTCAGGCAGGGCGATCTGCTGTTTCTCTGCCTGCCCAGCGCAAAACATGTCCGCGCAGTGTTCGAGGGCGACGGTATCCTGAAGAATGTCAGGAGCGGCCAAATCGTGGTCGATCTCGGCACCTCGTCGGTGAGCCAGACCCGCGACTTCGCCGCGCAATTGCAGGCCAAAGGCGCGGCCTGGGCCGATGCGCCGATCGCACGCACCCGGCAGGCGGCGCAGGACGGCACGCTCAGCGTGATGGTTGGCGCTACGCCCGCGCTCTACGTCGCGATCGAGCCCCTGATCCGCTGCTTTGCCACCGACGTTACCCGCTGCGGCGATGTCGGCGCGGGGCAGGTGACCAAGATTCTCAACAACATGGTGCTGTTCGAGACCGTGAATGCGCTGGCAGAGGCGGTTGCGGTGGCGAAGCACAATGGGGTCGATCCGAAACTATTGCTCGAGACCCTGTCGAAGGGATCCGCCGACAGTTTTGCGCTGCGCAACCACGGCCTGAAGGCGATCGTGCCGGGCGTGTTCCCGGAGCGCGCCTTCTCGACCGAATATGCGCTGAAGGATTTGTCCTACGCGCTGGAGCTCGCTGATGACGCGGGCATCACGATCCGCGGCGCGGAGTTGATCGGCACGATTCTGCAGGAGGCGATCGCGAAGGGGTCGAGGGATAACTATTTTCCCGTCATTGCGAAGCATATCGATCGAGCGTGAATTCCTCCCTTGTCATTCCGGGGCTCGCGAAGCGAGAACCCGGAATCCATCGGGCCGCAAGCTCCGCGGATGAATGGATTCCGGGCTCGACGCTGCGCGTCGCCCCGGAATGACGACGGTGGCTGGCATGCGCGTGCGCGACTGCGCCTAATACGCATCCTTGGCATCTGCCTCTTCGCTGGTCTGCACCAGCTCCAGGCTCTTCTCGACCTTGCCGAGCAGGCGCCCGAGATCGCGGCGCTCCTGGGCGGACAGGCAGGAGAGGATTTCCTGCTCCTTGCGCAGCAGGCGCGGGATCAGCTCTTCGTACAGCGCCTGGCCCTTTCGGGTCAGTTGCAGGCGGAATTCGCGGCGATCGTCCTCATTCTCGACGCGCTCGACGACCTCGCGCTCCATCAGCGCCGAGACGGCGCGGCTGATGGTGGATTTATGGGTGCGGGTGCAATGCGCGATATATTGCGCGCTGCAGGCGCCGTTGCGGAAGCCGAGCGTTGCGAGCACGCGCCATTCCGGAATGTCGAGGCCGTAGCGCTCTTCATATTCGACCGACAATGCGGAGCTGACCTCGGCGGCGAGCCGGTTCAGCCGGAACGGCACAAAGTGAAAGAGATCGAGGCGCTTGCGGCGCTGCGCGGCGTCGTCGCGCAACTCGGCGTCCCCGGCGGGAGCTGAATCCCTCGCGGGGCTTGAATCCCTCGCGGGGCGCGGGCGGAGCGGAGGCTGGCTTGAGGTCCTGGCCAAATAATCCCTCCAATTTGAGTTGACGGCGGGCCCGACTGAGAGTTTAAGATAGTTGCAAGTGAGACTAATTTATCAGGGCCGCGGGCCGGTCGCAAGCTTGTCGTACAAGACCAAAGCCCAAGAAGCAGCCCAAGAAGCAGCCCAAGAACCAGTCCAAAAGGGAACAACCAGGGTCACGCAATGGCACAAGCCAATACGGCACAGGCCAAAACCCAGTTCGGCTATCGCCGCCACCCCGATCAGGACCGTTCGGGCGCCGATATCGCGGAGCATCCGGTCGTCGTGGTCGGCGCCGGGCCGGTCGGGCTCTCGCTCGCGGTTGATCTCGCCCAGCGCGGCCAGCGCGTGGTGCTGCTCGACGATGCCGACCGGATCGGCGAGGGCTCGCGCGCGATCTGCTTCTCGAAACGCTCGCTGGAATTCTGGGATCGCCTCGGCGTCGGCGACCGCATGGTCGACAAGGGCGTGGTGTGGAGCGTCGGCAAGATCTTTCACGGCGCTTCCCAACTCTATCAGTTCAACCTGCTGCCGGAGGAAGGCCACAAACGACCGGCCTTCATCAATCTCCAGCAGTTCTATGCCGAGGCCTACCTGGTCGATCGCGTCGAGCAACTGCCTTCGATCGATCTGCGCTGGCGCAACAAGGTGGTCGCGCTGGAAAGCCGCAACGACGGCGTCGCGTTGACGATTGCGACGCCCGACGGCTCCTACCATGTCCTTGCAAGCTTCGTCGTCGCTTGCGACGGCGCCCGCTCGTCGCTGCGGCAGATGGTCGGCGCCGATTTCGCCGGCCAGGTGTTCGAGGATCAATTCCTGATCGCCGACGTCAAGATGACCGCGGCATTTCCGACCGAGCGCTGGTTCTGGTTCGATCCGCCGTTCCATGCCGGGCGCTCGGCGCTGCTGCACAAGCAGCCGGACGACATCTGGCGCATCGACCTCCAGCTCAATCCCGACGCCGATCCGGTGGCCGAGAAGCGGCCGGAGAATGTGCGGCCGCGGATCGAGCGCATGCTCGGGCACGACAAGTTCGAGTTCGAATGGATCTCGCTCTACAAGTTCCAGTGCCGGCGGATGGCCAAGTTCATCCACGGACGGGTGATCTTCGCCGGCGATTCCGCCCATCAGGTCTCGCCGTTCGGCGCGCGCGGCGCCAATTCCGGGCTCGAGGATGCCGAGAATCTGGCGTGGAAGCTCGATCGCGTGTTGCGCGGGACCTCGCCGCAAGGACTGCTGGAGAGTTATCACGTCGAACGCAGCGCCGCTGCCGACGAGAACATCCGCGAATCGACCCGCTCGACCGATTTCATGGCGCCGGTGACGCGGCAGGAGGCGCGGCTGCGCGAGGCGGTGCTGTCGCTCGCCAAGGACACCGAGTTCGGCAAGCGCATGGTCAATGGCGGCCGGCTGTCGGTGCCGTCGATCTATGACACGCCGCTGTCGACCGAAGATCACGACATCTGGCGCGGTGGCCCACGGCCCGGCGCCTCGATGCTGGACGCACCGATGACGTCGCGGGACGGCAGTTCCACCTATCTGACCGAGGCTTTCATCGGGCAGGGAACGCGCTTCACGCTGCTCGCGTTCAGCAATGGCGCAGCCGTCGACGTGCCCGACGGTGTCGGCACGATCCGGGTCGGCGGCGAGGATGGGTTGGTCGACGCCAAGGGGTTTGCCGGCCAGCGCTACGACGCCGCGCCCGGCACCGCCTATCTCCTGCGGCCGGACGGCTATGTGGCTGCGCGGTTTCGCAAGACGTCGCGGCCGGCGCTTGATGCGGCGCTAGCGCGCGCATCCGGCCTGAACTGAGGTCTCCTAGAGATGGCGCTGTCGACCAACTCGAATTTCGCAAGGCCCGATGACGCATTCCGCGCCATCGTCGAGGCGCATCGCGGCCTCACCGACGCGCAAAGCGCCGATCTCGATGCCGCGCTGGTGCTGGTGCTCGCCAACCACATCGGCGACATCGAGGTGCTGCGCGAGGCGATCTCGCTGGCGAAACGGCGGCTGCTCGATGCCAGCCAGCAGCAGCAACAGCAACAACAGTAGCACTGAGACGAACGGACAGGATTGAACTGATGGCCAAGGGTTTTGCCTCAACCACCGACCTCACCGAAAAGAAGGTCACCTTCTCCGAGATCGGCACCGATCTCTACGCCTTCACCGCCGAGGGCGATCCCAACACCGCCGTCATCGTCGGCGACGACGGCTGCCTCGTGTTCGACGCACAGGCGACGCCGGCGATGGCCAACAAGGTGATCGAGCGCGTGCGCAAGGTGACCGACAAGCCGATCAGATATGTCGTGCTGTCGCATTATCACGCGGTGCGCGTGCTCGGCGCGTCGGCCTATCAGGCACAGGGCATCGTCGCCTCCCAGGAGACCTATCGCCTGATCGAGGAGCGCGGCCAGCAGGATTGGGATTCTGAGTACGGCCGCTTCCCCCGCCTGTTCCAGGATGCCGCCAGCATTCCCGGCCTGACCTGGCCGACGCTGACCTTCGAAGGCGAGATGTCGATCTATCTGGGCAAACGCGAAGTGCGGCTGATGCAGCTCGGCGCCGGCCACACCTCGGGCGACATCGTCGCCTGGGTGCCGGATGCCGAGGTGATGTTCTCGGGTGATCTCATTGAGTACCACTCGGCCTGCTATTGCGGCGACGCGCATTTGCGCGAATGGCCGATGACCTTGAACGAGATCCGCGCCTTCAATCCGAAGGCGATTGCGCCGGGCCGCGGCGATGCGCTGACCGGCCTCGCCACCACGCGCGATGCGATCGCGATGACCCGGGATTTCGTCAACACGCTCTATGGCGCGGCGGAGACGTCGGTCGCCAAGGGCCGCAGCCTGAAGGAATCGATGGCGGCGACGCGCGAGGTGATGGATCCGAAATTCTCGAGCTTTGCGATCTACGAGCACTGCCTGCCGTTCAACGTCTCGCGCGCCTATGACGAGGCGTCCGGGATCGACGACCCCGTGATCTGGACCGACAAGCGCGACCAGGAGATGTGGGCCGCCCTGCAAGGAGGAGGATAGTCATGAACATCAACACCTCGCCTGATCAACTCGTCCGCAGCAACGGACAGGTGACGCCGGGCTACATGTCCGGCTTCGGTAACAGCTTTGAGACTGAAGCTCTGCCCGGCGCGCTGCCGATGGGCCGCAACTCGCCGCAGCGCTGCGCCTACGGGCTCTATGCCGAGCAGCTCTCGGGCTCGCCGTTCACGGCGCCGCGCGGCACCAATGAACGCTCCTGGCTCTACCGCATCCGCCCGTCGGTGCGGCACTCCGGCCGCTTCGCCAAGGCGGATGGCGGGCTATGGCGGACCGCGCCGTGCCACGAGTACGAGATGCCGATCGCGCAGCTGCGCTGGGACCCGGCGCCGATCCCGAAGGAGGATATGACCTTCCTGCAGGGCGTGCAGACCATGACCACGGCGGGCGACGCCAACACCCAGGCCGGTATGGCGGCGCATATCTATCTCATCACCAAGTCGATGGTGGACCAGCATTTCTACAATGCCGACGGCGAGATGATGTTCGTCTTGCAGCAGGGCAATCTGCGCTTCGTCACCGAGTTCGGCCGCATCGATGCCGAGCCCGGCGAGATCGTGGTGATCCCGCGCGGCGTCAAGTTCCGGGTCGAGCTGCCGGCGGGACCGGCGCGCGGCTATCTCTGCGAGAATTACGGTGGCGCCTTCACGCTGCCGGAGCGCGGCCCGATCGGCGCCAATTGCCTGGCCAATTCGCGCGACTTCCTGACCCCGGTCGCCGCCTATGAGGACAAGGACACTCCGACCGAGCTGTTCGTCAAATGGGGCGGCTCGCTGTTCAAGACGCAGCTCGCCCATTCGCCGATCGACGTGGTGGCCTGGCACGGCAATTACGCGCCGTACAAATACGATTTGCGCACCTTCTCGCCGGTCGGCGCGATCGGCTTCGATCATCCGGATCCGTCGATCTTCACGGTGCTGACCTCGCCGTCGGAGACCGCGGGCACCGCGAATATCGACTTCGTGATCTTCCCGGAGCGCTGGATGGTGGCCGACAACACCTTCCGCCCGCCGTGGTATCACATGAACATCATGTCGGAGTTCATGGGCCTGATCTACGGCGTCTACGACGCCAAGCCGCAGGGTTTTGTACCGGGCGGCATCTCGCTGCACAATTGCATGCTGCCGCACGGTCCCGATCGCGAGGCCTTCGAGCACGCCAGCAATGGCGAGCTGAAGCCGGTGAAGCTGACCGGCACCATGGCCTTCATGTTCGAGACGCGCTTTGCCCAACGCGTGACCCAGCACGCGGCGACGACGTCGACATTGCAGGACGATTACTCGGATTGCTGGAAGGGCCTGGAGAAGAAGTTCGATCCGACCAAGCCGTGAGCCTTACCCTCTCCCCTTGTGGGAGAGGGTCGTTTCGCGCAGCGAAGCGGGGTGAGGGGTATCTTTCCGCGGATGCATACCCCTCATCCGTCGCGGACTGCGTCCGCGCCACCTTCTCCCACAGGGGGAGAAGGAAGAAAGGATGAAGCCACACGTGACCAGCCACCCGAACGACCCCAAGCTCCGCTCCTTCATCGACGTCGCGCCCACCTCCGACTTCCCGATCCAGAACCTGCCCTACGGCGTGTTCTCGTCGAAGGACGGCCTCGCCCCGCGCGTCGGCGTTGCGATCGGGGACTATGTGCTCGATCTCTGGGAGCTCGAGCAGGACTCGCGGCTCGATGTCGGGCCGCTCGGCGTGTTTTCGCAGCCCTCGCTCAACGCCTTCATGGCGCTCGGGCCGAAGGTGTGGTCGGCGACGCGGGCGCGGATCAGCGAGTTGTTGCGCTCCGATCATGCGGAGCTGCGCGACAACAGGGAATTGCGGGCGCGGGCGCTGGTGCCGATGGCGGATGTGAAGCTGCACATGCCGTTCACGGTCGCGGGCTATACCGATTTCTATTCGTCGAAGGAGCATGCCACCAATGTCGGCGTCATGTTCCGCGGCAAGGACAATGCACTGCAGCCGAACTGGCTGCACATGCCGATCGGCTATAACGGCCGCGCCTCGACTGTCGTCGTCAGCGGCACCAAGGTGCGGCGTCCGCGCGGCCAGTTGAAGCCGCCAAGCGCCGAGGTGCCGAGCTTCGGCCCGTGCAAACGGCTCGATTTCGAGCTGGAGATGGGCGTCGTGGTCGGACAGGCATCGCCGCTGGGCGAGATGCTCACCGAGGCGCAGGCCGAGGCGATGATCTTCGGCTTCGTGATCCTCAACGACTGGAGCGCGCGCGATATCCAGCAATGGGAATATGTGCCGCTCGGCCCGTTCCAGGCCAAGGCGTTCGCGACCTCGATCAGCCCGTGGGTGGTGACGCGCGAGGCGCTGGAGCCGTTCCGGATGCGGGGCCCGGCGCAGCAGCCGGAGCCGCTCGCCTATCTGAGGCAGGCCGGTGCCAACAATTACGACCTCGCGCTCGATGTTGCGCTCCGCGGCGGCGTGATGAACGAGGCGAAGACCATCACCAGCACCAATTTCAAGTACATGTACTGGTCGTCGGTGCAACAGCTCGTGCACCACGCCTCCAGCGGATGCGCGATGAATGTCGGCGACCTCCTGGGGTCCGGCACGATCTCCGGCCCGGAAAAGCACCAGCGCGGCAGCTTGCTTGAGATCAGCTGGAACGGCACCGAGCCGGTCGAGCTCGGCAATGAGGTCAAGCGCACGTTCCTGGAGGATGGCGATTCGCTCGTGATACGCGGCTGGTGCCAGGGCGACGGCTACCGCGTCGGCTTCGGCGAGGTGGAAGGGACCATCGTCGCGGCGGAGTGATCTCTGACCGTCATTGCGAGCCAACGGGCCGCGCGAATGCGCGCCCGATGACAGGCTCCGCGAAGCAATCCATTCCACCGCAGATGCGGAGCGATGGATTGCTTCGTCGCTTCGCTCCTCGCAATGACGCGGAAGCCTTACCGCTCTTCCGGTCGCACATCACGCAACCGCGCAGAATGCGCGGCGCACTCATCATGGCTGTATTTCAGATGCACCCGCTTGTCCGACGGCGGCTGCTTCGCGGCGGATACGCCGGGCCGCCATTCCTGCGCCGGCCGGATCGGCCGCGGCGCAAAGCCGCCACCGCAGTTCGGGCAGACATTGCCGAGCTTCTGCTCGGCGCAGTCAGCGCAGAAGGTGCATTCATAAGAACAGATCCGCGCGTCCACCGCGCTCGGCGGCAAGTCCTTGTCGCAATATTCGCAGTTCGGTCGCAGCTGCAGCGCCATGGTCGTTCCTCAATCTTTGGATGCCAGGCATTCCGCTGCACCTCTCCCCTTGTGGGAGAGGTTGGATCGCATCGGACGATGCGATCCGGGTGAGGGGTTGCGGTCTCTCGATGGACGATGCTTCGCGGAGAGAACCCCTCACCCCAACCCTCTCCCACAAGGGGGGAGGGAGCCCACTGCCGATGTCCGGGCACCGAACCAATTCGTCGAATCAAATGATCGCAAATCACGCCAGCAAAACGAATGGCGTATTTCCCTCGATTTGCGTCACTACCCCTGCAACATCTTCAGCGGCAGTTTCGAGCTCTCCTTGAGCCGGTCGAGCACGATCGATGACCGCACATGGGCGACGCTCTGGTGCGGCATCAGCACGTTGTTGACGATATCGGACAGGCTCTTGAGATCGCGCAAGATCACCTTGAGCAGGTAGTCGGCATCCCCAGTCATCGCATAGGCCTCCTGGATCTCGTCGACGCGGTTGACCAGCTCGCGGAACTTGTTGGCGTTGTCGGGCGAGTGGGTCGCCAGCGTGATGTGGATGATGGCGATCAGGCCGAAGCCGAGCGCCTCGCCGGCGAGGTCGGCGTGATAGCCGGAAATCACCTTTTCCTCCTCCAGCCGCATCCGCCGGCGTGAGCATTGCGAGGCGGAGAGGCCGACGAGGTCGGCGAGCTGCTGGTTGGTCAGCCGGCCGTCATCCTGCAATGCAGCGAGCATTTTGAGGTCGAAGGCGTCAACTTCGGTCATGCGAAAAATGTCCATTTCATGCACGAGTCATGCATCGATTTAGCAAAATGTGGACCATTTTGCACGCACGTTGCGCGTAAAACGGCGGAAACTGACTGCAGCAAATCAGGGAGATTCCGCCATGGGTCCGTTTCCGCACGATGCGCCGCCGGCCGAGATCAGCGCCGACAATCCGATGGGTACCGACGGGTTCGAGTTCGTCGAATATGCCCACCCCCATCCGGGCGAGTTGCACGCTTTGTTCAAGCTGATGGGGTTCGTTCCCGTCGCCCGTCACAAGACGAAGGCGATCACGGTCTATCGCCAAGGCGACATCAATTATCTCGTCAACGAAGAGCCCGGCACCCACGGCTTCGACTTCGTCGCCGCGCACGGCCCCTGCGCGCCGTCGATGGCGTTCCGCGTGGTCGACGCGAAGCAGGCCTATGAGCGTGCGATCTCGCTCGGTGCCGAACCGGCCGAGATTCCCTCCGCGCAGAAGACACTCGATGTTCCCGCGATCAAGGGCATCGGCGGCAGCCTGCTCTATTTCGTCGATCGCTATGGCGCCAAGGGCTCGGCCTATGATGCCGAATACGAGTGGCTGGGCGCGGCGAACCCGCGGCCCGCGGGCTCGGGCCTCTACTACGTCGATCACCTCACCCACAACGTCCATCGCGGCCGGATGAATGTCTGGACCGGCTTCTACGCAAAGCTGTTCAACTTCCGCCAGATCCGCTTCTTCGACATCGAGGGCCGCGCGTCGGGTCTGTTCTCGCGCGCCCTGACCAGCCCGGACGGCAAGATCCGGATTCCGATCAATGAGGACGCCGGCGATTCCGGGCAGATCGAGGAATATCTCAACATCTATCGCGGCGAGGGCATCCAGCACATCGCCTGCGGCGCGCGCGACATTTATCGCACCGTCGAGACACTGCGCGAGGCCGGCCTGCCGTTCATGCCGTCACCGCCCGACACCTATTTCGAGCGGATCGATGCTCGCCTGCCCAACCATGGCGAGGATCTCGCGAGGCTGCAGGCCAACGGCATCCTGATCGACGGCGAGGGCGTCGTCGACGGCGGCCAGACCAAGGTGCTGCTGCAGATTTTCTCGGCGAATGCGATCGGGCCGATCTTCTTCGAGTTCATCCAGCGCAAGGGCGACGACGGATTCGGCGAAGGCAACTTCAAGGCGCTGTTCGAATCGATCGAGGAAGACCAGATCCGCCGCGGCGTGCTCAAGGTCGATCACGCCGCGTAAAGGCCGATCGATTGATATTACCGCGGCTTCGGTCCACCTCTCCCAAGGGAGAGGTGGACCTTCGACGCCGCTCTAGCTCAACCTAACTTCATCATGCTCTAGGTGCGCGCGGCTATTTCCCTACCGCCAGCTCGGTATGCACCAGCTTCACCCAATAGGCCGCGCCAAGTGCGAGGATTTCGTCGTTGAAATCGTAGCCGGGCGTATGGACGTTGTGGAACGAGCCGTCGGCCGCGACGCCGTTACCGATGATGATGAAGCCGCCGGGCTTTGCCTCCAGCATGAAGGCGAAATCCTCCGAGCCGGTGGCCGGCGGAACATTGCCGTCGACATGATCGGCGCCGACCAGTTCGGACGCTGCCGTTAGCGAGATGTCGGTCTGCTCGGCATGGGTGATCAGCGGCGGGTAGCGGCGATTGTAGATCACTTCAGCCGTACAGCCGAACGCGGCGGCCTGCGATTGAGCCAGCGCGGTCAGGCGCTTCTCCAGGAGGTCGCGGATGTGCGGCTTGTAGGAGCGCGCGGTGCCGGTGATGGTGACCTTCGAGGGGATGATGTTGGGCGACCCGGGATCGCCGCCCATGATCGAGCCGACACTGACCACCGCCGTCTCGATCGCCGGCACGTTGCGGCTGACGATGGTCTGCATGGCCATGATGAACTGCGCGGTCGGCAGCGTGGGATCGGTCGCCAGATGGGCACCGGCGCCGCCATGGCCGCCGGTGCCGTGGAAGCTCACCTCCCAGCTGTCGCTCGCGGCGAGGAACGGCCCAACGCGGGTGCCGAAATGGCCGACCGGGACGCCGGGAAAGTTGTGCATGCCGTAGACGGCATCGACCGGGAATTTGTCGAACAGGCCTTCCTCGACCATGACCTTGCCGCCGCCGAGACCCTCCTCGGCCGGCTGGAAGATGAAGTTCACGGTGCCACCGAAATCCGGATTCTCCGACAGATAGCGCGCGGCGCCGAGCAGCATCGCGGTGTGGCCGTCATGGCCGCACGCATGCATCTTGCCTGATACGGTCGAGCCATAGGCGCGCCCCGGCACTTCCTGGATATGCAGTGCGTCGAGATCGGCGCGCAGTCCGACCGCGCGTTGGCCGGGCAGGCGGCCCTTCAGCGTGGCGACCACGCCGGTCTTGGCGATCCCCTCGGTCACCTCGAGCCCGAACGATCGCAGTTTGTCGGCGACGAGCGCTGCGGTCTTGGTCTCCTCGAACCCGACCTCGGGGTTGCGGTGGATCTGATGGCGGATGTCGATCATCTCCGCCTCATGCGCCTTCAGCGCGGTCACCAGGGGATGTTCTGTCATCGCGAACGCTCCTTTGCGGCTGTCAATTCGATGCGCCGGCCAGCGCAGCGGCCGGCTTGGTATTCTGTGATCGGCCTTTCAGCGTCTCCGGAACCTTGATCGCCAACGTCCCGAGCACGCTGATCACGCTCATGATGATCACGTACCAGATCCATGACAGTCTATCGCCGGTGGCGGAGATGATCCAGGTAAACACGATCTGCGCCGTGCCGCCGAAGATCGTGACGCCCAGCGCGTAGGCGATCGAGAGGCCGGCGGTGCGCACCGCGGGAGGGAAGATCAGCGGAATGAGGATGATGCCGGCGCCGGAGGACATCGCGTGGAGCGTCACCAGGCCGGCGGCCACGAGCACGAAAACCAGCGGCGAGCCGGACGAAACCACCAGCTGAAATGCAGGATAGAGCAGCAGCGTCACGATCAGGCGCGGGATGATGGCGATCGTTTTCACGCCGAATCTGTCCGCGAGCGCGCCGCCGACCAGCGCGAAGATCAGTCCGCTGACGCCGACGGCGAAATTCGCCGCCATCGCCCAGCCCTGGCCGTAGTGCAGCGTGCTGATGGCGTAGGTGGTGGTGTAGAGGAAGAAATATTGCGAGATGGTCGCGCCCGAGATCAGAAGAATGCAGAGCACGATCTTCTGCCAATGGTTCGCCAGCACGTCGGACAGCACGCCGCCCATGGTTTCGTGCGCTTGCTCGGCATCCATGGTCTCGTCGAGATTGCGCCTGATGTAATAACCGACCGGTGCGATCAGGATGCCGAGCAGGAA
>Ga0153933_1000077_pt1 | contig 56442 bp, 55 predicted proteins | sample TSNJ017MetaG_FD_102275 | JGI IMG/M metagenome (GOLD analysis project Ga0153933, IMG submission 102275) | Attine ant fungus gardens microbial communities from New Jersey, USA - TSNJ017 MetaG | ecosystem: Host-associated > Fungi > Mycelium > Unclassified | place: USA: New Jersey, Wharton State...
AATCTCGAAAACCACCAGGACCGAAGTGAGCGAAGGCGGCCGCGTCAACCGCATCTCGGTCGCGGTGCTGGTCGACGGCACCTACAGCAAGAACGACAAGGGCGAGACGGTCTATAAGCCGCGCGGCAAGGAGGAGATCGACCAGATCGCCGCGCTGGTGCGCTCGGCGATCGGCTTCGACCAGAAACGCGGCGACCAGGTCGAGGTGGTCAATCTCCGCTTCGCCGACCCGCCACAGACGACGCCGATCGTCGAACCGACCGGGCTGCTCGGCATGCTGCAATTCACCAAGGACGACGTCATGTACGTCATCGAGCTCGGCGTGATGATGCTGCTCGGCCTGGTGGTGCTGTTCATGGTGGTCCGTCCGCTGGTCAAGCGCATCGTCGCGGTCGACGCGATGCCCTCGCTCGGCGGTGCGGCCGCAGCCCCCGCCTTCAACGACGCCGGCGCGCATGCCGGCGACGGCGGCAGCAGCGGCGGATCCGGCCAGGCCCTGCTGCCGGGCGGCGGCAACAGCGCCGCGGCGCAACTGATCGACGTCGCCCAGATCCAGGGCCAGGTGCACGCCCAGGCCGTGCACCGGGTCGGCGAACTGGCCGAGCGCAATCCGAACGAGACCGTCTCCATCGTCCGTCAATGGCTGAGCGAGCCCGTCGAGAACTGACATGGCCGTACCGCAGACCACGAACCACAACGACATCACCAACGTCCTGTCGACGCTGGCGAGCCGGCAGAGCGCCCGGCCGAAGGCCAAGCCGTTGTCGGGCCCGAAGCGCGCGGCGATCCTGATGCTCGCGCTCGGCGAGCAGTATGGCGGCAAGATCTGGGCGATGCTCGACGACGATGAGGTCCGCGAATTGTCGGTCCACATGTCGACGCTCGGCACCGTCGAGCCGGAGGTGGTCGAAGATCTGATGCTCGAATTCGTGTCGCGGATGTCGGCGTCCGGCGCGCTGATGGGCAATTTCGACGCCACCGAACGCCTGCTCCAGCAATATTTGCCGTCCGAGCGCGTCACCGGCATCATGGACGAGATCCGCGGTCCCGCCGGGCGCAACATGTGGGAGAAGCTCTCCAACGTCCAGGAAGAGGTGCTCGCCAACTACCTCAAGAACGAATACCCGCAGACCATCGCGGTGGTGCTGTCGAAGCTGAAGCCCGAGCATGCCGCCCGCGTGCTCGCGATCCTGCCCGAGGACATCGCGCTCGACGTCGTCGGCCGCATGCTGCGCATGGAAGCGGTGCAGAAGGAGGTCATCGAGCGCGTCGAGCAGACGCTGCGCACCGAGTTCATGTCGAACCTGTCGCAGACCCGCCGCCGCGACGCCCATGAGGTGATGGCCGAGATCTTCAACAATTTCGACCGCCAGACCGAGACCCGCTTCATCACCTCGCTGGAAGAGGAAAACCGCGAATCCGCCGAGCGCATCAAGGCGCTGATGTTCACCTTCGACGACCTGATCAAGCTCGACGCCGGCTCGGCTCAGACCCTGATGCGCAACATCGACAAGGACAAGCTCGGCGTCGCGCTGAAGAGCGCCAACGAGGAGGTGCGCAACTTCTTCCTCGGCAACATGTCCTCGCGCGCCGGCAAGATGCTGATCGACGACATGGCCGCAATGGGCCCGGTGCGGCTGCGCGACGTCGACGAGGCGCAGGCGCTGCTCGTCAACCTCGCCAAGGACCTCGCCGCCCGCGGCGAGATCACGCTGACCAAGAACCGCGCCGACGACGAGCTGGTGTACTGATGGCCGCTCCCGCAAAATTCCTGTTCGACACCGACTTCTCGACACCCGACCGCGCGCGCGAGCGCGCGGCGACGCCGGCGGAGATCGCGCAGAAGATCGCCGACGCCGAAGCCCGCGCCTATCGCGCCGGCCACGACGCCGCGCTGCGCGAGGCCAAGGTCGAGAGCGACCGCCGCTCCGCGCTGGCGCTGGAGCAGATCGGCGTCGCGATCAAGGGCATCGCGGCGCGCTTTGCCGGCATCGAGACGCGGATGGAAACCGAGGCGGTCGATGTTGCGGTCGCAGTCGCCCGCAAGCTCTGCACGGAGCTGATCGCGCGCGAGCCGTTCGGCGAGATCACCGCGCTGGTCAGCGACTGCTTCTCGCATCTCGTCTCGACGCCGCACCTCGTTGTGCGCATCAACGACGCGCTCTACGAGGCCGGCCGCGAGCAGATCGAGCGGATAGCCGCGCAGAGCGGCTTCCAGGGCCGCCTCGTGATCCTCGCCGAGCCGACGATCGCGACCGGCGACTGCCGGATCGAATGGGCCGACGGCGGCGTGGTGCTGGAGCGTGCAGCGATCGAAGCCAAGATCAACGAACTCGTCGGGCGCTACCTGGCGTCCCGCGATCAGGCCGGCTGACGGCATGAGGATTGAGCCATGAGCGACACCGACGCACACGTCCCGCTTCCCGACCTCAACGCATCAGACGCGCCGAGCATCGACGACGTCGGCTATAACGAGGACGAACATGCCTCGCGCATCGCCGCCGATCTCGAGGCGGTGTTCGACGTTCCGGTGCAGGTGTCGGCCGTGCTCGGCCGCTCCAAGATGGATGTCGGCGACCTCCTGAAGCTCGGGCCGGGCACCGTGCTCGAGCTCGACCGCCGGGTCGGCGAGGCGATCGACATCTACGTCAACAACCGCCTGGTGGCGCGTGGCGAAGTGGTGCTGGTGGAAGACAAGCTCGGCGTGACCATGACCGAAATCATCAAGGCGGAACGCTCTTAAACCAACGATACCGCGCGACGACGGCGCGACCAGACGAACAGGAGATTATCATGCGGCTTCTCATCGTTGGCACCCTGAAGGGCCAGCTCACGACCGCGACCAAGATCGCGATGGAGAACGGCGCCACCGTGACCCACGCCGAGGCGGCCGAGCAGGCCATGGGCGTGCTGCGCGGCGGCAAGGGCGCCGACCTCCTGCTGGTCGATGTCGGGCTCGACATCCGCGACCTGGTGATGCGGCTCGAGGCCGAGCACATCCACGTTCCGATCGTCGCCTGCGGCATCTCCAACGATGCCCGCGCCGCGGTCGCCGCGATCCACGCCGGCGCCAAGGAATACATCCCGCTGCCGCCGGATCCGGAGCTGATCGCGGCCGTGCTTGCCGCCGTCGCCAACGACGCCCGCGACCTGGTCTGGCGCGACGAGGCGATGGGCAAGGTGATCAAGCTGGCGCAGCAGATCGCGGGCTCGGATGCCTCCGTCATGATCACCGGCGAATCCGGCACCGGCAAGGAGGTGCTGGCGCGCTATGTGCATTCCCGCTCGGCCCGCGCCAAGCGGCCGTTCATCTCGATCAACTGCGCGGCAATCCCCGAGCATCTCCTGGAATCCGAACTGTTCGGCCACGAGAAGGGCGCCTTCACCGGTGCCGTCGCCCGCCGCATCGGCAAGTTCGAGGAGGCGACCGGCGGCACGCTGCTGCTCGACGAAATCTCCGAGATGGACGTCCGCCTGCAATCCAAGCTGTTGCGCGCCATCCAGGAGCGCGTGATCGACCGCGTCGGCGGCACCAAGCCGGTCCCCGTCGACATCCGCATCATCGCGACCTCGAACCGCAACCTCAATGATGCGGTGCGCGAAGGCAGCTTCCGCGAGGACCTGCTGTTCCGCCTCAACGTCGTCAATCTGAAGATCCCGCCGCTGCGCGACCGCCCGGCCGACATCCTCGAGCTGGCGCAGCATTTCGCCAAGAAATATGCCGAGGCCAACGGCGTGCCGGTGCGCCCGATCTCCAACGACGCGCGGCAGGTGCTGACCGCCAACCGCTGGCAGGGCAACGTCCGCGAGCTCGAGAACACCATCCACCGCTCGGTCCTGATGGCGCAGGGTGACGAGATCGGTCCTGAGGCGATCCTGACCCCCGACGGCGACCGCCTCGATCTCACCAAGACCGCGCCGGCGGTGGCGCACGCGACCTTCGCCGCCGAGCAGGTGACCCGCGCGCTGGTCGGCCGCACCGTCGCCGACGTCGAACGCGACCTGATCCTGGAGACGCTGAAGCACTGCCTCGGCAACCGCACCCACGCCGCCAACATCCTCGGCATCTCGATCCGCACGCTGCGCAACAAGCTGAACGAATACGCCGATGGGGGCATCCCGATCACGCCGGCCGGCAACGGCATGGCAGATTATCAGCGGCTGGCAGCAGGCTGAACAGTGAGGCGATCGCAGCGATCGCCTCACATCACGAATAGCTCGGCGCGTCCGGCCGGCGGAAGATGTGAATGGGATCGCCGGGCGCAAGTTCCCGCCCCGTGAATGCCGCGTAGGCATAGAGCGCAAGATAGCCGACCGCGAGCGCGCCGACGAGATAGAACAGCCATATTCCCGCGCGCTTCAAACCGATACGCCCCCGAACACGAGCATCCCTACCTTCTAGGACATGATCGGGGAAAACGTGAACGATTTTCTAGCGCGCTCCCCGTGCGTGGACATGGCGCGACGGCAGGCTGACCTCGGCGAGCCGGAGCGAATCCTCCTCGCGATCGATCGCGACATATTCGCCGTGCCAGTACGCCAGCGCGGCGGTGCGCTGCGAGGCCACCACATCGAGCACGCGTCCGATCACGATCGCATGCGAATGCCGCTCGATCGTCTCCTCGACCTCGCAGTCGATCGCCGACAGCGCACCGACCAGGAGCGGCACGCCCGAGGCACGCGTCGTCCATTCGACGCCGGTAAAGCGCTCCGTGCCCTTCAGGCCGCCCTTGCCCGTGAAGCGTTCGGCGATGTCGAGCTGATCCGCCGTCAGGATGTTGACGCCGAACACGCCATGCCGCCTGATCAGCGGATATGACGAGGCCGCGCGGTTGATGCTGACGATCAGGGACGGCGGATCGACCGACAGCGACGCCACGGAGGTCACCGTCATGCCGGAAATCTCGCGACCGCGGCCGGCCGTGATGACGGCAACGCCCCCGGTCAGGTGACGCATCGCATGGCGAAAATCCGCAGGCGTGATGGCAGGCTCGACGGAGACGTTGCGGACGATGGTGTTCATGTCGGCCTCACAGATCGGACGTGTCTTCGCTGCCCTCGAGCAGATGCTTGAGGATCTCGCCCTCGAGCGCCGCAAGCTCGACCGAGCCGCGGCGACGCGGCCGCGGCAGGTCGATCGTGACGTCCTGCGCGATGCGGCCGTCCTCGATCACGAGCACGCGGTCGGCCAGCGCGACCGCTTCGGCGACGTCATGCGTCACCAGGATCGCGGTAAAGCCCTGGTCGCGCCAGACCCGCTCGAGCAAGGCCTGCATCGAGATCCGCGTCAGCGCATCGAGCGCGCCGAGCGGCTCGTCGAACGCCAGCGCGCGCGGCTGGCTGACCAGCGCGCGCGCCAGCGCCACGCGCTGCTTCTGGCCGCCTGAGAGCACCGAAGGCCACTGCCCACGCTTGTCGCCGAGCCCGACCTCGACCAGCGCCTGCTCGGCCCGCGCCTGCGCATTCGCCGACGAGCGCTCACGGCCGAGGCCGACCTCGACATTGGACAGCACCCGCGCCCAGGGCAGCAGTCGGGGCTCCTGGAACATGACGCGGATATCCTGCGCCCGGGGCCGTTCGCCGAACGCAATGCTTCCCGCAGTCGTCGCCTCCAGCCCCGCGATCAGGCGCAGCAGCGTGCTCTTGCCGCAGCCAGAGCGGCCGACGATCGCGACGAACTGGCCCGCCGGAATATGCAGGTCGACGCCGCGCAACACCTCATGATCGCCGAACGACTTGCGCAAGGCCCGGATGGTCAGCGACAACCCACGCGCCGTGGCCTCCGAACCGCGCCGCAATTGCCGCGCCTCGGCGATGAAATCGGCATGCGCGACCGGCTCGGCGTCCGCGCTCTGGAAACGAAGCACTTCTTGCATTCCTAAACTCTCACTTCTGCTGGAAGGCGGGGTGCCAGGCGAGCGTCAGCCGCTCCAGCGCCCGCGAGGCGCTGTCGGCGAGCTTGCCGAGCAAGGCGTAGATCAGGATCGAAAGCACGACGACGTCGATCAGCATGAATTCGCGCGCCTGCATCGCCATGTAGCCGAGGCCTGACGAGGCCGCGATGGTCTCGGCCACGATCAGGGTCAGCCACATGATGCCGAGCGCAAAGCGCAGGCCGACGAAGATCGACGGCAGCGCGCCGGGAAAGATCACCCGGCGGAACAATTCGCCGTCGCTCATGCCGTAGATGCGCCCCATCTCGATCAGCTGCGGATCGACGGTGCGGATGCCGTGCAGCGTGTTGAGATAGATCGGAAAGAACACGCCGAGCGCGACAAGAAACAGCTTGGCCGACTCGTCGATGCCGAACCACAGGATGACGAGCGGAATCAGCGCCAGATGCGGGATGTTGCGCACCATCTGCAACGTGGTGTCGGTGAGCTTTGCCGAGAGCTGCGACAGGCCGTTGGCTAATCCGAACGCAAAGCCGATGCCGCCGCCGATCAAAAAGCCGATCGAGGCGCGCCAGAAGCTGACCCAGATGTTGCGGATCAGTTCGCCCGACAGCAACAGCTTCCACCCCGCCAGCGCCACGTCGGTCGGCGCCGGCAGCACACGCGAAGGCACGAAACCGGTGGCGCAGGCGAGCTGCCAGATCAGGACAATCGCAAGCGGCACGATCCACGGGATCAGGCCGTCGACCTTTGGAAGCCTTGGCGGAGTGAGGCGCGGGAGACTGTCGATCAAGCTCATGATTGCGATGCCTGTTTCTGCGGACGGTAGTCGTTGCCGATGGTTTCGCCGAACGGGCCGGTATTGACCCGGATCGGCGTCACGTTGTTGCCATGCCCAAGCGACAGCAGCGGGAACACCAGTTCGGCGAAGCGGTAGGCTTCCTCGAGATGCGGGTAGCCCGACAGGATGAAGGTATCGACGCCGATCTCCTGATACTCCCTGATCCGCGCCGCGACCGTCTCGGGATCGCCGACCAGCGCCGTGCCGGCGCCGCCGCGCACCAGGCCAACGCCAGCCCACAGGTTCGGGCTGATCTCGAGCTGGTCGCGCCGGCCGCCATGCAGCTGCGCCATGCGCTGCTGGCCGACCGAATCCATCCGCGAGAAGATCTTCTGCGCTGCGGCCACGGTGTCGTCGGTGACGTACTGGATCAGCTCGTCCGCGGCCTTCCACGCTTCCGCATTGGTCTCGCGCACGATCACGTGCAGGCGGATGCCGAACGACAGCTTGCGGCCGCGTTGTGCGGCGATCGCCCTCACCCCTGCCACCTTCTCGGCGACCTGCGCCGGCGGCTCGCCCCAGGTCAGGTATTTGTCGACGGTGTCGACCGCGACGTCGATGCCGGCATCCGACGAGCCGCCGAAATAGAGCGGCGGGCGCGGTGACTGCACCGGCTGGAACAGCAGGCGGCCATCCTCGATCCGGATGTGCTTGCCCTCGACATTGACCGTCTTGCCCGCGAGCAGTTCGCTGTAGACGTTGAGGAACTCGCGCGTCACCGCGTAGCGCTCGTCGTGATCAAGGAAGATGCCGTCGCCCTTGTTCTCGACGGGATCACCGCCGGTGACGACGTTGACCAGCAGGCGGCCGTTCGTCAGCCGGTCCAGGGTTGCGGTCATGCGCGCAGCCACCGCAGGCGATTGCAAGCCGGGCCGCACAGCCACGAGATAGCGCAGCCGTTCGGTCCAGGGCGCGACGGCGGATGCCACCACCCAGGAATCCTCGCAGCTTCGCCCGGTCGGCAGCAGCACGCCGTAATAGCCGAGCTGGTCGGCGGCCTGCGCGATCTGGCGCAGATAGTTGAAGTTCACCTCGCGACCGCCGACCGACGTGCCGAGATAGCGGCTGTCGCCATGGGTCGGCAGGAACCAGAGGATGTTGGCGCTATCAGAATTGCTCACGTGCCGGGTCTCCATGCGACGTCGGAAATCTTGATCTGTTTCGGGATCAGGCCGAGCGCGAAGAAGGTGTCGGCGACCTGCTGCTGATCGGCGATCACGGCGTCGGTGACCGGCTTGATGCCGTAGGCTTGCCGCTTCAGCGCGACTTCCACCACCGGCACCGACAGCCCGATGGTCGGCGCAAGCTGCTCGGCCACGGCGTGGATGTCACTCTTCGCCCAATCGTCGACCTCGCTGAGCTGCGCCAGCACGAGATCGACGATTTTCGGATCGCTCGCCGCGAATGTCTTCGAGGCGAAATAGAACTGGTAGTTCGCGACGATTCCGGTGCCGTCAGTCAGCGTGCGGGCGCCGGTGGCGGCTTCCGCCGCCGACTGGAACGGGTCCCAGATCACCCAGGCATCGACCGCACCGCGCTCGAACGCCGCGCGCGCATCGGCGGGCGCGAGATAGGCGACCTCGACATCGGAATACTTGACGCCGGCTTTCTCGAGTGCCTTGACCAGCAGATAGTGGACGTTGGAACCCTTGTTGAGCGCGACCTTCTTGCCCTTGAGATCGGCCACCGACCTGATCGGACTGTCCTTGGGCACCAGGATCGCCTCGCCTTTCGGCGCCGCAGGCTCAAAGGCGACATATTGTAGCGGCGCGCCGGCGGCCTGCGCGAAGATCGGCGGCGCCTCGCCGGTGTTGCCGAAATCGATCGCGCCGACGTTGAGCGCTTCCAGCAACGGCGGCCCCGACGGAAACTCGGTCCAGGCGACGTTATAGCCGACCGCCTTCAGCTTCTCCTCGAGCGACCCTTTGCTCTTGAGCAGCACCAGCTTGCCGTATTTCTGGTAGCCGATGCGGACGACCTTGTCCTGGCCATAGGAGGCGCCGACCGTGGCCGCGACCATGCTGACCGACAGCACGGCGTAGGCGATCCAGCGCCGAAACAAACGCGTCATGATGAGATTCCCTGCATTGAAAAGACTGCGATCAGCTCTGGGTGTTGCGCCACACGATGTCGCGGATCGCGATCTGCTTCGGAATCAGCCCGAGCTTGAAGAAGCGATCGGCCACGCCCTGCTGGGTCGCGATGATGTCCGCGGTGATCGGAGCAACCGCGAAGCCGGCACGCCTTGCGGCGATGGCCTGGATGTCGAGCGGAACGCCGGTGACGGCATTCAGCGATTTGGCGACCTCGTCGGGGTGCGCCTGCGCCCACGCCGCGGCTGCGCTGGTGACGTCGATGATCTGCTGCAGGATGTTGCCACGGTTCTTCGCGAAGTCGCGATTGGCGATGTAGAACGAGTTGGTCTTGGTGATCTCACTGGCGTTGACCAGGATGCGGCCGCTCTGCCTGGTCTCGCCGATGGCAAAATACGGGTCCCAGATCGCCCAGGCGTCGATGCTGCCATTGCCGAAGGCAGGGCCGGCGTCGGGCGGCGTCAAATAGACCGGCGTAATGTCGTCGTAGCTCAATCCCGCCTTTTCCAGTGTCTGGACGACGATGTTGTGCGCGCTCGAGGCCTTGGTGAATCCGACGCGCTTGCCCTTGAGGTCCGCAATGGTCGCGATCGTCGAATTGTGCGGCACCAGGATGCCCTGGCCATTTGTGCTTGGCTGAGCCGCGGCATAGACGATCGCAGCACCCGCGGCCTGGGCGAACACCGGCGGTGAATCACCGACCGCGCCATAGTCGATGCTACCGACGTTGATCGCCTCCATCATCGGCGGGCCCGACGAGAACTCGACCCATTTCACGTCGATGCCTTGCTGCTTGAAATGATCTTCCAGCACGGCGCGCTGCCGCGCGATGACCAGCACGCCATTCTTCTGGTAGCCGATACGAATGTCCTTCGCGCCCGCTTGCGCCCGCGCGCGCTGCGACAGTGCAGCGGTCGCCACTGTTGCTACCGACAGGCCGAGGAACTCACGACGCTTCATTGCAAACCATTCTCCTGACGATCGCGCAGCGACGCTGCACGATCATGCGTTGTCAGGGATGATGGGGCGCGCGAATGAAGCTGTCGAGCACCGCACAAAAATAGCGATGCCCGCACTCCGGTGCAGGCATCCTGCGCGTCGTTTCTTTTAAAGTGCGGATCGCGTGGAGCGAATTATTTTCCTCACGACATCGCGAGGTCGCTGCACAGGAATCGGTCAGCCCGCGGCGGCTGTCTTTGGCGCGACACTGACCGCGAGTTTGCCATAGCGGTCGGTGAACGCCTCGGTATCGATCTCCTCGAGCTGGATCGCGCCAGAGAGCACGCCCTGCTTCCAGGCATCATGCTCGGGATCGTTCTGGAACTCCGGCATCACTTCCCTGCCGAACAATTCGAGCGACTCGCAGATATGCTCATGCGTGTTCTTGCCGGCCTGGTTGAGCAGGATCACCTGGTCGATATGCGAGGAGCGGAAGCGCCGCAGTTTCTTAGCGATCGTTTCCGGCGAGCCGATCAGGCCGCCGCGCAGCGCGGCCTCCTGGGCTTGCGGATTCTCGCGCTTCCATTTGTTGTACTCGTCCCACATGTTGACGGTGCCGGGCGCCGGCCGCTGCCGGTTCTGCGCCTGGCCGTAATAGCGCAGCGCGAACTGGAAGAAGGTCGCGCCATCGGCGCGTCGGCGCGCCTCTTCGTCGGTCTCGGCGCACATGAAGAACGACACCAGCGCCATGTTCGGATTGATCTCGTAGTCGGCGAGCTTGTGCAGCCGCTTGGTGATCGCGTTGTAATAGGCGTGCACCCAGGCATGCGCGGCATCGGCGCTGACGAACTGGAAGCCGAGCGCGCCAAAGCCGTTCTGTCCGGCGCGCTCGATGGTCGGCAGCTGCGAGCACGCCATCCAGAGCGGCGGATGCGGCTTCTGCACCGGCTTCGGCACCACGTTGCGCAACGGGATATCGAAATACTTGCCGTGATGCTCGGTGCCGACCTTGGTGAACATCGGGAAGATCGCCTGAACGGCCTCCTCGAACACCTCGCGCTTGGTCTCCATGTCGCGGCCGAACGGCGTCAGCTCGGTGATCGAGGCGCTCTCGCCCATGCCGAACTCGCAGCGGCCGTTACTGAGCAGGTCGAGCACCGCGACCCGCTCGGCGACGCGCGCCGGATGGTTGGTGGTGAGCTGGAAGATGCCGTGGCCGAGCCGGATCTGCCTGGTGCGCTGGCTTGCGGCGGCGAGGAAGGATTCCGGCGCCGGCGAGTGCGAATATTCCTCGAGGAAGTGATGCTCCACCACCCAGGCATAGTCATAGCCGAGGCGATCGGCGGTCTCGAGCTGGGTCAGCGCATTCTGGTAGAGCCTGAGCTCGTCGCCGTCGCTCCAGGGACGCGGCAGTTGCAGCTCGTAGAAAATGCCGAATTTCATGGCGTCACTCCCAGGGTCGCGTCCTCGACCACTTGTTGTGGTCCCGACCGATTGTTGTTTTGGGTCAGTGTAGTGCCGCCCCGGGTCAAGTCTAGCCTTGGCCGCGAAACCCCAATTCCGCGGAGCGGAAGCTGGCTTGATCGAGACGCATGAATGTTTAGCTTGTGTTCGCTTGAGTCGCGGCGCTATCGGTCGCGCGCTCATCCCATCGAAAGCCTCATGACCACCTTCACGCCGCACCAGGATTCCGCGCTGAAAGCCGTTGCCGACTGGCTGAAAGCCAAGCCCGGCAAGAACGGCACGCCGCCGGTGTTCCGCCTGTTCGGCTATGCCGGAACCGGCAAAACCACGCTGGCCCGCCACATCGCCGAGGGCGTCGATGGCGAGGTGAAATTCGCGGCCTTCACCGGCAAGGCGGCGCTCGTGATGCGCAACAAGGGCTGCGACAGCGCCTCCACCATCCATTCGCTGATCTACCGCGCCCGCGAGTCCGGCGTCGAGCAGCCGAGTTTCGAGCTGTGGGACGACGCGCCGGCCTCGAAAGCCAAGCTGATCGTGATCGACGAATGCTCGATGGTCGACGCCGAGCTCGGCCGCGATCTGATGTCGTTCGACTGTCCGCTGCTCGTGCTCGGCGATCCCGCGCAATTGCCGCCGATCCAGGGCGGCGGCTTCTTCACCGACGCCGAGCCGGACGCGATGCTGACCGAGGTGCACCGCCAGGCCCAGGACGATCCGATCGTGCGGATGTCGATGGATATCCGCGAAGGCCGCGAGCTCGAGATCGGCCGCCATGGCGAGAGCGAGGTGGTGTCGCGCAAGGAGCTCGATCCGGACCGCGTGATGCGCGCCGACCAGGTGCTGGTCGGCCGCAACAACACCCGCCGCGCCTACAACATGCGGGTGCGGCAGCGGCAGAACATCGAGGATCCGCTCCCCGTCGCCGGCGACAAGCTGGTCTGCCTGCGCAACAACCGCAAGAAGGGCCTGTTCAACGGCGGGCTGTGGCGGGTGAAGGCGCGCGCGCAGTCGAAGTCGAAGATCATCACCATGCGCGTGATGCCGGATGAGGACTTCGGCTACAAGGTGACAAAAGTCTCGGTGCGTGGCGAATGCTTCGACGGCGGCGTCGAAGGCATCCCGTGGGAGCAGCGCAAGCCCTATGACGAGTTCGACTACGGCTACGTGCTGACCGTGCACAAGTCGCAGGGCTCGCAATGGGACGACGTGGTGCTGTTCGACGAGAGCTTTGCGTTCCAGGATTCACGTGCGCGGTGGCTGTACACGGGGATCACGCGGGCGGCGAAAAGGTTGAGTATCGTGGTGTGACCGTCCCGCAAGCGCCGGCGTCATCCTGAGAGAATGTTTGACTCACGAGCGGCGTCAAACACTCGGGGTCGTCCCGGCGCAGGCCGGGACCCATAACCACCGATGTTCACTGTTGCGCGTCGGCGGAACGACGGGTCCTCCCCGACAACATCCGCCGCGGCGTATGGGTCCCGGCCTGCGCCGGGACGACAGCGGAGAGCGTGACGCTGCTGCCTGAATCTCGCTGATTTTCCTCACGAAACCGTGTGGCAGCGGCCGTAACAAAACGCCAGTCCGCCCGTATCTTGAGACGTCAGCGCTGATCGGACCGATTGCGAACGCCGGCCCGCGCTCTAAACTGGCCCCCAAACCGCGTTTCCATGAGGAACCCCATGACCCGCAGCTCCCTCAGCCGCCTCTCGCTTTGCGCCGCCGCGATCGGCGCGCTGGCTGTTGCCGCCTTTGCCGTCGCGCCCTCGGTTGCTGCCGAGGATGCCGTGATCATTCCGCCGCCCGCGACCGACGCGCATGAGAGCGGCATCAAGACCGCCGTGCTCTCGGGTGGCTGCTTCTGGGGCGTGCAGGGCGTGTTCCAGCACACCGCCGGCGTCACCAGCGCGGTGTCCGGCTATTCCGGCGGCAGCAAGGCGAATGCCGACTACGAGAAGGTCTCAACCGGCACCACCGGCCACGCGGAATCGGTCGAGATCAAATACGACCCGCAGAAGATCTCCTACGGCAAGATTTTGCAGATCTTCTTCTCCGTCGTGCACGACCCGACCCAGCTCAACCGCCAGGGCCCCGACTCCGGCACCCAATATCGCTCGGCGATCTTCGTCACCAACGACGAGCAGAAGAAGGTGGCGGATGCCTATATCGCCCAGCTCAACGCGGCCAAGGTCTACAAGAAGCCGATCGTGACCAAGGTCGGCGCGCTCGAAGCATTCTATCCGGCGGAGGGCTATCACCAGGACTATCTGACGCTGCACCCGAACCAGCCCTATATTGCCTACAACGACATCCCGAAGGTCGAGAATTTGAAGAAGATCTTCGCGGAGAACTACATCGAGAAGCCGACGCTGGTGAGCAACGCGAAGGTCACTAACTGACGGAATAAACAGGAGGACAGATGTCCGACACCAAGACTGACGGCAAGGTCCGCAAGAGCGAGGCCGAGTGGCGCAAGGAATTGACGCCGATGCAATATGCCGTGTTGCGTGAAAAGGCGACCGAGCGCCCTTTCACCGGTGAATACGAGCATGATCCCCGCAAGGGTACCTATGTCTGCGCCGGCTGCGGGCAGACGCTGTTCGAATCGGACCAGAAGTTCGACTCCGGCTGCGGCTGGCCGAGCTTCTCGCAGCCCGCCGTCGAAAGCCATGTCGACGAGGAGCGCGATAGCAGCCACGGCATGATCCGCACCGAGGTGCTGTGCTCGAAATGCGACGGCCATCTCGGCCACGTCTTCAACGACGGCCCCGGCCCGACCGGCCTGCGCTATTGCATCAACTCGGCGGCGCTCAAGCTGAACGAGACAAAATAGCAGCCGCCGACCGAACGAATTACCCGCCCCGCGCGACCAAGGACCGGTCGCGCGGGGTTTTGTTTTGGCTTCATCGGGTCTCCCCGCGCGAGAAATGAGGGAAAATCTGATGCCGCTAAAATCAAGAAAGCTGTTGCTCGGCCTTGGCCTTGCCGGCCTCATCATGGAGAGTGTCGTGAGCCTGCCCGCCTTTGCCGCCGACAAGGTCTCGCTGTTCAAGGTCGTCACCATCAAGGACGAGGTCGTGATCGGTCTCTCCGACGCCGATCTGGCGCAGGTCGAGGGCCAGAATGCCGGTGGCATCGCCAAAATGTTGGCCGCCAAGGGCTCGATGAGCGTCTGGCAATACGCAGTGCACAAATCCGCCACCGGCGACCTCGAGGAGGCGCCGCTGCACAGAATAGGCCTGCTCGCCCATGACTCGCTGCGCGTCGAGCCGTACCCGAGCCCGCTCAAGGTGCTCCCGATCGACGAGAGCAAGAAATAGCACCTGGGCGCTCCACAACATCATCGTGATCGGCGAGACGCCTGCGGACTTGCGCCCCGAATTGTGCTTTGATCGGGGGAGCGGGGCCGTCGGCGTCTCGCCGTGCGGCTGCCGCCCTGAACGAGGAGGGCGCCATGTCGCTCGGACTGATCCTCATCATCCTCCTGCTGATCATCCTGCTCGGCGGCTATAGCGGCCGTATCCGGGGCTATGGCTACGGGCTTGGCCACTCCGGAATGGGGCTTTTCGGGGTGATTTTGATCGTGGTTGTGATCCTGGCCTGGCTCGACAAGCTGTAAAAGCTGCAAGCCTTTGAAATATAACGACTTATAAAATCGGTTCCGGTGCTATGCGCGGATTCAGCATGTGCCTTGCCGGGCCCGTTCTGGGGTCGCATTTTTGTCAAACAGGCCTATATTAGGGGGCGAAATGATGCGTGTACGGCGCGCCGCCCATAGCGGCCCACCGTCCCCCAAAAATCCAATTCGCTAGCCCTAGCCGCCACGAAGATATGAGGTCGTCGACCATGCGTCCTGTGCGTCCGTTCAACTACAACACATCTGCCGAGCTATTCCCCGCTGCGATTCGCAAGAAGAAGCGCGCCGGGTTTGCCTATCGCCGCTTCGGCACCGCCGCCGAGGCCGTGCAGTTCGCGATGGAGCAATTGCCCGCGGATTCGCTGAACGGCGCCTATCTGCAGGTCGAGGAAGCCCGTTTCGACCAGAACGGCATCCGCTCGCTCTATGAGAGCGAGGCCTTCCCGCTGCAGCGCCGCCCGCGCCCCGCTCCGGCCCAGCAGACCGACGCTGACGCCGCCTGATCCATCTCTCCTGCCGTTTAACGAAAAGCCCTCGGACATTTTCCGGGGGCTTTTGTTTTGGGGGTTATTGTCTCGGCTGCTTGTCGAGCCAGCGCCGCAACAGCCGCACATTGCGGATGTTGGCGCGGAACATGACGTCGAACGCGTCGCCCGCCACCGGCACCATCCCGACCACGCCGTCGACCGCGACATTGGCGAGCATCCGCGCCGTGATGTGCCAGGGCGCGCCCAGCAGGCGCGCCTCACGCACCAGCCACAGCGAGATCGCGGTCGTGATGAGGTCGCCGATAATGGGGATCAGGCCGATGATGCCGTCGATGCCGTACCGGATGTTGGTGCCCGGCATGACGAAGGCGACGTCGAGCAGTCTTGCGATCGCCTCCAGCCGCACCAGCCGCTGCTCGCGCGTCAGATTGCCGAACGGATTGGCCGCGGAGCTACGGAAATCGAACTGAAAGCCGTCGAAGCGGGAATGCGGCGCCATGTCCGGGATCTCGCGCCCGGGGATTTCACGCCCTTCTTGGTCGATGACCTTGCCCCGCGCCTGCGCACCACCGAAGGACGGCCGCGATCGCGCTCGGTTGGGCGTGAAGATGTCGTCCTCGGTCATGGCCATCACATGGGGTACGCAGTTGCGCGGTGCAAGTTGCTTCACATTACCGCTGTGTCACCTTTGCGGCCGCTGCGCTCGGCCGACGGTGTTTTGATGCGAGACTCCTCAACAGGTCGTCCTGGCTAAAGCCAGCACGACACCGAGCAAAAACCGCAATCAGTGCTGGACCGACGCCGCCGGCTGTTGCGGCTCCTCGGCATATTTGTGCGCCACCCAGGACGAGATCACGCCGGGCACGAAACCGACCAGTCCGTACAGGATGAACTGCGCAACGCCGCTCTCCGAGCCGTGCGAGGAATACATCAGCGCCGCAGCGAAGAACGCCACGACGCCAAGGATCAACATCCGCACTACCGACGAGATCCGCCGCACATGCATCAGGATGTCGTCGATCGCGCCGAACATCATCGCCGGCACGATGCCGAACAGATAGTTGTATTGCAGCGATTTGCCGAACACGACGAACAGCTTTGCGACCTCGCCGCCATGGGTGTCGCTCCAGTAGCCGGACTGGTAGGTCGTCGCCAGCAGCAACAGGAAGCCGCCGACAAACGGCCCGATGGCTGCGAAGATGAGATAGCGTTTCATTGGCGCGCCTTTTATGACCGAGGCAATCAGTCTAGCGCAGTCAGGCAGCGGTTCTATCGGAAATTCGACGGAGATCTCGTTCTGTCATGCCCCGCTTCAAGCGGGGCATCCAGTACGCCGCGGCCTGTCGGTGAACGTCGCCGTCCCTGGAATATTGGATCGCCCGGTCCCGTCTACGCCAAGGCTTCGACGAGGCTCACGGCTTCAGGCGCGCCGAAGCTTTAGCGGAGGCGGCAAGCCAGGCAACGACAGGGGGACAAGCGGCGAGAGCGAATAGCCTCACTCCCCCCACGCCGCGAACGCCTCGTTGAAGGCGCGTTCGCCGGGGGCGCCCTTTTCGATGGCGATGATGGCGCGGCGCTGGTTGGTGTAGACCAGCGGCACATCGAACCAGGAGCGCTCCTTCAGGAGCTGCATGTTGCGCGAGCGGTCGGCGTCGACGTTGGAGAGGCCGACCAGGAAGAAGCCGTCCGTGACCTTGACGGCGAGACCGGCCAGCGGCGTGCCGCGCGCCTGCTCGTTGGACTTCATCAGGATGCCCGGCACGTTGCCGACGCCGCCATTGGCGAAGTCGGGCGGCAGGATGAAGGTCAATTCCGCGGTGTGGCTCGCCGGCAGCGAGGTGTCGGTGTTGCGGCGGAACGACATCGTCATCTTGAACTTGCGGTCGGGGATGTCGATGTCGGCGCGCACGGCGATGTCGGGCTTCTGGTTGCCCGATGCCTTGACCTGCTCGGTGCGCCACACCACCGAACCGACATATTGCTTGCCCTTCGGATCGGACGGATCCTCGTCATACAGCACGACGCGCTGCGCCACCGGCGCAATCGGCTCGCCCGACGACGATGGCTGACCGACGCGGTCGGCAATCTTCGGCTTGGTCGCGGGCGCGCCGGCATCCTTCGGCGCCTCGGCGGTCTGCGACGGCTGTGATTTTAACAAGGCGCTGACATAGCTGAGCACCGGCCGGCCCCACAGGATGCCGGCGCCGACCAGGATCAGCACGATACCGACCACGATCGCGCTCTTGAACGGGAAGGCGAAGCCGAGCCGCCGGCGCTTCTTCGGCTCGCGATCGACCGTGCCGATCCGCGAACGCTGCGGCGGCGGCGCGGGCGGCGCGTAGCGTTCGGCCTCCTCGATCGATTCGTCATAGGAGTACGGCGCGTCCGCATCGCCGCGGTTCTCGAGGTTCGGCTCGAGCCGGTCGAACTCCGGCGAGGGCGACGGCACGTTGGCGTAGGTCTTGCGCGCGTTGCGGCTGGCCTGCGCCGCGGCGCGGCCGAGATCGTCGGCATCAGCGGTGATGTCGCGGAAGCCGCGCACGCCCGGAGCCGGCGGGACCGGCGGCGGCGCGGCGTCGGGTCCGCGGCGCGGCGCGGCCGGCCGGGTCGGCGGGAGCTGCGGATCGGGAGCCGGCGGCTGCGACGGTTGGGCAGGCGGCCGCGGCGGCACCGGCGGCGGGTCGGCGCGCAGATTGCGCGGCGGACGGGTCTCGCCGGGGGGCGGATTCGATAGCCGCGGCCGTGCGGGCGAAGCCGCCGCCGACGGCGAATTGGTTGCTGAACCAGCTTCCGGCGGGCGGGCATTGGCGCGGCGGAACGCATCGCCGCCACGCGGGGAACCGCCGCCCGAACGGGAGGCTTCGCGGGCGCGCTGGGCGGCTTCGGACTCGACCTTGCGCACGGCCTCTTCCAGCGACAGCCGTTCGCGGGTGATTTCGGATTCGGAGAGCGGCGGCTGCACGCCGCGCAGTTGCTGGATCAGCGCGGTTCGCGCCCGCTCATAGAGCGCGCGGCGGCTCTCGCCGGGGGCGTTGGGATCCAATCCGGCAATGGCACGGGCGATCAGCGGGTAGTAGTCAGCCATTTCCACACAATTGGTGGGATATAGGTAATATCCCGTTAAGCCTCGAACGGATTCTGTACCAGAATAGTATCCTCACGCTCCGGGCTGGTGGACAGCAGGGCGATCGGACACCCCACCAGTTCCTCGACCCGGCGGACATATTTGATGGCCTGGGCCGGCAGCTCCGCCCAGGACCGGGCATTGGCGGTCGGCTGCTTCCAGCCCTCGATGGTTTCATAGATCGGCTCGACCCGGGCCTGGGCGCCCTCGCCGGCCGGCAGATGGTCGATTTCCTTGCCGTCGAGACGGTAGCCGGTGCAAACCTTGATGCTGTCGAAACCGTCGAGGATGTCGAGCTTGGTCAGCGCCAGGCCGCCGATGCCGGAGGTGCGGACCGTCTGGCGCACCAGCACGGCGTCGAACCAGCCGCAGCGCCGCTTGCGCCCGGTGTTGACGCCGAACTCCTTGCCGCGGCGGCCGATCTCCTCGCCGATCTCGTCGTTCAGTTCGGTCGGGAACGGGCCCTGGCCGACGCGGGTGGTGTAGGCCTTGCAGATGCCGAGCACATAGCCGACCGCGCCCGGGCCCATGCCGGTGCCGGTCGCAGCCTGCGCGGCCACCGTGTTGGATGAGGTCACATAGGGATAGGTGCCGTGATCAACATCAAGGAGTGCGCCCTGCGCGCCCTCGAACAGGATGCGCTTGCCCTCGCGGCGCTTGAGGTCGAGCAGCCGCCACACCGTCTCGGCATAGGGCAGGAGTTTTGGCGCCAGCGCCGTCAGCTCGGCCAGAATGCCCTTGCCGTCGATCTCTTCCAGATTGTTGCCGCGGCGTAGCGCATTGTGGTGAGCAAGGAGCCGCTCGATCTTGTGCGGCAGGGTGTCGAGGTCGGCGAGGTCCATCAGGCGGATGGCGCGGCGGCCGGCCTTGTCCTCATAGGCCGGGCCGATGCCGCGGCGGGTGGTGCCGATCGAGGTGATAGCGTTGGAGGATTCGCGCAAGGAATCGAGTTCGCGATGCAGCGGCAGGATCAGGGTGACGTTCTCGGCGATGCGCAAATTGTCGGGGCCGACGGCGACGCCCTGGCCCTTCAGCCTGGTCACCTCGTCGAGGAAGGCCTGCGGGTCGAACACCACGCCGTTGCCGATCACCGCGAGCTTGTGGGGGCGCAGCACGCCGGAGGGCAGCAGCGCCAGCTTGTAGGTCTCGCCATTGATCACGAGCGTATGGCCGGCATTGTGGCCGCCCTGGAAGCGCACGACGATGTCGGCCTGTTCCGACAACCAGTCGACGATCTTGCCCTTCCCCTCGTCGCCCCACTGGGCGCCGACGACGACAACATTGGCCATTGCGAAGCTGTTCCCTTCAGGTGTTTTCAGTGACCATGATCGCGGCAGAAACACGTCCGCCCACAAGATCATGCTTATCAGGTGCCCAGCCGTCGTCGCCGGCCGCCAGGCCGCGCACGCAAGGCGCTTTACCGGATAAAGGAAGCGGCCGCGCTGCGCAAGCAAGAAGGGCACGTATTACGCCTTTTGGATAGGCTCCAACCCTTTGATATCCCCTGAAAATCCGGCAGGTCCGCGGCCCGTGCCGCCAGCGCGCGAATTTAATGTTGGCGCAGCAGGAGTACGCCGTGCGGACGGTTGATCGCAGCCGGCGGAGCGGCAATCATCCGGCGCATCAGAGCAGGGTCAAAAATGCCGAATTCGACACCAGCGACCATGGCGCTCCGGAAGCTCGGCATCGCCTTCCGCCTGCACACCTATGTCTACGATTCCAATGCCGACAGCATCGGGCTGCAGGCCGCCGAGGCGCTCGGCATCGAGCCGGCCCGGATGCTGAAGACCTTGATGGCCGAGGTCGACGGCAAGCCGGTCTGCGCAATTGTGCCGTCGGACTGCGAGGTGAGCATGAAGAAGCTCGCCGCCGCGATGGACGGCAAATCGGCGAAGATGATGCGGCCGGCCGACGCCGAGCGGCTGACCGGCTACCATGTCGGCGGCATCTCGCCGTTCGGGCAGAAGAAGCGCGTGCCGACCGCGATCGACGCCTCCGCCTTCACCCACGCCACCGTGTTCGTCAATGGCGGCCAGCGCGGACTGCAGATCGAAATCGATCCCAACGACGCGGCGCTGGCAGCGGGTGCGAAGATGACGGCGGTAGTGGCGGCGCAGGAGTGAGTTGGCGCGCGTGACGTCGGCTTACGGCAGCTTCCGCGCCCACAGCATCGCCTCGACGATCGCCTCGCGCAGCCTGGGCCGCACCTCGTCGGAGCATTCGACCAGCGCCAGGATCGCATTGGCGCGTGCGGCAAAGCGCTCGCGGCGATCTTCGGCGTCATCGTCCGACGCCGGCATTTTCAGACCCATCAGGATCTCACTTCTCGTCGCAAGGTCGGCGATCAGCGGGAACGCTTCGATACAGGTCGAGGAAACATATCCGGGCTGAACGCGCTTCACTTTCCCACCCCCTGATGCCTCCCAGCGGTCATCCCGACCAGTCTAGGTTGCTTCCGGACGCTGCACAATCTGGAACAGATGTTGACAAGTGTGATACCCCCTAAATCGGGGTGTTGGCTCGGCGCCTCCAACAAGACCCACGGCGTGGCGAAGAGCATCGTGCTCGGGATCATCGACCTGTGAACCGCGCCGCGCAGCCATTCCGCATCCTCACGCCTGCTTCCGCGCCCATAGCATCGCCTCGACGATCGCATCGCGCAGCTTCGGCCGCACTCGCTCAGAGCATTCGACAAAGGCCAGAATCGAATTGGCACGTGCGGCAAAGCGCTCTCGCCGGTCAACGGCTTCTTCGGCCGACGCCGGCTGCTCCAGCATCTTCGCCAACATGTCGGTTCTAGTCGTGAGATCAGAGCAGAGCGGATAGGCCTCGATGCAGGTCGGGGCCACATATTCGGGTTGGGTTCGCTTCATTCATCGCCCCCTGATTGCACTCGCACGCAATCTTGGTAATAAAGTGCAAACGGGATGAATTGTATGCGATCATTTCAGACCATGGGCGCGCACGGCGGTGCGCACCCGGCGCGACTGACCGATTGGGATACGGTGCGGATTTTCTTGCAAGTTGCCCGGATCGGCAGCTTCCGGGCTGCCGCTGCCCAGTTGAACGTCTCCGCGAATTTTCTCAAGAAACGCATTTCCCAACTCGAAGACACCTATCAAACGAAGCTGCTTACCCGCCATGTCGATGGCATCCGCCTGACACGGGAAGGCTTGCAGATCATGGACGCAGCCCAGCGGATGGAAGAGGCCTCGTTCGGGCTCGACCGCGCGCTCAACCAGGCGACGCCTGCGCTAAGCGGTGAGGTGCGGCTCGCCGTTACGGAAGGTCTCGGCACGTTCTGGCTCGCACCGCGGCTCGTCGAGTTCCAGCGCGTCTATCCCGGCCTCCTCGTCGATCTGAAATGCGAGATGCGCTCGGCCGACCTGCTACGGCTCGAAGCCGACGCCGCCGTGCAACTTGAGATGCCCGAACAACCCGACCTAAAGCGGCTGAAGATCGGCCGGCTGCACATCATGCCGTTCGTTAGCCCTTCCTACGTCGAAATCTACGGTATGCCGCAGTGCCCCGACGATATCAGGCAGAACCATCGTATCGTCGTCCAGGAGGCCGAGCAGACCAAGGGTAAGGAATGGTACGACGCACATGCGGGGCGCGAGCAGGTCGGCTTCGTCGCGATGCGCAACAACGTATCGACCGCGCATCTGTGGTCGATCGCCAAGGGCGCCGGTATCGGCTGGCTGCCGACCTATGTGCCTGCGCTCGGTGATCCGCTGATCCCGCTCGACATCGGCTACAAATTCGAGCTCGACATCTGGCTCGCCTACCATCCGGATGCCAAGAAGATTCCGCGCGTGCGGCAATTGATCGAGTGGATCGTGCAGTCCTTCGACGGACAAAAATATCCGTGGTTCAGCGACGAGTTCGTGCATCCGAAGGATCTGCAGCGCGCCTACAAGGACGCCGAGCCGTTGGTCAACCTGTTTGCCGGATTCAAGAAGGTGTCGCGTCCGAAGGTGGTCCCGATGTTTCCGAAACGTCCGACCGGGACCGATCTATGACAGGACGCTCCCGGGAAATCGATCAACTGGTGAAGGCGCGCTGGCGCGCGATCGGCCTTTCGCCCGACGACCTCGCCGAAGTGCTCGGCGCAGTGTCGGAGCAGCCTGCGAAGGACGCGAGCGGCGCGAGTGAGATCGGCCATGGCCGTCTGTTGCAGATCGCCGCCGCGATTGGCGTCGCCAACGGCGTTGCGCAAGCACGCCCGGCCGGCGCAGGCAACACGGTCTCGGGCGAAGCATTGCTTGAGCTGCGGCTTTTGCGGTTGTTCCGCAAGCTGACGGCCCGCGACACCAAACATATGCTCGTCCAACTCGTCGAGCAAATCGTCAAGCGGCAGTCCAGCCCACCTGAAGAGACCGGCTAATTGCCCTGCGCGGGCCGCGCATGGTCGCGATGCATTACCGCCATTGATAGCGGGTCAGAATCGGTGTCTCTGATATGGGCCGGGCGTTCATTCCGGCCCGGCGATCGCGCGCCGGGCGGGGCGCGGCGCCATGTATCCGGGCCCTTGAATGTCTGCTTGCGACTCCACCTCACCGCCGGCGTCCACCTCCTGGATCGCCAACCAGCCGTACCTCCTGCTCTGCATCACCGCGATGTGCTGGGCCGGCAATGCGATCGTCGGCCGGCTCGCCGCCGGCCACATCCCGCCGGTGACGCTGTCGTTCCTGCGCTGGTCGGGGGCGTTCCTGATCATCCTCCCCTTCGCCTGGAACCAGCTCAAGCGCGACTGGGGCGTGATCCGCAGCAATTTCGGCATCATGGTGCTGCTCTCGGTCACCGGCATCAGTGCCTTCAACACGCTGCAATACTGGGCGCTCGAGCACACCATGGCGCTGAACACCATGCTGCTGCAATCGGCGGCACCCTTGGTGGTCGCGATGTGGTCGCTGATCCTGCTCGGCGTCCGGCTGACGGTGGCGCAGGCGCTCGGCGTGCTGCTCTCGCTCGCCGGCGTGCTGGTGATCCTGCTGCATGGCGACCTCGCCACGCTGTCGAAGATCGAGTTCAACAAGGGCGATCTGATCTTCATCGTCGCGCTGATCATCTTCGCGCTCTATTCGGTGCTGACGCTGAAGCGGCCCAATATCCACGGCCTCTCGGTCGCCGCTTTCACCTTCGGCTGCGGCGCACTGGTCCTGGTGCCGTTCTTCATCTGGGAGCTCAATGCGCGCCCGGTGATGCAGCTCACATCAGGCAATTTGCTCTCGCTGTTCTATGTCGCGGTGTTCCCTTCGACGCTGGCCTATCTCTGCTTCAACCGCGGGATCCAGCTGATCGGCGCCAACCGCGCCGCGCCGTTCTTCCATGCGGTTCCGGTGTTCGGCGCCGCGATGTCGATGCTGTTCCTCGGCGAGAATCCGCAACCCTTCCATTTCATCGGCTTCGCGCTGGTGCTAGCCGGCGTGTTTGCGGCGTCGCGGAAGCAGGTGGCGTGATCTCCCCGCAGGCGGGGCGAGGCGCAGGGAGGCCGCGGTGACTATCCGCTCGAAATCGGCTATCCCTAGAGCCTGCTTCGCAAACGGATCCGGGATATGGCGCGCGCCAGCAATGTGATGATCGGCACGGTGGCGCTGGCCCTGATCGCGGGCACGCTCGGCGGCTGGCTCGGCTATCAGCGCTATGCCGGCATCAAGCGCCAGGTGCCGTTCCGCGTCATCTTCGAGGGCTCGGCCTCGGGCCTGCGCCGCGGCGGCAGCGTCAACTTCGCCGGCGTGCGCGTCGGCGAGGTGGTGTCGCTCAGGCTGCTGCGTCATCGCGTGGTCGCGATCATCCGGATCGACGGCAATACGCCGATCAGGAAGGACACCCAGGTCGGGCTCGAATTCCAGGGCCTCACCGGGATTGCCGCGATTTCCTTCACCGGCGGCACTGACGCTGCGCCGCCGCCGCCGCTCGGCGCCGACGGCATTCCCGAGCTGACCGCCGATCCCGAAGGCACCATGGGCGTGTCGGAGAAGCTGCGCCGCGCGCTGCGCAATGTCGACCAGGCCATCGTCGAGAACGAGGGTCAGATCAAGGACACGCTGCGCGGCTTCGAGAATTTCACCAACTCGCTGTCCGGCAATGGCGAGCTGGTCGCCGGCTTCATCGACGCCGCCGAGGCCGGCGTCAATGCGGTCGACGACAAGATCACCGCGACCGACAGATATCTGAACAGCCTCGGCAGCGACAAATATGGCGGCCAGCTGCTGCCGACGGTGATCTCGCTGCGCGAGCTGATCCAGAGTTTCGACAAGAGGTCCGGTGTCTTCATCGCCGACACCCGCAAGACGCTCAATGACGTCAGCCAGTCCGTCAACGCGTTCAACGAGAAAATTGTCGGAGCCGGCGGCAGGCGCTAGGCTGGCCTTGCCGCAACAACCCAACAACGGAAACGCCCGACGTGCACGACCGGACCTCCCCACCTCCCGCCATTGTCACCCGCGCCTCGAGCGCCGCGCCGCGGCGCCTGCGCCGCTATCTCACGCTCGACGATTTCGAGCCCCAGGCACGGCGGCTGCTGCCGAAATTCCTCTACGGCTACATTTCCGGCGGCGCCGAGACCGACATGGCGCGCGCCGACAACCGCCGGGCCTTCGACGAATACGGCTTCGTGCCGCGGGTGCTGATGGACGTCTCCGGCCGTGACCAGACCACGACACTGTTCGGCAAAACCTACGCCTCGCCGTTCGGCATTCCGCCGATGGGCTCGTCGGCGCTGTGCGCCTATCGCGGCGACATCGTGCTGGCGCAGGCGGCGGCCGCGGCCAATGTGCCGATGATCCTGTCAGCTTCGTCGCTGATCACGCTCGAAGACGTACGCGCCGCCAATCAACAAGCCTGGTACCAGGCCTATCTCGCCGGCGTCGATGCGCGCATCGAGCCGCTGGTCGATCGCGTCGCGGCTGCGGGCTACGACACATTCGTCGTCACCGCCGACGTGCCGGTGCCGCCGAACCGCGAGAACAACATCCGCAACGGCTTCCAGGTGCCGCTCGAGATCACGCCGCGGGTGTTCTGGGACACCGTCACCCATCCCGACTGGCTGCTCAACACGTGGGCGCGCACGGTGTTCAACCACGGCATGCCGCATTTCGAAAACATGGACTCGAAGCAGGGCCCGCCGGTGCTGTCGAAGAATCTGATGCGCAACATCGGCAACCGCGATCAGCTCGCCTGGAAGCATGTCGAGCTGATCCGCAAGCGGTGGCCCGGCAAGCTGGTGGTCAAGGGACTGATCTCGCCGGAGGACGCGCGGCTGGCGCGCGAGCATGGCTGCGACGGCGTCATCGTCTCCAACCATGGCGGCCGCCAGCTCGACTACACCGTCTCCGCACTGCGCACGCTGCCGGAGATCGCATCACAAAAGGGCGGCATGACCGTGATGATGGACGGCGGCATCCGCCGCGGCACCGACGTGATCAAGGCCCTGGCGCTCGGCGCCGACTTTGTGTGGATCGGCCGCCCCTTCCTCTATGCCGCCGTGGTTGCCGGCGAGCCAGGCGTGGCGCGCGCGATCTCGCTCTTGCACGCCGAGATCGACCGCGACCTCGCGCTGCTCGGCATCCGCAGCCTCAAGGAGATCACGCCGGAGCTGGTGCGGAAGTTTTGAGGGCACAACACGAAAGCCGCACTCATGCAGAACTGGCGCCGCTCCCAAGCGCGTCATCCTGAGAGACTATGAATGTATGTCTCCCGATGACGCAACATACTCGATGTCGTCCCGGCGAAGGCCGGGACCCATAGCCACAGAAGGTCATTGTTGCGCGACGCTGGGGCCACAGCTTCTTCAACAGCTCAACCCTGTGGTTATGGGTCCCGGCCTTCGCCGGGACGACGAGGGGAGAGATTCGTCATCCTGAGGTGCGAGCTCTTGCGAGCCTCGAAGGATGTACGGCCCGGCTGGTGGCCGTCGACCCTTCGAGACGGCCGCGTTGCGGCCTCCTCAGGGTGACGGAGATGGGTTACTTCACCGCCGCCCCGAACTTGCTGTAGGCCTCGCGCGTCGCGATGATGACGTGCTGCTCGCAGCCATTGCGGCGATGCTTGTCGCAGAGGTTTTCGTAATCCGCCGACGTCATCATGTCGAGAAAGGCATCGACGCTCGGGTAGTAGACTAGCGCGAGGTAGTCCCATTGCTGGCCATCAGCCTCGCCGAGCGCGATGGTCTCGGCGTTGCCGGTCCACAGCAGCGTGCCGCCGCGGGCCTTGATCATGGGGACGGTCAGCGCGCTGTAGCGCAGATAGGCGTCCCAGCCCGTGCCATCGCCGTCGAGCGACCGCGCGCGAAACCGCATCAGATTGACCATCACGACCGGCGCGGTGCGGTCGAGCCCGCTCAGGCCTTTGACATTCAAGAGATCGACGCCCATCCTTGGCTCCTTGCCAGCATGCTTGAGGCCGCGGTTCGGCCGCAAAGATCATGTCATATGGCAGCGTTACCCTGAAGTGGCGCTCTGGCCTGGCGCTTGCAGGCCGCTATCCGCGACCTCGGAGGTCAAGGCTGTGATGACCCTTCCCGAACTTGCGGCCGACGCGCTCGGCAAGTTTCTTGGCGACTACATGCAGCGCCGGTTCGGCTCGCAGTCTGAGCTGGTCGAGACCGTGCCCTCGATCGCGCGGATCGCGATCGAATGCATCGGCAACAGCGACGCGCTCTATCACAATGTCGAGCACACCATGCTGGTGACGCTCGCCGGCCACGACATCCTGCGCGGCCGCGCCCTGCATGCGCACATGACCGTGGAAGACTACGCCCATGTCATGATCGCCTGCCTGACCCACGACATCGGCTATGTGCGCGGCGTGTTCGAGGCCGACGATAAGGACGGCTATCTGGTCGGCGCGGACGGCCGCAAGGTCGCGCTGCCGCGCGGCGCATCGGACGCCGCCCTGCTGCCCTACCACGTCGACCGCTCGAAAATGTTCGTGATGGAGCGCATCAAGGGCATCGCCCAGCTCGACAAGGTCAGGATCGCGTCCGCGATCGAAGGCACCCGCTTTCCGGACAGCATCCCGGGCGGCAGCGGAGAATTCAGCGACGAGGCTGCACTGCTGCGCGCCGCCGACCTGATCGGCCAGCTCGGCGATCCCCACTACATCCGCAAGGCCAACGCGCTGTATCACGAATTCGAGGAGGCCGGGCTGAACCGCCAGCTCGGCTACGGCTCGCCGGCCGACATCGTCAACCTCTATCCCCAGTTCTACTGGAACAGCGTCGCACCGCATGTGCAGAAGGCCATCCGCCATCTCAACATCACCTCCAGCGGCCGGCAATGGATCGCCAATCTCTACGGCAACGTGTTCCGCGCCGAGCGCGACATCTCGCTGTCGGGGCCGCAGAAATAGGGCGGCGCTCTGGCATGAACTGACGCCTGAAACGACGCTGTCATCCCCCGCGAAAGCGGGGGATCCAGTACGCCGCGGCCTCTCGATTGCTCGCTGACGTCTCTGGGATACTGGATCACCCGCATGCGCGGGTGATGACAACTGTGGCCACGCATGGCTCCAATCTGCTCTCTCGTCTTGTCGCGGCATCAGATTCGGGCGCAACATCTGGACATAATGACCGACCGCGCTCTGCCCGCTCCTGCCGCGCCTACGCATCGCTCGCCGCTGCACTGGCTCAACAACCAGCCCTATCTGCTGCTCAGCCTGACCTCGCTGTTCTGGGCCGCCAACATCGTGCTGGCGCGGCATGTCGGCAGCCATGTGCCGCCGATCACGCTGACCACGATCCGCTGGTTCGGCGTGTTCCTGATCCTGCTGCCGTTCGCCTGGCCGCATCTGAAGCAGGACTGGCCGAAGCTGCGCGGCGCGCTGCCGCTGATGCTGCTGCTGTCGGCGGTCGGATTTGCCTTCAACAACGCGATCTCCTACTGGGCCATGCAATACACCGAGGCGCTGAACGCGCTGCTGATCCAGTCGGCGGGGCCGCTGTTCGTGGCGCTGTGGTCGCTGGTGCTGTTCGGCGTGCGGCTGACGCCGGCGCAGCTGGCCGGGATCGCGATTTCGCTGGCCGGCGTGCTCACCATCATCCTGCGCGGCGATTTCTCCGCGCTCGCCAGCATCTCCTTCAACCGCGGCGACCTCATGTTCGGCGCCTCGCTGGTGTCGTTCGGGCTGTATTCGGCGCTGATCCCGCGGCGGCCGAAGATCCATCAGCTCTCGCTGATTTCGTTCACCACCTGCTGCGGCGCCTTGATGCTGCTGCCGGCCGCGATCTGGGAGTTCTCCGCCGGAGCGACGCTGAAATTCGATCCTTTGACGATGTCGACGCTGGCCTATGTGCTGATCTTCCCGTCGACGCTGGCCTACCTGTTCTTCAACCGCGGCGTCGCGCTGATCGGCCCGAACCGTGCCGCGCCGTTCTTCCACCTGGTGCCGGTGTTCGGCTCGGCGATGGCGATCCTCCTGCTCGGCGAGACGCTGGCGCCGTTTCACCTGATCGGCTACGCGCTGGTGCTTGCCGGCGTCATCATCGCTTCGCGGCAGGGATCGGCGAAGGGGTAGCTCCAAAGACGCGAATGCCCGGGACAAGCCCGGGCATCGCCGCGATGATCAGATCACAACAACGCTTACGCCGCACGCACCTTCTGCAGGAACTCGTCGACCGCATTGCGCAGCATGCCCGATTGGGTGTCGAGCTCGCGGGCGTTCGACAGCACGTCGCCGGCCGCGGTGCCGGTGGCGGCGGCCGCGGTGGTGACACCGCCGATATGGGCCGAGATCTCGCTCGAGCCGGCGGCGACCTGCTGGATGTTGCGCGCGATCTCGCGCGTCGCATCGCCCTGCTGATCGATCGCGGTCGAGATCGAGGAGGTGATCTCGCTCATCTGCGCGATGGTCTCGGTGATGCCGCCGATCGAGGTCACGGCCTCGCCGGTCGAGGCCTGCATCGCCGCGACCTGCGCCGAGATCTCCTCGGTCGCCTTCGCGGTCTGGTTGGCCAGCGCCTTCACTTCGGAGGCGACCACCGCGAAGCCGCGGCCGGATTCGCCGGCGCGCGCCGCCTCGATGGTGGCGTTGAGCGCGAGCAGGTTGGTCTGGGCGGCGATCGAGTGGATCAGCTTGACCACCTCGCCGATCTTCTCGGCGCCGGTGGAGAGCGCCTGCACCGTCGCGTTGGTGCGCTCGGCGTCGGCCACCGCCTTGCTGGCGACCTCGCTGGAGCGCGCCACCTGGCGGGCGATCTCGGCCACCGAGCTCGAAAGCTCCTCGGCGGCGGCGGCAACCGTGCCGACATTGTTGGAGGCGCTGTCGGAGGCTGCGCCCACGGTCGCCGCGCGCGCGCTGGCGTCGCTTGCGGTCGCGGTCATCGACTGCGCGGTGGTCTGCATGCCGGCGGCGGCGGAGGCGACCGAGCGGACGATGCCGTTCACGCTGCGCTCGAAATCGCTCGCGATGTTCTCCATCGCGCTGCGGCGCTCGGCGGCGGCGCGGGCCTGGTTCGCGGCTTCGGCCTTTTCGAGATCGCGGATCCGCACCGCGTTCTCCTGGAACACCTGCACCGTGGCGGCCATCGCACCGACCTCGTCGCCGCGGCCGACGCCCGGAATCGCGCCGTCGAGCTTGCCGTCGGCGATGTCGCGCATGCGGGTGCCGAGCAGATTGAGCGGCCGGGAGATACTGCGGCCGATCAGCCAGGCGACCGAGCCGGAGATGATGCCGATGCCGAGGATGGCAAGGCCGAGCAGCCAGGCGATCGGGCGCATCTTGGCGTCGATGTCCTCGAGATAGGCGCCGGTGCCGAGATACATGTCGAAACCGGGCACCGCGACGGCATAGCCGATCTTGCGGATCGGCGTCTCCTGGCCGGGCTTCACATATTCATAGAACAGCAGGATGTCGCCATTGGCCTTGACGCCATTCATGAGCTCCCAGGACAGCTTGCGGCCGTTGGTCACGACCTCCATCCGGTTGGTGCCGACCTGCTTCGGATCGGGCGCCATCAAGGTGGTGCCGTCATAGGACGTGCCGAAAATATAGCCGGAGCCGTTGTCGTAGGTCATCGCGTTGGCGCGCTTGCCAAGCTCGGCGAGCGCCGCCTCCTTGGTCATCTTCCCGGCGTCGACGTCCTTCTTCAGGCTGCCCGCGTAGTTCTTGACCATATCGACCATGGACTTGACCTGGTCGATACGCGCATTGGTCATCTCGCGCTGGATCAGGTTGATCGCGAGGATGCCGGCGGCACACAGGCCGACGAGGGTCACCCCCACCAGGATGCCGAGCTTGGGGGTAATCTTCAGATTTGACAGCTTCACGGGGATCTCCGGGAACGATGGGGAGCGCGGCGCGGTTGGCGAATTTGATGGGCTTCAAGGGATTGATGACCCTCACGGTAATGTGAGACCTTTACTCGATGGTTACGCTGGTTCCCCGTAGAAGCCCGGAGATCAGGCGATGGACCAACCGGTGATTGTGGAGAGAGGGGGACGGGTCGCGTAAAGGCATATGTGGCGGCGGGTTGAGCCCGGGCCGGAACAACAAGACTCAAACAGCAACAAACAAAAACAGAGCAATATCGGGAGCAGCCAATGTCCAGATTCAGAGTGGTCACACCGAAAGGCGCAAGCTTCACGGTCGCCGGCGGCGGCTATGACTATGAAAGGGAGGCACTCGACCCGATCGGCGCCGAGATCATCGAGGCCCCGGCCAATGAGGCCGAGTTCATCGCCGTCGCGAAGACCGCGGACGCGATCTACGCCAAGGGCATGCCGATCACCAAAGCGGTCATCGACGCGTTGGAGACCTGCAAGGTGATCACGCTCGGCAGCGTCGGCGTCGACTCGGTCGACGTCAAGGCCGCGACCGCACGCGGCATCCCCGTCACCAACATCCCCGACACCTTCATCGAGGAGGTCGCCGACCACGCCATGATGCTGCTGCTGTCCGGCTTCCGCCGCCTGGTCGAGCAGGACAAGTTGGTGCGCAGCGGCCGCTGGGCCGAGGGCCGCCCGGCACTCCTGAAGATACCGCGCCTGATGGGACAGACGCTCGGCTTCATCTCGTTCGGCCGGGTCGCACGCGCGGTGGCGAAGCGCGCCGCGCCGTTCGGCCTGCGCATGATGGCCTACGATCCGTTCATCCAGGAAACCCTGATGTACGACCATGGCGTGATGCCGGCGACGCTGTCGGAGGTGCTGTCGCAATCGGATTTCGTCTCGATGCACGCGCCGGCGCGGCCCGAGGTGCATCACATGCTGACCGAGAAGCATTTCCGTCAGATGAAAAAATCGGCTGTCTTCATCAACACCGGCCGCGGCGCCACCGTCGACGAGGAAGCACTGATCAAGGCGTTGCAGGAGGGCTGGATCGCGCATGCCGCGCTCGACGTGCTGGAGAAGGAGCCGCCGTCGCACAACAATCCGATGCTCGGGATGGACAATGTGACCTTGACCGCCCATGTCGCGTCGGCATCGGCACGTTTCGACGAGGCGCGCAAGCGGCGGGTGGGCTACGAATTGTCACTGGTGCTGCAAGGCATGTGGCCGGTAAGCTGTGTCAACCCGTCGGTGCTGCAAAACACCGCGCTGCGACGCTGGCAGCCTGTCGGCATGGATCGCGGTCCGAACAGCTAGGCGGTGACGCGCTTGCACGGCAAGGCCGGTCCCGCATCCGCTGCGGGACCTCGGACCTTGAGGTGAGACGCGCCCGGACCCGAGCGACCCTTCACCCGCGACCAACGCAGGGAAGGGAAAAAGACAAAAACAAAGAGAAAGAAAAGAAAAAGAAAAGAAAAAAGAACAGAAAACAGGGAGAGCAGCGACATGATAACCGGGATCACGCGCCGTGACGCGCTCGCGCTGGGGGTTTCCGCGGCGGCGCTCGCCGCGACCGGCGCCAATGCGCAGGATGCATCGAGGGTGAAGGCCGCCGACGTCGCGGCGCCGTCGCTGCCGATCGAAAAGGGCGCGAGCTTGCGCATGCTGCGCCCGGTGCGCTTCGTCCAGACCGATGAGGACGTGTTCCGCGCCAATGCCAAGACATTCACGGACAAGACCGGCGTCGACGTCAAGGTCGACTTCGTCGGCTGGGAAGACATCAACCAGCAGACCGCGGTGACCTCGAACTCCGGCGCCGGCCCCGACATCATCATCGGCTTCGGCGACGCTCCGCATATCTACGTCGACAAGCTGATCGATCTCTCCGACGTCGCCGACTATCTCGGCAAGCGCTATGGCGGCTGGCTCGCGCTGGCGCAGACCTATGGCAAGCGCGCCAAGTCCAACACCTGGATCGGGCTGCCGTTCGGCGCCTCCGGCGGCCCGCTGGTCTACCGCAAGTCGCTGGTCAACGCGGCCGGCTATGATCGGGTGCCGGATGACCATGCCGGCCTGCTCGAGCTGTGCAAGAAGCTGAAGGCAGCCGGCAAGCCCGCGGGCTTCGCGCTCGGCAACGCGGTCGGCGACGGCAACGGCTTCGCCAGCTGGCTATTGTGGTCGCACAATGCCGCGCTGCTCGACGAGGAGGGCAACGTCACCATCAACAGCAAGGAGACGATATCGGCGCTGAAATATTTGAAGGAATTGTATCCGACCTTCATCGCCGGCACGCCGGGCTGGAACGACGTCTCCAACAACCGCGCCTACTCGGCGCAGGAGATCGGGCTCACCGCCAACGGCGTCTCGCTGTACTTCTCGCTGAAGAACGATCCCGCCACCAAGGCGATCGCCGACGACACCGAGCATCAGTTCCTGCCCAAGGGGCTCGCGGCGACCTATCCGATGTCGGGCCTGACCTTGAACGCGATGGTCTTCAAGCACAGCCCCTACCCGAACGCCGCGAAAGCGTTCCTGCAGTTCATGCTGGAGAAGGAACAGTACGAGCCGTGGCTCAACGCCAATTCCGGCTACTGGGCGCAGCCGCTCGCGGCCTATGCCGATGCCGCCGTGTGGTCGGGCGATCCGAAGGTCGCGATCTTCAAGGACACCATGAAGAGCCCCTATTACAACGGCTACAAGGGCCCGATCTCGACCGCGACCGGCGCCGTCAACGCCGACTACGTGCTGGTGCAGATGTGCGCCTCGGTCGCCACCGACGCCGCGACGCCGGAGGCCGCGGCGGCGGAAGCCGAGCAGCGGGCGAAACGGTATTTCAGGCGGCAGCACGGGTAACGGCAAACGGCGTCATTCCGGGGCGATGCGAAGCATCGAACCCGGAATCTCGAGATTCCGGGTCTGGTGCTTACGCACCATCCCGGAATGACATTGCAAGTCAGACCGGGACAAGGATCTGATGTCCGTAACAGCCCTTCCATCGCGCACCTTGGCGCTCCGGCAACCGGGCCGGATCGCGCGCGTGTTCGACTACAAGCCGTTCCTGATCGTGATGTGCCTTGCGCCAGCGATCGGCCTCTTGCTGGTGTTCCTGACCTATCCGCTGGGCTTGGGTATCTGGCTCGCCTTCACCGACACCACGATCGGCCAGCGCGGCATCTATATCGGCCTTGAGAACTTCCAGTATTTGCTGAAGGACCAGCTGTGGTGGAACGCGGTGTTCTACTCGATCCTCTACACCGCGGTCGCGACCTTCGGAAAATTCGCGCTCGGCTTCTGGCTGGCGCTGCTGCTCAACAACCACTTTCCGTTCAAGAGCGTGGTCCGCGCCATCGTGCTGCTGCCCTGGATCGTGCCGACCGTGCTGTCGGCGCTGGCGTTCTGGTGGATCTATGATCCGCAATTCTCGATCATCTCCTATCTCCTGGTCGACGTGCTGCACCTCCGCTCCACCAATGTCGACTTCCTCGGCTCGCCCTGGCCGGCGCGGTTCTCGCTGATCGCGGCCAATATCTGGCGCGGCATCCCGTTCGTCGCGATCTCGCTGCTGGCGGGCCTGCAGACCATCTCGCCCTCGCTCTATGAGGCCGCGATGCTCGACGGCGCCTCCGCCTGGCAGCGCTTCCGCTACATCACCTTCCCGATGATGATGCCGATCCTGGCGATCGTGATGACGTTCTCGATCATCTTCACCTTCACCGATTTCCAGCTGGTCTACGCGATCACCCGCGGCGGCCCGGTCAATTCGACCCATCTGCTGGCGACACTCGCGTTCCAGCGCGGCATCGCCGGCGGCGAGCTTGGCGAAGGTGCGGCGATCGCGGTGTCGATGATCCCGTTCCTGGTGTTCGCGACCTTGTTCTCCTACTTCGGCCTCGCCCGCCGCAAATGGCAGCAGGGAGAAGCCAATGACTGACGTTGCTGCGCAATCGACCAATGTCGCCAGCGCGACGCCCGACACCATGGCGTGGGATTCCCGCGCCCGGCGCGTGGTGGTGATCTATCTGCCGCTGGCCTGCTTTGTCGTGATCCTGCTGTTCCCGTTCTACTGGATGGCGATCACCTCGTTCAAACCGAACGCGGAGCTGTTGAACTACAAGGAGCACAATCCGTTCTGGATCACCTCGCCGACGCTCGCGCATGTCAGGCACCTGCTGTTCGAGACCGACTATCCACGCTGGCTGAAGACCACGATGCTGGTCGCGATCGGATCGACGGTGCTATCGCTGTTCGCCTCGACCTTGGCGGCCTATGCGATCGAGCGGCTGCGCTTCCGCGGCAGTCCCTATGTCGGCCTCGGCATCTACATGGCCTATCTGGTGCCGCCGTCGATCCTGTTCATTCCGCTGGCGACCGTGATCGTGCAGTTCGGCCTGTTCGACTCGCCCCTGGCGCTGGTCCTGGTCTATCCGACCTTCCTGGTGCCGTTCTGTACCTGGCTCCTGATCGGCTATTTCAAGTCGATCCCCTACGAGCTCGAGGAATGCGCGCTGGTCGACGGCGCGACGCGGCTGCAGATCCTGTGGCGGATCACGCTGCCGCTGGCGGTGCCCGGCCTGATCTCGGCCGGCATCTTCTCCTTCACGCTGTCCTGGAACGAGTTCATCTACGCACTCGCCTTCATCCAGAGCGGCGCCAACAAGACGGTGCCGGTCGCGATCGTCACCGAGCTGATCACCGGCGACGTCTACCAATGGGGCGCGCTGATGGCCGGCTCGCTCCTCGGCTCGCTGCCGGTCGCGCTGTTCTACTCGCTGTTCGTCGACTATTACGTGTCGTCGCTGACCGGCGCGGTGAAGGAGTAGCGGGCGCGCGTACCCTCCGCCGTCGTCCGGGACCCATACTCCGCGGCGGACGTTGCAGACGGAACTCGTCGTTCCACCGTACGCATAATGACCATCGGTGGTCATGGGTCCCTGGCCTTCGCCGGGACGACGTTGAATGTTTGGTTACGAATCGCAGAATACGTGGCGCAAACGCAGGTGCCGCCATCACGCCGCGGTAGTATTCCCCCGCTCCGTAATCAGCACCTCGAAGCCTTCAAACCTGGGATGGCCGAGATAGAGGCTGCCGCCGGTATCGTTGCCGGCGCGGGAATGGGCGCGGCGGAACGCGTCCGACCTGGTCCAGGCCTCGAACGCAGCCCTGTCGGCCCACACCGTATGCGTGGCATAGAGCGTGTGGTCCTCGGCCTCGGGGCCCTTCACCAGGTGAAATTCGACAAAACCCGGCACGTCGTCGAGATAGGATTCCCTTGTGTTCCAGACCGTCTCGAACGCCTGCTCCGAGCCCTTCTTCACCTGAAACCTGTTCATTGCGATGAACATGAAAGCATTCTCCTCGTTGCGCGGGTTCTTCGATGCTGCCGGCAAATCATGTTGATAGCACGATCTGACCTGCCAAGGCGGACGACGACGAGTTCGACGTCAGGCGAGCAACAAGCACGGTGTCATCGCCCGGCCTTGACCGGGCGATCCAGTATTCCAGCGACGGTCGTGATCACATGAGGAGCCGCGGCGTACTGGATGCCCCGCTTGAAGCGGGGCATGACACCGAATCTGTGGGAGACAAGGTGACCGTCCGCGCAGCTCACCCCGCCGCCGGTACCATCACGACGCCCTTGTCCTTGGGCCAGCGCAGCCGCCAGGCGAAGTCGACGTTGCGGACCTCGCCCGGCTTGGCCTCGAACGCCCATTCCAGCACGCCGCGTCTGTCGCGCAGATTGGTGGTGGTCGGCGGCGTGCTCGAGGGCAGCATCTCGACCGTGATGTCCTGGTTCTCGCTGACCGGCAGCTGATCCTGGATCGCGACCTTGACCGGGAAGTCGTGGCCGTTGCGCACCGAGGTCTTGAACGCGCGCTCGTCGGTCTTCGACGTCGTCACGATCAGCCCGGCGGAGCCCTCGTTGCGCTTGACCACACTGCGCTCGATCTTGATCTTGTCGTCGGCGCCGAAGCCGAGCCGCACCGTCTCGTCCTTCGCCGCAGCGGTCATCCGGCCGCGGCCGACGAAGATGCCGTCGCGATAGATCGCGACCCGCCCCGGCAGCAGCGGTGCGTCCTCGGCCTCGACGAAGCTCGCTTCGAGGAATGCGGTGGGATCGATCACCGGGACCGCGCGCACCATGAGATCGGGGATGATAGTCGCGGTCGAGATGCGCAGGCTCCTGGCGCCTTCATTGGCGGCGACGCTGACGCGGCCGGGAATTTTGAAGGATGCCTGGAAGGCGCCAACCTCGGCGGTTGCCTCCTGCTCCTGCATGACCGAGCCTCCCCCAAAGCGAAATTCCCGGACAGCATTGGCCGGCGCGGCAGGTGCGGATGCCACCGCGGAGCGCAACTGCGCGCTGTCGAGGGCCTTGGCTGCCTGTGCCAGCGGATATTGCACGATCAGCGGGTTGAGATCGGGTGCGCTGCCACCGCGGCCGACGCGCACGGTGGAGACATCGAGCGCCACGTTCGACCAGTCCTCGCCGGTGGACTGGGTGATCTCGGCGCGCCGCACCAGCTCGATCGCGGGCTTGCGATCCCTGGCGCCGCTATCGAGGCGCGCATCGTACAGCGGGATCCAGCGCGCGCCCGAGACCGAATAGGTGACGCGCAGCACAACCCTGGTCGCGGCTTGAGCGGCGACCTCGATCCGTACCTCGCGTTTGCTCGGCGGCTTGGCGGCGCGATCGGTTTCGAGGCGGGCGATCTCGCGATCGATGTCGCGGATCTTGCGCCCGGCGTCTCGGATCGCGCTCCCGGCGGTTGCGACCTCATCGGCCACGGCCGAGAACGCCTCACGCCATTCGCTGAGCGGCCGCGCCTCGCCCTTCTCGCCGAGGCCTGCCGGCGAAGCCTGGGCAAAGCGTTCAGCGAATTTGCGCCGCGCCTCGGCCGCGCTGATGGCGCCTTGCAAATCGGCGCGCTGGTCCTTCAGCGCCTCGATGCGCTGGTCGATTTCGGGGAGATTGACCGGCACCGCACGCGGCTCCCGCGCGTCGATCGCGCCGATCGTCACCTTCGTCCCGGCTTCGCCCTCCACCCGCAGCGAGGCCGGATCGAGCGACAGCGGGAAATCCTTCGCGACCAGCGTATTGTCGCCGGCGGGCAGATCCAGCGTGACCGTCCGGGTGACGCTCGCGCCATCGGGATAGACGGTCACGGCGTCGATGCTGGACGCCGCGTCGAGATCGGCCGCATGCAGCGGCGCAGCCAGCGCACTCACCAGCACCAGGCTGGTCGTCACCAGACAGTTCGCAATCAATCGCATGATATCCCTCCGGAAAGCGCGGCAGCGCGCGAGACATGGCGGTGTGCCTGCCCCATAGGCGCACCACTCCTCGCGTTGAGACGCGGCGACGAAGGAATTGGTTCGATTGAGGTTTCCGTGCGGCGCGAGCGTGGCGCCGCGACGGTCGCAACACGGCGCGGCCGTGTCTTTCGCGGATCAGCGTGCGGTCTTGATCCGGATGAAGAGATAGTTCGGCACGAGAGCCGCGCTGGTGATCGCAACCAGGATCCACCAGCCGCGGTGGAATGCTGCGATCTTGTCAGCCATCGAGACCGGTGTCGCCAGGATCGCGACGAACAGCGCGACCCCGATCGCCAGCGCCGCCTGCCGGATCATGTTGATCACGCCGGAGCCGGTCGCAAACGAGGATGGCGGCAAGGACCCGGCCCCGACACCCATCAGGGTCGGAAAGGTCAGGCCGACGCCGATTCCGGTCAGCATCATGCCGACGACGACGGCCGGGATATTGGCGTCGGCGCCCATGAAGGTCGCCCAGATCCCGAGCCCGCCGGCGAAGCTCAGAATGCCTGCGGTCACGACCGCCGCGGCGCCGAAGCGCGCAATCAGCCGGCCGGCAAACAGCAGCGAGGTGAACGGCACCAGCAGCGGACCCGGCGCGATCGCAAGGCCGGTCTGCAGCGCCGACCAGCCCCACACCGTCTGGTCCCACAACGCGGTGGAAAGCAGCATGGCGCCGAAAGCCGCCGAGTAAGGCGCCATGACCAACGATGCACCGGTGAACGGCCGCACCGCGAACAGTTTGGGATCGACGAAGGGATTCTGTGACCTCAGGCAGTGCCAGGCGAAGGCAGCGAGGCAGACCGCGGCGACGACAAAGCCGATGAGGATGCCGCGCGAGTTCCACCCCCAGTCGTTCGCCTTCACGATCGCAAAGGTCAATGCGCCGATGCCGCAGGTCACAAGCAGCGCCGCGAAGGGATTCGGCCGCGGCACATCATGGCCCGGCACCTCGGGCAATCGCAGCCAGCCGATCACGAGCGCGACCAGGCCGATCGGAACGTTGACAATGAAGATCCAGCGCCAGTCGAACGTGACAAGCACGCCGCCGACCAACGGCCCCAGCGCCGCGGCCAGCCCGCCGATCGCCGTCCAGGTGCGGACCGCGCCGGCGCGCTGCTCGGCCGGAAACGATGCGAGCAGCAGGCCGATCGAGGTCGGGGTCATCAGTGCGGCGCCGGCCGCCTGCGCGACCCGCGCGACGACGAGGAACTCGACATTGCGTGCGAGCGCACACGCCGCGGACGCCAGCGTGAACAGCGCAACGCCGAGCAGGAAGCTGAGATTGCGGCTGTGCCGCTCGGCCAGCCGTCCGAAGAAGACCAGCAAGGCCGCATAGGTAATCGCGTAGCCGTTCAGGATCCACGACAGGTCTTCCAGCGAGGCGTCGCGAAAATCCTGCGCGATGTTCGGCAACCCGACATTGACGATGAAGAGGTCGAGATTGGCGAGACAGATGCCGACCGAGACGATCGCGAGGACCTGTCGCGGCGACGCCGTCGCCCGCGGCCGCGCCTTGATGGGCAGCCCGATCGTCTCCGCATCCGCTTCCGACATCACACTCTCCCAATTATGTGCATATGCATGTATTGCAAATAGGTGCATATGCATGTAACTGTCAAGCCTGATTTGGAGGCAGCGCAGCAATGGCAACGATCGAACCGACCCGGTGCAATCTCACGGTGCTGCGCAAGGCGACGCGGCGGGTGTCGCAGCTCTATGACACGATCCTCGCGTCATCGGGGCTGCGCGGCACGCAGCGGGGCATCCTGGTCCATGTCGCCAGATCCGGCGCACCGACGATGAGCGAGCTTGCCGCCGCATTGGTGCTCGACCGCACCGCCCTCAACCACAACCTCAAGCCGCTTCAGCGCGACGGCCTCGTGACCGTCACGATCGACAAGGACGACCGCCGCAGCAGGCTGGTACGGCTGACCAAGCGCGGCGAGGCCAGGCTCGCGGAGACGAAAATCGCCTGGCAGCAGGCCCAGGACCGGTTCGAGACCGCGTTCGGCGCGAAACAGGCGGCAGAGCTGCGGCAAACGCTCGAACTGGTCGCAGCGCTGGACTTCGGCGCGCCGCAGGCGTCGTCACGGGCCCTCAAATGACGAACGGCCCGGCAACAATGCCGGGCCGCCCTTCTCTCACGAACCGTTCGGTCGCGCTCAGCTGTAGATCTCGAACAGGCCGGCGCCGCCCTGGCCACCGCCGATGCACATGGTCACGACGCCCCACTTGGCCTTGCGGCGACGGCCTTCCTGCAACAGGTGGCCGGTGAGCCGGGCACCGGTCATGCCGAACGGGTGGCCGATCGCGATCGAGCCGCCGTTGACGTTGTACTTCTCGGGATCGATGCCGAGCTGGTCGCGCGAATAGAGGCACTGGCTGGCGAAGGCCTCGTTGAGCTCCCAGAGATCGATGTCCTCGATCTTCAGGCCGTGGCGCTTCAACAGCTTCGGCACGGCGTAGATCGGGCCGATGCCCATCTCGTCGGGCTCGCAGCCGGCCGAGGCCCAGGCGACGAAACGGCCGAGCGGATTGAGGCCGCGCTTCTCGGCATCCTTGGCTTCCATCAGCACCACGGCGGCAGCGCCGTCGGAGAGCTGGCTGGCATTGCCGGCGGTGACATACTTGCCCGGGCCCTTCACGGGCTCGAGCTTGGCGAGGCCTTCCAGCGTGGTCTCCGGACGGTTGCACTCGTCGCGGTCGACGACGTAGTCGACGATCGACTCGCCCTTGGTCGCCTTGTCGACTACCTTCATCCTGGTCTTCATCGGGACGATTTCGTCCTTGAACTTGTTGGCCTGCTGGGCGGCCGCCATGCGGCGCTGCGACTCCAGCGAGAACTCATCCTGGTACTCGCGGCTGACCTTGTAGCGCTCGGCGACGATGTCGGCGGTGTCGATCATCGCCATGAAGATGTCGGGTGCGGTCTTCAGCAGATCGGGATCGATCGATTCCTTCGGCGAGCCGCCGCCCGGGATCGAGATGCTCTCGACGCCGCCGGCGACGATGCAGTCGGAACCATCAGAACGAATGCTGTTGGCGGCCATCGCGATGGTCTGCAGGCCCGACGAGCAGAAGCGGTTCACCGAGACGCCGGCGGTCGACTTCGGCAGGCCGGCGAGCAACGCGGCCTGGCGGCCGATGTTCGGCGCGCCATGGGCGCAATTGCCGAGATAGCAGTCCTCGACATATTCCTTGTCGACGCCGGCGCGATCGACCGCATGCTTGATCGCATGCGCGGCGAGCGACATTGGCGGGGTGATATTGAATCCGCCCCGGCCGGACTTCGCCAGGCCGGTGCGTGCATAGGAAACGATTACGGCTTCACGCATTGTTTTCTCCCTCTGAGATCGCCGGATAGTGGCGCGTCCTGCCCCGTTCGTACACCTAATTTCGGCTGGCACAACAGGAATACCAGAGGCCTCGCAACGACAAACGCCGCCTCCGGGACCGGAGACGGCGTTCTGTTCCGCAGATCGGAATATCGGTGTGTTTGAAACGCATTTCTACTCGTCATGCCCGGCCTTGACTCGGGCATGACGAATGAGAGTGCGTCAGAACGTCAGCGCCTTGGCCTGCTTGACCTGCGGCAGCGCCTGCACCTTGGTGAGCAGGTCCGCCGGCACCGCGCCGTCGACCTCGACCAGCGCGATGGCGTCGCCGCCCTGCTTGACGCGGCCGAGATGGAAGGTCGCGATGTTGATCTTGGCATCGCCGAGCAGACTTGCGAACGCGCCGATGAAGCCCGGCTTGTCCTCGTTGGTGACGTAGATCATCGACTTGCCGAACTCGGCGTCGACGCGGATGCCCTTGATGTCGACGAGACGCGGCTTGCCGTCGGCATAGACCGTACCCGACACCGAACGCTGCTGCCGCTCGGTCGTGACGGTGACGGTGATCAGGCTTTCATAGTCGCTCTGCGCGGCGCGGACCACCTCGTCGACCACCATGCCGCGCTCCTTGGCGACGACAGGCGCCGAGACGACGTTGACCTCGCCGAGCATCGGGCGCAGCAGGCCGGACAGCACCGCCGAGGTGATCGCCTTGATCTTCATCTCGGCGACATGGCCCTCATAGGTGATCTCCGTCTTGACGATACCGCTCTCGGTGAGCTGGCCGGCGAACGAGCCGAGCTTCTCGGCGAGCGTGATGAACGGCTTCAGCTTCGGCGCTTCTTCCGCCGTGATCGAGGGGAAGTTCACCGCATTCGAGATCGCGCCCGACAGCAGATAGTCCGACATCTGCTCGGCGACCTGCAGCGCGACATTCTCCTGCGCTTCCGTGGTGGAGGCGCCGAGATGCGGGGTGCAGATCACGTTGGGATGGCCGAACAGCACGTTGCTGGTCGCCGGCTCCTCGACGAATACGTCGAAGGCGGCGCCCGCGACATGCTTGGAGTTGAGCGCATCGACCAGCGCCTGCTCGTCGACCAGGCCGCCGCGGGCGCAGTTGATGATGCGCACGCCCTTCTTCATCTTGGCGATCGCGGTCGCGTCGATCACGTTCCTGGTCTTCTCGGTCAGCGGCGTGTGCAGCGTGATAAAATCGGCGCGCTTGAGCAGGTCGTCGAGCTCCACCTTCTCGACACCGATGTCCTTGGCGCGCTCCGGCGACAGGAACGGATCGAACGCGATCACCTTCATGCGCAGGCCGAGTGCGCGGTCGGCGACGATCGAGCCGATATTGCCGCAGCCGATCACACCAAGGGTCTTCGCGGTGATCTCGACGCCCATGAAGCGGTTCTTCTCCCACTTGCCGGCCTGGGTCGAGGCGTCGGCCTGCGGGATCTCGCGCGCCAGCGCCAGCATCAGGGTGATAGCATGTTCGGCGGTCGTGATCGAATTGCCGAACGGCGTGTTCATCACGATGATGCCCTTGGCGGTCGCGGCCGGAATCTCGACATTGTCGACGCCGATGCCGGCGCGGCCGATCACCTTCAGCTTCTTGGCCTTCTCGAGGATCTTGGCGGTCGCCTTGGTGGCCGAGCGGATCGCCAGACCATCATAATCGCCGATGATCTCGGCGAGCTTGTCCTTGTCCTTGCCGAGATTGGGCTGGAAGTCGACCTCGACGCCGCGGTCTTTGAAGATCTGCACGGCGGCGGGAGACAGCGCGTCGGAAATGAGAACCTTGGGTTTTGACATCGGGATGTTCCGTTGCTGGACGGTGTACCTATCTCGTCACCCGCGGGCAGGAGCGCGAAGCGCGTCTTCGCGCCAGAGACCCCGCGGGTCCATCTTGTTTGATGGATGGCCGGGTCAAGCCCGGCCATGACGACAGTGAAATGAAATCGAGCCGGCTTACTTACGCCGCCTTCGGCAGCGCTGCCTTGGTCTCGGCAAAGGCCCAGTCGATCCACTGCGTCAGCAGCTCGACGTCCTTCGCTTCAACAGTCGCGCCGCACCAGATCCGCAAGCCCGCCGGCGCATCGCGATAATACGCGAAGTCGAAACCGGCATTCTCCTTCTCCACCAGCGCGACCAGCTTCTTGCAGAAATCGGCCTGTGCATCGGCGGAAAGCGAGGTGATCGCGGGATCGGTGAACTTCAGGCACACCGAGGTGTTGGAACGGATCGCGGGATCCTTGGCCAGGAAATCGATCCACGGCGTCTTCGCCTTCCAGTCGGCCAGCGCCTTGGTGTTGGCGTCGGCACGCGCGATCAGCGCCTTCAGGCCGCCGATCGACTTGGCCCAGTGCAGCGCATCGAGATAATCCTCGACGCAGAGCATCGACGGCGTGTTGATGGTCTCGCCCTCGAAGATGCCCTGGTTGAGCTTGCCGCCCTTGGTGAGGCGGAAGATCTTCGGCAGCGGCCAGGCCGGCTTGTAGGTCTCGAGCCGTTCCACCGCGCGGGGCGAGAGGATCAGCATGCCATGCGCGGCCTCGCCGCCGAGCGCCTTCTGCCAGGAGAAGGTGACGACATCGAGCTTGGCGAAGTCGAGCGACTGCGCGAATGCGGCCGAGGTGGCGTCGCAGATCGTCAGGCCTTCGCGGGTCGCGCTGATCCAGTCGGCGTTCGGCACGCGCACGCCCGAGGTCGTGCCGTTCCAGGTGAAGACGATGTCGGAATTCTGGTCGACCTTCGAAAGGTCGGGGATTTCACCGTAAGCCGCGTTGAGCTTGGTGACGTCCTTCAGCTTCAATTCCTTGGCGATGTCGCTGACCCAGCCCTCGCCGAAGGATTCCCAGGCGAGCGTGGTGACGGGCCGCGCGCCGAGCAGCGACCACAGCGCCATCTCGACCGCGCCGGTGTCCGACGCCGGCACGATGCCGATCTTGTAATCGGCAGGCACCTCAAGCACTTCGCGCGTTAGTTCGATCGCGAGCTTGAGCTTGGCCTTGCCGACCTTCGCGCGATGCGAGCGGCCGAGGGCCGCGCCCTTGAGATTTTCGGGGTTCCAGCCGGGGCGCTTGGCGCAGGGGCCGGAGGAGAAATGCGGCACGTGAGGCCGCGAAGCGGGCTTCGCTGCAGTCATGATCTATCCTTCCAGATAGCTGCCTCTCGGTGGGGAGAGGTTTCCCGCCGTCGGAGATAGTGGAAAGGCCGGAAAACGTCAAGGAAGCTTGGAAGAGCCCGACAACACATCGGAATCACAGCTGATTGATGCGGGCTCGCTGGCCTGCTGGGCGGCTTCCTGGTCCAGCAGCCCGACCGCGTCAGTCACCAGTTTCACGGCCATGCGGCGGCTCGAAATCTTCAAAATGCTCTTTTCGCCGGCCTGCACGATGTACTCGTTGCCGATCCGCACGATCGAATAATCTGGCATTGGAAATCCCCAAGCTGCCGCCGCGCCCCGTGGGAGACGCCGACATAGCGCAGTCGTTCCTCCCCGTAAAATCACGGAGGCCGGCTTAGTTTATTGCTCCTTAACTGAATGACGGAGCGACAACTACCGCAGGCACGTCAGGCTGAAGCGCGCAACTCAGAAGCGGATCGTCATGCCGACATGGCTGCGCGAAAATCCGAGCCGTTCATAAAACCGCTGCGCGTCGACCCGCGTGTGATGGGTCAGCAGCTCGACGAGCACGCAGCCGTTCGCGCGTGCCTCGGCGACCGCCCACTGCACCAGTCTCTCGCCGATGCCGCGGCTTCGGCAATGGCTTGCGACGCGGACGTCCTCGAGCAATCCGCGTGAGGCGCCCTGCGAGCTCAGCCCCGGCAGGATGGCGAGTTGCAGGCAGCCGACCACGGCCCCCGCGCCGTCGACGGCGACGACGAGTTGCAGATTGGAATCGCGCTCGACCCGCTCGAAGGCCTGATAGTAACTCTGCGGCAGCGGATCCTCGATCCGCTCGCGCGCGCTGCCGAGCCGATCGTCGGCCAGCATGCCGACGACAGCCGCGACGTCGTCGCGGCGCGCGCGACGGATGGTGATGGAAGATGCTTCAGAAGATGTCTCGGCCATGCGATCGTTCCGCTTCGCGTCACTGCACCGGCGGCAGGCCGAGCACATGCTCGGCCTCGGCGATCCAGCGGCGCACCGCCGGATAGCGCTCGAGATCGAAGCCGCCGTCGCGCGCGACACGCGTATAGGCGAGCAGCGAGACGTCGGCGAGCGAGAACGCGTCGCCGACCAGGAACCGGGCGCCAGCGAGAAGCCGCTCGAGGAGATCGAGCGCCACATAGCCGCGCTTCACCAGGTTGGGGTCGAGATCGGCAACCGCCTTGCCGAGATAGACGGTTTGAAACCGGCAGACCGCCACATAAGGCTCGTGGCTGTTCTGCTCCCAGAACATCCAGGCATCCATCTGCGCAGCGCGATAGGCATCGGAGGGGATCAGCCCGGAGCCGCGGGCAAGATAGCGGATGATGGCGTTGGACTGGGCCAGCGTGCGGCCGTCGTCCAGCTCCACTGTGGGCACCTGCCCCCACAAGTTCAAGGCGAGGAATTCAGCCGTCCGGCTGCCGCCCTTCATGGTGTCGATCTCGACCCATGTGTAGGGCAGCGCCAGTTTGTCGGACACCCATTTCACCTTCAGGCAATTGCCTGAATTGCTGTCGCCGAAGATCTTCATCCGAATGCGCTCCCGCCAGAGAGCGGCAGCGGACCAGCGCCGCCATTTGCTGTCAAGCGAAGGCGTCGTCGCTGGTCAGAATTTGTAGCCGATGCCGGCATGCACGTTGTTCTGCGTGACCGACGTGTTCTTGACCTGCATGAACTTGACGTATTCCCACTCGGCGCGCAGGAAAACATTGCCCCACAGCGCGTATTCCAGGCCCAGACCAGCGGTCCAGCCGGCGACGAAATTGTTGGTTCTGCCGTCAGTCACGGTTTGGGCAAATTGCGGCAGCGCGAAGGTGGTCGAGCTGCCGTCGGCAAAGTTGATCGTTCTGTTCACCGAGCTGGTCACCGTGCGCGACACATCCATCCGGCCGACCGCCAGACCGCCGAACATGTAGGGCAGGAAGTCGCCATTTGCCCAACCTGCACGGCCGCGGAAGGTCACCTCGTCCTTGACCTGCAGCGAGGCTTTTCCGTTCAGCGACACGCCGTCCGCGGCATTGGCGCCCGTCGGCAGAACCAGGGTCGGCTCGGCGACTTGAATCGGGCCCAGGCTTGCCGAGCTCGATGTCGAGAGACCCGACCACCAGCTGTAGTTCGCTTCGGCGCCCAACACCACTTCGCCGTACTGAAAGTTGCGTCCGACAAACGCTCCGAAGCCCGAGCTTTGCCCGTTGGAGCGCCCCAGCAAGGTCAAATTGGACGTCGGCCCCTGCAGCGTGGTGTTGCGGAATATCGAATTGGTCATGGACACGACGGTGTTGCCGAAGTCGGTGTTGATCCACGACTCGCTCACCTGGCCGCCGGCGTACCAGCCGTCCCAGTTTCTGGTGGTCGTCTCGGCGGGAATACTGCCACGAAGAAAGTCGGGCATATCGGCCGCTCGCGCGCCGGTCGCCGCACCGAGCATCATCACCGCCAGCCAGAACCTACGCATCGCAACGCTCCATCGACCACTTCGATCACGCGCCGATCATCGCCTGTTAACCTTAACCAATCGTTGTCGCCGCCAGGTTTTGACATGCTCACGTTGCAGAAGGCACGACGCGACGCCGCAAACGAAAACGGCGCGGGATGATCCCGCGCCGTTTGCAATCGTTAACCGATGAGGCCCGAAATTAACCCTTGCGGATCAGCGGGGGCGGCGGCGGCGGAGGCGGTACGTCGCAGCAGGGCAGGTTGAAGCGCACGCCGAGCTTCACGTCCTGCGAGGTGATGTCGCGGAACTGGAAGCTCGAGGGACCGGACGATGTACCGTCGAAGAAGTGACCCTGGCCCTGACCGGCGGTGCCCATGTCGAGGTAGCGGTAGGCCAATTCAACCGTGAAGTTGTTGCTGACCTTGTAGGCGACACCGGCATGCACCGCCCAGGCGAGGTTGGTCTTGGTTGCGCCGTCGGCGATGAAGGAACTGGTCAGACCCGACCCGCTCGGGAACGTGGCGACGTCGGAGAAGGCGCCCGTCTTGATGGACGCGGCGCCGACGCCGGCGCCGACGAACGGCGTGAGGCACCACCAGGTCCCGAGATCGGCGTAGACGTTCACGAGGCCGACCCAGCTCTGCATGCTGCCATGATAGGTGTCACCCAGCGGGCTGGGCCCGGGGAACTGGAAGAAGTCGGTGCCGTTGAAGCTGACCTTCGAGCGATACTCACCGGTGATGTCGGCGCGGAACCAGCTGTTGAACTGATAGCCGACGCCGATGCCGTAGAGCATGCCGCCATCGAGGCCGGTGCCGTACTGCTGGAAAGCGGTGCCCGCCGGCAGCGTGTCATAGAGATTGTTGTGCAGCTTGGTCTGGCTGTTGGTCATGCCGATATCGCCGCGCAGATACCAGCCGCCGAAGTCCTGGACCGGGGGCGGCGCATACACCATCTGGGGCGGCGGCATGATGGGCATGTCGGCGGCAAACGCCGTGACAGTGGACAGCAGGGTTGCCGCGCTCGCGGCAATCAGAGACTTAACGCTACGCATTGGCTTCGTCCTTTTGGCCAAGTGAGGCGACACGAAAAGCCCCACATCTGAAACTCACGGCGGACGATGGCAGCAAATGTTTAAGCGGCACTTAACCCTAATTTTTAAGGTTGATTTTCTCTCACTGTTTTGCGTGGCCTTTGCTTATAGGCCTATCAGCGCGGCAAAACTGCAACACGAAAAATGGCGAAACCGCCACAAACGCTAACGATGTGTTGAGAATCGCGCACAACCGCGGCGAACAGCGCCGCATGCGTTAGCGAAGGCTTAACGCGACGGCGCCCTCGCCTGGCGAGTCGCTCAGCGAATCGGCTTGGGCATCCTGGGCAGGAACACCGCAAGCAGGCCGATCGCCGGCAGGAATGCGCAGAGATGGTAGACGAAGGCGATCGAGGTGTGGTCGGCGAGCCTGCCGAGCACGGCGGCACCGAGACCGCCGATGCCGAACGCGACGCCGAAGAACACGCCTGATATCATGCCGAAGCGATGCGGCATCAATTCCTGCGCGAACACGATGATCGACGACGTCGCCGACGAGATGATCAGGCCGATGAACACCGTCAGCACCGCGCTCGCGAACAGGCCGGCATAGGGCAGCGCCAGCGTGAACGGCAGCGCGCCGAGGATCGAGAACCAGATCACGTATTTGCGGCCGAAGCGGTCGCCGATCGGTCCGCCGAAGAACGCGCCCGCGGCGTTCGCAGCCAGGAAGATGAACAGATAGAGCTGCGCTGCCTGGGTCGAGACGCCGAACTTGTCGATCAGATAGAAGATGTAATAGCTCGACAGGCTCGACACGTAGAGCTGCTTGGAGAACAACAGCGCGACCAGCACGATCAGCGCGGTCCTCACGCGCCGGTCGTCGGGATGATCGGGATGCCGCTCGACGATCGCGGTCTTCTTCGCCGCGATCTGCGGCTGATACCAGGCGCCGATGCGCCACAGGATCAGGATGGCGAGGAACGCGATCGAGGAGAACCAGGCGATCGAAGGCTGGCCGAACGGCACCACGATCAGTGCAGCCAGCACCGGCCCCATCGACGTGCCGAAGCTGCCGCCGAGTTGGAACACCGATTGCGCAAAACCGTAGCGGCCGCCGGAGGCGAGCCGCGCGATCCGCGCCGATTCCGGATGGAACACCGCCGAGCCGAGACCGACCAGCGACGCCGCGATCAGGATCATCCCGTAGGCATGCGCGACGCTGAGCAGCAGCAAGCCGAAGAAGGTGAAGCCCATGCCGATCGCAAGCGAGAACGGCTGCGCCTTCTTGTCGGTGACGTGCCCGACCACCGGTTGCAGCAGCGAAGCTGTGAACTGGAACGCCAGCGTGATCATGCCGATCTGCGCGAAGTCGAGCGCGTAATTGTCCTTCAGGATCGGATAGACCGAGGCGATCAGCGACTGCATAGTGTCGTTGAGGAAGTGCGAGAAGCTGATGCCGGCGAGCACGACATAGGCCGGCCCCGCGCCGGCTGCTTTTGCAGCGAGCGCAGGCGTCAGCTCGGGCACCAGCACCGGCTCGCCCAGTGCCTCTTCACTCACGACAGGCTTGTTCAAGAGATCATTCCCGGCAACGGATTCGAAATACCTTCGTGTGGTACGGCGCCGTGACGGTTGCGACCAGTCGCGCCAGCCGATGGCTGCGATGCGTTGTGCGGTGCCGCGCTAACGCGAGCTCTATTTCCCGTCATCCTGAGGCGCGAGCGAAGCGAGCCTCGAAGGATGGACGGCCCGGCTGGTGGCCGTGCATCCTTCGAGACGCGGCCAAGAGGCCGCTCCTCAGGATGACGGACCTAGCAGGTCAGCGACGAGCCTTAAGCCGCGGCCTGCCCGAGCGCGTGGACGATGTTGTCGACGACATCCTCGACCAGGATGCGATCGTCGCCCTCGCCCATCACGCGGATCACCGGCTCGGTGCCGGAGGCGCGGATCAGGAGGCGGCCGTGGCCGTTGAGGCGCTTCTCGCCGGCCGTGATCGCCGACTTGACCTCGGCATCGTCGAGCGGCTTGCCGGAGCGATAGCGGACGTTCTTGAGGATTTGAGGCAAGGGTTCAAAACGCCGGCACACTTCCGAGACCGGGCGGCGCAGCTTCTGCACCACGGCCAGCACCTGCAGCGCGGCCACGAAGCCGTCGCCGGTCGTGGCATAGTCGGACAGGATGATGTGGCCGGATTGCTCACCGCCGAGATTGTAGCCGCCGCTCAGCATCTGCTCGAGCACGTAGCGGTCGCCGACCGGGGTGCGGATCAGCTGCACGCCGTGGCCGTGCAGGAAGCGCTCCAGGCCGAGATTGGACATCACGGTGGCAACGATGCCGGGCTTGGCAAGCCGGCCGTCTTCCTTCCAGCTCTGCGCGATCACCGCGAGCAATTGATCGCCGTCGACGATATGGCCGCGCTCGTCGACCAGGATGACGCGGTCGGCGTCGCCGTCGAGCGCAATGCCGATATCGGCGCGCATCTCGCGCACCTTGCGCGCCAGCGCCTCCGGCGAGGTGGAGCCGCATTCCTTGTTGATGTTGAAGCCGTCGGGTTCGACGCCGATCGGCACCACGTCGGCGCCGAGCTCCCACAGCGCTTCCGGAACCACCTTGTAGGCGGCGCCGTTGGCGCAATCGATCACCACGCGCAGGCCGTCGAGCGAGAGGTCGCGCGGCAGCGTGCGCTTGGCGAATTCGATGTAGCGGTCATGGACGCCGTCGATGCGGCGGGCCCGGCCCAGACTCGCGCTCTGCGCCAGGCGGCGGTCGAGCGATTCGTCGAGCAGCTGCTCGATCTGCTTCTCGACGTCGTCGGACAGCTTGAAACCCTGCGGGCCGAACAGCTTGATGCCGTTGTCCTCGAACAGATTATGCGAGGCCGAGATCATGACGCCGAGATCGGCGCGCATCGACTTGGTCAGCATCGCGACCGCCGGCGTCGGCATCGGGCCGAGCAGCAGCACATCCATGCCGACCGAGGTGAAGCCCGCCACCATGGCGTATTCGATCATGTAGCCGGACAGCCGCGTGTCCTTGCCGATCACGACGCGATGGCGATGGTCGCCGCGCTGAAACACCAGGCCCGCAGCCTGCCCGACCTTGAGCGCGAGCTCCGGCGTGATCAGCCCATTGGCGCGGCCCCGAATCCCGTCGGTCCCGAAATATTTGCGGCTCATGTAACCCCCAGCACGGACCTTCGAACCACCCGGCGCGAAGGTCTTTGAATACCCACCATTTTAGCGTGCATCGGCCTTATAGTCCCTCAGCCGCTAAAATGACTTCAAAAAATATGATGAATCATTACCGCCATCAGCCCGCGAAGATTGAGACTAAGTCGTTGTGAAATAAAGGATTACCTCCTATCGCGTGAGCCGCCTGCGGGAGCCGGCCGTCACTCGTCGCCCTTGCGCCTGACATGGCGGTCGCCCTTGCTCGGCGCCGGCTGGGTCACGTTGACGGGGTCGGAACCCGGAAAGGTCTCCTCGAGCCCCTCTTCCAGGGCAGCATCCAGGCGACGCTTTTCAGCACTCTCATCGGGGGTCGGTTTGTCGGGTTTCGGTTTGGAGCCTGATTGCATCATCGTGCTCTCCATCCGCTGTATCGGCCGATTTGGCGGGCGGCCCAATCATGCTAGATGACGGCAAGACTTGCGACATACAAGAAGGGCCGGGAACCTCCATGAAGCACATTACCTGCATCGAAGATTTGCGCCAGCTGCACAAGCGCCGCGTGCCGAGGGCGTTTTTCGATTATGCGGACCGCGGTTCCTATACCGAGGAGACGCTGCGCGCCAATTCGGAGGACCTGCAGCAGATCAAGTTCCGCCAGCGCATCCTGGTCGACGTCTCCAAGCGCAGCCTGGCGACCACGATCCTCGGCGAGCCGTCGGCGATGCCGCTGATCCTGGCGCCGGTCGGGCTGCTCGGTATGCAGCATGGCGACGGCGAGATCCATGCCTGCCGCGCCGCGCAGGCGGCCGGCATTCCCTTCACCCAGAGCACGATGTCGATCTGCTCAATCGAGGATATCGCGGCCGCCGTCGACAAGCCATTCTGGTTCCAGCTCTATGTCATGAAGGACCGCGGCTTCATCAAGGCGCTGATCGAGCGTGCGATCGCGGCGAAATGCTCGGCGCTGGTGTTGACCGTCGATTTGCAGGTGATCGGGCAGCGTCACCAGGACATCAAGAACGGCATGAGCGTGCCGCCGGAATGGTCACTGTCGAAGCTGATCGATTTCGCAACCAAGCCCGCCTGGGTGTCCGGCGTGCTGCAAGGCAAGCGCCGCACGTTCGGCAACATCGCCGGTCACGTCAAAGGCACCGAGGATCTGACCAAGCTGTCGGAATGGACCGCCTCGCAGTTCGACACCTCGCTGAGCTGGAAGGACATCGACTGGATCCGCTCGATCTGGCCGGGCAAGCTGATCCTGAAAGGCATCCTCGACGTCGAGGACGCCGAGCTCGCCGCCAAGACCGGCGCGCAGGCGATCGTGGTCTCCAACCATGGCGGCCGCCAGCTCGACGGCGCGCCGTCGTCGATCGAGGTGCTGCCCGAGATCGCGGATGCGGTCGGCTCGCAGATGGAGATCATGTTCGACGGCGGCATCCGCACCGGCATGGACATGATGCGCGCGCTCGCGCTCGGCGCAAAATCCTGCATGATCGGCCGCGCCTATGCCTATGGCCTGGGTGCCGGCGGCGAGGCCGGCGTCGCGAAGGCGATCGACATTCTGGCCAAGGAGCTCACCACGACGATGGGCCTGTGCGGCGTGAATACGATCGCCGAGATCGACGATCACGTGCTGGCGGTTTGATTCACGGGCCGCTTGTTCAACCGTCGTAGCACTTTCTACCCTTCGCCCCTTGTGGGAGAAGGTGGCGCGGACGCAGTCCGCGACGGATGAGGGGTCTGTCTCCGCGGATGCAAACCCCTCACCCCGCTTCGCTGCGCGAAGCGACCCTCTCCCACAAGGGGAGAGGGTGAAACGAGCCTCACATCGGCGGTGTGATGCCGTCGCGGCCGACATTGACACGGTTGGCTTCGAGCGTGCCGTCGTCCTTCTTCTGGGCGCCGAAGATGATGATCTTGGCGCCCGGCTTGAGCTCGGACTTGTCGCCGGCGACGAAGGTGACGACCGGCGTACCCGGCGGCACCACGACCTTCTTCTCTCCGTCCTTGTACTTCACCAGGATGTTCTGGCCGTCGGCGCCCTTCACGGTCTCTGCCACGGTCGCGTTGGTCATAGTCGAGTTGGCGCGCAGGTCCCAGGGACGGAAGCCTTCGGCGGCGCCGCGCTGGTTCTCCGGGAAGATGTGAACCGCGATCGCCTTCTGCGTCCCGTCAGGCTCCGGCATCGCGGTGACGCCGATATAGGAGCCCGGCTTGATCTCGGACAGATCGGTCTTGGCGACGCCGAACACCGCGACGTTGTCGGTCGTACGCACCTTCATATCGGTGCCGTCGCGCGACTTGATCGAGAGCAGCGGGCCGTCGACCGCCTCGATGGTGCCGCGAATGCGCACCGCCGGCGGCTGCTGCGCGGATGCGGTCGAGACGAAGGCAGCGGCGAACAGCGCCGCGAACAAGGGCGACTTCAGCATGAGGGTTCTCCCGGAGGGTTGGCTGGCGGAGTCTCTTCCCTTCTCCCCTTGTGGGAGAAGGTGGCTCGCATCGACAGATGCGAGACGGATGAGGGGTCTCTTTCCGCGGCGACAGACCCCTCACCCGGTTTCGATGCTCTCGCATCGAAACCACCCTCTCCCACGAGGGGAGAGGGTGAACGAAGGCGTCACATTGGCGGCGTCAGGCCGTCGCGGCCGACGCTGACGCGATTGGTTTCGAATGAGCCGTCCGGCAGCTTCTTCATGAAGGCGATGATCTTGGCGCCCGCCTTCAGGTCCGACTTGTCGCCGGGAACATAGGTCACCACAGGCGTCTCCGGCGAGACCAGCACCTTCTTCTCGCCGTCCTTGTACTTGACCAGCAGCGTGTGGCCGTCATTGCCGACAACGGATTCGGCGACGGTAGCATTGGTCATGCTGCTGTTGGGCTTGAGATCATAGGGCCGCGAGCCCTCGCCGGTGCCGCGCATGTTCTCGGGGAAGACATGCACCTCGACCGCCTGCGGCACGCCGTCGGGCCCCGGCACCGTGGTGGTGCCGATGAAGGAACCGACCTTGATCTCCGACAGCGCGATCTTGGTGAGGCCGAGCACGATCATATTGCCGGTCATGTGCAGCTTGACATCTTCACCACTGCGCGACTTGACCGACAGCGTATCGCCGTCGACGCCTTCGACAGTTCCGCGCACCCGGGTCGGCGTCGGCGGTTGCTGTGCGACGGCTGCGAGCGTCGATGCCGTCACCATCGCAAGCGCAATGAACGGACGAACGAATTGGGTACGGCGGGACGGCATGGGGGATCTCCGGGAGGGACGCAGGTTGACCTAACATCTGACCCCGGCCCTGCGATGCTATTCCCGCCTCAAGTCTTTGTGAGATCGGCCTCGACCAGCGCACGCAGTTCTGATGTGACTTGTGGCCGCTGCCCGAACCACAATTCGAACCCGCGCACCGCCTGATGCAGCAGCATGCCGAGCCCGTCGGCCGTCTTGAGCCCGCGCCCGTGCGCGGCGGCAAGCAAGGGCGTCACCAGCGGCACATAGACAAGATCGGAAACAACTGCGTTTTGCGGCAACAGGCCGATGTCGATCTCGAGCGGCGGCTGGCCATGCATGCCGAGCGAGGTGGTGTTCACCAGCAGGCCCGCGCGCGGCAGCAATTCGCCGACATCGCCCCATGTTGCCGGATGCACACGGGCGCCGAACTGGTCGGCGAGCGCGCGGGCGCGGTCGACGGTGCGGTTGACCAGATGCACCCGCGCAATGCCGCGCTCGATCAGGCCGAACACCACCGCGTGCGCCGCGCCGCCGGCGCCGAGCACCAGCGCATCCTCGGCCTTGTCCCAGCCGGGCGCGCAAGCGTCGAGATTGTTGATGAAGCCTTCGACATCGGTGTTGGTCGAACGCAACTCGCCGTCGGCAAACCACAGCGTGTTGGCGGCGCCGACGGCGCGGGCGCGGTCGTCCGGCGTCGACAGCGCGAGCGCCTGCTCCTTGTGCGGCATGGTGACGTTGGCGCCGACGAAGCCGCGCAGCGACAGCCGAAACAGGAAATCCTTGAAATCATCCGGCGGCACCGCCTCGATCACATAGCCGCCCTCGATGCCGAGCGTGCGCAGCCAGTAATGATGGATCAGCGGCGAGCGGGAATGCGCGGCCGGCCAGCCGATCAGGCACGCAGCGCGGGTTTTGGTTGCGGATGTCATGGCGGTGACATCGGCCATGGCACAGCCGCTGTCAATGCGGCCTCGGTCGAAAGGGAGAGGAACGACATTTCCGCCGTCATTCCGGGGCGATGCGATAGCATCGAACCCGGAATCTCGAGATTCCGGGTCTGGTGCTTACGCACCATCCCGGAATGACGGTTGCTACATCACGCCGCGTCGCGATGCGCGGCGATGATCTGGTCGGCGGCGCGGCCGGTCACTTCGGCCATGCGGTCGAACTGGCGGGTGAATGAGCCGGCGCCGGCGGTGGCCGAGCGCAGCTCCACGATCAAATCGCCGATCTCGGCTTCCGGCATCGTGGCGCGGACGCAGTCCCAGCCGCTCCAGCCCTCGCGGGTGTCGAAGCCGAGGATCTGACCGCGGCGCGCCGACAGGATCGCGTTGATCTTGGCGGTGGCTTCCGTCGGGCAGACGATCTCGACCTGGTGAATCGGCTCCAGCAGCACCGGCTGGCACTGCGGCAGCGCCTCACTGACACCGATCCGCGCCGCGGTGCGGAATGCGAGGTCGGAGGAATCGACGCTGTGATAGGAGCCATCGGTCAGCGTGACGTCGACGTCGATCACCGGGAAGCCGAGCGGCCCGCGCGCCATGGCGTCGACCACGCCCTCCTCGACCGCGCCGATATAGTTGCGCGGCACCGCGCCGCCGACCACCTTTTCGTGGAATTCGAAGCCGGTGCCGCGCGGCTTCGGCCTGATGTCGAGCACGACGTCGCCGAACTGGCCGTGGCCGCCGGACTGCTTCTTGTGCCGGCCGCGCTGGGTGACCGCCTTGCGGATGGTCTCCTGATAACCGATTGCCGGCGGATGCGCCTTGACGCTGACGCCGAAGCGATCCTTCAGCCGCTCCTGCGCGACGCGCAGATGCATCTCGCCCTGCCCCCACAACACGGTGTCGTGGGTGCGCGGATTCTGGATCATCGTCAGCGACGGATCCTCCTCGTTCAGCCTGAGCAGCGCCTGGCCGAGCTTGACGTCGTCCTTGCGATCGGTGGCTGCGATCGAGATCGACAGCACCGGCGAGGTCGGCTCGACCGTCACCAGCGAGGCTGGCGCGGTCTTGCCGCTC
>Ga0153933_1000078_pt1 | contig 56230 bp, 57 predicted proteins | sample TSNJ017MetaG_FD_102275 | JGI IMG/M metagenome (GOLD analysis project Ga0153933, IMG submission 102275) | Attine ant fungus gardens microbial communities from New Jersey, USA - TSNJ017 MetaG | ecosystem: Host-associated > Fungi > Mycelium > Unclassified | place: USA: New Jersey, Wharton State...
AAGGCGGAATGCCTTCAAGACGTCTGCTGAAGTTTGAGTAAGAAAGACACGACCGGGATTGCATTCCAGCACTTGAGAGCTGGCGTTTCGTCCCGACAGCGGTGCAAAGCGCGATTGGTCGCCGCAGGCTCGCACCCGCGCTTACAGAGGCGCGTTATTTCGAATTCTTCTTGTCGTCGTCGATTTCGGTGAATTCGGCATCGACGACATTGTCTCCGCCCGAACCCGGCGCAGCACCAGGAGCCGCCTGCGCGGCACTCTGCATGGCTTTCGCAAGCTTCATCGTGTGCTGCTGCAAGGCGTTCACCTTGGTATTGATCGTCGCGGCATCGTCGCCCTTCAACGCTTCGCGCAAGTCGGACATCGCGCTTTCGATCGCGCTGCGGTCCGACGCCGCGAGCTTCGAACCATGCTCGCTAACGGTCTTCTCCGTTGCATGCAGCAGTGCTTCGGCGGCGTTCTTCGCCTCGACCGCTTCCTTTCGCTTCTTGTCCTCCGCAGCATGCGCCTCGGCATCCTTGACCATCTTTTCGATGTCGCTCTCCGACAGACCGCCCGATGCCTGAATCTGAATATTCTGTTCCTTGCCGGTGCCCTTGTCCTTGGCCGAGACGTTGACGATGCCGTTGGCATCGATGTCGAACGTCACCTCGATTTGCGGCATGCCGCGCGGCGCCGGAGCAATGCCGACGAGGTCGAACTGGCCGAGGAACTTGTTGTCAGAAGCCATCTCGCGCTCGCCCTGGAAGACGCGGATCGTCACCGCGCTCTGGTTGTCCTCGGCGGTGGAGAAGACCTGGCTCTTCTTCGCCGGAACCGTCGTGTTGCGCTCGATCAGCCGGGTGAACACGCCCCCCAGCGTCTCGAGGCCTAGTGATAGCGGCGTCACGTCGAGCAGCAGCACATCCTTGACGTCGCCCTGCAGGACGCCGGCCTGGATTGCCGCGCCGACGGCGACGACCTCGTCGGGATTGACGCCCTTGTGCGGCTCCTTGCCGAAGATCTTCTGCACGACCTCCTGGATCTTCGGCATGCGGGTCTGGCCGCCGACCAGCACGACTTCGTCAATGTCCTTCGCCGTGAGCCCGGCATCCTTCAGGGCATTGAGGCACGGCTCGATCGTCCGCTGAACGAGGTCCTCCACCAGGGACTCGAACTTGGCACGTGTGATCTTGACCTGAAGATGCTTCGGGCCGGAGGCGTCCGCCGTGATGAACGGCAGGTTGACCTCGGTCTGGGCGGCGGTAGAGAGCTCGATCTTCGCCTTCTCGGCCGCTTCCTTCAGGCGCTGAAGCGCGAGCTTATCCTTGCGCAGATCGATGCCTTGCTGCTTCTGGAACTCGTCCGCAAGGTAGTTGACCAACCGCATGTCGAAGTCTTCGCCGCCCAGGAAGGTGTCGCCGTTGGTCGCCTTCACCTCAAACACCCCATCGCCGATATCAAGAACGGAGATATCGAAGGTGCCGCCACCGAGATCGTAGACGGCGATCTTGGCCTGCTTCTTCTTGTCGAGGCCGTAAGCGAGTGCCGCCGCGGTGGGTTCGTTGATGATGCGCAAAACCTCGAGGCCGGCGATCTTGCCGGCGTCCTTGGTTGCCTGACGCTGCGCATCGTTGAAGTAGGCGGGAACGGTGATGACGGCCTGCGTGATCTTCTCGCCGAGATTGGCCTCGGCCGTTTCCTTCATCTTCTGCAGGATGAAGGCCGATATCTGCGATGGCGAATACGGCTTGCCCTCGGCTTCGACCCAGGCGTCGCCATTGGACGGCTTGATGATCTTGTAGGGGACAAGCGCCTTGTCCTTCTCGACCGTCGGATCATCGTAGCGGCGGCCGATCAGGCGCTTCACCGCAAAGATGGTATTACTCGGGTTGGTTACCGCCTGCCGCCGGGCCGGCTGCCCGACGAGACGCTCGCCATCGGACGTGAACGCCACCACGGAAGGCGTCGTGCGCGCGCCCTCGGCGTTCTCGATGATGCGCGTGTTCTTGCCATCCATGACCGCGACGCATGAATTGGTCGTCCCGAGGTCGATTCCGATCACTTTTGCCACGTCGCGCTCCTCTGACTCTTTCGTTGATCGACTCTTTGCGGCTTGCGCCCTGCTCCACTCTCGTTGAGCAACACATGTGCCACATCACGTTCCACGTGATTTCAACGGCTTACGCCGCGAGTTCGCGGCACGTCGGACATTTTGTCCGGAGCACGCCGGACAAACTGTCTATTGGTTTAAGCGCATGTGATGCGTCAGTCTGTCCGGCCATTGCCGATGATCGCGGAAAGCTTGTCCATGGTTGCCGGACCGGCTGTGCGTCGTGGATCGGGCCGGGTTAGAGCGGCACGCTGGAGACTACTCCGGACGTCCGCTACCCAGCAGCGCGGAATTCCAACCCGCTGCGGCCGCGCCAGCGTTGTAAGTGGATTCCAGGAAGGCAAGTAGATGGCCGTCAGGATTAGCCGACTGGCGCAGGTCGTCGTAGTCGAGGAGAAACTCGCCCAGGCCGGCGTCCCATCGCGCGGCGCTTGGACCGATCTTCGCGGTTTCGATACCTTGCGGCTGCGGGTAAGTGAAGGAGTAGAATGCGGGTCTGGGATAGGAGGGATCACCCGACCACCATCCCATCTCCATCAACTCCGCATTCATCGCGTTGCGCCGGATAAAATCAGCGTTCGGCGCCGGTGATGCGGGCTTTCCGTTATAGAACGGCACGCGAATATCGAACGTTCCCCACATCAGGCCAATGGGTTGCGTCTTGCCCGTGAACCGGCCCTGAAAGATCTGCATGACACGTTGCGTGCTGAGGAGAATGCGCCACCAGGCGTTGGCCATGTCGCGGTCGTATGGGCGCTCCTGCTTGTCTTCGTCGAACGGGATCGGGTTGGACACCTCCTGCGGTATGAGCGTGATGGAAGCGTCTATGCCCGCGCGGCGAAGCCGGTCGAGGAACGTGTCGACCAGCGTTGCGACGGACGTGGGACCCAGTGGCAATTGTCCTGAGCCGCCCGAACTCGTGAGCCACTGCAACTCGTGCGAGACGAAGTCGGCGCGGACCTCGTAGACGCCGCCGGCGTAAGGGATCGGGCCTGTGGTCAGACCTCTCGCGCCGAGCCACAGCGGAACCTCGGCCCATTGCGCCTGGAACGGCCCGGCAAGCTTGAGTTTGCCAACCGCCTGCAACACCATGTGGAGAAGATACCGTGTCTGCTCGAAAGCCTGGCAGGACAGAGCTGGCCACAGATCGCCAGACGCAAGAGTGGAAGCTGACTTGTTGGAAGATGATTTTCCGGCACTCATGGCATGTCCTCGCACAGTTGTTGCGTGGTGAGAATTCGCGCCGGCTCCAAGTCAAACTCTTGTCATGGCTGGCTGGCTCGATTGACCGGTCATCACGTGGAAATCCGAAAACCATCATTCACCTATCGCAAGCCACACCACGGCTTCATGACCCCTGCTTCGACAGCTTTTCGACGAACCGACACCGCGGTGTAGCGCTGCGCAATTCTGATCACTTTCGATCGATCAAGAACCGTTTTCTCTCCGTCGAGCTCCTGTATAGCACGTTCAAAGCGCTTCCGTCGCCACGCCTCAACGCGACGCAATCGCTGCACAAGGAGTCGGATGTCAGCGATCTCGGACGCGGTCTGTTCGATCTTGCTCGACACTCGACGCCTCCCCAGCCTGCATGATCAATGCTAGCGTCATTTTCGGCAACGTCCAGAGCTACAGATGGCGACCGCCACCAGACCTGCGTCAGACAACTTGTCCAATCGATTTTGACAAAGTGTCCGTGGACGAACTGACCAACACCTTAAGCTGTTGATACGACTTGCCACGCGGATGGCACGCGTATTGCTGCGAGTCGATCAGGTCGACGGTCTCTACCGTCGCCTGTACGACCGGGATGGTTCACGATGCTCAATGTTGACGTGAACGAGACAGATGACGAACTGCGAATCGTTGCAGAGCTGCATGGTCTAACGGCAAACGACATCGATGTGTCCGTTGAGAATGGCGTCCTCACCATTATCGCTGAGCGGCAGGTCAACGATGGCCGCGGTGCCGAGCGGACAATCAGAGTCTTGAGCTCGATGCTGCTGCCTCGTTCGGTCGATGCTCATGAGATAAACGCGTACTTCGAGGATGGCGTAGTAACTGTGACGTTTCCCAAGCAAAGGTAGCCGATCCAAGCCAGCGGCGGAAAAATCATCGGAGCTATCGAGCAGCCGTCTTGGATGCGAGCAGGCATTTCAGCCCGCCACGCCGACTTTCGCAGGCCTCAACGAACGTGATCCGATCGCGTAACCAGGCTGCACGACGGTCGTGACCGTGCCGCTTGGCACCGACGGATCCTGGACCTGGAACATGGCCTCGTGAAAGTGAGGATCAAATCGGCTTCCGGTCGGATCAAGCTTCTTGACGCCGTGCGTTTCCAATGATCGCAGCAACTCCTTTTCGGTCAACTCCACGCCCTCGACAAACGTCTTGAAGGGACCGGCATTGCCGCGCAGCTCGGCAGGAAGGCTGGACATCGCACGTTCCAGATTGTCTGCGACGTTGACCATATCGCCCGCGAACCTGGTCACGGCGTATTGCCGCATGTCGTTCAACTCGCGCTCGGCGCGCCGGCGCACATTCTCGGCGTCCGCGAGCGCCCGAAGCAGGCGGTCCTTGAGATCGACATTTTCCGCCACGAGCCGCGCAATAGCATCATGTGCGCCTTCTGCTGCGCCCGGCGCGGCGCTCGCAGCGTCTGGCAATCCAGAAGCGGCCTCCCTTGTGGAATCCTCTGGCGTCGCCTTCTCGACATCTTCCCCCGCCTGATGAGTCTCTCCCTGAGAGGGGCGTGGGTGAGTCTGTCTGTTGTGATAAGGATTCTTTGGCGGGCCGTTGTTGGTCATGGCAGCTCTCTTATCTCGCCGTTGATGTGTCGTCTGAAGACCAGTCGGAAGAGCGCCGTTCTTCGCGCGCGCGAGCCGACCATCTACCGCGCATTGCGAAGCTGTAGGCCCAGGCCAATCAGCGTGCAGCCCTGGAAAACCAGGTCGACCGACAACAGCAGACCAAGCAGCCAGAGACTGTTGAGGGGCCAACCCAGGAGGAACGCCAATCCTGCGATCGCGGTGAGCAATCCGGAAGCAAATAGCCAACCCCAGCCACGATCTCCCCTTGCTCTAAAGCTGAGCAGCAGGCGCATGAGGCCGGAAGCGATCGTGAAAACGGCCAGTATGAGAGTCAGAACAAGCGAAGCGATTGCTGGATCCAGTACGATTGTCGCACCGGCCGCGGCATAGAAAAAACCGCCCAGGCCCCAAAGAAAGAACCCGCGCCAGCTCTTGACCCTGAACGCATGGACGATCTGGAAAGCGCCCGCGACGATCATCAAGACGCCCATGTAGAAGATCGTTGCGATGGTCGCCAAGAGCAGATTGCTGAGAGCGCCGAAGCCCAGCACAACAAAAAGGACACCCAGGGCGACGAACCAACCCCACTTCCCTTGCGCTTCGGTCATCAATCCCGTGAACGCTCGCCTCGGTTCCGACATTCCAGTTGTCTGCGCCATGGATGATTTGTCCAAAGATCAAGTGGCTCTTGGTAGATCGCAAGTCCCGCTGCCACTGCGCGCAGATCGGTCCCCTGCTATGCGAACGACGTCATTCTCGCAAGCACGGCAACGCAATCGCCGTGCCAGGTTGCAGTCGTTGCAATTTCAATGTGTTATGGAGATCGACGACGTGAGGCAGTCATTTTGTCCGGGATACTTCGGACAAAATGACCGGGTTCGAGGACGAACAGACCGGGTGAGATCGCTTTCGACGACCTGAGTCCAGGTCGCTGCGGTCGGCATCGTCAGGCGAAAAGAGGGGCGCCATCCGCAAGGCGCAACTAACAATCGATCACCTGCAAACGGCGCAGCTCTGCGAGTACGGCCAGCAAGGGGAGCCCCATGATCGTGAAGTAGTCGCCGTCGATCTCAGTGAAAAGCTGCACCCCCTCACCGTCAATTCGATAGACACCAGGGCTTAGCAGGGCAGACGGCCCGACCCGCGCCAGGTAACGACCGATATACCCGGGATCGAGCCTGCACATCGTCAAGCGAGCGACGCCGACATGGCGCCAGAGCGCATTTCCATTGCGGGCGACTACGGCAGCGCTATTCACCTGATGAGTCCGATTGGATAGCAGGAGCAGGCGCCTGCGGCCTTCGTCCATGTCGGCGGGGGCACGCAGAATATCATCGTCGAGCGCCAGGACCTGCTTGCAGCCGAGAACGACAGCTCCCGGGTTTCGTTCGCTGATTGCAGTCGCCTTGGCCTCCGCGACAACGAGGGCAATGTCCTCTGGGGAGCTGCCGGTTTCAACAAGAGGCGCTTCAAGCGCCTCGTCGTCGAGATCAATGGCTTGAAGCTCAACATCTAATCCCGCATTCTTCAGCAGCTGCTCGGCGAGCGGGGATTCCGAAGCAAGAATGATATTGGCAGTCATGTCGCAGAGCTCCTCCGTTCCAGTTCGATAACAGCTTGAAGCGCTCGGCATCGCGCCACGATTTCGAATCCCACCAAACCGTGCCGCCGTTCAAGCCGGCGATCCGGCACGTGACTGCGGTGTTGGACGATGTGCATCGGCCGCACTTTCAAATGGACCGCCACATCGTCCTTCCGTTCTGACATCTTAACCTGCATCGACCGGACCAGGCGCGCCCCGAGAAAGACCCGGCCGACGGTCGGCGCCCGCGTCGGGCGGAGCGGCCGTCTTGTCCGGGGTCGACGATTTGTCGTGAGGAGAAAGCTCGATCCCTGTCGGGAGGGTCTCCACGTAAAGCGACTGGCTTGGGAAGGCGAAATCGGAGCCAGCCTTTTTAACGATCGCCTTGATGGCGTACGCCAGCTCTTCCTTGATCTTCAGCCAATCTCCCCAGACCGTGGTGCGGGTAAAGCAGTAGACCATGAGATCAATCGACGAGTCATTGAACTTGTCGACGCATACGAATGCTGCGGCTTCGGGCGGGTGAACGAAATCGAGACTACCGAGGATATGCGCCTCGATGTCATTACGGATATCGCGGAGTTGACCGATGGTCGTGCCGTATTCGAGGCCGATGATCCAGGAAATGCGACGGAAAGTCATCTGCGAGAAGTTGGTGACGGCATTTGTCCGCCAGATACGAATTCGGGACGAATACAGGCGCTTGATCGAACCGGCGGACTTTCGTTGTCCGCAGACCAATGGTTTCGACCGTTCCCTCGACGATGCCCTCGGCAAGGATCCAATCGCCATTTCGAAAGCGCTGCTCCCCGATGATGAAAATCCCGGAGATCAAGTTCTTGAAGAGGTTCTGGGCGCCCAATGCCACCGCAACGCCGACGAGTCCGACGCTCGCCAGAACCGGTCCGACGTGAATGCCCCAGACCTCCAGGACGGCGGTCGCGCCGAGCGCCACGATGATGGCGCGTCCGACCCTGACAGTCCAACCGATCATGGCCTGACTGAATATCGGCGTCCGCCCGTCGAGAACCGCGCACAAGGGCCCGATCACTTCGAACAGCGCCCAGAAGACCGTGAACGCGGTCAACGAGCGATCGATCTGGAGGAGCCCATCCTTGAGCCTCTGATTGGTCAGCACGAATTCACCGATGATGAATACGGCCAGGACGATCGGAACGAACTGAATCGGCGGAGCAAGCGCCTCGACGATCGTACGGTTGAGACCAATCTTGCTCGACGACCAGGAGTGGATGCGAGAGACGATAAAGCGGCTGAAGAACCGCCGGATTAGCACCGCGATTGCGAGAATGACCATCGAAACGATGAAGTGTCCGACGGTCAGGTCCAGGATGCTTCGCTGCCAGACCGCAAGCAAGGTTGTCCAGAGTGCGGTCAATTCGCTAGTCGGAGTATGTGTCATGCGGGAAGGAGCCAGAGACCGCTGTGCTGTCCGCCGGAACCTGCGGCTCCGCGACAAACGAGGTGGTCAAATGACCGAGCCGACCGGAACTGATTTAACGTAACCACAGTCTGATTACGCCCGAGACGAGGCCGACCGACCCAACGCTTGCGATCCAGATCGCGGCCATCCACACGAGCCGTTGCCATAGCCGAAGCTGCGCCTGCATCAGTGATATCCTGCGGTGCCGGCCTTGCCGCGAAAAACCCAATAGGCCCACCCCGTGTAGGCCAGGATGAGCGGAATAATCACGCAGGCGCCCACCAGCATAAACAACTGGCTTTCGACCGGGGCCGCGGCATCCCAGATCGTAACCGCGCGTGGAACAGCGTAAGGATAAATGCTGATTCCGAGCCCGATGAAGCTCAGCAGGAAGAGGGCCAGCGCCGTGAGGAACGGCAGCCGCTCGAACTCACGCTTCAGACTCCAGAAGAAGGTTACCGAGCAGATCAGCACCAACAGCGGCACCTGGGCCGTCAACAGGACGCCAGGCATTGCGAACCATCGCCGCCAATAGTCATAGTCGAGAAACGGTGTCACCGCGCTGACGGCCCCCAGCGCCAGAAGCGTACCGGCGCCGAGCCAGAAGGCGGCACGGCGTGCGTGACGTGGGCTCGTACCCTCTGTCTTCCAGATCAGCCACGTTGCGCCGAGCAGCGCATAGCCGATCACGACCGCGACGCCGGTCAGGATACTGAATGGGCTGAGCCAGTCGAGCCAGCCGCCGGCATAGGCATCATTGACGACGTGGATACCCTGCAGAATTGCCCCGAGAGTCACGCCTTGCGCAAAGGCGGCCACCAGGGAGCCCAACCAGAACGCAATATCCCATAATGGCCGATGCCCTGGATCGCGCCAGCGGAACTCAAAGGCGACGCCACGGAAGACGAGCCCAAGCAGCATGGCGATCATCAACGGATAGGTGGCCGGAAGGATGATCGCATAGGCGAGCGGAAACGCCGCCAGCAGACCGCCGCCGCCCATCACCAGCCACGTCTCGTTGCCATCCCAGACCGGCGCGATCGAATTCATGGCCTGGTCGCGCTCGTCGCCGACCGCGAAGCTCGGGAACAGAATTCCGATGCCGAGGTCGAACCCGTCCATGACGACGTAGGCCATCACCGCAAAGCCGATAATGGCAGCCCAGAAGGCGGTAAGGTCGATACTGTACATGGCCTCACTCCGCCGCAGTCAGAGGCACGCCGACGCTGCCCGCCGGGGTAATGCCTGCAGCGCGCTGCGGTACCTTGGGCGGCTCCTTCTCGCCCGGAGCGGACGGCTTCGCCATCAGGCGCAGGAGATAATAGGTGCCGGCGCCGAAGGCTGCGAAGTACACCAGCACGAAAGCGACAAGCGAGGCCGCCACCGCCGGCGCAGCCAACGGCGAATGCGATTCCGCCGTCCGCAACAGCCCATAGACGGTGAAGGGTTGCCGACCGACCTCCGTCGTCACCCATCCAGCGATCACCGCGACAAAGCCGGCCGGCCCGAGCGCTACACAGGCGCGATGCAACCAGACCCAGTCGTAGAGCCTTCCCCGGAAGCGCGCGAGCAGACTCCAGAGACCGACAGCGAGCATCGCAAATCCAAGGCCGACCATGATCCGGAACGACCAGAACACGATCGGCACCGGCGGCCATTGATCCCTGGGGAATCCGCTGAGCCCCGGCAGGGGCGCACCCGGATCGTGTTTGAGGATCAGCGATCCGAGGCGCGGCACTTCGAGCTTGTAACGGACCTGCGCTGCCTCGTTGCTGGGAAAGCCGAAGAGGATCAGCGACGCGCCATCGGGACTGGGTTCGTAGTGCCCTTCCATGGCGAGAATCTTGGCCGGCTGGTGTTCCAACGTGTTGAGTCCGTGGGCGTCACCCGCGAGAATCTGGATCGGGGTCACGATCGCGGCCATCCACATCGCCATCGAAAACATCTTGCGCGCGCCGGCATTGGTGCGGTCCCGCAGCAAATGCCAGGCGCCCACACCGCCAACCACGAACGCCGTCGTCAGATAGGCCGCGATCACGGTGTGGACGAGGCGATACGGAAAACTCGCAGTGAAGATGATCGGGATCCAGGATCCGGCGGGCACGAACTGGTCCTTCGCATTAATCGCAAATCCCGCTGGCGTCTGCATCCAGCTGTTCACGGCAATGATCCAGGTTGCCGAAATCAGCGTCCCGAGCGCGACCATGCACGTTGCGAAGAAATGAAGACCTTTGCCGACCTTGCTCATGCCGAACAGCATGACGCCGAGGAAACCCGCCTCCAGAAAGAAAGCCGTCATCACCTCATAGGCCATGAGCGGCCCGATGATCGGTCCAGCCCGCGTGGAGAATACCGACCAATTCGTACCGAACTGATATGAGAGCACCACCCCAGAGACGACACCCATCCCGAACACAACGGCGAAGATCTTCAGCCAATAGCGAAACAGGTTGGCATAGACGCCCCGGCCCGTCTTCAGCCACAACGCCTCGAGCACCATCAGATAGCTCGCAAGCCCGATCGAGAACGACGGAAATATGAAATGAAACGAGACGGTGAATGCAAACTGTGCACGTGCCAGAATCACCGCATCCAGATTGTCCAGCAATGTCCCCTCCTCGCCTCAGGACAAGAGTCCCGGCACTTCGTCACCGGCATCTAGCCGACTAAGCGGCAACAACCCGTACTGGAATGGACTTGGCTGCGGGCGTCCCGCTGATCTTGTCGTAGTAGTCGAGAGGCAGCAGCGGATTGAGCTCGGGATAATATCCCGCAACCGATCCGCGCGGCATCGGATAGTCCAGTACCTTCAATCCGCTCACGCGCCGCTGAATGCCGTCATCGCTGATCGTCTCGAGCGCAATGCTCGCGCCGTCTTCGAGACCTCGCGCCGCACGATCTTCGGCGTTCATGAACAGCACCATGCGGTCATTATAGACACCGCGGTAACGGTCGTTGTTGCTGTAGATCGTGGTATTGAATTGATCGTGCGAGCGAATGGTCGCCAGCCGCAGCATGTCGGGATCCGAAACGGATGCGTTCACCTCCAGACCCGGCAGAAGCAGGAAGTTCGCTTTTCCGTTCGGCGTCGGCCAAACCCGTTCGCGTGGCGGCACATCGAGGTGAAATCCTCTCGGGCTTTCGATACGCTCGGAAAAGTCGCTGTAGATCTCCGGATAGACCTCTGCGATCTTGTCGCGGATCAGGCCGTAATCCCTGCTGTAGCTCTTCCAGTCGACCTTGCTGTCCGGCAACGTCGCTTGCGCGATCCGGCAGACGATTTCCACCTCCGGAAGCAGATGCGGGCTTGCCGGCGACAGCACGCCACGAGACGCGGTGACGTTTGACATCGAGTCCTCGATCGTCAGGAATTGCTCGCCGGCTGCCGTTCGGATAACTTCCGAACGCGCGATAACGGGCAGCATCAAGGCATCGCGGCCGTGAACAAGATGTCCGCGATTCAGCTTGGTCGTGATGGCGACCGTCAGCGCAAGCTTTCGCATCGCCGCGTATGACCGTTCGGTATCGGGTACAGCGCGCACAAAATTGCCGCCGAGGCCGATGAAAACCTTCGCCGTCCCCGCCTCCATCGCGGCAACGGACTCAATAGTATGATGACCATGTTCGCGCGGAGGCTCGAACCCAAACACATCGCGAACGCGATCGAGATAGTCCTGGCTCGGCTGTTCGTCGATCCCGACAGTGCGATCTCCCTGCACATTGGAATGACCGCGAATCGGTGAAATTCCGGCGCCCGGCTTGCCGAAATTGCCTTTGAGCAGGAGCAGATTGACCAGCTGCTGCACCAGCCGCGACCCCTCTTGATGCTGCGTAATGCCCATCCCGTAGCAAATGATTGTCGCACGCGAGCGAATGTAGATTTCGGCGCAGCGGCGGATTTGCCCTTCCTCAAGACCTGAGACCCGCTCCAATTCCGACCATGTCTGCGCCAGCGCGTCGTTCCGGACTGCATCCAGACCGACGGTATGCTCACGGATAAACTCCCAGTCGATAATCCTTTCTCCACGTTTCTCTCGTTCGAACATGACCTTCATGATGCCCTTCAGGAGGGCGAGATCGCCTCCGATACGGACATGAACGAACTCGCTGGCAATCTTGGTCGAGCCAAAGGTCGCCATCTGGATGACATCTTGCGGATCGGCGAAGCGCACCAACGCACGTTCGGGCATCGGATTGACGGCGACGATCGGAACCCCGCGCTTGCTCGCTTCGACCAGATTGCCCATCATCCGCGGCGAGTTCGTGCCCGTGTTCTGCCCGATGACGAATATCGCTTCGGCGTGCTCGAAATCATCCAGGATAACGGTACCTTTCCCGACCCCAATGGAGGGGGGCAAGCCCCGGCTCGTCGGCTCATGGCACATGTTCGAGCAGTCGGGGAAGTTGTTAGTCCCGAACTCCCGCACGAAGATCGAGTAGAGGAACGCCGCTTCGTTGGGCGTGCGGCCGGACGTGTAGAATTCTGCATCGTGGGGGCTGTCGAGAGATCGCAGATGCCGACCGATCAGCGCGAATGCGTCGTCCCAGCTGCACGGTACGTAGCGATCCGACGATGAGTCATAGCGCATCGGCTCCGTCAAACGTCCTTGCATCTCGAGCCAGTAGTCCGACCGCTCCATGAGTTCGGACACGGTGTGCCGCTCAAAGAACTCTCGCGTCACTCGAAACTTCGTTGCCTCAAACGCCAACGCTTTGGCGCCGTTTTCGCAGAAATCGAGCGTCTTCTTGCATTCCGCATCGGGAAACGCACAGCTCGAGCATTTGAATCCGCCGGGCTGGTTCATCGACAGAAGCGCGCGCGATCCCTTCGTCACCACACTCTGCTCGAGAAGAATCTTTGCAGTCGCTGCGGCGGCACCCCAACCACCGGCGGGATGATGATACGTCTTGAAGCGCGGCTTACCGTCCAACATTAATCTACTCCGAAATTTTCAACTCTTCAGTACGGTTTTTCAGCGGGGTGACCTGAATGAGATCACCCGCAACACGCTGGACCGTCTTAGCCACCGCCGCTTCATCGATCCTGGTCGAGGTTAGCGACGATCACCTTGTCGATCAGGCCCTCGTTGTGCCGGATGAAATCATCGCGCGTCATGCCGGATGCGCGCCACGCATCCTGGAGGCCCGTGTCTCTGTGCAGCCAATCGTTGCGCGTTTGATGATCGATCTTGTGACGTCGCGCGTCCTGCGATCCGTGTGACGCTTCGTCGTGATCCTTGGACATTGTATCTCCTCGTGTATCCTGTCGTGGCTTGGTGGTCTCGCCGGAGCGCAGATCGCGGTAGGTCAGGAAATCTGGAGGCCGGACTTCGCGACCCAAGCTCTGCGCGGCGTTGCGATCCGCCGCGATCTCCCGGTGCGGACGATGAATGTAAATCGGGAGTCGACGCTGCCTCGCGGCAACCGTCGATCCGCCGGGATCAGTCAATCAGGGTCGATCCCAATTTGCCTTTCTGGCCCATTTGTCGACCTCTTTGCGGACCTGGTTCTTGTCGATGCCGTAGAGATCTTGCGGCTTGCCCTCCAGCCGCTCCCTGTCGCCATTGATGATGTCAATGTCGTTGTCAGTCAGCTTGCCCCAGGTTGCTTTGAGTGCGCCCTTCGCAGCCTTCCAATTTCCCTCGATGCGATCCCAGTTCATTTTCGTCCCCTTCTTTGCCAAACCGTGAAACATGCATCAAGGAGAGGTTAGCAACACGCGTGCCAGTCTGAGCGCATCGTCATATCAATGAGTTAGGCGGCGCTAGCCATCGGCGATGGACAATTTGTCATGACGGATTTGGCCAAGTTGTCCGCCGTAGCGGGTTGCAGCACGTGCGTTTCCAGCAGCGACTTCATCTAATTTTGACGCCCCCGCCGTCACCGTGGGCACGAGCCTTGCGTTCAACGTGCCATCGACGTCCGACTGCATTTGCCCGACACAACAAACGGGCTTGCGCAACGCGACGACGAATGACTTCACTACCGCTTTCGCTTACGTTCACGAATGTTGGGATACCGCGTCATGCGCAAGGACGCTTCGTTGATTCGTGCAAGCGAGGAGATCGAATGAAGCGCGATCCTGGAAGCCGACGACCAATCCATCATTCGCCCGTCTTCTGGGTTGGCATCGCCCTTTGCTTGGCGGCTATATCCATCTACGTCTGGTCGGGCGATCTTTCCTGGCGACCCGTAGCATCCCCACACTGATCGTCGGCGTGCCATGAGCCCGCTCGGTCCTCTCCAGGTCAACTGCGACCATCATGTCGTGAGCATGACGCCTTACCTCTTGCGGCTCGCACCACTCATCGTGAGTTGACAGCAAGAAAGACAACCCCGGCCGTCAGCAGCGCCCATGATACGAGCACGATGGTCGTCTCGAGTGGCTTTCGCGGCCTCTTCTTTTTAGAGACGATCATTTGGGCCGCGCTCCGACCGTAGGGTTGCGATTGATCGCGGCCACTCCAGGCCGCGCGCGTTCCAACGAACATCGTGCGCCGTGACTTGGACACATCGACACCCGGCGGTTTACGAGGTTCACATCAGCACATTCTGACGAGGCTCTATCGGAGCTGGCAAATCGCGCTCTCCAAGCAGGGCGAGCATCTCGCGCTCGATGGCTCGCCTCATTGCGTCAAGCGGAAGGGCATTTGGCTCCAACCCAAAGGGAGCCTCAAGCTGATGGCCAAGCGCGTCGAGGCCGAAAAAAGTGTAGGCGACGAGCAGAACGGGCAGCAGCGTCCACCAATCGAGCGATCCGGCGAGCGCGAACGGCAACGTCACGCAGAAGATCAGCGCGGTCCGATGCAACAGCAGCGAATAGGCGAATGGCACCGGGGTGGACGCAATACGCTCGCATCCGCCTTGCACATCCGAGAGAGCGGTGAGCTGTCCCTCCAGAACCGCGTAGTGGATCGGCTCGATCCGATTCCGCTTCATCAGCATCAAGCAGTGCAGCCCGATCTGGCTGAGCAAGGCATTGGTCGGGTTGGGGCCGGCTGAAGCGGCGTCGATCTCGCGCCACGGCCTGATCGCCGCCAATTCATCCTCACCCCGCAGTCGCGCGGTCAGTCCGGAGCAAAAGCCACATAGGCCGCGGAGCAGGACGCGACGGTCGTCGTCTTCGAGGGTTGAGATCTGACGTGCGAACGAGCGGCAGGCGATGATCAGCTTGCCCCAGAGCTCGCGTCCCTCCCACCAGCGGGCGTAACATGTGCTATTTCGGAAGCTCATGAAAACCGACAGCGCGATTCCGATCAGCGTGAACGGCACCGCACTGATGCGCGCGAAAATGCCCGGATGCTCCATGGCAGCAAAAATCGCCAACACACTGATCAGCGCAATCGCCACGAGATGCGGCGCGATCCGCGGCAGGATCGATCCATTGACCGCAAACGCGACGTCCCAGAAGCCGGGTCTGGAGCGGACGATCATTGCAGCCTCCCCGACATCCAAGGCTGATTGCCATGCCGGCATTGCACGGCCGCGCTGCTCCTAGCTTCGTTGCCGTGGGCTGGCCCGAGCAAATATTTTGCCGATCGGGGAATGGGATTGGCTCGGAACACGCCCGAGAGCACTCCGGACCTGGTTGCTACGGGCACCGGCGCCTCGGATCCGGGGGGATTTTCCTGTGACGGAGCAGCGGATGCGGCCGCTGTATCGGGTTGTGACATCATTTGTAGACTGAGCTGGACTTAGAAATCCACGTCGAACCGATCGAGCGAAACCACGCGGGTGACGTTAGATTGACGGCTTTCAAACTTGTCGCTGGCGGCGCGTTCGATGCGCGATCGACGCATCAGGAAGAATTCCTCGGCGCTTAATGCGGGATGAAACCGCACGCGCATCACGTTGAGTGCTCTGCGCGCGATCATGCACGTGACCTCGTCACTATCCTTGTACATCACGAAATAGATTCCATGACGATGAACCTTATACTGACCATCGGGATCTCGAGCGAGCGCCATCTAACGGTCCTCAAACGATGGTCGCTCCGGATCAGCAGCCACACGATCATTGACTCGGCTGCCCCCGAGCAAGAACCACGCCACCCCCAAGACGACGCAGATTCAATGAATTGGGGCGCGATCATCGCCTTTGAGGCAGACATTTTGTCCCTTGCGACGGACAAGTTGGGATCGGAGGTCTCTCCGAGGCATCAAATCGTCGGCGGATTGTCGATAGCCGGAGAAAGTGGCGCGACTGCCGAGTTCAAAGCTCGTGACATCGCCTCATAGATCCCGAGCCATCAGAGTCGCATCGACGCCCATCCAGTTGGTACGATCGACGATCGACCATCCGAGCCGCGCGTAGAATCCGGTTGCTTTTGTCGTATACAGGTTCAACCGCGAGAACCCGCGCTGCCGCGCTTGATCCTCAGTCGCTCGCACCAATATTGAGCCCGCTCCTTCGTTTCGATGTTCGGAGACAACGAACAGACCTGTGAGCCAGGGCGCGAAATCGTGGCTCGGCTCGCATTCAGACTCAACCAAAAGGCAGGCGCCTATCGGCTCACCGCCTGCTTTCGCGAGAAGCAGTACGCCGAGACTTTGGTCGGAAGCAAATTTTTGCAGTGACTTCAGTTCTTCCTCGAAAGAAGCGCGGATCATTGAGAATTCATTGACTCGCCAACGTGCGCAGATAGCCAACTCAATCGTGCCTGGTTCCGCAATGAACGTTCGAATATCCGCCATCACAATCCTCGCATCAGACGTTGGCTTTGCTTTCCCGGCAGCCTGTGTGCGGCGCGTAAGCGGCCATTATTGGATCATCGAGAGTTGACGGGCTTGATACAGCGGCGTGATCGCGTCCGCTCTCGTTGAATTACATCGAACGATGTTGATTCCCGATGGCCCCGCGACCGCGTTAGATAACGAACAACTCTGCTTCGAACCCTATCCAAGAAGAGAACGGAGACGGATAGAGTTTTTTCCTTCTCGGTGACGGCTGCACTTCTCGTTTGCCATAACTCCCACCCATCGTCCGACACTAAGATGAGCGCGCGCCCCTTCGACCAGTCGATGTGCACGAGCCCGCTGTTGATGAGACGCCAGAGCGGGGCGTCCCAAACGACTTCACCGACGGGGCTACCGTTGCGCATACAAAGAATCCGGAAGAGCTGCCGGTCGTCAGGAGAAAGATCCATCGATCAAGGCCTCCAAGCTTCCTCGACGCTTATCGATCGTGGACGATCGAGACGCCAATCATCTTCCGGTCTACGCGCAGCGAAACGTTCAACTTCGTGAGGGTCCAAGGCGTTTACGAGCAATAGACATGCCATTTTTTTACACGCCGCGATGTCAGCGACTTATGAAACTTCGGGAAGCGACATAGGACAAGTTGTCCGCGTTGTTGCGGACAATTTGTCCATCAATTTCGCGCAAAGCGCTCTGCCCGGCCAAGCTCAGTGAGTTGGTGCACGATTGCGCGAGATGAGATGTTCGGTCAGATTGGAATGAACGACGGATCAGTCGACGAAGCCCAGACGGATAAGGCGTCGGACGACACGGCGCTTAGGCAACAAGTCTGAAGAGACGATCTTCAACGAGGAGGCACGATCACAGTGTCCAGTACAACGCAGACCCCGAAGGCGCAGCATCGCGCTATCGACTCCGAGCCCCAGTACATCGATGCGCCGATGACGGCGTCGGCTGCCTTCCTCGTGCTGGCAATCAATACTGGTAATCAGGACCTTGAGACGGTTCGTTCTGTCATCGGTTCGACCCCCGATCTCATCAAGGATATCCGGGGACGGGCAAACGGTCAGGCATTCACCGCCAACGTGGGAATCGGTCACCGCGTCTGGCTGACTCTCACCGGCAAGCCGGAGCCCAGGGAGTTGACTGCGTTCAGAGAGATCAAGGGAGCCAGGCATACCGCGGTATCGACGCAGGGAGATCTACTTTACCATATCCGCGCGGCTTCCACCGATCTGATCATCGAGTTCGAGAAGATTCTATTGGAGGCCTTCGGCGACGCAGTGACCACCGTGGATGATGTCGCAGGGTTCCGGTACTTCGATGGTCGGGATTTGCTGGAGTTCGTGGATGGCACGGCGAACCCCGATGGTCTCGATCTTCCCGCCGCAATCCTCGTTGGTGAGGAAGATCCAGACTATGCCGGCGGCAGCTACGTCGTCGTTCAGAAGTACCTCCACAACCTGGCTGCCTGGCGCGCTCAGACTGTCGAAACTCAAGAAGCCATCATCGGCCGGACCAAGTTCGACAATGTCGAGTTAGCGGACGCGATCGAGGGGCAGAAGTCGCATAAGACACTCTGCACCATCACCGATGCAGGGGGCGAGCACGATATCCTGCGTGACAATATGCCGTTCGCGGTGCCCGGACGCGGAGAGTATGGGACCTATTTCATCGGGTATTCACGGCGCTTGTGGGTTATCGAGAAAATGCTGGAACGGATGTTCATCGGGGATCCGCCTCCGCTTCACGATCGCATCCTCGACTATTCAACCCCCGTTTCCGGAGCAACGTTCTTCGTACCGCCGCGGCAGTTTCTCGCCGACATGTCCGACTGAACCGTACGCCTCGAATGACTCCCGTCATATCTCGGCGCCGATCAATAATTTCCGCGGAAGACGTCGCAAAATGACTAGTATTTTGAGGATTTCGGTTGAGTCTCGCTCACGGGATCGGAAGCCGGAAACGTTTCTTCGAGACCTTCCTCGAGCTTGGTTTGCTTCATATCCGCTTCGATCGCCTTCTTGGGATCGACCGCGAGCTTGTCGATGGGCGCAGGATCGAATTTCTTCTTCATGGACTTTCTCAACGATAGACTGGTCCGCTCGGAGTAATGAACCTCATAAAAGGCGAGTGGCCAAGGCTTTTCAAAGCAATTCAGCGAGAGTGCACTTCGCCTTCGGGCGCATCTACAGATGCCGTGCGTGCGCCTCTTGCCGACCCCAAAACATATCCGTATCAGGTGCTACGCCCTCTCCGCCGCCGGCAATCCGCCATTGATGCCGGCATATCTCAAGAAGGACGTCTGAGTCGTTTTTGTGTTGCAGACAAGCCTGTTACAACAACCTAGGCGACCATGCGGCGCCCCTCTTCAATCTCCTCCTCGAGATCGTCGCCCGAGACCCTCTTCAAGAAGTGGGCTAAGGCAGCTTTTCGTGAATCGCGGTCCAGCGCGTAGGCAGTTTGCTTGAACTCAGCGCCATCAAGGAGCCCTTGAACATAGCCCGAGATCGTGTCCGCAGCCATGATAAGCGCAGTGTCAAGCCTATGGGTTTACGACAGGCATTATAGGCGTAGCCACCCCGTCGAGTATGGCGAACGTTTCGTCGGATCGCTAAACCTCGCGGTCCCAACTGTTCGTTTCACGCGAGAACGCGAAGTCATCTTTCGGCGCGTTCTAAAATCGTTTGCAACATCAATAGGCCAGGCGCTCGCTTCTCGCGCATGATTTTGATCGTGAAGCCGTTTTCGAAGTTGAAGCCGCGAGGCCTCTACTTGTCGAAGGAGTCGCCGCCGAGCTCGAGCACAACGCCGACCGGGACAGGACTTTCGATATGTTCGGCTGACGCCGCGGGTCATAAGCGTGCCGTCAAGCAGAGCGTAACGGTTGAAAAAGTACCCTTCTTGCGGGCAAAGGTCGATACTTCGCTAGGACTCGCGCTGAAGCGTCCACCGAGACCCAACCCGTTGCCACCTTGCTCGACCTGCTGCGCGCCTGGTGGAAGGCAGCACCCCAGCTCAATCGGGCCTGTCATGCCGCCGCCCAGATGGCGGAGATCAGCAAGCGCGTGTCGCTGCAAACCTTGCGGCACAGCTTCGCCACCCGTCATTTGGAGCAGAACATCGACGTGGGCGTGATCTCCAGGTACTGCTCGGTCACGCCAAGCTCGATACGACCGCGCTCTATACCCGGGTCGCCACCAAGACGATCAGCGAGGTCATGAGCCCGCTGGAACACATCGCGATCAAGCAGAAGAAGGCCCGGCCGCCCGGCTGATGTAGGACGGTCATGTCTCGTCCGGCTCTGGAGGTTGCGGATCGTGAAGGACAATGGAAGGGGCACGCAGGACGAGAGCCTACCCTTAACCTCGCGGTAGATCTCTTCGGGATTTCGGGCAGAGCCGGGTTCGATTCCGATCAGGGCGATTGTGGAGTCTGGAACGGCATAGGCGTGCCCGCTGCGGGAAGCCTGCTGTTTTATTTTTGTCGGCGAATACCGCGCGTCATCCTGCTGGTATTTGTGCTGGTATCGGCAGCAATCGACGATAAAAGTGACTTCAAATTCAAATGGTTATGGCTCTAGGCAACTATCGGCCAGGGGCACCAGAAGCGCTTCTCATAGCGACGCATAGATGCTCAAAAGCCCTTGTAGCACAGGCGTTTCTGGGATTCTGCTCCGCTCATTCGATGCTGCGTGACTCTGGTTCTCCCCAAAATGTGAGTAACTTTGCGAGTACAAAGCAGGATCGCAAGGAGGCGTACTCACATGGTCTGTCTCAGTTCGCCATCAACAATGCCAAGCCCAAAGACAAGCCGTATCTCTTGTCCGACGGTGACGGTTTGCACCTGCGTATCCATCCCAAGGGCGGCCGGCAGTGGCGATTGCGCTTCCGGTTCGGCGGCAAGCCGAACATGATGTCGCTTGGCCCCTATCCTGCCGTCTCTCTGCTTCAAGCGCGGAAAAAACGGGATCGCGTAAAGGAGCAGCTCGCGGCCGGAATCGATCCTTCGCTGAGCAGGAAGCTCGAAAAGCTGACGACCGCGGCCGCCGCTCAAAACACATTCGGCGCAGTGGCGGACGAATACCTTGCCAACTTGAAGAAGAACGGCGCGGCCGAACAGACGCTCAACAAAAACCGCTGGATGTTGCAAGATTTGGCTGCTCCAATCCGGAGCCGGCCTATCGCCGAGATAAAGCCTATCGAAATACTGGACATCCTAAAGAAGGTCGAAGCCAGCGGACGGAGAGACACCGCCCATCGTCTGCGCTCCGTGATCGGAGCCGTTTTCCGCTATGCCATCGCGACCCTTCGCGCGGAAACCGATCCCACCTATCCGCTCCGCGGCACCCCAAAAAACCACAAAACGACCCCATGCAAAGTAGGATCGAGCGGGCGACGCCTCGCGCATGTTCCGAAACCGGTTCCATTGTCCGGCTTCAACGGCTCAGTTTAGCGCACTGTCACCGCAATTCCTTTTGTAGCGCTCATGGCTTTCCGCAACCGGTGGCTGCAGCGGCTATGACTGAAAAAGAGCTCTTGAATCACCGCATATGGTCATCGAACTCAGGCTCCGAGGCTGTGACGCAGGCACACTTAAGGCAGTCCTGGAATGTTTCGCGTCGCGCGCAATATTGGCACCAATGTTGCTTGATAACGACATCTCCGATCCGGGAATGCCTGTATGTTAAAATTCGAATCCCTCCTTTCGAAGATCGTGTTGTCCCATGCAAACTCCCGGCTTCAGTCGTTCCGCGGCTTCCGGACAAGGCCGGCCTGCCACACCTCATACGCCGGAAGAAATACTGTCCCACCCGCAGTTTGTTGCCGCGCGGACAGCCTATATCGAGGGGCTTCTGGGCCTCTATGACAATAATCGATTTATGAACCGCCTCCTGATCGAGGCGACGCGATCCATCGTCTTTTTCACTGCATTGGTCATCTATGCCGGCTTTGATGCGGCCGATCGCACGACTTGGCCGACGATTGGTTTGTTGAAACAGACAGTCGAGCCCTATGGGCTATCGACGGCGCGCCGCGTTGACGGACTGATCTCCCAGTTCGTTGACACAGGCTATTTGACGCTCTCGACGCCCGCAGATGATCGTCGCGTTCGGATCCTCACGCCGACCGAAAAGATGATCGCCCATGATCTGGACTGGCTCACCGTCCATTATCGCCCCCTACAAGCCATGTTTCCCGAGACTGGCTATGATGCGCCGATGCGGCGCGATCCAGCCTTTCAGAAGGCCTTACGGAAGATCTGCCGGGAATTCGCCACCTATGCCGCGCAATTGATGGCAGCAAATCCCTCGGTCATGTTCTTCATGGAACGCGATGCGGGCACCATGATCTTGCTCAAGCTGATCAGCCTCGGCAAAGTCGAGGGTACGGCGCGGGTGTCTTTCAGTGATCTTGCGGATCGCTTCGGCGTATCCCGGACGCATGTTCGAAAGACCGTTCAAGAGGCCGAAAAGCGCTCTTTGCTCCGATACTCAGAGACGACGATCACCCTCGCGCCAAGCCTCATCGCGGCATACGATCGATTTGTCGCGGATACGATGGCAGGACACGACATCATGTTCAAGATGAGTTCGACGCGGACCTAGACGCGAGCCAAGCAGGTCGACGCGGAGCGCCTGCTCGCTCTTGCGGCCGCTGATTACCCGAAGACGGCGATGGAATACGACGGCGCCCAAAGCGGACCTTATGGTGCTCGGCGCTGGTCGATGAGTCCGCCCAGCGCGTTAAAGGCGACGCCCGCTTTGGCGGGCAAACCGAGCCTCGATGGGGCGAGATAGCTTTATCAAAGTCCCGCAACGGGCCGCCGTTCGGTCCTTGCACTCAAAGCGGATGGGCGCTGCGGGCAATTGCACGAAAAAAGTGCCGTTGGCATAGCCTTGTCCTGAACGTATAGCATCCACGTTCTTCGGAGACGCGTTGACGCCAAAAAACCAGCGTCGGTCGTGCGGGATCGCTTGCGGTTCGCTTTTTGGCTGGCGGCTTTGATTTGTTCATGGGACATTGCGCCATCGCTTCGATTTAACGGGCACGGACTCAGGAGATACGCAAGTGCGGACCATTTTCGCAAGCGCCCTATTGAGCCTGGGCATCGCTCTCGCAGCACCATCGGCAAGCCAAGCCATGACGACCGGAGCTTCAATGCCGGCGGCGAGCAATGTCATTCGGGTCGATTACGACATTTATCATGCGCCGCGCGAGGGCGGTGCCGCTCTCGACTGGTGCATCTCATATGCGCACGGTTGCGGTTTGCCCGCGGCAAACAGATTTTGCCACCAGATGGGTTTCACCCACGCCGTACGGTGGCGCGTTTATCATCCGGGGCAGACCTATGTGCCGGATGGCGGCAATCATTATTGCAACGGGTCGCAATGCAGCGCTCTAGGGGATGTGGAGTGCTCTTACTGATCGAGGATGATCGAGCAACATCGTCGTCTCCAGGTTGAGTGGTTTCAGCGACCTCAGTCTGACTTCAGATCTGGTCGCTATCCACTCCCATGGAATCTTCGCTTCGCTCGCGCATCCCTATTTAAGGCCTCTAAATGCCCCTCGAACGAGAGTTCAGGGCTTATCATCTCGTCCTAAGGACAGTTGCCTTTACTAAACTGGAGCGATTTGGAGGAAAACATGAGCCTGACCGCAGCCGCCACCATGCTTTTCGCGCTGGCAACTGGAGCCGGCGCAGCCGGCCTCACCCCTCAAGCAGACGGGCCGTCATCTCTGATAACGACGGTTAGATGTCTTCAACAAAACTGTTATTCCTATGAGCAATGGAGCCGACCGGGGTTCAATCGAAACAAAGAAAGACCCGATGCGGGGCAGGCCAAATTCGATGCGACCAAACAGCGCGATTTGGAGAATTGTTTGAAGCTACATATGGCGCACGAATGTCACGTGAGGGGTCAATAGATAATTTCGGTTGAAGAAAGAGAGAGACGGTGACGCGGCTCGACGATTCTGGTTGGCCTGAAGTCATATACGCTTCGGCGCCAGATCGGCCGAGAGAATGGGGCGTCATGGCTTCAATCCTTTGGGTGGGGAAATGCACGGCCCGTCTCGCTCGGGGATCGATCGTCCTGCTGTTCGCTTTATTCGTCGGCGCATGCGGCACGAAGCAGACACTGGACCAGGCGATCCATTGCGATGACTTTCGTCGGCTCTCTGATGGTAGTTGGTCCGCGACCAGGGATGTCTCGCTCGACTATCTTCTGAACGGGATCGAATACCAACTGAACTATTCCAAAGACGTGCATATCGAGCAAAAAGGCGAGCACGACGGATCCCAACTCACCGCCGCACTCAACAAGAAATGCGTATCGAAGCCATAGCTCCAAACAGTTCGGTCTACCGCGGCGACACGACTGATGTCGTCGATGTTGCGGGCGAGCATGCGAAGTCATTGTGACAGAATCTGTTGAAAGCATCGGCAGCACCGGGCGGACCCGCGGCTCCACTGTGCCGCCGAGCCCCTGGGGCGTGGTCATGTCAATCGCCTGGGTCGCGCTGGCGTTCGAGTTTTTTCTCGACCGGGCGTGTGACTATGTCTTCGCGCTTCCCGCCGTGAAGGCATTTGTAGACGACAGCCGGGTTTGGCATTCGGTCGAGGTACTTGTGGCCTGGGCCGTTACTTTGCTCGTCATCATTGTCGCGGTCTTGCTGAAGCGCTGGTCGGTCGCGGCGTATCTGAATTGGTTCAGGCCGCGCGGGAAGGATGTCGCGTTCGGCGTCGCCGTGATCGTGATCTGGTGCCTGCTCTCACGAACGGCCTTTCGATATGCCGCGACCGGAGACGCCTTTGGTGTGGCGGATTATCGCGCGGCTGTCGCGACCGGCACGTCTCCGTGGTGGTATGTCCTGCAATGGTGGCCGACCTACATCTGCTCGCCCTTCGTGGAGGAAACCGCGCTGCGCGGCTTCATGTGGCGCGGAATGGAATATCGCGCCGGACGGGTTGCCGCGCTTGTCGTCACTTCGCTTTACTTCGCCGGAATGCATTACAGCTATTACATCAGGAGCACCGGGATCGACGCGGTCGGCTTCGTCAACTATCTCGTAACCGCGTTTCTGTTGGGTTGGCTGCGCTGGCGCAGCGGCACCAGCACCGTCAGCATCATCGCCCATTGCATCGACAATCTGTGGGTCAGCCTACCCGCGGTCATTGCCTCGGCGATCATCGCGTGAGCGCGGGGATATCAGCCCACGCGCGGAACATCATGGCGGCCGGCTCATCATAGCCATTCTGGCTTCGACAGGCCGCGGACTTGTGGCGGACGGGCCTTCCCTTCACGCCTTAACCGAAGATAGCATCACACCGCTGGTCGAAATGAGGTGAGACATGAGCCGCAGGCTGTTTTGGATCGCCGTTGTTGCCGGACTCACGCTGCTGACGCCCAAGGCGTACGCGCATTCTTCGCCGCGGTGGCGGAGCTGCACAACAGGAAATCCGGATGTAGATTGGGACCAGCAGATTCGGAGCTGCTCGGCGCTGATCCAGTCCGGCCGGGAAACGAGGCATCGCCGTGCCGTCGCCTACAACGACCGGGGCATCGCGTATGCCACAAAGGGTGACCCTGACCGCGGCATCGCCGATTTTAGCGAGGCGATCCGGCTCGATCCCAAAGACGCCGTTGTCTACCGCAACCGGGGCAAGGCGTACGACGCCAAGGGCGACCACGACCGAGCCATCGCCGACCTGGACCAGGCGATCCGGATCGATCCCAAATTCGCCGATGCCTACAACACCCGCTGCTGGGTTCGCGCGGTCATCGGCCGCGACCTCGCCCAGGCGCTCGCCGACTGCAACGAGTCACTCCGGCTTCGGCCCGACGACGCCAATATGATCAACAGCCGCGGGCTGGTGCAGTTCAAGCTCGGCGCATTCGACCGCGCCATCGCGGACTACAGTGCGGCGATCGCAGGGAATGCGAAAAGCGCCGGCTCATTCTACGGCCGCGGCGTCGCCAAACTCAGAAACGGCGATACAGCCGGCGGCGACGCCGACATCGCAACCGCCAAGGCGATCAGGGCCGACATCGCGACGGTCTATGCGGGCTACGGGGTGAAGTGAAACGATCCCGCACTTGTTAGCCGGGATGGCCGCATGCCTGCCCGGAATGCGGGAAGCAAAGAAGTGGCCATGTCGGTTTTGTGTCCGCGTCGCCTGCGGCGAGGCATTCCGGGCCACTATCTACATTGCTGAACGCAGACGCGCTGAATCGTTTGGCAATTCGAATAACATCCCCGCTTTTCGGGCGAGTACCGATAAGCTCGTTCACATCGCATCGAGCAAGAGGCATAGTTCACAGCACAAGGGCTGCACGACTTTTGTGCCAATCGATACGAGCCCCCGGATTCTTGCGCGACAGCGAGTCCCCCAGAAAGCAACAAAAAGCCGACAACTGCGAAGGCAGTCCTAAACATGCTTTTCCCCTTGAAAATTGTATTCTGCGCAACCCTATCAAACCGCAAAAAACCTGTCAGCTTCAGTCGGGAACGGAATATGCGCCGGCTCTAGTCAAATGGGCGAATAGCCAGCGGCCATGACCGCAACGGCAACGAGGAATGAATATTCGCCCCTTGATGCCGTCGTCCGTGGCAATCGATGTTTTAGAAAAGCCTTCTGCAGCGGCATTGATTTGCAGCGCGGCTTTGGCCGCGACTGCGCTTCGCGATGCTCCCCGCGCGCGGAATGCGGGGCGACCACAAGCGACAGCATAGACGTCCCGGACCACCAGCGGCTTTACTGGTCAACGCCCGTGCGTGTATGGCCGAGAGGCGGGTCTATCCTTAACATCCAGCACCCCGCATGTGACACAAGCTTTGACATTTCTGTCCTTTCGGGTCGCGGGGGTTCCTGGGGTCGACGCCGTACTCGGCATAGCAACTGTCCAAGCAGTGCTTCACGATGTTGGCGTTACACGCGATCGACGACGGCGAAATTGGCGAGAAGTGATCGATGTGGCTTCTTGATTCCAGTACCCCGATGGATGGAGGCACGAGGACGCCCGCCTCGCTCACCGTCACACCGCATGTTATGAAAAGCACGATAAGCCAGAACGGTTTGAGGATGCCGCGGAGAGACGGTGATGACATGGACGGATCCTTTGAGTGCGGTGAGCCAACTTGTGTGAACACGACGGCGAGGGCACGAGGCAGACAATACGCCGGTATGGTGACAGCCCAGCTTCATGGTTTGGTTTTCCATTGTCGCCCAAGAGCCCGACAAGATCGAGGGTGGCCTGCTTTTAACGCCCTGGATTCCAGAGGGATCGAAGCTTGGAGCTGGCCCTTTCCTGACGGTTGTTATAGCGTGATGTTATAGTCTGGTTCGGGCCGCCGCGCCGGGGCCAATCATTTGAAGGACGTGAGCATGCGAACACTATTGTGGCCGGCTCTATTTGCGCTCGGAATTGGCCTCACCGGAACGGTCAGCGCATCCACCCTGATTGGCCCGGGCATCATCAACAAGGCCGCGATCAATTTTTCGCCACGCGTGCGGCAAGTGACCCATCAGTGCAGGGTCGTGACGAAGTGCGACCAAAACGGCAAAAACTGCCAGAATGTGGACGTCTGCCGCTACTGATCAAATAACGCGGCTCGTGATCGTGTGTCGGCATGCGCGCTATGACGAGATCAATCGCGGGACCTGGCCGACGCTGCGCCTGCTCACGCAATCGATAGTGCTGCATAACGTTTCGAGGCTTCGGCGCTTGTCGGTTGACGTCGTCGGTTCCGATTGACGCAATTTGTTCCATTGCCACCAATTCGGGGCGTCATTACTGTCGCACCGAGCACGTTACAAGGCGCCTGCCGCGCTCCCACCACGCGGAAAAGGGGCCTATCGAAATGTCTTCGTCTTCAATTGCATGGTCCTATCGATGGCCCCGCTGACAGCGCGCTGGGGGCATCACGGAACGAACCGAACAGGAAGCGGGTTTCGAAGATGCAAAACCATAAACCGGGCCACATCATGCGCGCGTGCCTTGTGTCGCTGAGCCTATGCGTCTCTCTCCTGGCCACGGCCAGCGAAGCGACTGCCCAGTACCTCCACGCTCCCCCCTGCGGTCGCCTTTGTGTTGAGAAGGCACACGCAGCTTGTATGAATGCGACGAACGAGCAGTGTTTCCGTCAACAGGTCGTAAGCTGTCAGAAGGCATGCCCGCATCGATAAATCCTGATTGGCCTCCCGGCTTCCCCATAAAATCGCTGGCATGCGCCGCAAACGGCAAGTGACCCATGACGATCGCTACAAGCGCTGAGCGCGGCAGCCTGACTGGCCTGGGGCGAGGGAAGTATGGGTTATTTCGACGGACTAACTGAGGGCCAATTCAAGATCGCGGAAGACGGCCGGCGGCTGTTTTTTCCACGAGGACTTTGGGGACGTGGCTATGTCGTCGAGTCCGAATCCGAATTTCAGCGCCTCCGCCGGCAGATGAAAATCTATCAAGCCGTCGCCCTCGTTCTGTTCGTCGCCGCCGTGATACCGCGGCAATACAACCCATATCTTGTGATTGCGGTCGCGTTGCTTCTTATTGGGTTTTACCTCGTTTGGTCGCGCTCGTTGGTGACGCGGCTGCGGCCCGCCGGGGATCGACTGACGTTGCAAGAGGCATCCGCTGCGCAGGCGCGGGCTTTTGGTCCATTTGTCCTCTGGTTTCTGGAGATAGTGGCGCTGGCGTTCGTCGCCGTGGGCATCGCGATTTGGTTGACCGACCCGACCAGCCGTTTGCTGGCCATCGGCACGATTGCGTTGTTCGGATTGTGCGCAGCCTCCGGAGCCTATTTGCTCGTCCTACGCGGGCGGAAGACGTCGACTCGGCGTTGAGTGACAGGTCCTCCAGGGGGTGGCGACGTCGGCCGCGCGATTCTTCCGAAGGGTCGATCAACAACGGCCGGTGGAGGTTGAGGATCGACAAGCTGAGGATCGCGAACGCTTCATTGAAAGGGTACGGCCGCGACTGCGCCCGGTAGGTACACCTCTCGACGCTAGAACTGAGGCGCGAGGAAGGGCCGGACAGCGCTGCAATGCTCCGCCGCCGCTCTTAGTTGCTGTTACGATCTTGGGCCCCTGTGCCCGCTTCGATCAGGAGCATGGTCTTGACCAAAGCGTCGGGCGCATGATCGCCCGGAAGGCGAAAAGTCTGGAGTGCTCCATCGGCCTTGCGGCACAAGGTATAGCTCACATCCGCCGTTGGCCGTGCCGGGCTCACACCCGGCGTCAAGGAAGAGAGGAAATCAAGCGCCCACATCATCCAATAGGGAAAATCGTGATGAAATTTGATGGCCCGGATGGACCAGCCGTCAGGCACAACCAGATTTTCTTGCGACATCCGGCCCCCGTGAAAGCTCTCCGCCCGACATGTCGCCGAAGGCCGATAGCGTTCCTGCACCGCGACTGGATTTTCAGTCTACCGCCGATCATCGACGTATTCAATCCTGCGTCCTCGCGTTCTTCTTTCAAAGCTTATCGGGACGCGACTTCCGAGCTGGGTCATTCGCCGGTTTCACTCTGGCTCGGGCACGTCCGCTGAGCCCCCAGTAGCTGCCACGACAGACAGCCGACATCGGGCTCGGCGGCAAGGTGCCGTCGCCCCTTCGACAGCCGTGAAACTTGCTGTCTATTGCCCGATTGAACATGGCAAGTCGCGAGCGCGGCCTCCGAGCGGCTGCCGCCCACCTGCGCCGTGAGAACGAGGAACAAGGCAAATGGATTCACGCATCAAGCGCCACTGCCCTCCCGTCAATGGCGATTAGCATTGAACGAGTCCGCTGCCGGCCAACGCGGCACTCAGACGATATAGGCGCCCGTGCCCTCAGCTTAAGCTCAACGGTGACTCATGACGCCACATTGCGTCTCGCCAAAGAGCTTCAATTGTGTGAGTACGCCTGTGAGTAGAGCAATCAACACCTAGAAACTAGAGTTGAGTATCAGCTACTTATCGAGCTGTTCGATTCCGGCCAGGGCACCAGCCTTCGCTGCTTCGCAGCTACGGCTCGGCGAGCCGGGCGCGGCCCCATCCAGGCGAAGCGGCGAAGGCGGACTGTCCAGCCCGGCGGATGTCCGGAGCGGACCGCGAAGCAGGCGCGAACCCAAGACATCGAAAACAACCCCATGCAAAGTAGCACGGCAGCGGCTTGCACCCGGAAGAGCGAGGAAGAGCGAGTTGACACGTCGGGCAAATCAGGGGTATTTTTTGATTATTCAGAAATCCGTCAACGGCTCGCCGCCCGCGCCACGTTCAGGGCAAGGAGGCAAGATCTGCGTCACACGTCCGCCATTTTTTGAACCAGCTCTGGCAACCCCTTCAGGTCAGGCGCAAGTACCGTGTTGAAGCGATCGGCGATCTTGTCGATTCTCGCGCGAAACGAGCGGTCGGCGCGGAAGATATTGACATAGGGAATATAGGTTGCATGCAGAATATCCCCCGCGTCGCTGTGGCTCATCTGCCGATTGCTCTTGGCGTCATCGACAAAACGCGCATTGACCGCCTCAAGGAGACTATCGAAGGCTGGCAGCGCTCCGACAGCGGAAGATCGCACGCAGCTGTCCCAGCGCGACTGGTCGACGCCGAAACGATCAAGCTTATCGGCATTGGCCTGAAAGAGGCCTGTTAGATCGTCGTCGCGAGTTCGTACCATGTCGGGCGGGATTGCCCGCTTCTGGTCCTCCCGGAAAGACCGCAGCTTCTGCGCCAGCTCATTGCCGCTAATTTGCGGATCCAGCAGCTGGAGCAATTCCCGGATCAATTCCTCGTCCTCAGTCATTCTTTGACGCAGTTCTGCGACGAGCTTCGCGTTGTCCAGACCTGACTGCCTGATTGCGCCCGGGAGTTCATGTATCTCCGGGATTTGGTCAACGGACCATTCGATGAACGATCTCGGATCGGAGAAAGCGGCGAGACATTCGTCATGCAATTTGCGCTCGCTGACCCGCCCCTGCAGGTGCCGAATCAGCAGTTTCTCGGACCAGAATCGGGGCCTCAACGGGAGCTTGGCGCGCCATTTCTGCAAAAGTTCGTCGATCTGCTCATACGCGATCTTGAGAATTTTAGCGTTCGGCTTTCCATCCGGCAGGAAGTGCTGTTCGGTCCGGGTGCGGTCGAGGGGGCCCAGCTGCTTCTCGTCGATAATCCTCCTCGTCATGTCGGCAATCTCGCGTTCGAGCCGACGCGTGAGCGCTATTGCGAGCCGGTGCGCACCGGAAATGATCCAGTCGGGCAGCCACGTCGCATCCTCGACATAAGCGCGCGCCTGGCTCCCTTTGCGGTCTTCGGAATGTCCATCCTCAATCAGCGATCGCGCTTCGCAGAGATACAGCTTGTCGGGATGGAGAAGCGCCTTCGCGCCACACAATCTGTGCAGGAGTTCTGCGCGCTCTACCGCGTCCGGCTTGGCCTCCCCGGTCGTGTGGGCGAGTTCGATGACGTGAAAAAACGAAAAGCGCGTTTCAAGAACACCTTGCTGGATAAGCGCCAGCAGCGCATCGCGTGTGCCTGCAAATGCACCGTCACGCCTTGCAAGATTACTGATGTCACTGCTATCCAGATACAACCGAACGGGAGATGGCATGTTGCTCCCCTGTTAGCGTCAATTGCGCAGACCGCCTGCTATCAATGCACGTCGGCCTGGCTACTCGGTCGCGGTTCGAGGAGCGACAGCTCACATCGTGATCGGCGGTTCTCGGATATTCAATGAGCCTATCTTGCCTGATTTCTCTCCACGCGGAAAGAACTCAAATATCGGAGGTTGCAGTATTCCGACGTGCTACCAGAAGCTCCCGAGTAACCAGGAAGTTAGGCTGCGCCTTTACCATCCACCACAAAGGGAGGGAAACACACCGCCCACAGCTGCCTCGACGCTGGTCGCCACAACGAATAACAGCCCGACAAAGCCACGTGATGGCCGCGCGATGCTTTTCGGCAACCGGGCAATTACGGTACAGGCGGGTGAAGTCCGAGCTGTCGTTATTGCGGCTTGGCAGCGTGGGGGATTGTCGCCCAATGCAGCTATCGAACAGACCGACTGCGTTGTCAGTCGTAGGGGCTACCGCTACCCGCTTCGAAACACCACCTGGTCAATCTGGAAGTTGGTTATTCGCATCTCGAGCAAGGCGAGAGCGAAGACGGACTGTCGGCGACCCAAATCAAACTCACTGTCACAGCAATCCCCGGTCCAATACCTTCCGGCTCCATCCGGTTAGGTTAATCCCGACACGGACGACGGCCACGGCCCCCATTGGCACGCCGTTCGCAAATGAGATCCCGAGCGCCCGCTGTTGCCTCAGGACGGGACATGGGCGCGCCAAACAGGGAAATACGGGAATGATCCGGTCATTGGCGGCACGCAGTCTATCGGCGCGGCAGAAGTCGAGCATCAGGAGCATCGCCTACCGGCTGGGCGGCTATCGGCTGCGCGCCGTCGAGCAGCTGGTCGAGGACGTCGTGCTGCATGACGGGGCACGTTCGTTCCTGCAGATCGGTGCCAATGACGGCTATCGCTCCGATCCGATCAACCTCGCGATTTTCCGGCACGGGCTGGCCGGCACCTTCGTCGAGCCGCAGCCGAACTATTTCGCCGAGCTGCAGAAGACCTATCGCAGCTTTCCCGGCATGGCCTATGTGCCGTGCGCGGTGGCGACCGAACCCGGCAGCATGACGATGTATTCGCTCGACTGCTCCTCGGGCCGGCTGCCCGGCTGGGCGCACGGCGTCGGCACGCTCTCGCGCGAGCAGATCCGCAAGTTCGGCGACCAGATCGCTGATATCGATCGCTACATCCGTGTCCAGGATGTCGCCTGCATCACGGTGACCGAATTGCTCCGCCGCGCCTCGCATCCCGATCCCGATATTGTCGTGGTCGACGCCGAAGGTTTTGATCATGCCATTCTGTCGCAGTTCGACTTTGCGCGCCTGTCGGCCAAGCTCGTGATCTACGAGACGGAAAGCATGACGGCCCAGGATGCCGCGGACCTCCGGCGCCGGTTCGAGGCATCGGGCTTTGTCCTGCTCGATGCCGACCAGGACACGGTTGCGCTCCGCCGCGACAGTGCGACGTACCGCAACAGGGCGGATAAGCTCGGCGCGGCCTCTGGACGCGCCGTCGAACAGGCGTAACGGGCAAGCCTGCGGATCAGCAATCCCTGAGATAGGCTAGTGGCTGAATGCCGCTGCCGCGGCTTGCGCAGGAGACGATATCGATGAGCAACCGGGATGCTGCCGCAGCCGACATCAGGACGGCGCGCGCCGCGCAGACCAAGGCGATGGCCGATCGCGACTTCGACGCGGCGGCATCGGTCTGGACCGAAGACGTGACGATGCGCAGGGCGCTCGGCCAGATGATCGCCGGCCGGTCCGAATATCTCGACATGCTGACGGCGACCAGTTCCGGACCGGATTCGATCATCTATCAACGCACCACTGTGACCGTTGACGTCAGCGATCGCTGGCCGCTGGCTTACGAGGAGGGCCGATGGTCCGGACATCAAGGCAATGCCGACGCGCCACCGGTCATCGCCGGTCGCTATGCGGCGCAGTGGGTGAAACAGGATGGACGCTGGCTGATTCGGTCGGAAGTGTTCGTGGCGTTGACCTGCGACGGTGACGGGTGCCTGTATGAGGCGGTGCCGTAACCGCCCGCCGTGACTACCGCGCCTTGACGGGCCGGTTGCCGTGGCTGTCCTGCGGCACGCCCCGTTGCAGCGACATGTGGGAGTGAATGCCGAGCCACTGCCCGTCGGGCTGTCGGGCGAGAATGATCGTCGCCCTTCCCGGCCGGTCGAAGCGGCTGCCGTCCGGATGGAAGCCGGTGCTGGTCCAGGGTGTGATCACCGTCGCCATGCCACCATCGGCGCTGACCAGCACTGCGGTGTTGTCGAGGTCGAACGCGAAATCGGCAGTGCGCGGCCAGACATTGTCCCATTGCGTCTCGGTCCAGCGCGCAAGGCCGCGGATCAGCTCCTGATAGGTGCCGAACGCGACGATGTCGGGATGCCAGAACGGCCGGGCCGCAGCATAGTCGACCGCCCTGACGCAGGCGGCGAAGCGTGTCAGCCAATCGAAGATCGAGCGGGTCGTCGCCGCATCAGCGAGCGGCAGCGCAACTTCCTTACTCATCAAGTCCTCGATATCACGGCTCCGGCAAATCGATTGGGCCAGACGCGTGTATTCGAGTCAATGGGATGACGCCCATCAACTCAGGATGACGGGGATGCAGCGAATCTCTCCCCTCGTCGTCCCGGCCTAGTGCGGAATTGCGCACTAGGCCGGGACGACATCGAGTATGTTGCGTCATCGAGAGTCATACATTCACAGTCTCTCAGTTGCGCGGCAGCTGCCTGTTAGGCCTCCATTTCGGATATCGATCTGCGCCAGTCGCTAAGATGCCCCGCCGCACGCAGTCAGCGGATCGTACCCCGGCTGTATCATCATGGCGTGCAGCTGGCGCCGCCTGACGCCGATATTGCCGCCATCGAAGATCGGCAGCGCGAGCGCGTCACGCAGCAGCCGACCGAACGGCGTCTCGTGATCGTAGCTTTCGATGCCGACGACCCGCATCAGGTCGGTGATCACACGAACAGCGGTTTCCGAGCCGTAGATTTTCGCCTGGATCGCGAGCTCGTCCGCGCCGGGTGACTGCGTATCGAGCGCATGGCAGGCCCGCCAGCTGAGATAGCGTGCCGCTTCGATCGCGGTCTTGGCGTCGGCCAATGCGTAACCGACGGCCTGATGCTCGATGATGGGGGGGATGCCGCCGCGCTTTTCCCTTTTGGCGAAGTTGAGCGCAAAGTCGAATGCCGCCCGCATCAGGGCCACACCGAAGATTCCGACCAGAGCGGCCGTTCCGGTAAAGGCGCCCATCGCCAGCGTCAGCCCGCCGCCCTCCTGTCCGAGCAGATTGTCGCGCGGCGCGACAACGTCCTGAAGCCCGAACTCGGGCACCAGATGCGCGCGGTGCCCGATCGTGTCGATGGCGCGCTCGAACTTGACGCCCGGCGCCGGACCTTCGACCGCGATGATGGACGTGCCTTTGTCCGGTGGCACATCCGGATTGGTCCGGCAGACCACGCACAGGATATCGGCGCCCTTGCGGTCCCAGCCGGTCGCGGAGGACACCCATTTCTTGCGGCCGTTGATCGCCCAGCTATTTCCCGCGAGCTTCGCTGTGGTTCGGACACCCTCGCCGGGCGGCGGCGAACCCGCGTTCGCGCTGCCACCGGGCTCGCTGAAGCAGAACCCGGCCAGCGGCGCGCCGCTCGTTTTCAGAAACGGCGCCAGCAACCGACCGCATTGCTCAGGTGTTCCTGCAAGCAGGATCGGCAACAGGCCCAAAACGGTTCCGAGCATCGTCAGAGTGACGCTGGCGTTGACGCAATAAAACTCCTCGGCGAGGATGGCCATGTCGACCAATCCTGCTCCATCGCCGCCGGCCGGCGCCGGAATGCATTTGCGCAGATAACCCGCCGCAACCATTGATTCATAGATCGGCCTGGTCGCCAGGAAGCGCGCTTCCGGTGTTGCCAGATTTTCACATGCGGCGGCTCCGGCAAGCGTGCCTTGAGCGAACTTGCGCGACTGAAGCTGCAGTTCGCGTTGTGCCTTCGTGAGCGTGAAGTCAATGGCCATCGCAGTCATTCTCCAAATCCGACATCAACCTTGCCGAGGCATTACTGGATCACGTGATGACCCGCGGCCTGCCCGCCGTCGACGTGCAGGATTTCTCCGGTCACGAACGAAGCCTGGTCGAGATACATGACGGCGTCGACAATGTCGGAGATCTCCCCCATGCGTCCCATCGGATGCAGCTGCGCCAAAGCCGGATGCGCCTCGGCGGGATGCATCGGGGTCTTGATGATTCCGGGAGAGACCGCGTTGACGCGAACGCCACGGCCCGCGCACTCGATCGCGAGCGATTTGGTCGCGGCATTCAACGCGCCCTTGGTCAGCGACGCGAGCACGGAAGGAACACTCGTCATCGGCTGATCGACCAGGCTCGTGGAGATGCTAACGACATGGCCGCTGCCCTGCTTCAGCATCGCGTCGATCGCCGCCCGGGTCATGTAGAAGAAGCCCGTGACATTGGTGGCAATGTAGGCCGCGTAATCCTCGTTCGAATACATGGTGAAGGGCTTCGCCATGAACATGCCGGCGTTGTTGACCAGCGTGTCGACGCGTCCAAATCGATCCAGCGCTTGCTTGAGCGCCATGTCAGCGGTCCGGGGATCGGCAACGTCGCCCTGCACCGTGATGAGATTGACGTCAGCGGACGGCCTGACCGATCGCGAGATCGCGACGACGCGATAGTTGCGGTCATGGAAACTCCGGACAAGCGCCGCGCCAATTCCCTGCGATGCGCCGGTGACGACCGCCACCTTGCTTTCTGCATCTGTCATTTTATCAGCTCCTCCAATGCCATTGCTGAACGAAGCGCAAGCCCGTTATCGGATTTCAAATGTCAAACGGCTCGCCCCTCCATGAGCGGATCGTAGCCGGGCCGTTTCAGGATCGCGTGGAATTGGCGGCGACGGACGCCGACATTGCCTCCGCCGAAGATCGGAAGCGCCAGCGCATCCTGCAGCAGGCAGCCGAGCGCGCACTCGCAGTCGTAGCTATCGACGCCGACGATGCGCATCAGATCCGATATCACGCGGACCGCCATCTCCGAGCCGAAGATCTTAGCCTGGATCGCAAGCTCATCGGCGGCGGGCGACTTCTCATCGACGGCGCGGCACGCCCGCCAGGTGAGGCCGCGCGTGGCCTCGATGATGGTCTTGGCATCGGCAAGAGCAAATCCAACGGCCTGATGCTCGATGACCGGATGAATTCCGCCGCGCCGCTCGGTCCGGGCAAACTGCAACGCAACGTCAAACGCGGCCCGCATCAGGGCCACGCCGAAAATCCCGACCAGGGCGGCGGCGCCGGTGAAGCTGGCTGCGGTGAGGGCAAAACCGCCGCCTGCCTCGCCCACCAGATTGCCCCGGGGCACGACAACGCCATCGAAGCGGACCCGCGGCAGCAGATGCGCGCGATGTCCGACCGATTCGATTGCATGCTCGAACACAAAGCCTGTCGCGGGACGCTCGACGGCGATGATCGAGACCGATCGCTCGGGCGGCCCGGCGGGGTCTGTTCGGCAGACGACACAAAGAATGTCAGCGCCTTTGCGATCCCAGCCGGAAGCGGACGAAACCCAGCTCTTCCGGCCATGGATGATCCAGCTGTCGCCCTCGAGCTTCGCGGTGGCTCGAACGCCTTCGCCGGGAGGCGGAGACGCCGCGTTGGCACTGCCGCCCGGCTCCGTCGCGCAAAAGACCGCCAAGGGCGCGCCGCTCGTCTGCAAGAAGCAGGCGAGCAGCCGGCCGCGTTGCTCCGCCGATCCCCCAAGCAAAATCGGAAGCAGGCCGAGCAATGTGCCGATCAGGGTGAGGCTGACGCTTGCGTTGGCGCTGTAGAGCTCTTCCGCCAGGATGGCTGTTTCGACCAACCCTTCACTTTCGCCACCCGCCTCGCGCGGAATGCACTTGCGGAGAAATCCGGCCGCAATCATCGCCTCGTAGATCGGCCTGGTCGCAAGGAACCGTTCCTCGGCCGTCGCGAGCTGCTCGGCGGAATGCGCAGCCGCGAGAACATCCCTGGCGAACTCACGCGATTGAAGCTGGATTTCTCTCTGCTGGGGCGTCAGCGTAAAGTCGATAGCCATGTTCCGGTTTCAATCAGGATTACGCGATCCGGAACAGGCTAGCGGCGCGGGGTCGTGAAATCTTGGGCTATACCGCACGGTCTTTTGGCTGGTGGCGCACTCAGGCACGGCCGCTCGCAATGCCAGGCGGGGGACGGCTCTCGGATGCGCTCTATGAGTGGGTCGCGGACATCACGCGCCGAAATTCTCTCGGCGCCATGCCGTGGCTTCGCTTGAACAGATGATTGAAGTAGGAAATGTCGCGAAAGCCCGCGGCGTAGGCGATTTCCGAGATGGTTTTTCTCACCCCCGGATCCAGCAGATTGCGGGTGCAAAGCTGGATTCGCCTGGCGTTGATATGCTCGCCGACCGTCTGCTGCGTGGTCGAGAACAGCTTGTGCACGTAACGCTCCGAGCAATGGAATTGCCGCGCAAGCGCCGCCGCCGACAGGTTGGGGTCAACGACATGTCCGTCGATATGCTCGATCATCATCGACAGCAAGGCTGGAACGCTGATCGACTCCGACGGCACCTGCTCAAGCGTGGACGGCACCTGGGAAATCAGATCGACGATGTGGGCGCCGCCAAGCGTGGGAAGGCGTGAGGAGAGCGGAGCGGCCAGGCAAAGCTCCGCAGTGGCGACCAGCGTCCGCGACAACGCGCGGCCCATCTCGGTCGCGGTCAGGTTCAATCGCGGGCCATCGAGGAGGCAACGCGGCACCAAATTCCGGGAAACCGCGAAGCAGAACAGCCGGAAGTCATGGCTGTTTGCGATTTCAAATGGCTCGGTCGTATCGACCAGCGCCATGTCTCCCGGACCGCAAATCTGAACATGCCCCCGCTGCTGGTAGCGGCCGACGCCTTCGAGTTGCAGGTTGATGAAGCACAGATCATCCGTGCTGCGGGCGATATGGGAACGTAGGCGCAGGACCCTGTGCTTGGTCGCGGCGACGCGGGACACCTTGATCGGGGTCGCATCCTGTCTGACGATCGCACCGCGGAACGGCAGATCGGCAACCCGGCGCGGTTCCAGCTGGACGAAGGCGGTCGCAAGATCGTCGGCCCAGCTGCCAAACGGTCGATTTGAGTCACTCTGCTGAGCCGACAATTCCATGTTCGCCAAAGCTTTAGCTGTGCGTTGGATCAATCCGGCCGGATGGAAAGCTATCTTTGGCGTGCCGACCGGTCAAATGCTTGTTCAGGCGTCTGACCCGCGGAACTTACCCAAAGACCGCAAAAGGATGCCGTTGAGAACACGCCAATCCGGCTTCGGTCGCCGATACAACCAAGCGTCGGCCCTCGCTTTGATCTGTCACCACAATTCCGAGTAGGTCGTCGTCATGGTGTAGTCCTTGCGTGGACCCGAGACGATGTGCCGGATGACGAACCGTCCATCGGGCAGGAAAGCATAGCTCGACCGATAGGTGTCGGGATTGCAAAGATGATCGGCGGCTCCGCGGAGTACGCCTTCAGCAGATACAGACAGTGAGATCGCGTGGAATAGTCGCGGCGGGTCTTCCTTGAAGAAGACTTCAAAACCGTTCTCGGCCTGGCTGAAGATGTACTCGCGCTCCGCCTGCAGCTCCGTGCCGTTCAGCAGCTTCAGGCTTCCTTGCTCCCGATAGGCCAGGGTTGCCCGATCGAGCGGTTTAAAGGTCGCGATGCCCTGCATGGTGCCTTGCCCGTCGATCACCCGGTCGAACGACCATGAACCGGCCAATTTCGTCGTTACCCGGGAAATGCCGCCCCAACCATCGATCGCCGTTTCGTTCATGTCCCCAGCCCGCCGCGTCCGGTCAGACACTCACTATTCCGGGATTGAGGCCACGGCAACACGACCGTCCGATCGGACAGGTATTCCCTCTCAATTATTCAATATCGGAATATCCTTCACCGGCCGCGGGCCGGGCAGCAAGCTGAGAAACGCGTGGATGTCGGCGGCGTCCTTGTCCGACAGCACCTCGGCGGAGAATGACGGCATGTCGTTCGGCGCCTCGCGCAGGAAATTGCGCCGGGGACTGACCGGGCGACACGCTGGTCTGCGCGCGCCGCGACGGCTTCCGTGAATGGAGGGCCGTATCCGCGAATTGCGGCGATCAGATCATCGCCGCGACTTTTTCCAGACCGATCAGGCGGGCGAGCGAGCGTACCTCGTTCTTCTGGTCCTCGCGGAGCTGGAACAGCAGCGGCATCGCCGCCGATTTCAGCTGCTGGACTTCCTCGGAGTCGGGATCGATCGGGATGCTGCCGCTGGTGGAATCGCCCTGGCGCTTCGAATGGATCTTGCGCGCCACTGCGCGCAGCGCGATCTCGACCGGCGGCCAGTAGGATTCCTGGTCGGACGACAGTTTGAGGCGCTGCTTGATGCTGGCGATCTGCGCGTCGCTCAGCAGCGTATAGGTCTTCTGCGCGGCCGGCTTGGCGGCGGCCTTCGGCTTCGGTGACACCGGGGCGACCGATGCGGGCTCGGCGACTCGCGGCGCGGCGTCGACGGGATCGGTGATCCTGGGCAGGCCGACATCGGCGGGCTCGGCCGAGGCATAGGCCTGGCGCAGGATGTCGGACGCGGCGGGAGCCTTGGCGACCGTCACATTGGCGCCGGGAATATTGGCCTGGGCACGCAATTGGAGCGCAGACGGCGCGGCTGCGGGTTCGATTGCCTGCTGCGGCTGATAGGCGGCCCGGAGCGAGGCCACCATGAGCTTGTCCTGCTTGTTCGCCCTGTTGGTGACCGGCGCGGCCTCGGGCAGCGCGGCGGCAACGGCTGATACCGACGGAACGCTGTCGCGGCCGAGGATCGCGGCAACTGCGGCGCCGCCAAGGAGGACAGAGGTCAGCGCGGCGAGGGTGATGGCTCTGGTCAAAAACGTCTCCATTCCCGGGCCGGAGTCACCGGAGGCTGAACCGCAAATGCGGCCTTAGCGTGCCACCAAGGCGGCGAGAGGCCGCCAATTGGGTGAAAATCGTGCCGAAACGGACCAAATCAGGCCGCGGCGGCGAGTTCGTAGGCTTCCTGGATATCGGCCACGATCTCATGGGCCGGCCACAGGGCGCCCGGCTGCACCGCGCGCAGGCTGACGGTCCAGTTGGTCCGGCGGGTGCGCGGCGTGCTGACGATGTCGAACTCAACCTGGCGGCACAGCGGATGCCGCTGCAGCGCATAGAACACCCGGGTCCGGAGCTCATCGAGCGTCGCCGGGGTCTTGGCAAAGAGCGCCTCGAAATCCATGTCGTCGTCCCATCATTGCCGGCCGGCCGTGGCGGCCGACCGTCCTGTGGCGCTATTGTTGGGGCGATCGTGGTTAATGGCGCGTTAAGCCGGCAGGCAGGGGCAGAGCAAGCTTGGACTCGCAACCTCAGACGACGACTGCAGCGCCCGTGCCATCGGTGCGCGGCAGCCTTACAGCCGCACTGGCGATCTGCGCCGTCACGCTTCTGATCGCGATTGTCGAACCGTCGATGGCGGACTGGCCCTCCGGCCTGGTCGAGATGGTGCTGCTGCCGCTTGCGGCGCTCCTGTTCATCGGCTGCACCGTCTGGTCGCTGACGCAGTTGCTGCGGATCAGGCGCGACGGCGCGAGGTTCGCGGGCCCCTTCCTGGCTTGCGCGGCCACGCTGGCCCTCATGACCTACGCCCCGCTCGAGGACGTCTATCTGCAATTCGACTTCCACTGGCGCCGCGCGGATCGCGAAGCGATCGTGACGCGGGTCGGGCGTGGCGAGCTGAAGCCCAATGTCGGTTACAACGCCAATTTGATCGCGCTCGACGACGCTGGTCCCTACGTCTCGCTCGGCAACGAGATCGTCATCGACGAGGCCGATGAAGGCACCTATGTGCTGTTCCTCACCGCGCGCGGGCCGCGGCGCAGCATCAGCGGCTTCCTGCGCGTGCCATCGGGCGCCGATCCGACAAAATTCTTCGAGTTCGACGACCGGCCGCCGAGGCGGCTCGTGCGATACGACAAGGGCTGGTTCTTCGTCGCGAACTAGCTGAGCCGAATCCGTTCGCTCGCGGCCCCGTATTCGGCGAACGTCCGCGCCACGAGCTCGTCGACCGCGAGCACCCCGGTCACGCCAGAGGTGGAATGGCCGCCGCTCCAGATGTCGCGCCAGCGCTTCGGGCGGTTTTCGCGGGCGCCGATATCGATGTCCTTGCCGATGTCGATCGCACCGCGTGCCGGCAGGTTTTCGGGATCGAGACCGGCGGCCTCGATCGAGGGCCGCAGCATGTTGGTTTGCAGGCCGGTGAAGGCGGTCGTCAGCAGGATGTCGTCGGCGCTCGCCTCGACCAGCATCTGCTTGTAGCGATCATCGGCCATGCTCTCGCGCGTCGCGATGAACTTCGTGCCCATATAGGCGAGATCACAACCGAGCGCCTGCGCCGCACGCAATGCGTGACCGTCGCTGATGCCACCGGCGAGCACGATCGGGCCATCGAAGAAGCCCCGCACGGCGCGGACGAACACGAACGGGTTGAGCCAGCCGGTCTGCCCGCCGGCGCCGGCGGTGAGCAGCACGAGCCCGTCGGCGCCGGCCGCGACGGCGCGCTCGGCATGACGGATCGAGGCGACGTCGGCGAAGACAAGCGCGCCGGCATCGTGCAACGGCGCGAGCACCGGCGCAGGCGAGCCAACCGAGGTGATCACGATCTCCGGTCTGTGCCGCAGCAGCACGGCGAGATCGCCCGCAAGCCGGGCATTGGAGCGATGCACGATCAGGTTCGGGCAGATCGGGGCCGGCGCGCTGCCGCTCGCATCCGCATGCGCCTGAAGGCGGCGCCCGATCTCGCCGAGCCAGGCGTCGAGTTGTTCCGTCTCGCGGCAATTCACCGTCGGAAACGAACCGATCACGCCGTTGCGGCAGGCGGCTACCACCAGCTCGACGCCGGAGACCAGGAACATCGGGGCTGCGATCAGCGGCAGCCGCAAGCGATCACGGAAACGGGCGAGGAGATCGACACCTGACAAGTTGTTTCTTCCCTGCAGCATTGTGTTAGCGTTGCCGCCAACATTGGCACGACCGAAGCCAAAAACAAAGACGGGAGGACACCACGACATGAGCAACCCGCTCTATGACTCTCCTGCGTTGTGCGAGCAGGTGCTGCGGGCGCTGGCGCGCTATCCGTCGCGGACCGCCTTCGCCTGGCCGGGCGGCTCGCTCAGCTATCGGGGCGCGACCGACATGATCGGGCGGATGCAGCGCGTGTTCGTGTCGCTCGGCTTCGCACCGGGCAGTCGCGTCGCCCTGCTCACCGCCAACCGTGCCGATACCTGGTGCGCCGCGGTCGCCGCGCAATTGTCGCGGCTCGCCATCACCTGGCTGCATCCGCTCGGCTCGCTCGACGACCAGCTGTTCCAGATCGAGGATTCCGAAGCCGAGATGCTCATCGTCGACGGCATCGCGTTTCGCGATCGCGGCGGCGAGCTTGCGGCAAAGGCATCTCACCTCAAGACCGTGTTCACGCTCGGCCCGGCGAGCTACGGCGCCGACCTGTTGCAGGCGATCGAGGCCGCCGGCAGCGCAGATGCAAGGAGCCTTGCGCGTCAGGACGACATCGCGATCCTGAACTACACCGGCGGCACGACGGGAAGGTCCAAGGGCGCGCTGCGCTATCATCGCGAACAGGGCGGTTCGACCAACGCCATCCTCGCCGACTTCGAGATTCCCGAGACGCCGCGCTACCTCACGGTGGCACCGATCAGCCACGTCGCGGGCACCAAGGTACTGCCGACCCTGATGCGCGGCGGCACCGTGCACATGCTCAAGGGTTTCGATCCCGAGGCCGTGCTCAAGACCATCGCGCGCGAGAAGATCAACTTCACGCTGTTCGTGCCGACCATGATCTATGTGCTGCTCGATCATCCCTCACTCGACAACACCGATCTCTCCTCGCTGGAGCTGCTGCTCTATGGCGCCTCCGCGATGTCACCGAGCCGGCTGGTCGAGGGCATCGAGCGGATCGGGCCGGTGTTCTCGCAACTCTATGGCCAGACCGAGTGCTATCCGGTCTCCGTGCTGCGCAAGGCGGATCACGACCCGAAGACGCCGGAGCTGTTCTCATCCTGCGGCTTTCCGATCGCGGCCTGCCAGGTCAAGATTCTCGACAATGACGACCAGGAGGTCGCGACCGGCGAGCCCGGCGAGATCTGCGTCCGCGCCGGCCACGTGATGGCCGAATACTGGAAACGGCCGGACATCACGGCCGAGACGCTGAAGAACGGCTGGCTGCACACCGGCGACATCGCGCGTCAGGACGAGCGCGGCTACATGTTCATCCTCGACCGCAAGAAGGACATGATCGTCTCCGGCGGCTTCAACATCTTCCCGCGCGAGGTCGAGGACGTGCTGTCGCAGCATGCCGACGTGGCGATGGTCGCGGTCGTCGGCGTGCCCGACGACAAATGGGGCGAGGCCGTCACCGCGGTGGTGGTGGCGCGGGAGGGGACGAAGCCCGACGTCAATGAGCTGATCAATCTGGTGAAGACGAAGAAAGGTCCCGCGCACGCCCCGAAGCAGATCCAGTTCGTCAAGGAGCTGCCGATGACCGGCGTCGGCAAGGTCGACAAGAAGGTGCTGAAGGCGAAGTTCTGGACCGGCCGCGACCGGATGGTGGGGTGAGTGCGCTCGCCCCAAAAAAGCGTCATTGCGAGGAGCGACAGCGACGAAGCAATCCATCGCTCCACGTATGCGGCTCAATGGATTGCTTCGCTACGCTCGCAATGACGTGGACAGCGTGTTCTCCGACGGTTCACCCCCCTGCCCCAGCACCTGATCGAGCCGCTCGCGCAGCTGGTCCTGGTGATACGGTTTGGCGAGGCGCGGCAGGTCGACCTGGATGCCGTCGGGCAGCTCGGCGTAGCCGGTGGCAAGCAGCACCGGCAGGTTGGGGCGGATCTGGCGCGAGGCGGCGGCGAGCTCGATACCGGACATGCCGGGCATCATGTGGTCGGTCATCATCAGGTCGATCGGCTGGTCGCTCCTCAGAATGTCGAGCGCGTGCAGCGCAGAATTGGCGCCGATCACGCGATGGCCGAGATCCTCCAGCATCTCGGTCGTCGACATCGCGATCAACGGATCGTCGTCGACGAACAGGATCACCGCCGAGCGCTTCACCTTCTGCGCCAGGGGCGCGGGATCGGCGAGCTCGGGCGCCGATGTCGCGACCGGCAGCAGCAGCGTCGCATTGGTGCCCTTGCCGACCGCGCTCGACAGCTGCAACCGGCCGCCGAGCTGCACGGCAAGGCCATGCACCATCGACAGGCCGAGGCCGGTGCCCTTGCCGACCGGCTTCGACGAGAAGAACGGCTCGATCGCCCGCTTCAACACGTCGGGCGCCATGCCGGTGCCGGTGTCGACGACAGACAGTTTCAGGTAGGTGCCGGGCCGTAACGGCGGATCACCCTTGTCACCCTTGTCACCCTTGTCCCCCTTGTCCCCCTTGTCCCCCTTGGCCTGCCAGGTCGCGAGCCTGATCTCGATCGCGCCGCCGTCCGGCATCGCATCGCGCGCATTGATCGCCAGATTGAGGATCGCAAGCTCGAGCTGGTTGGTGTCGATGGAAGCCGGCGGCAATCCGTTCGGAATGTCGAGCCGCAGCGTGAAGCGCGGTCCGAGCGAGCGCTCCAGGAGATTGCTCATGTCGCGCACCAGCGCACCGAGATCGACCGGCACCGCGCGCAAATCCTGCTGGCGCGCGAAGGCGAGCAGCCGCTGTGTCAACGACGCGCCGCGCTCGGCACCCTGCAACGCGCCGTCGACCAGGCGCTGCAGCCGCGGATCATCGGGCATGCGCTTGCGCAACAGGTCGAGATTGCCCATCACCGCCATCAGCAGGTTGTTGAAGTCGTGCGCGACGCCGCCGGTGAGCTGGCCGATCGCCTCCATCTTCTGCGCGTGACGAAGCTGCTCCTGCGCCCTCTCGCGCGCCGCGACCTCCTTCATGAGATCGGCGGTGCGCTGCTCGACCCGGTGCTCCAGTGTCGCGGTCAGCTCGGCAAGTGCGGTGCGCTCGGCGGCGAGCTGCGCCAGCAACGCCTCGCGCTCGATCTCCGCGGTCTTGCGCGCGGTGATGTCCGAGCAGACGCCGACCAGCGACTTGATGCTGCCGTCGGACCGGCGCACCGCGCGGGCGCGCACATCGACCCAGTGCTGGGTGCCGTCGCGCCAGATGTTGCGATACTCGATCCGGTAGTCCTCGCCGGTGCGCAGCGTATGCTCGACGATCTCGGTGCGCCGCGCGCGATCGTCGGGATGCACCGCATCGATCAGGTCCTGATAGGTGAAGGGTTCGTTCGCGGCGCGGCCGAAGAAGCGCTTGCAGGCCGCCGAGGCCTCGAGCTCGAAGCCGGGCAGGTGCAGCTCGAGCGCGCCGAGATGGCCGGCATTGAGCGCGGTCTGCAACAGGCCTTCGCTCTCGGTGAGGTCTTCGAGGATCGCGCGGGTCTCGTACTGGCGGCGCCGCCCGCGCACCGCCGCGGCCACCAGGCTGACCAGCGTGGTCGGATGGAACGGGTGCTCGATGAAGGTGACGTTGCCGAGCGAGCGGCCGAGCCGTGACGTTTCCGGATCGCGCTCGAGCCCGCCGCCCTCGCTCATCAGCACGATGGGGAAATCCGACCATGAGGGCTGCTCGTTCAGCCAGCGCGTCAGTTCCGCAAGGTCGGCATGCCGGATCACCTCGTCGGCGATGATGGCAAGCCCGGCCCCGCTTTCGATCTCGCGTTGCAGCTCGGCGAGGTCACCGCAGATGTTGGCGTAGTAGCCGGCTTCCTTGATGAGATGGGCCGTCTTCGCGGCGTCCCGCTCGCTCGCGGCAAGGATGACTGCGCGTTCGGAGGACGGGCCGGGCCTCACTGCAATCGCCCTTCCGGCTCTGCCACTGCGACCCCGGCCGATGTCAGGTCACAAAGCCGGCGGCCTGCAACGGCCCGAATGCCGGCGACTAGATCGGCACGCGTCATGGACCCCCCTCACGGGAGCGAAACTCGTTCGAGCCTCCAGGCGTTCCCGGCGCAGGGAATTTTTTTAGCTAATCAGCGCCGTTCGATGACGAGGCTCTGGACCGCGCGACCCAAATAGCCGTGCTGGTCGGCCAGCCGTGACATCGCAAGCCCGGCACCGTCAGGCCCGATCCAGGACTCGCCGTCGAGCAGGATCCAGTCGCCGACCGGCTCGCGCGCCAGGCTCACCGTGAGATCGGCATTGATGAAGGTCCATTGGCTGAAATCCAGCACCGGCGAGACGCCGTTGGAGAAATCAGAGGCGACCACGGCGCGCATCGCCTGCGAGACGGCAGCGCCTCCGATCAGCGGATGGTCGACACGGAACCAGATCGCACCTCGCCCCAATTGGCCAAAGCGGCCGCGCGCTGCACGCATCGAGATGCATCTGACGAACGGGCTGCTGATGTCACCCGGCTCGGCCGAGCATTGATCGGGTCCCGGCAGATCGACCTGGAGATCGGCGATCCCGGGCGGTAATTCCGACGTCTGCTGCTTGATCTTGAGCACGCTGGCGGTGACCACGACGACACCATCGGCCTTCAGCCTGACGCTGCAGAGCTGAATCTTGCGGCCTTCGCGCAGCACCTCGCTCTCGATCGTGAGCGGTGCCACCGGCACCGGACGCATCAGGTCGATCGTGACCCGCGCGATCCTCATCGGCACCGGTGTCGGAATGGCTTCCGCAGCCCAGACCACGAGTGCGGCCGGCGCCGAGCCGTGCTGCATCCGCGGATCCCATGGGCCCGCGGCGTCAGGACTGGTGACGACGCGGTTGCCGTCGACGCGAAAGATCGGCTGCATCAGGCCAGCGGCGGATCGATGGCGTCGTCGTATTCCTTCCTGAAGCGCGCGATCAGTTCGGCCGCGGGCACCACCTTGGCGATGCTGCCGACGCCCTGGCCGGAGCCCCAGATCTCCTTCCACGCCTTCGGCTTGGCGCGTTCGCCGGAGGCATCGGTGCCGAAGCTCATCTTGGAGGGATCGGAGGTCGGCAGGTTTTCCGGGTCCATGCCGGCGTTGACGATCGACGGCTTCAGGTAGTTGCCGTGCACTCCGGTGAACAAATTGGAGTAGACGATGTCCTCGGCGGACGAATTGGTGATCATGGCCTTGTAGCCCTCGACCGCGTTCGCCTCCTGCGTCGCGATGAAGGCGGAACCGATATAGGCGAAGTCGGCGCCGATGATGCGCGCGGCGCGAATCGCACGGCCGTTGGCGATGGTGCCCGACAGCGCGATCGGTCCGTCGAACCACTGCCGCGTCTCCGACACGAACGGGAACGGCGAGATCGTGCCGGCATGACCGCCGGCGCCGGCGGCGACCAGGATCAGGCCATCAGCGCCCTTCTCGATCGCCTTGCGGGCGAACTTCTGATTGATCACGTCGTGGAACACGATGCCGCCCCAGCCATGGACGGCCTGGTTGAGTTCCTCGCGCGCGCCGAGCGAGGAGATGATCATCGGCACCTTGTGCTTCTCGCAAAGCGCCATGTCGTGATCGAGCCGGTTGTTCGATTTGTGCACGATCTGGTTCACCGCAAACGGCGCCGACGGCCGCTCCGGATGGGCGCGATCATAGGCCGCGAGCTCTTCCTTGATCCGGTGCAGCCATTCGTCGAGCAGCTCCGGCGGCCGCGCGTTCAGCGCCGGGAACGAGCCGACCACGCCGGCCTTGCACTGGGCGATGACGAGATCCGGCACGGAGATGATGAACAGCGGTGCCCCGATCACGGGAAGAGACAGGCGGCCCTTGAACAGAGCAGGCATGGACATTGGACGCGGATCCTCGAGTTGGTCGATTGCAATGAATTGTTGGCCCCATACCAACAAGGCTATCTTTCCAGTGTCAAGTATTGCGTTTGGGCGCTGCAATATGGATGAGATAGCCTCGTCCGTTTCAGGCATTTTGCTCAGGCAAACTGGTATCCCAGCTGCATTTTCGCCGCGTTTATTGGCAGATCGCCCGCGTCACGAAATTTTCGGTCTTGCAGTCGTTCGGCCCGCGCTTGTGGCCGGGCAGATAGACCAGCGGCGAGCATTTCTCGGCCGCATCGGTATCGAGGCTCCTGCCCTCCTTGAAGCCCTTGCTCTGGCACAGCCGGTCGGCGCCCATCTTGCAGTCTGGCGCGCCGTTGGAGGCGACCACGCAGGCCGCGCGTCCCGAGACCATCGACGAGGGGCGCGCGGCGTTCGACAGGTCGTTGATGGTCTCGCTCGGGCTCTTCAGCGGCGGCAGCATCGACTTCTCGAACAGCTTGCCGATTTCGTTGATCAGCCCGGGATTCTCGCGCTCGCCAGGTGCGGACGGCAGTTCGATCTGCTGCGGCTGCGGCTCCGGCGGCGCCGATTGCTCCGCCGGCGACTGCAATCCGAGGGTCGGCGGCGCGGTCTGGGCCCAGCCGCGGTCATCAGCGACGAAGATCATCGACAGGAGAAAGCCTGCGAGCACAGCACGTGCGCCCTTGCGACGCACATTATCGATTCCATCAGCCATCGCAGCCAAGCTAACCCGAAGCCCGCGATTGGAAAAGCAGACAGGCGCTAGGGCGAAACGCCGCGCCCGCTTTGACCTCAAAGAGGAGAGCCGGCCTGAACGCACGTCGGCCTTGGGCCTCAAGCGGACGTGCCCCTGGCACGAGAGCCGCCAAAGGGCCAAAGGGCGCTTTGTGGCCCGCCGCATGAGGGCTCTTACCTGCACGCATGCTTTGGATTATCCACCCGGATCAACAGCATTCAAATAGTCGGCTATGGTCCAAAGATTCAAAAAGGCAGGCAACGGGAGTTGGCATGAACGGGAAGCGCCCGACGATTTATTCCAAGCGTGGCGTGGTGGCGGCCGCGCATCCCGTGGCGGCATCGGCAGGTGCCAAGATACTCGCAAGCGGCGGCAACGCGTTCGATGCTGTCGTGGCGGTGGCATCGACGCTTAATGTGGTCGAGCCATTCATGTCGGGTCTTGCCGGAATGGGATTGGCGACGTGCTGGATAGCGAGCGAAAACAGGGTTCGTACGCTGAATTTCGTGCCGCCGATACACACCAAGTTCCCCTACGGACAATTCTCAAATCGCGAAGAGATGAAGCGCGGCGCCCAAGCTGTCGGGACGCCAGGCAATCTTGCCGGCTGGGCAGAGTTGAACAAGCGCAATGGCAAATTGTCGTTCGGCGATTGTCTGGAGTCGGCGATAGCTGTTGCGCGCGACGGTTACGGCATCACCGAATTCAATGAGTTGGAAACCAACCTGACATCGTCGGAGATCGCTGGGTACCCAGCGCTCTATGCTCCCTGGGCAAAAAATTACACCGACGGCTCCGGCAAGGTGCGGCTCGGCTGGGTGCTCAAACAGCCAGACCTCGCCAAGACTTATGAAACGATTGCCGAGCGTGGCCCTGAGCATCTCTACGCCGGAGCGCTCGGCAAAGCCATGGTCGAGCACCTATCCCGCACCGGCGGGTCGGTGACGATGGCAGATCTCGAAGCGGCGGCCACGATGATCGCAAAATCGTGGAGCGATCCGATCACCGCCCAATATCGCGATCTGACGGTGAGCCTGCCGCCACCACCCTGTGAGGGCTTCCAAATGTTGTTGGCGCTCCGCATTCTGGACGCTTTCGATCTCGGCGCATTGGAGAACAATGGCGTCGAGCACGTCGATATTGTGCTGCGCGCCATTCGCCTCGCCGCCGGTGAGCGCATCGCGCACAACAATCCGCAGCCGTCGAAGCTGGCCGAACTTTTGTCGGACGACCACATTGCCAGGTTGCGCGCCCGGGTGCGCTCCGGCGACACCATCGATGGGCCGACGGAGCAATGGGTGGGAATGCCTGCCGCAGAACATCACACCACCTCGATGTCGATCGGCGATAGTGACGGCAATCTCGTATGCCTGACCAATAGCCTCGGCTCGCCATATGGTGCTGCGGTGATTGTGCCAGGTACAGGCGTGACGCTGAATAACTTCATGCATTGGGCCGACGTGCAGCCGCATTCGCCGCATCGCGCGAAGCCAGGCGATGCGTTGCCCATATGCATGGCGCCGACGATATCGACTCGCAACGGAGCGCCCGTGCTGGCCCTTGGCACTCCGGGAAGCTACGGCATTTTGCAGACGCAGGTGCAAGCGTTGGTCCAATACGTCGATTTCGGACATCCATTGCAGCAAGCTATCGAACAGCCGCGCATACGTCTGTGGGACGGCCGACAGATCGAGCCGGAAACGCGGTTGGCGCCTGAAGTCCTGGTCGCTCTTGCCAAGCGCGGTCACGCCATCATTCCAAGCGAGGATTGGGTCATGCGTGTTGGCGGCATGCAGGGCGTGACGCGAGATCCATCGACTGGGTTGATGAGTGGCGGTTGCGATCCCCGCCGCGACGGTTACGTCGTACCCGCCTAACGAGCCGAGCGACTTCCACTTCGCCTCAGAGGGGACCCTTGTGGGTACAAGGCGCTAAATCAGCTTGAATGCGACAACAAACCCCAGCACCAGCACGATCACCAGGACCGCGAGCCACAGGCCGAGCCGCTTCTCGAGCTCCTTGCGGATGAAATCGCCATAGCGGTTCAGCACCACGGCGACGATGAAGAAGCGGCCGCCGCGTGCGACAATCGAGCACAGGATGAACAGCCAGATGTTGTAGCCGGCAAAGCCCGAGGTGATGGTCACGAGCTTGTAGGGGATCGGCGTCAGCCCCTTCAGCAGGATGATCATCGCGCCCCATTCGGCATAGGAGGCGCGGAACGCGTCGACCTTGCCGGAGAGGCCATAAAGATGGATCAGCCACTGCCCGAGCGAGTCGTAGAGCAGCGCGCCGATCGCGTAGCCGAGCAGACCGCCGGCGACGGAAGCGACGGTGCAGACGGCCGCGAACCACCATGCCCGCCTCGGCTGCGCCAGCGACATCGGCAGCAGCATGATGTCAGGGGGGACGGGGAAGAAGGAGCTCTCAGCGAAGGCGACCGCCGCGAGAAGCCATACCGCGTAGGGCTTGTCCGCGGCGTCGATGCACCAGTCGTAGATCCGTTTCAGCATGGGCGCGATGAACCATCATGGCGTGCGTTTGTCCATGCCGGGATGGGACTGAATTTCGGGCGATTTACGACTGCCGTTTACGCAGCCGGTTCTCCAGCGCGACAATTCGACGCCGAACCGCGGGTTCGGGCGTGGATTTCCGCAATTTGACCGCCGTTTTCGGCAGCTTTTCGGCGATACCGAGCAGGCGCTCGCGACGCGCCATCTCCGCCCAGACATCCTCCGGCTTCACGCCGGCCGATGCCCACAGCACGGTCAAATTGTAGAGCAGGTCGGCGCTCTCGCGGATCACGGCGTCTGGCTTGCCGCTGACCGCGTCGATCACGACTTCGATGGCTTCTTCGGCGAGCTTTTTGGCCATCTTGGCCGGACCGCGCTGGAACAGCCGGGCCGTGCGCGAGTCCTGGGGATCGAGATCCCTCGCCGCGATCACTGCCTGATAGAGCCGCTCGATCGAATCACTCATCCTGCAAGCCTAGTCGAAGCACCTCGCCAGCGTGTTAACGGCGCGTGTGACAACCAAAAAATCCACCGGCGCTACGGCCGGTGGATTCGATCCCGTGTGACAGTTCTGAGAACCGCAGATGACTGCGTATCAGTACGGCTGGTAGGCCAGCCCTGACCGGTTGCCGTAATAGCCACCGAAGCCGCCATAATGGCCGCCATAGTCACCATAGTTGGCCGGGCCGCCGTAGTAGACAGGCCCACCGTAGTAGGCCGGACCGCCACCGTAATAGCCGTAGCCGGGACCACCGTAGTAGTTGTAGGCATCATAGTCGGCGCGACGGTTCTGGGCGGCGACGATCGCAAGGCCCGTGCCGACGATTCCCGCAAAAGCGGCGGCTGCCGCCGCACCGCCGCCACGATAATAACGGCCCCGCGAGCTGAAATCGGTCGCGCCGCTGGTCCCGTGCGACGCGGTCACAGCAGCCTTGCCCGTTCGCGCGGAGCCCGCAAACGCCATCGTCGGCTCAACGGCCGTCAACGCCAGCGCGGCAATCGTTGCCAGCGTGGCTGCGCGGCCAACAGACGAAAAAACACCCTTTCGCGCAAACATTGCTGTCATCCTTTGTGGAAGCCGGCCCGACGGGCCTCTGCAATTCAACCACTGGCTTCAGATTAGGTTCCGCCAGCCGAATGCAAGCTGAACAATTGAGGGCAAAATCGTGACGGTCATCGAACGTTCAGCTTAACCGGGGCAAAATGCCTGCGATTGACGCTTGCCACGGCATCTTCGATGTCCTGAAACAGGCGCGGCCGGCGCGGTACTTTGCCGCGCCCCCCGGATGTCATTGATGCAGGTAAGTCGGACCACGGTTCTCCGCTTGATGCTGGCGGTCGCAATCGGCCTTGCGGGCGGCGCGTGGCCGCCTGCCGCACCCCTGCACGCGCAGCCCGTCTCGATCCAGCTCACGCTCGACCGTCCGCTCGATGCCGCCGCCGCGCCCTTCGTGATGGCGGCGGCCGGCGGCCTGTTCAGCGCGGAGCACCTCTCGGTCAACACCAACATCGTTACCAACGCGGCGGACGTGATCGCGCGCGTCGCCGATGGTGCAAGCGACTTCGCCCTCGTCGACATCAATGCGCTGATCCGCTATCGCGACCGGCCCGGCGCAGCGCCCGTGAAGGCCGTGCTCATGCTGTTCAACCAGGCGCCTTACTCTATCGTCGCGCGCAAGAGCCGCGGCATCAAGACGCTGTCGGACGTCCAGGGCAAGAACCTCGGCGTCGCCGAGGGCGATCTGTCGATCCGGCTGTGGCCCGCGGTCGCAAGGCTCAACAACATCAAGCTTTCGAGCGTGAAGCAGAACGGCATCAGCGCCGCGGTGCGCGAGCCGATGCTGTCGGACGGCCAGGTCGATGCCGTCACCGGCTTTTCCTATCTCTCCGCGGTCAACCTCAGGGATCGCGGCGTTCCCGCCGACGATCTCGCGGTGCTGCGCTTTGCCGACTATGGCTGTGAAGCCTATGGCTTCGCCGTCATCGTCAGTCCGCGCCTCACTGCTGACAAGCCGGACATTGTGAAAGGATTCGCGCGCGCGGTGATCGGTGGCACCAGCCTTGCGATCAAGGATCCGGCCGGCGCCGCGACCGAAATCGTCAGCCGGATGGATGGCGGCTCGCGCGAGCTGGAGCTGGAGCGGCTCAACGCCATCATCCACGACAACATCCTGACCGACGAGGTCAGGCACAACGGCATCGGCGGGATCGACCCGGTGCGCCTCGAGCGGTCGATCGACCAGCTCGCCGAGGATTTCAAATTCCAGAAGCGGCCGCATGCAACGGACGTCTTCGACGACAGCTTCCTGCCGCCGCGCGACGGCCGGCTGATCAATTGAGCAAAACCTGCGCTCGCCGCTGGCCCTCCATCGCGAAGCCTGATTAGATTGCATCCCGCCTGATCGGGCGTCCACCGCTTGCGAGTCCCGCCGGCATGTCCATGCTCCGCCTCTACGTCCGCGTCCTGGAGTTGCTCGGCAAGGAGGCGCGGCTCGGCTGGATCCTGGCCGGCACCAATCTGCTGCTCGCCGGCGCGCAATTCGCCGAGCCGGTGCTGTTCGGCAAGATCGTCGACGTGCTGTCGGGCCGGCCCGTCACCGGCGCGCTTGCGACCTCCTCGCCGTGGCCGTTGCTCGGCGCCTGGGTGGCGTTCGGCCTGTTCACGATCGGCTGCAGCGCGGTGGTGGCGTTGCAGGCCGACCGGCTGGCGCACCGCCAGCGCCAGGCCGTGCTGACGGGCTATTTCGAGCACATCCTGCAACTGCCGCTGACCTTCCATTCCGGCACCCATTCGGGCCGGCTGATGAAGGTGATGCTGAACGGCACCGATGCGCTGTGGCGGCTCTGGCTCGGCTTCTTCCGCGAGCATTTCGCCGCGATCATGTCGCTGGTCGTGCTGCTGCCGCTGTCGCTCTATCTCAACTGGCGTCTCGCCGTCCTGTTGTTCGCGCTGTGCGTTGTCTTCACCATCCTGACCACGATGGTGGTGCGCAAGACCTACGGCATGCAGAGCGAGGTCGAGGAATATTACAGCGACCTGTCGGCGCGTGCCTCCGACGCGCTCGGCAATGTCGCGCTGGTGCAGAGCTTCGTGCGGATCGATTCCGAGGTGCAGGGCCTGCGCTTCGTCGCCGACAAGCTGCTCGCCGCGCAGATGCCGGTGCTGTCGTGGTGGGCGATGGTCACCGTGATCACCCGCGCCTCGACCACGATCACCGTGCTCGCGATCTTCACCGTCGGTATCGCGCTGCACAGCGAGGGCCTGACCACGGTCGGCGAGATCGTGATGTTCGTCTCGTTCGCCACCATGCTGATCCAGAAGCTCGAGCAGGTGGTCAGCTTCATCAACAGCGTGTTCATGGAAGCGCCGCGCTTGAAGGAATTCTTCGACGTGCTCGATGCTGTGCCGGCGGTGCGCGACCGGCCCGGCGCGGTCGATCCCGGGCGGCTCTCCGGCCTGATCGAGTTCCACGACGTCTCGTTCTCCTATGACGGCAAGCGCCCGGCGATCGAGGATCTCTCCTTCACGGCCCTGCCCGGCCAGACCATCGCCCTGGTCGGCTCGACCGGCGCCGGCAAATCCACCGCGATCGCGCTGTTGCATCGCGCCTTCGATCCGCAGTCGGGCATCATCACAATCGACGGTATGGACATACGCGCGCTGAAGCTGACCGCGCTGCGGCGGAACATCGGCGTCGTGTTCCAGGAGGCGCTGCTGTTCAACCGCTCGATCGCCGAGAATCTGCGTGTCGGCAGGCCGGATGCGACCGACGAGGAACTGCGAACCGCGGCTTCCCGCGCGCAGGCGCTGGATTTCATCGAGCGCAGCGAAAAGAAGTTCGACACCCATGCCGGCGAGCGCGGCCGCATGTTGTCCGGCGGCGAGCGCCAGCGGCTGTCGATCGCGCGCGCCTTGTTGAAGGATCCGCCGATCCTGATCCTGGACGAGGCGACCAGCGCGCTCGACGCCGTCACCGAGGCCAAGGTCAACGCTGCTCTCGATGAAGTGATGAAAGGCCGCACCACGTTCGTGATCGCGCACCGCCTCTCCACGATCCGCCACGCCACGCGCATCCTGATGTTCGACCAGGGGCGGGTGATCGAAAGCGGAACTTTCGATGAACTCGTCGCAAAAGGCGGCCGTTTTGCCGATCTCGCGCGCGCCCAGTTCATGGTGCAGGAGCAGCAGCGCGCCGAAATCACGGCGCCATAAATCCTGCTTTCCGATTGAGGCGGCTGCCGAAATTCGGCCGGTTTCGTCCACGATTTAATCGGGCGGCCTCTGTTCTCTGTTGGCAAGCCGGTATAGGGTTTGCAACGCCGCAAAGCGGCCCCGGACACGCTTGAAACCCGAACGCCACAATCGCAAAGACCTCCTCGTCTCGAAGGCGGGTCTCAAAGGACCGGAACCGGACTCGTGCAATTCCTCCGCTCGCTGTTGCGCACCCCGTCGAAGTTGATTTTGGCCGTCGCGATGCTCGCCATCGTTATGCCGCGCATGGCCGAGGCCGAGGCGCTGCTGGTGATCGAGGCCGACACCGGAAAGGTGCTGCAGGCCGACAACGCAACGATGCCGTGGTATCCGGCCTCGCTCAGCAAGCTGATGACGGCCTATGTGACGCTGACCGCGGTCAAGGAAGGCCGCGTGTCGCTCGACACGCTGCTCACGGTGTCGCCGATCGCAGCGTCGCAATCGCCCTCGAAGATGGGCTTGCGGCCCGGCACCCAGGTTACCGTCGACAATGCGCTGAAGATGATGCTGGTGAAGTCGGCCAACGACATGGCTGTCGTGCTGGCCGAAGGCATCGGCGGCTCGATCGATGGGTTCTCGGTCATGATGAACGATGCCGCGCACAAGCTCGGCATGACGCAGACGAGCTACGTCAA
>Ga0153933_1000079_pt1 | contig 55710 bp, 55 predicted proteins | sample TSNJ017MetaG_FD_102275 | JGI IMG/M metagenome (GOLD analysis project Ga0153933, IMG submission 102275) | Attine ant fungus gardens microbial communities from New Jersey, USA - TSNJ017 MetaG | ecosystem: Host-associated > Fungi > Mycelium > Unclassified | place: USA: New Jersey, Wharton State...
GCCCGTTCCGCCCTACAAGCACACGCCGCTGTTTCCGCTCGGCGCGGATGCGACGCCGTACAAGAAAGTGACGAGCGAGGGCGTCCGGGTCGAGAAGGTTCTGGGCAAGGACATGCTGGTGGTGTCGCGCGAGGCGCTGCGGGCGCTCTCGGAGGCCGCGTTCGGCGAGATCAACCATTACCTGCGGCCGGGCCATTTGAAGCAGCTCCGCAACATCCTCGAAGACAAGGAAGCCAGCGACAACGACAAGTTCGTCGCCTTCGACTTCCTGAAGAACGCCAACATCGCGGCCGGCGGCGTGCTGCCGATGTGCCAGGACACCGGCACCGCGATCATCATGGGCAAGAAGGGCTGCAACGTCATCACCGACGGCGAGGACGAGGCCGCGCTCTCCGAAGGCGCCCGCGACGCCTATCTGCGTCGCAATCTGCGCTACTCGCAGGTCGCTCCCCTGTCGATGTATGAGGAGAAGAACACCGCCAACAACATGCCGGCGCAGTGCGAGATCTACGCCGAGGGTGATGATGCCTACAAGTTCATGTTCATGGCCAAGGGCGGCGGCTCGGCCAACAAGAGCTTCCTGTTCCAGGCGACGCCATCGGTGCTGACGAAGGACCGCCTGCTGGCGTTCCTGAAGGAAAAGGTGCTGACGCTCGGCACCGCGGCGTGTCCGCCCTATCACCTCGCGATCGTGATCGGCGGCACTTCGGCCGAGCTCTGCATGAAGACGGTGAAGCTTGCCTCGGCGCGCTATCTCGACGCGCTGCCGACCCACGGCTCGGCCGACGGCAATGCGTTCCGCGATCTCGAGATGGAGCGGGAGATCCTCAAGATGACGCAGTCGCTCGGCGTCGGCGCGCAGTTCGGCGGCAAATATTTCTGCCACGACGTCCGCGTGATCCGCCTGCCGCGCCACGGCGCCTCGCTCCCCATCGGGCTCGGCGTATCCTGCTCGGCCGACCGCCAGGTGCTCGGCAAGATCACAAAGGACGGCGTCTACCTCGAGGAGCTCGAGCACAATCCGGCGCAGTATCTGCCGCAGGTCGAGCAGTCGCTTGGCGGCGAGGTGGTCAAGATCGACCTTAACCAGCCGATGAAAGACATTCTGGCGACGCTGGCGCAGCATCCGATCAAGACCCGCGTCTCGATGACCGGCACCATGATCGTCGCCCGCGACTCCGCTCACGCGAAGCTGCGCGAGCGGCTGGAGAAGGGCGAGCCGCTGCCGGATTATTTCAAGAACCATCCGGTCTATTACGCCGGCCCGGCCAAGACGCCCGACGGCTACGCCTCCGGCGCGTTCGGCCCGACCACGGCCGGCCGCATGGATTCCTTCGTCGACCAGTTCCAGGCCGCCGGCGGCTCGATGGTGATGGTCGCCAAGGGCAACCGCGCGGTCGCGGTGCGCGAGGCCTGCAAGAAGCACGGTGGCTTCTATCTCGGCTCGATCGGCGGGGCGGCGGCGAACCTCGCCGAGCACTGCATCAAGAAGGTCGAGGTGGTCGAGTATCCCGAGCTCGGCATGGAAGCGATCTGGCGCATCGAGGTGGTCGACTTCCCGGCCTTCATCATCATCGATGACAAGGGCAACGATTTCTTCAAGGAATTGAATCTCGGTTGAGGGCGATCGGCCTCGACGGATTCTCCAAGGGCTGGGTCGCCGTCGGCATCGACGGCGACCGGCGTACGATCTCTTTCCACGCCAACATCGCCGAAGCGTTGGTGCAACCATGCGGGCGTGCCGGCATCGACATTCCGATCGGCATGGCCGATGACGGCGCGCGCGCCTGCGATCTGCTGGCGCGTGCGACATTGCGGCCGCACTCTTCTCGCGTCTTCACCGGCGCGCGGCGCTGGCTGTGGCAGGAATTTTCCAATCCGGACCAAGCGAATAAAGAAGCGCGGCGCCGCGGCCAGACGCAGGTTTCGCGTCAACTCTGGCACATCGGCAAGAAGATCATGGAGGTCGACGCCTTCGTTCGTGCGCACGTCGCTCGCGATATCCGCGAGGTTCATCCCGAACTGGTGTTCCTGCGACTGAACGGCGGCAGGCCGCTGCCGCGCAAGAAGTCGGAGGAGGGTGATGCGCTCCGCCGCAAGCTGCTCAAGCGTGCCGGATTTCGCGAGATCGAACGCTGGCTGACCGAGACGCGGATCGGCACCGGCGCGAAGCGCGATGACGTGCTCGACGCTTGCGCGGTCGCGATCGCTGCGCGCGATCCGCAAGGCAGCGTCCCCTCGGGGACGCCGCCGCGCGATGCCTTCAATTTGCCGATGCAGATCTGGTTTTAGATGGAGCCCTTACGCCCGCGTCCCGGTGAAGGGGAAGCTGCCCATCGGGCCGATGCCCATTTCGCCGGAGATGCTGTCGCCGGCGACCTTGCCGCTGAAGTCGAGCGTGAGCGGCATCGGATTGGTGATGGAAACCTTCCAGGCGACGTCGTCGCCATCAACGGTGCCGTCGAAGATCTCGGTCGAATTGCCCTCGGCACCCTGCGTCCCCGTGAGCGTGCCGCCCGAGCTCGAAAGCGACAGCGTCGCCTTGCGGTCGCCCATCGGCGTGCTCATGGTGATATTCCAGTTTCCGTCCACCGCCATCTATGTGTCTCCCCTCGAGATTAAATCAGGCGACGCGGTATAACCCATCTTGCCGCGCGCGCCTAGTTTGTGGCTGCGGCGATCAGGCGCGGGCGGCGGCGCGCAGCCGGCTGGTCACCAGGATGCGGAAGGCGAGGTACTGGATCGCGAAGGCGGCGATCTTGGCGCCGCCTGCGACCGCCGTCACGTAGGTGGCCCACAGCTTCATGTCGCCGGTCGTCGCAATCGCGATCGTGCCGGCGCCGAGGGCGAACATCAGGATGGCCCAGGCGTAGCCCGCGGCCGTGACATATTCCGGGATCACCTCGGCGACGCGCGGCGGCATGTAGCGCAGCATCCAGCCGCGCTTGAGCATGACGGCGCCGATCGCGAAATGCGCGATCGCGGGCTTGGCCAGCACGAAGCGCGGATCGTTGGTGAGCAGCGTCGCGGTGCCGAGCACGATCACCAGCGCGAGGCTCGCCCAGGTCATGAAGCCGAGCGCGTCGCCCTTGATCCGGGCGCGGATCACCTGCGCGATCGCGCCTGCGATCGCGACGCCGGTGGCGAGCAGCACGTTGTCGGTGGCGAAATAGACCGCCAGGAACACGATGGTGGAGAGAAAGTCGCTCGCAAGCTTGGCCAGTACGCTCTTCATCGTCGTGCCTTCTGTTTCCTCGGGGTGGTTGTTGTGTCGTGTCTCAGCGCGACGGTAGTGCGCCGGCCGATGGCGTCCCGGATTTGGCCTTGCGATAGTCCGGGTACCATCTGGTGAAGTAGATCGCGCTGTTGCGGGCGGCAAAGGCGACCAGCAGGCCCAACCACAGCGGCAGGGTCGGCACGTAGAGCAGCGTGACGTTGCCGAGCAGCATCAACAGTGAAGCGCCGGTCCAGGCCCAGGCGATCAGATAGTTGATGTGCTCGAAGCCGGGCAGGCGGGTGGTCGCGGCGTCGACCATCTCCAATGCATATTGTCGGGTGAAGGGCTGGCGCAGCACGATCGACGACAGCGACACCAGCAAGATGCCGGTGTCGGCGGCGACCTTGACCGCCATCGCGCTCAGCGTCGCGTCGATGAAGGTGAGGTAGAGGCCAATTGCGGTGAATACCACGGCCGAGCCGATGCCAAGGATCTTGATGCTGCGACCGCGCGCGATATCCAGCGCGATCACGGCGAGGCAGATCAGGGTGGCGCAGAGCAGGCTCACGGTGGCTGACGTCATCAACATCAGGGCGGCAAAGGCACCGTAGGGCGCGAGGATCAGAAAGATCGTCATAGGAAGCCTCATGGGCTCATCTTTACATCGTAAAGATACCGTAGGGGCACGAGAGGGGATCGTCAAGCAGAATCTTTACAGTGTCAAAATCGTGAATGGGTGACGAAAACCAAGCTGCGTCAATGGATTGCCGGCAGCTCAGGGCATCCCGCCGGCGACACTCCGGGACAGCGTCGTGATCGCGCAGGTGATGAGCAGGCCGATGGTGATCAGGATGCCGCCGGCCCGGCAGATCCAGAACGGCAGCGTGCCCGGCCGCGCGCACATGCCGAGCGGATGGAGCAGGCGCGAGAGAACGAGTGCGCCCATCAGGACGTGAACCCGCGTCGCTGGCGTTCCCGCCATTTCCAGGAACGCGACCATCAGCATGATGATCGGGGCGTACTCGATGAAGTTGGCGTGGGCGCGGATCGCGTTGCGCAGTGCGGCGTTTCCGCCGTCACCGAACGGCGCGAGGTTGCGCTGCCGCAGCCGGATCACCGCCAGCGAAAGAATGGCGTAGAGCAGGGCCAGGATCGCGAGATAGCCTGCAGTGACAGACGGCATGTGCATTGCGCGCCTCCATATGATGCCGTCTCTCCACGACGTCATTCCGGGGCATCGCGCAGCGATGAACCCGGAATCTCGAAGTCGTAATCTCTCGATGCCCCGATGCGCAATTGCGCATCTGAGGTTCAGCCCTGCGGGCTGCCCCGGAATGACGGTTGGGGCGTCTACTCCGCTCCGACCCAATTGCCGTGGAATCCATCCGGCACGCGATGGCCGAGATGCACCAGCGCAATGGGGCCGGCTTCGACGTCGGTGACGTTGAAGACGGCAAGGTCGCTGCGGTTCTCGCGCGCGCGCCAGACGACTGCGAGCAGCCAGCCGTCGCCTTCGGCGGCCTCACGGCCGCGTTCGACGAACACGGGCTCCGAGATCGTGTCGCCGGCGGGCAAGAGATAATGGCCGAGCCGCTTGCCCTTGCCGTCGACATGCACGATGCCCGACAGCGCGCCGAACATCGGCAGATCCGGGTTGGCGCAGGCGTACCAGCCGTGATTGCTGCTCATTCCGGCGCGGCGGTCGTCGACGCGGGGGAATTCACCGGTGAGATCGTCGAGATAGGTTTGCGTGAAGCGGTCGGTATTGCCGGAGAGATCGAAGGTCCAGCGGCAGTAGCGCGCGCGGTTCTTCTTCGGGTCGGTGGGCGAGCCGTCGGGATGGTTGAACAGCGGCGCTTCCTCGAACTGCATCACGTCGGCGATGATGCGGTCACCTTCCTCCCACGCGTTCATGACGTGGAAGACGTAGCAGCTCTCGGCGCGGAACCAGACGATGTCCTTCGACGATCCGCGGCGCTTCATCACGCCGACATAGGCGCCTTTCTCCGGCTCCCAGGCGTAGGGCGCCTGTCCCTTCATCGCGCGCTGCATGCTGCCGGTGATGGGGAGGATCGGAAACAGCACATGGTTCGCAGTGACGATGAAGTCATGCACCATGCTGGCGTAGGGCGCCTCGAACCGCTCGAACCGCGTCACCACGCCGGATGCATCGATCGCGCCGTATGACAGCGCCGGCGTCAACGGCCCTGCGGCGTTGTAGCCGAAGAACACCAGTTCGCCGGTGAGCGGATCGATCTTCGGATGCGCGGTGAAGGGGCCTGAGATCGCGCCGTTGTAGTCGCAATAGCCAAGCCTGTTGAGCGTGCCGGGCTCGATCTCGGTGGGCAAATGGCTCTCGACCAGCGCGAGCAGCTTGCCGCCGTGGAAGATGATGTTGGTGTTGGCGACGCAGCCGTCAGTCGTGATCGTCTCCGGCGTGTCGGGCAGCCTGCGGCCGAAGCCGCCGAACAGCGCGCGACCGGCGTCGTGCTCGGCCTGCCATTTTGCGGTGCGGACCCAGCGGTTGCGATAGCTGGCGCGGCCGTTCTCGAGATGGAAGGCGTGCAGCATGCCGTCGCCGACGAACCAGTGCGCGCCGGGCACCTCGAACTGCGGATTGGGGCCGTTGCGATAGAGCGTGCCGTTCAGCTCGCGCGGCAATTCGCCTGTGATCTTGAGGAACGGGGCATCGGCTTCAAAGGGGATCGGCGCCAGATTGGTTCGCGCCGCAGTTGATGTCACCTGGTCGAGCATCTCACGCGTCCTCCGTTTTTATCTTTACATCGTAAAGATACGATTAGAGGCGGGCGCAGCGATCGTCAAGCAAAATCTTTACAGTGTAAAAATAGCGTCATATAAGAGGCCGCATGGCAAGATTATCCAGAGAAAACAAGGCGAGCCGCCCCTCTGCGACGCAGGCCCGCCGGGTCGCGCGTGCGGTGTCCGACCGTGCGGCATCGAAGCGGCGCGCCAACGATGCGCCCTATCACCATGGCGACCTGCATGAGGCGCTGCTGAAGGCGGCCGAGCAGGTGCTCGAGCGCGACGGGCTGCCCGGGCTCACGTTGCGCGCGGTAGCGCGTGAGGCCGGCGTGTCGCATGCCGCACCGACGCATCATTTCGGCGATCTCACCGGGCTCGTCAGCGAGCTCGCCGCGATCGGCTTCCGTCAGTTCAACGAGGCGATGATCGCAGCCGGTGCCACCGGCGCGACGCCGGGCGAGAAAGGGCTGGCCCGCGCCAAGGCCTACATCGCCTATGCGCAGGCGCATCCGGGGATGTACGGGCTGATGTTCCGCACCGAGCGGCTCGACATGAAGCGGCCGTCGCTGCATGAGGCGGCCAACGCCTCCTTCGCGGGGCTTGCCGACTCGATCGGCGAGACCCGCCACGAGCAGATCCACGAACGGGCGCTGTCGCTCGACCAGGCCGCCGCGATCGTGCGCGCCTGGTCGCTGGTGCACGGCTTTACGATGCTGCTGCTCGATGACCGGCTGCGCGATGTCCTGAGCAGGATGCCGCCGGGCAGCACGGTCGACACGCTGCTGGAAGCGATGCTGAAAGGGCCGATCAGCAAGCCGGCGTCGGCGTAGGCTTGTACTCACAATTCGCCACGTCAGCCACATGCGCGGCAACCGGTCTCGATGAGGATCGCACAATGGGATGGGAGGCACTCGGTCATTGGGGTGACGACGCAGTTCGCATCGAACGGCTGGCTGGCGGTGTCGCCAACGACGTCTGGAGCGTCCGCGTCTACGGGCACCTCGCGGTCGGTCGCCTCGGTGCGAGGAGCGACGCCGATCTCGCGTGGGAGACCGGGCTGATCCGGCATCTCGACCGCGAAGGTCTGACCGTGCCTGTCCCGATCCCGGCGACGGACGGCCGGCTGTTCGCGGAAGGTCTGGTGGTGATGACATATGTGGAGGGCGGACCGCCCGAGACCGAGGCCGACTGGCGTCGCGTCGCCGACACGCTCCGCCGCCTGCACCTAATGACGCAGGGCTGGCCGCAGCGGCCGGGTTGGCGATCGTCGACCGACCTCCTATACGCCGAGGCCGGTACGAGGATCGACCTTGGCGCGATGCCGCCTGAGGGCGTTGCGCGATGCCGGGCCGCGTGGTCGCGGCTGATCGGACGTCGGACCTGCGTCGTCCACGGCGATCTCAACCCGCGCAACATCCGCATGACCGCAAGTCAGGTCGGACTCATCGACTGGGACGAGTCGCATGTCGACGTCCCCGACCTTGACCTGGCGCTGCCCCACAACGCCGCGGGTCTCGACGGCGGCGCACTTGACATCGTCGCGCAAGCGTCGGCGGCATGGGAAGCCGCCGTTTGCTGGGACGACGACTTCGCAATCAGGCGGCTCGCCCAAGTTCGAGCGGTCTGAGTAGCGGCAAGCCGGGCGATCATGCGCGCCTGGTCGCCGGTGCTCGGCTTCACGATACCGCTGCTCGTCCCGCCGCCGCCCCGCCAGTTCAGGCCCGGGCCTCGAAGATGATGTTGAAGGGCGTCTCGGTTGCCCGCCGGAAGCGCTTGAAGCCAGCCTCGGTTGCGACCTGCCGCAGTCGGCGCTCGCCCGCCTGAGCTCCAAGCCCGAGGCCCACTTCCTGAGAAAGCGACGCGGGCGTGCAGATGAAGGTCGAGGCGTGATAGTAAACGCGGCCCACCGGGTTGAGGTTGTCCTTCAGATCGTCACACGCAAACGGCTCGACGATCATCCAGGCCCCGTCATTTGCCAGCGTTTCCCTGACATGCTTGCCAGCGCCGACGGGGTCACCCATGTCATGCAGACAATCGAAGAAGGCCACGAGATCGTAGTCCCGACCCGGAAAATCCTTGGCACTCGCCTGTGCGAAGGTGATGCGGTCACCAACGCCCGCTTCCTGCGCCAGGACTCTTGCGCGCTCGATGGAGGGCCTGTGATAGTCGAACGCGAAGAACTCGGAATTTGGATAGGCCTGCGCCATCACGATCGTTGAAGCGCCGTGGCCGCAACCGACGTCGGCGACCCTGGCGCCGGACTTCAATTTGACTTCGACGCCATCGAGCGCGGGAATCCAGTTTGGAACCAGGTTGGCGTTGTAGCCGGGCCTGAAGAAGCGCTCGGTGCCCGAGAACAGGCACTTTGAATGCTCGTGCCAGCCAACCCCTTTGCCGGTCCGGAATGCTTCGGCGACCTTGGGTTCGTCGAGGTAGGTGGACTGCACGACGTCGAATGCACCAGCAAAAAATGCAGGCGATCCTTCCTCGGCAAACGCCATGGCTTGCTCGGGCGAGAGCGAAAAAGCACCGTGCTCGGGATCGTAGTCGATATATCCGGATGCGGCCTGGCCGGACGCCCATTCACGCACATATCGCTCGTGCAGGCCGGTCTTCTTCGCCAGTTCGGACGGCGTGACCGGTGTGCCGTCCGCCATCGCCTTGTAGAGACCGAGGCGGTCGCCCAGCAGTATGCTGGCACCGCCAAGCGCGATGCCTAGGTCACCAACCAGCTTCCCGACGAGCGCGTTCAATCTTTCAAGATCAGGTTCACGCATTGCAGCCTCCTGTGGTGGTTGTCGTCAGCGCGCACTGCCTTCCAGACATTCCACTCACCCGACGAGGTCATAGCGATTGCGCCGGCCGCCGCAATCGAGTCAAGCGGCCGGGACTGGTCCTGAAAAGGTCTCCAGGAGGCGACCCAGCAAGCAATCAGACGTCGGGTTTATCAGCTAGTTTGGGGCACATCCGAGTCCGCCGCCGTCGCCTCACGGCCAGTCCCCCGGATCCGGAAAACAGCGGTTGGGAACTTCAGCTTGGTCGAGATTGCCAAGGAAAAGGTTCAGCGCTTCTAGCGCGACCTCCCGTCAAATCCGGCAGATCAGAGGTTTGCAACGGGGGCAAAAAGCGACGATGACTGCGAGCCCGCGATTTGCGCAACCGTTGCTGATCGTTTCAGCGGCTCGACGGCATTTGCACCGACGGGCGCCATAACGACTGTTGCAAGTGCAAGCTATTTCATCGGGGAAATCTGTCATCCGGACGTTACTTTGCTTCAGACATATGCAATCTGGGGACGGTTCATCAGGCACGCCGGAATCACCTGACAGACGCGCGGATTCGTCCTAGAAGGGCGGCTTCGCAAGTTTCCTGAGCCCGCATTTGCGTGCCGTAGCATCGATCGTCATGCCCACGATATCATCGAACAAACCCTATCGCGTCGGCCGTTCCCGCACCGGACTTGGTCTCTTCGCCACCAAGCCGATCAAGAAAGGCGCCAAGATCATCCGCTATTTCGGGCCGATCCTGGATTCCAAGAAAAAGGACGAGGACGAGATCGAGAACAAGTATTTGTTCGAGCTCAACAACCGCTGGACGATCGACGGCTCGGTCCGCGAGAACATCGCCCGCTACATCAACCACGCCTGCAGGCCGAACGCCGAATCCGACGTCAAGCCCCGCAAGCGCAAGGTGTTCATCCGCGCCATCAAGAACATCGAGCCGGGTGACGAGATCAATTACGACTACGGCACCGACTATTTCAAAGCCTATCTGAAGCCGATCGGCTGCAAATGCGACGCCTGCGAGAAGAAGCGCAAGAAGCAACGCGCAGAGGCGCGGGCAGAGCGGCTGCGGCTGAAGGAAAAGGCCGAGCGGAAGGCCAAGCGCAAGGCCGAGAAGCTCGCCAAGGAGAAAGCCAAAGCAAAGGCAAAGAAGGCCGGAGCGACTGGCAATGGCAAGCTGAACGGCAAGCACCTGAACGGACACAGCGTGACCAAAGCTGTCGGAACCGCTGCCCGGTCGAAGCGAGCCCCGGCACGAACACTGCAGGCCTGAGCTTCGGACGCTGATCCGGGCTGATCCGCGTCATGATGCCCTCGCCGGATGACGTGACGGGCGCGGTGAATAAGCGCATTCGGCAAGCGTCGTGCGATCGAGTTCGCGCATGAACGCCTCGCGCGCCGCCGCGAGCCTGGCCTTCAGCCGGCAGCGCGGCAGCAGCACGCAATCTCCGCCATCGTCCCTGAAACACTCGACCAGCGCATTGTTGCCTTCCAGCGCACGGACCACTTGGCCGAGCGTGATCGCCTCCGGCGGCCGCGCCAGCGAAAACCCGCCGCCGACGCCGCGCTGGGTGGCGATGAAGCCGGCTCCCGCGAGGTCGCGCACCACCTTGGCGAGGTGATTGCGGGAGATGCCGAATTCGGCCGCGATCTCGCTGGTCGCGAACGACCGCTCCGGCTCGCCGGCCAGCCGCATCAGGGCGCGGAGCGCGAAATCCGTAAACGATGTCAGGCGCATGGAAGCCCTTCGAAAACAGCACTTGGCGGATCTGGTATAGCATTCTAAATATGCATTTAGAATACCTATTTAGGATTGAGCCATGACAGGGGCAGAGCGCGAGCAGATCACGGCGGATATCATCGAGCGAACCGGCATCACCGAGGCAGTCATCGAGCACCTGGTCCATGGCTTCTACGCAAAAGTCCACAGCGATGCGATGCTGGCGCCGGTGTTCGAGGCCAGGATCACCGACTGGGAGCCGCATCTTGCACAGATGTGCGCGTTCTGGTCCTCGGTCGCGCTGATGACCGGGCGCTATCACGGCACGCCGATGGTCAAGCATATGCCGCTGCCGATCGATGCCGCGCATTTCGACCGTTGGCTCGCGCTGTTCGAGCAGACCGCGCGCGAACTGTGCACGCCCGCGGCGGCCGCCCACGTCATCGACCGCGCCCGGCGTATCGCCGCGAGCCTCGAGATGGGCGTCGCCTCCGGGCAGGGCGTCATGCTCGCGGTGGGCGAGCGGTACAGGCGAAATCCCCAGTCATTGCGGGGTAGCCCACAGGGCTGAGCTCGGAATCCATCCGCGTCGGACGATCCGGGACGATTCTGCGCGCATCATGAAACATGAGAAGAAATTCACGTTCCGGACAGGACGCCTTCATCTGTAGATCCTAGCTATCTGGCAAGCCGGGATAAGCCCGGCGAGATTGACTGGGACGGAAACGATGAAGAGGGGAATCACCGTCTTGATCTGCATCTGTGCCCTCGCTGGCGCGGTGTATTTCGGCGTCAGCAAATGGGGCATCCGGCACGAGACTCTCAATCTGTTCGATACCGCAAGGCAGCGGCCGGTTTCCGTCGACCTCGCCGTACGATGGGACTACGAGATGAAGGCGGATGACGGTTACTGGAAGCTTCCGGTCGCCATTATCAGCAACGGCAATACGGTGAAGAATACCGAGTATTCGTTCCTGGCCAACGTCTTCGCTGCGCGAGGATATTTGGTAGCCAGCATCCAGCAGGATCTTCCGACCGACCCACCCTTGATGACCGTTGCCGGCCAGCCTTATGTCGGCCGGCGCGCCGTCTACCAAAAAGGCGAAGCCAACATTTTGTTCGTGGTTGGGGCGTTGAAGAAATTGCAGCCCCACGCCGATTACGATCACCTGACATTGGTCGGACACTCGAACGGCGGCGACACCGCGATGTATTTCGCAAAGCAGCATCCGGAACTGGTGTCGAAAGTCATCACGCTGGATAACCTGCGGGTTCCCTTCGTGCTCAACAGCAACCTGAAAATACTTTCATTCCGTTCGAAGGATCCGAATTTCAAGACCGACTCTGGCGTTCTGCCGACACCTCAGCAGGCCAAGGCTGATGGCGTCGATATCATCAAGACCCCGTTCCAGCACACCTGGTTGAGCGACCGCGGTCCTTATTTCGCCAAGAAGAGGATTCAGGAGACCCTCGACAAGTTCTTGGGCACCGGAAGCGCAAGTAAATTGGCGCCGTCCGATGCTGATAGCCCGATCGTTACGAACGCTGGAGCGGCGCTTCCTTGAGAAGCGCGCGCTCCCTGAGAGACGGATTGCTTCGCCGGATCGCTCCCCGCACGCCGCCAGCCGTCAGGCCGCCACCACGCCTTCGCTCCGGCGCAGGCCGAGATATTGCAGCTCGGCGAGCACGCCGGTGGCGATCGCCTGCGCCACGATCACGACGGTCCCGAGCAGGTTCGGCCCCACCGCACCCGAGAACAGCAGCGCGATGCTGGCGAGCGTCCAGGCGGCGTTGCCCGCCACCACGATCACCACCAGCGCCTTCGGGATCGAGGTCCGTGAGCCGAGCCAGCCGACCAGCGCCGTATAGGCGATCAGGAACAGGCCGGTCTCGCGCAATAGCGCCTCCGGCAGGTTGAGCAATGACGCCAGCGCCGGCGCATCCAGGGTCATTGTGACCGCGGACACGCCGCTGAACACGGCGTCGGCGAGCAGGGCGCGGCGCAGCAGTTGGGACGAATTGATCATGGCAGGTCTCCTTTCGTTGGGGGATCGTCAGCGGAACCAGGATTGCAGCTGCTGGCCGAGCGCCTTTCCGACCCTCATCTCCACCGCATAGACCTGCGCGGCCACGAACACGGAGGTATCGTGGACGATCGGCTGCGGCATGTTGAGCGAGCGCGCGACCAGCCAGGTGGCCAGATGGATCATCCATTGGATTATCCTTGGGGTTACGACGGTGAAGGCGCGCAATAGGGACAGCATCAGCATGGGTCATCTCCTGTGCCGTGGAAGATGATCCGTCCCGCGCGCCAATTCGATTACCTCGGGCGTAATGGAACGCACGAAATCCGCATGGTAGGTTTTGCACCATGAACGCACATGCATCGACAGCGCGGGCCGCGCCCGCACAACCCGTCCATATCGGCGAGCACCTGCGCGAATGGCGGCAGCGCCGCCATCTCAGCCAGCTCGACCTTGCCGTCGACGCCGAGATCTCGGCGCGGCATCTGAGCTTCGTCGAGACCGGCCGCTCGTCGCCGTCGCGCGACATGGTCCTCAAACTGGCGGAGCGCCTCGACGTGCCCTTACGCGAACGCAACGTGCTGCTGGTCGCCGCGGGTTTTGCGCCCGCATTCCCGCAACGCCCGCTGGAAGATCCCGCGCTGAAGTCGGCCCGCCAGGCGATCAATCTGGTGCTGAAGGCGCACGAGCCGCATCCAGCGCTGGCTTATGACCGGCACTACAATCTGGTCTCCGCGAACCGCATGGTGGCGCCGCTGCTCGACGGCGTGCCGGAGCGTTTGCTCGGCCAGCCCTTCAACATCCTGCGGCTTGCCTTCCATCCCGAGGGCCTGGCGCCGCGCACGGTCAATTTGCCGGAATGGGCCGCGCACCTGCTGGAGCGGCTGCACCGGCAATGCGAGGCGACCGCCGATCCGGAGCTGATCAAACTCTATCAAGACCTGAAAGCCTACCCGATCCCGGCGCGCTCGGGCCCGCTGCCGCCCGACAACAATGTCGCGCTGCCTTTCAAGCTGCGCCTCAACGGCGAGGTGCTGAGCTTCATTTCGACCACGATGGTGTTCGGCACGCCGGTCGACATCACCCTGCAGGAGCTGGCCCTGGAGACCTTCTTCCCCGCCGACGACCTCACCGCGGAGCGGATGCGGCAGATGGCTGCCAGTATGAAATAGCGGCTTGCGTCGCCGAACTTTCGGCCTACGTTCCGGGTTCCATTCCGCGAGGAGCACGCCAAGGACCCCCCCATGAGCGACCTGAAACCGCTTCGCCTCGACATCGTCTCCGACGTCGTCTGCCCCTGGTGCTATATCGGCAAGCACCGCATCGAGGATGCGCTGAAGCTGGTGCCTGATGTCCCGGTCGAGGTGCACTGGCGGCCATTCTTCCTCAACAACTGGATCCCGCGCGAAGGCATCAGCCGCGAGGAGTATCTCACCGCCAAGTTCGGCTCGGTCGAGGCTTACAAGGGCATTGCTGGCCGCGTGGTCGCGGCCGCCGGCGAGGAGGGGCTGAGCTATCGCCCTGAACTGGTCCAGCGCCAGCCCAACACGATCGACTGCCATCGCCTGATCCTCTGGGCCGAGGCCAGTGGCAAGGCGGCCGAGATGAAGCAGCGCCTGATGGAATTGTATTTCCGCGACGGCGGCGATCTCACCGACAGCAACGTGCTGGTGCAGGCGGCCAAAGACGTCGGGCTAGACGCCGATGACGTGCGCCGGCGCCTCGCCACCGATGAGGATGTCGCCCGCGTCTCGGCGGACGCCCAGGAAGCCTCCGACAAGGGCATCTCCGGCGTGCCGACCTTCGTGTTCGCGCAGAAATACGCCGTCTCCGGTGCGCAACCGGCCGAGCAGCTCGCCCGCGCCATCCGCCAGGTCTCGGCCGAGATCAACGCGCAGGCGGCGGAGTAGCTCCACTCCTCTGACAAGCCCGGCTCCCCGCCGGGCTTTTTCTTTGTCGACAGAACACCAACCAAAATCAGGAGACGACCATGATCTATGAGCTGCGGACCTATACGGCCAAGCCCGGCACCGTCGGCGAGATGGTGAAAGCGGCGAGCACGATCTCGCGCGAGATCCGCGGCGACAATTTCGGCAAGCTCGAAGGCTACTGGATCACCGAGATCGGTCCGCTCAACCAGGTCATGCATATGTGGAGCTACGCCGATCTCAATGAGCGGACCCGGCTGCGCGCCGAGCTCGCCAAGAACCCGCGTTGGACCGGCGAATACATTCCCGCGATCCGGCCGCACCTCGTGCACCAGCAGGTTCGCCTGCTCAACGCCATCATCCCGCCGGTCAAGCCTGCGACCAGCGGCAACATCTACGAATTCCGCAATTATCGCGCCAAGCCGCTCGGCGCGGCGAAGCAATGGCTTGATCTGGTGACGGGTGTGCTGCCGGCGCGCGAGAAGCATTCCAAGATCGTCGGCCTCTGGCAGACCGATGCGGGGCAGCCGAACGAGGTCTGCCACATCTGGGCCTATCCGAGCCTCAATGCCCGCGCCGAGGCGCGCGGCAATGCGCTCAAGGATCCGGCCTGGCAGGAATTCCTGGGCAAGGCCACGCAGCATCTCGAGGAAATGCATTCCACCATCATGCTGCCGGCGCCGCATTCGCCGTTGCAGTGAGAGGGGCGGCCGTCAGTTGGACTTTCGGCCACGATTGCGGATGGCATGAACTGCCGCGCGCGCGGCCTCGTGGGCGAGGCCGTGCATGGTGACGGCGGCATGGATCACCTGAAACAGCGGATCGTGCCTCCGCAGCGGGATCAGCACGTCGCCGATCGCGAAGCGGCCGCGCCAGATCGGGTCGATCATGGGGTGGCCGGGCGTCGCGGTGGAATCGGCTGACGCAATCGCGGGATCGGCGCAGAGGTGGCGGGTGAGGTCCAGCGTCAGCTGCGTGCCGGGCGAGAGTTTTGCAAAACGCTCGTCGATGCCGATCTTGAAGAAGAAGGCGCGGTCCTGGTGGCGCACGACGATGCCGCCCGCGACCGGTGTTGCACCGGCATGGAGGGTGACGATCTCGCAACGGCCAATCTCGGCCAGTGCCGCGGTCGCACGGTGGATGAAGGCGGCATCGCCCTCGTGCTGGCCAAGTGCGGTGCCACGCTTGCCCTTCCAACCGCCGGCTTCGAGCGCGAGGAAGGTCTCGAGCGCGGCTGCGACCTCGCGCGGGGTGCGCGCGACATCGAAGCGCACCGCGCCGTGATCGGCGAGGCGGTGACGCTGGCGACGCAGCTCCTTGACCTTCTTCGCACCCAGCGCTTCGCGCAGCAATTCGTCGGCGTCACGGGTCGCATCGAGCGTGGCGCGCTGCCAGGCGTGCAGCACGCGCGGACGCAGGCCGTCGTGCGCCAGCGCCGCCTCGATCGCGATCATCGCGGGACCCTTCAGCGACGTCGTGCGCAGGATCAGCGCATGCGCGCCGGATGCGCGTGCCTGCCGCAGCAGCTTTGTCGCTGCATGCTCCGCCGCATCGCGATCGAGCAACGGCGTGCACAGCGTGCCGTAGGGCTCGGCGGCGACCAGAGCGGGCAGGTGGATTCTGTAGACGCGCCGCATCGGTACGACCGGCAGCAGGCCGATCAATTGGCCGGTGTCGCTGACGGCGCTCAGCGCAGCGGCATCGGTCCGGCCCCGCGCCGACGCATCGACCGCCAGTTCCCAATCGGGCTGGTAATAGCCGTTGGCCTCGATCGCGCGCTCGGCGAGCCGCCGCCACTTGCCGACCGCAATGTGTGATAGCGGCGGGAGCGCATGCGGATCCGCGGCATCGCGTCGCGATGCACGGATCACTGCCTGGTCAGCCAGCTCGGCCACGTTCCCGTTTTCCCTCCGCGCCAGACGTCCCCAGTCGGCCCGCGCGCGTCATGGTCAACGCTAACGCAAACAGATGGACAATGACGTGGGGGCCATCGGTGAATTTGAGCGGTAATGTTAACGGGGCGTTCAGCATGTCGGTGGCGGCCCGCGACGCATTCGGTGTCATCACCCGCGTATGCGGGTGATCCCGTATTCCAGCGGCGGCTGTGCTTGAGCCGAGAAGCCGCGGCATGCTGGGTCGCCCGGTCAAGCCGGGGCGATGACGGCGAGAATGGGGATACAACTTCGCATTCTCGCGACATGATTTGTTCGAGTCTTGCCATTCGTTCCGCCCTTCGTCTGATCAAGAGGGCGCAGCGAAAGCCGGGGGCCGATCGCACCCATGGGCTCCCTGCAAATGTGGAAAGCGGACCACAGGTGTAACCGGGAACGACCCGGCTTTCCCGGCGCGATGGGTTACGGCCTATACGTGGTCTCCCCGGCGAGACTGGGCTCTTTTGTCACCGCGCTCGACAAGACGCTACCCGTCTTGCGAGGGACACCTGCCACGCGGGCGTCAGGCCTGCACGATTTCACCGTCGTCGCGACGGCAATGCAGCGCATTGCCATCGCAACACACCTGTTCATCGACTATGCCTTGAACTGGGCAGTCGGCGTGGAGCGGGAAATCCTGAGCTCTTCCTCGTCCATGTCGACGGAGACGTCGGCGAACAGCGGTGTGCTCAGATAACGTTCGCCGGTGTCAGGCAGCATGCAAAGGATATTCGCGCCTTTTTCCGCCTGCGCCGCGACCTTCAGCGCACCCGCCAGCGTTGCACCGGAGGTGATGCCGACGAAGATGCCTTCCTTGGTCGCGAGTTCCTTGCTGCACCTGATGGCCTCCGGGCCGGGGATCGGCAGGATCCGGTCGATCACCTTCATCGCAACCGCGTCGCCGGTGAGCTTCGGAATGAAATCGGGCGTCCAGCCCTGCATGGGATGCGGCTTGAAATTCGGGTGGGGGGCCGCAGGTGTGTCATCCGGATTGCGCTTCTGTTCGACGCCGCTGCCCAGCAGTTGCGCATCTTCGGGTTCGCAGACGATGATCTTGGTATCGGGGCGCTCCTTGGCGAGCACCCGCGCAACTCCCTTCAGCGTGCCGCCGGTACCATAACCCGTGACCCAATAATCCAGCCGCTCTCCGGCGAAATCATCCAGAATCTCGCGCGCGGTGGTCCGCGAGTGATAGTCGGGATTGGCTTCGTTCTCGAATTGCCGTGTCATGAACCAGCCGTGCGCCCTGGCAAGCTCGATCGTCTTGTTGATCATGCCGACCGCGCGCTCCGCCGCCGGCGTCACGACGACCTTGGCGCCCAGGAATCGCATCAACCGTCGCCGCTCGACGCTGAAGGTCTCGGCCATCGTGACCACCAGCGGGTAGCCCTTGGCGGCGCAGACCATCGCAAGGCCGATGCCGGTGTTGCCGCTCGTCGCTTCGATCACCGTTTGCCCCGGCTTGAGTTCCCCGGATCTTTCCGCGGCTTCGATGACGCCGAGAGCCAGTCGGTCCTTGACCGATCCCAATGGATTGAAGGCCTCGACCTTCACGAACAGATTCACTCCTGCGGGCGCAAGACGATTGATCCGCACGACCGGTGTATCGCCGACGGTTTCGAGGATATTCTGATATCGATGGCCCATGGTCCCTCCATTGGAGTATCTGTCTTTGGAAAATCGGAATCCAAAATGCGGCCGGCGAACCGGCGAAGCATACCTCAACTGAACCTTTCGGCAATCGGCCAGACCCTAATGATGCGGCCACATTTTCCGGCAATGCGAGTGGCGGAGGGGCGTAGTCCGTGCTTTCATATGCGTGACCTGCCCGGGAGGACTCCTTGTCCGAGCGCGTGGAGCGGAGATTGGCGGCCGTGCTGGCGGCAGACATCGCCGGCTACAGTCGGTTGATGGGCCAAGATGAAGAGCGCACGCTGGCCGAACTGAAGGTGCTTCGCAAGACGCTGGTCGATACCTCGATCGCCGCGCATCGCGGCCGGATCGTCAAAACCACCGGCGACGGCGTGCTGGTCGAATTTGTCAGCGTCGTCGATGCCACGCGCTGCGCAGTCGAAGTCCAGCGGGCGATGGTCGGGCACAATATCGATGTTGCGCAGGAGTTGCGGATCGAATTCCGCGTCGGGATTCACGTTGGTGACATCATCATCGACGACAACGACATTTTCGGAGATGGCGTCAACATCGCAGCGCGGCTTGAGGGTATCGCGAAGCCCGGCGGTGTCTGCATTTCCGATGATGCGTACCGGCAGGTTCGCGGCAAGCTGGATATCGCATTCGATGACATGGGCGTGCAGACGCTCAAGAACATCGCCGAGCCGATGCGCACATGGCATGTGAGACTCTCGGGCGATGTTGCGCCGCCGGGCGAGACGGCAAAGGCACCGGTCCAGGCCAGGGGACCGGCGCTGCCCGACAAACCCTCCATTGTCGTCCTGCCATTCGACAACATGTCGGCGGAGGACGGGCAGGATTACCTCGCGGATGGAATCGTCGAGGCGATCACGGCCGCACTGTCGTGCATTCGCTCCTTCTTCGTCATCGCACGCAGCTCCGCCTTTACCTACAAGGGCCGCGCGACTGATGCCCGGGACGTCGGCCGGGAGCTCGGCGTTGCCTATCTGCTCGAAGGCAGCGTGCAGAAGGCGGGTCATCGCCTGAGGATCATCGTACAGCTGATCGAGACGGAGGCGGGCGCGCATGTCTGGAGCTCGCGTTATGACGGCATGCTCGATGAGTTCTTCGATCTGCAGGATCGAATAACGCAGCAGGTCGCCGGCGCCTTGCAACCGTCAATTCGTCTGGCCGAGATCGAACGTTCCGAGCGCAGAAGGCCGCAAGACCTCGGCGCCTACGACTATACGATCAGGGCGATGCCTCACGCGTGGGCGCTGGAAAAGGAGGAGAGCGGCAAGGCGCTCGCATTGCTGGAAGCCGCCCTTGCGATCGACTCCAGATATCCTCTGGCGCTCGCGCTTACGGGCTGGTGCCACGCCCAGCGGGCGGTCTACAACTGGGCGGACGACATCAAAGGCAGCCAGACCCAGGCCCGCGCGCTCGCCGAGCAGGCCGTCAATCTCAGCGGCGACGATCCTCTCGTTTTGGCCGTGCTCGGGACTGTCTACACATTCGTGCGCAACTACGGGACCGCACGGGTGCTGCTGGAGCGAGCCCTGGCGCTCGATCCGAATTGCGCCTGGGCCTGGACCCGACTTGGCTGGATCAACAACTATTCAGATCGTCCGCAGAATGCACGCCAGCATTTCGAGCAGGCGCTCCGCCTCAGTCCGTTTGACCCGATGAACTTCAACAACTACGCCGGCATCGGCTCGTCCTATGAAGTGGAGCAGGACTACGACAAGGCGGTGGAGTTCTATCGGCGCGCCTTGCAGGAGCGGCCGAACGCCACGTGGATCTATCGCAATCTGGCGTCATCGCTGGCCGGCGCCGATCGTGTCGACGAAGCAAAGGCGGCGTTTTCCGAAATGATGCGAGCCTATCCCGGGATCACGGCTTCGAAATTCAAGGAAGCCATGGTTTTTTCCGGTCCAACGCTAGATCGAATGGCCCGGTGCCTTCAAAGCCTCGGTTTGCCGGAATAGCGGGACATGTCCGGCCTTCGATCTCACCGCGCGGCCGTCGCGCTCGCCGGCGCTATGTTCTCGACCGGCTCGTAATTCTCCGTCAGGCAATTGTCGTCGGTCTCGGCGTGCCGGCGATCGTAGATCGTGCCGTTGTCGATGAAGATGCGGTAGGTCTGGGTGCCGAGCGGCTTGCCGATCACCGAGTTGAGCTCGGCGCGCACGCAGGCGGTCCAGCCGGTGCCCTGCGGATCGTGCAGGGCTGCGGAGACCCGCACATGGCTCGGCTGCGATCCGGCCGTGAAGACCGAGTCCAGCTTGGTGCCGACCAGTTGCTTGACGTCGGGAGGTGCTTCCAGCGGCGCCGGATCCGACGCCTTGACCTTCAATAGCTCCGGCCACACCGCGTGGCTGTCCGCGAGCCCGCAGCCGCTCAAGATGAAGGCGGCGCCGAACAGCAGCGCCGCCGCGTTTACACATCCCTGTCCCATGGATTTAATTTAATGTGCCGTTGTCAAGATTGCGCCCCCCTGGCGGCGCTGAATCCGCTTAACGTGGCGCGGTTGTCGATCAACAAACGCTGATAGACAAGTTATTCTTGACGTCTCGGCGTTGCCGGATGTTTCTGGCTCGGGGAGAGGAGAGGGGTGACATGAAGAGATTTACGATCGCAGCCGTCATTCTGGCTGTCGTTGCGACTCCAGTGCTGGCCCAGGGCCGGCGTGGACTGAAGGACGACAAGGCGGCGACGGAGAAAAAGCCGAAGGTCGACGAGAAGGCCTACAAGGCCGCGCTCGATCGCATCCCCGAGCCGAAGCAGAAGTACGACCCCTGGGGCATCACCAAGCCGGCCGATCCGGCCACCAAGCCGAAATAGATCCGGTCCATGTGATCTACCACACGCCGATCACTGCATCCTGAGGTCGCGGCGCTTCAGATGGACGCGCCGACATGAACCTCCGCTAAGAGCTGCCCGACCAATCTTGAATTGATGGTCGGGAGGCCGCCATGATCAGTCGCTCGCTCCTCAGCCTGCTGGTATCAGCCGCGATCCTGCTCGTCGCCTCGCCGGCCTCAGCCGAGAACCGCCTGGCGCTGGTGATCGGGCAATCGGCCTATAAATCGGTCCCCGCGCTGCCCAACCCCGCCAATGACGCCAAGGCTGTGTCACAGCTGCTGACCGATTCCGGATTCACAGTGACGTCGGCATCCGACCTGTCGCAGGAGCAGATGCGCGCCAGCATCAGCGATTTCGCCGGCCAGGTCGCCGCCAAGGGCAGTGATACCGTGGCGCTGGTGTTTTACGCCGGCCATGGCCTGCAGATCGACGGCGAGAACTACCTGGTGCCCGTTGATGTCGATGTGAAGCGTGAGGCCGACATCCCGATCCAGGCGGTCCGCCTCAACGATATCCTGAACACGCTCGCATCGGTGCCGAGCCGGATGCGGATCCTGTTGCTCGATGCCTGCCGCAACAACCCGTTCCCCGAGCTCGGCAAGACCGCAGGCCATGGCCTTGCCATCGTCGACGCCAAGGTCGGCGCGCCCGGCACCTTCGTATCGTTCTCGACCTCGCCGGGCGCGGAAGCCGAGGACGGCAGCGGCAACAACAGTCCGTACACCAGCGCATTGCTCGTCAGCGCCAGGGCGCCGGGGCTTGCGATCGAGGACATCTTCAAGCGCGTGCGCGTTGCCGTCAACAAGGCGACCGACGGCCGGCAGACGCCGTGGGATTCGTCGTCGCTGACCGAGGATTTCCGCTTCACCGCCGGCGCGACACCGGCGCCCGCGCCGAGCCCGAAGCCGGAGGTGGCCAAGCGCAGCGTCGACGACTGGAAACGCGAATTGCAGGGCAAGCCGGTTGAAGAAGCCAACGACCTGATCGTCGCTGAGGGCACCGACGAGGCCTATGACGCCTTCGCCGCGCTCTATGCCGGCACCCCGCGCGGCTTGCAGGCGCGCGACTGGCTCGATCGCCATCGCCGCATGGTGGCCTGGAACAACGCCATCCTGCTCAACACCGCGGGAGCCTATCGCGCCTTTCTCGCGCAATATCCCGACAGCGACCTGACTGCGACCGCCAACAAGCTGATCGAACGGCTGCGCTATCGTCCCGACGCGATGGCAGCGGTCAGCGTTCCCGTGACCAATGTGGCGCTGGCTGCGCCGATCTGTCCCTGCAACAGCGCGCCGCCGCTGCCGCCGCAGAAGATCGACAAGGTCGATATCGCCCCGCAGAAGGCCGACGTCCCGACGAAGAAGAAGCACGTCGAGGCCAAGCCGCCGAAGCGCGCAGGCAAGCATCCGCCGCGCTATGTCGATGACGACGAGGTCGTCGTGGTGCGCCGTCCGCCGCCCACGGTGGTCTATGAGCCGGCGGGCCCGCCGGTCGGCGTCGGAATCGGGATCGGCATCGGTGGTGGCCGCTTTGGCGGCGGTGACCGCCTCGGCGGCGGCGGCATGCGCGGGGGTAGATACTGAGCCGGCGATGGCTTACATCGTGGCCTGCGAGATGCGGCAGATTCTCCATTGATCGCATCGGCCGGAGGAAGCGATGCGATCCTTGTGTCGGCTGCTTGCTGTGCTGCTTTGCACGTCTCCCGCCATGGCGGCGGAGTATTCCGGCTGGGAGTTTTGGGGCGGCGATCGCGGCGGACAGCGCTTCTCGGAACTAACGCAGATCACGCCTGACAATGTCGGCAATCTGGTGCGCGCCTGGACGTTCCACACCGGCGATCTCGCGGCGCGCTCGCCCGAGGTGATGAAGCGCACCAAGTTCGAGGCCACGCCGCTGTTGGTCGAGGACAGCCTGATCTTCTGCACCCCGTTCAACGAGGTGATCGCGCTCGATCCCGGCACCGGTGCGCAGAAATGGCGCTACGACCCCAAAATCAGCACTGCACAGCGGCCGGCCAACCGCTTCAACTGTCGCGGTGTCGCCTATTGGGTCGACGATCGCGCGCCCGACGGCGCGGCCTGCCGGTCGCGGATCTTCACCGGCACCAATGACGTGCGCCTGATCGCACTCGATGCGAAGACCGGAAAGCCCTGCGCCGATTTCGGCGATGGCGGCGAGATCCGGATCGACGCCGGGATGAAGCTGGCGTGGCCCGGTGAATTCCAGATCACCTCGGCGCCGGTGATCGGCCACGGCGTGGTCGTGGTGGGATCGGCGATTGCCGACAATGTCAGGGTCGACGCGCCGCTCGGCGTGGTACGTGCCTACGATGCGCGGAGCGGCCAGCCGCGCTGGACATTCGATCCGCTGACCCATGACAGGATCGACGCCGGCCACAGCAACGTCTGGGCGCCGATGTCGGTCGACGAGGCGCGCGGCCTGGTGTTCCTGCCGACGACCTCGCCGAGCCCCGATTTCTGGGGCGGCAAGCGGCCGGGCAATGACGAGCACGCCAACTCGGTTGTCGCGCTGCGGATCGAGACCGGCGAGTTGGTTTGGGCGTTCCAGACCGTGCATCACGACGTCTGGGATTACGATCTGCCGGCGCAACCGACGCTGGCGCGGATCGACACCGGCGAAGGCCAGCGCGACGTCGTGATCCAGCCGACCAAGACCGGCTTCGTGTTCGTGCTCGACCGCGACACCGGCAAGCCGGTCTGGCCGGTCGAGGAGCGCGCGGTGCCGCAGGACGGCGCCGAGGGCGAAGTGCTGTCGCCGACGCAGCCGTTCCCGACCCATGTGCCGCCGCTGATGCCGCAGCGGATCACGGCCGATGACGTGGTGGGAGGCCTCGACCATTCGGCCTGCGAGAAGCTGCTCGGTGCGTCGCGCAATGAGGGCCTGTTCACGCCGCCTTCGACGCAAGGCACGGTGGTCTATCCGATGACCGGCGGCGGCGTGAACTGGGGCAGCGCGGCATTCGATCCCGTCAACCAGATCCTCTACGCCAACACCAGCCACGCCATCCACATCGTCAAGCTGATGCCGCGCGAGGAAGCTAAGGGATACAAGCCGCCGGCGGGTGATTTCGGCCCGCAGGCGGGGGCGCCGTTCGCGATGTCGCGCTCGCTTGCGATCTCGCCGCTCGGCATGCTCTGCAACAAGCCGCCCTGGGGCGAGATGGTCGCGGTCGACCTGAAAGCCGGCAAGATCCTCTGGCATTCCTCGGTCGGCACCACCGAGGATCTGGCACCGCTCGGCATCGCGCTCCATACCGGCGCGCCGCTGGTCAACGGCGTCGCGATCACCGCGGGCGGACTGGTGTTCACCGGTGCGATGGATGCCTACCTCCGCGCGTTCGACGCGAAGTCGGGCCGCGAACTGTGGCAGGGCCGGTTGCCGGTGCCGGGCACCGCCAATCCGATGACCTATCTCTGGAAGGGCGAGCAATATGTCGCGATCGGCGCCGGCGGGCATTCCGAAGCCGGCACCTCGATCGGCGACAGCATGGTGGCGTTTCGCCTGGCGCGCGCGGGCGAGGGACCGTCGCTGTGGTCGCGCACGATCGATCGCCCCGGCGGACGCTTTGCGCTCAAGATGGTCGAGGCCGGTCTCGCGCTGATCGTGCTGATCGCTTTCGGCGTGCTGCTGTGGCGTCGGCGGCGGGCACGCCGCAACGTCGCAGCATCGTCATGAATGAGAAACGCGCTTTCTCAATTCGCGCATCGAAGTGCCGCAATTGTTCGCGCGACGCGGCGTCGCGCTTGCATCCGCTGCGGCGCTTCGTTTAGGACTCGCACACGGGACGTCTGTCCCGCGACCTGTTCATTTTCAGCATGATTTACTCAAGGAGATTCGGATGAAGGTCATCGCCTCGATCTTGCTCGCCGCCGGACTTGCTCTGTCGTCGGCACCCGCCAACGCCGTCGTCCTCGATCTCTCGACCATGACCTGCAAGCAGTTCATCGAAGGCGGCGACGACGAAATCAAGATGGTGCTGACCTGGATGGACGGCTGGTACAAGGGCGATTCCGACGAGGCGATCATCGACACCGACGTGTTCGTCGAGAACGCCAAGAAGTTCGGCACCTATTGCGGGAAGAATCCGACTATCAGCATCGTCAACGCCGCCGAGGCCGTTCTCGGCAAGTGATGCCGGGCGCGATGCGATTGCGTTGAAGCGGACCCACGAACGAACTGCCGCTCCCACTCCCGCTTGCGGGGGGAGGGCTGCCGTCGCAGGGTCGCGCTGCCCAATGTCGAAAAAACAACCCCATGCAAAGTAGCCCCGGGGGCTGCCGGCGTCCGACACGACGACTTGACACGTCGGGCAAATCAGCCGCAATATTCCATTATTCCGAAATCGTAGAGCCGCGCGCCTCGCCCCCGGGCCATGGGACGTGGCCGCAGCCATAGGCGATTGCCCGGCCCGCAAGCGGGACGGGCTTATCCCGGCAGCATCGCGAACGCGCTCGACACCATCGCGACCGGCTTGTTGTCGGTGGCGGACAACAGCGTGACGCGGCCGAAGCTCATGGTGCGGCCGAGCCGCACCACGCGGGCATCGGCCAGCACGTCGGAGGCGGTCGCCGCGCGCATGAAATGCGTGGTCTGGTCGACGGTCGTCATCGGCCGATAGCCCTTGTTGGCGGCGAGATTGGCCAGCACCATCGCGGTGTCGGCGAACGCCATCAGCGCCTGGCCGGAGACGACGCCGCCATGACGGCAGATCCGCTCGGAGAACGGCATCCGCAGCACGGCGCCGGGCTGCCAGTCGGCGGCGTTGCCGGACGGGGCCGCGAAGTCGAACTGCTCGACCGACAGATTGAGGTCCCGTACCCAGGGCGCAAAGATCTCGCCGAGTGCGCGCCTCGCGTCCTCGATCCCGAACTCACCGGCCTCTTGCTGCATGACGTCCCCGTTTCCCCTGATGATGGTTGTCGTGTTCTAACCCTGCGTCACATGCACGCGTGGCGTTTTGCCGTCGTTCCACTTGCCGCCGATGGCGCGCTCGATCTGGGCTGCGAGCTGCAGCAGCAGCCCGTCATTGGCTTGCCTGGCGATCGCCTGGATGCCGAGCGGCAGGCCGTGCTCGTTGGTCGCGAGCGGCAGCGAGATCGCGGGGATGCCGCAGAGATTGGCGAGCGGCGTGAAGGCGAAGTTGCGCCAGAGATTGCCGAACCAGTCCAAGACCTGCGGATTGTCCGAGATGGTCAGATATTCCGTGGTGCCGACCTTCGGCGTCGGCAGCGCCGTGACCGGGGTCAGGATGATGTCCCAATCCTCGAAGAACGCGCCGAAGCCGCGCGAGGTGGTGTTGAAGACGGCCTGCATCTGCGCGCGGTCGGCAAATGAGGTGTGGCGGCCGTGCTCCCAGATCCGGATGTTGATCGGCTCGATCAAATCGGCCGGTGGCCGCTCGAGCGCGCGCGCGGCGAGCATGTTGCTGATCACGACGGCGAAATTGCTGATGTAGCAGGTGGTCTGCGCGGCGAAGGCCGCGGCGTAGTCGATCGCGGGCAGGGCGTAGTCGACCTGATGGCCGAGGCCCTCGAGGAAGCGGCCGACCCGTTCGAGCTCGGCTGCAATATGAGGCGTCGCGCGGTAGTCACCCCATTGGTGCGACAGCGCGATCTTGAGCCGCGCCGGATCGCGGGTGATGGTCGTGGTGTAGGGCTCGGCCGGCGTCCAGAACGGCATCAACTCGCCGGGCGCCGGGCCACGGCAGGCATCGACAAAGGCCGCGGTGTCGCGCACCGAGCGCGACTGGCAGCCCTGGATCGAGACGAGGCCGGTGAGGTCGGACAGGTGCGGCGCCAGCGAGAACACACCGCGCGAGACTTTCAATCCGATATTGCCGTTGACCCCTGCGGGAATGCGGATCGAGCCGCCGCCGTCGGTGGCATGCGCGATCGGGACGACACCGGCGGCGACCATCGCCGCGCTGCCGGCCGACGAGCCGCAGGTGGTGTAGTCGGTGTTCCAGGGATTGCGCGTGATGTAGACCGCCGGGTTCTCGGCCGAACTGCACACCCCGAATTCCGGCGTCGTGGTGCGGCCGATCAGATTGAGGCCGGCCTTGCGCATTTTCGTGGTGAGGAAGGTGTCGGCTGCGGCGCGATTGCCGCGCATCATCAGCGAGCCCATTTCCTGCAGCCGCCCCTTCAGCGTCGGGCCGAGGTCCTTCATCAGGAAGGGCAGGCCGGCGAACGGCCCGGCAAGATCGGCGCCGTCGCGCGCGGGCTCGGCGATCACGTCGTCGAACAGCTCGACCACGCCGGAGAGCGCGCCGTCGACCCTGGCGACGCCGGCCGCGGCCTGGGTCGCCAGTTCCCGAGGCGTGATCTCGCCGCGCCGGACGCGTCCCGCGAGATCCGTGCCGTCATGCTGCGCCCACTCGTCCCAGCTCATCGCCAAAGTCATGTCGATTCCTTTTCTGCTTTGTTTCGCACTGTAATTTGCTGCCACCGCGGGTCAAATCACCGCAGGATGTGACGGCGCAGCGCTACCCCCCGAGGTGTCCGGTGGCTTGAAAATGCCCCAGTTTTGAGGCCCTATGGCGCCTTCGTCAGGGGATGGGGACGTCCATGTTTCGCAGGTTGATAATGCTGGGCAGCGTGATCGCGGTCGGGCTTGCGCTCAGCGGCTGCACCAAATGCGGTCCGATCTGGGATGACTGGGTGCAGTCGCCGAAGTCCTGCAGGTCCGACAATCTGTAGCGCAGCGGCGCGTCGGGCGGTGGTTGTTTTGCGGTGATCAACCGCGTTGGAAATACAAACGGAGCGTTTCCCATGAGAATTCTGACCGCGGTGCTGGTCGCGGTGCTGTCCACGGCGCCGACTTTGGCGCAGATGCCGCATATCAACATGCTTCCCGAGGACAAGTCCAAGACCGACGAAGAGAGGGAACAGGATAAGGCCAACCAGAAGGCCTACAAGGACTCGCTGAGCAAGATTCCGGACGCCAAGACCTCGTCCGATCCGTGGGGCGCGGTGCGCAGCGACGCGCCGAAGGCGGCCGCCCATCCCGCCAAGCCGAAGACCAAGACCGGAAGCACCGCGAACACGAAGGCCGCCCAGTAGGGCCCGTTCTGTTCCGCCGCGGGAAACGCGCAGACTCGGATTTCGCCGGCGCGGCGCCTATATTGGGGGCGTCGTCAGGTGGTCCGGAGTTGCGACAATGGTGTTTCGTCCGCGCGATCTCGCCAGCCGCATGGCGCAGCGGCGGAAGCCGGATGACGGCTACCTGCGCGAGACCTTTACCTTGCCGCGCGATCAGGCCCGCTCCCGCGCCCGCGACTTCCTCGCCCGCTACCCGAAGGCCGCCTATATGAGCGCGGTGGAGAGCTGGCGCGAGCTCCCGGGCGGCGACATCGAGTTCACGATGCGGCGGCTTTCCAGCGCGGACTAATCCTCGTCGCGCCCGCGCGCCTGCTCCTGCTCGATCTTCTTCAGCTCACGGTCGATCCGCAGCTCGACGCGGCGGATCGCCAGCAGATTGAGCTTGGCCTCGGTCCTGCCGGTGAAGACGCGGTCGCCGATCTGGAAGCGCCAGGCCCAGATGCCGATCGCGACCTGCGTGACGCTGAACTCGACGTCCCGGTGAATCATGGATGACGGCTCCGCAGGACCGAAGGCGGGCGTTCGGGTATTAAACTATAGGTTGTATTATTAAGTAAAACTCGTCAAATGAGATTGTGACGTGCTGCATCGCTTCGCATGTCTGTATTGCCATGGACCTTCGCCGGAATTGGTGCCCGGCGGCATTGCCGGGCTGGCGGGAAGGCAATTCGAGAACTTGCAGGTCGAGAACTTGTGTGACCGACGATTATTCCCGGAAACCTGTTGTAACGAACACCGGTGGAACCCGCATGTTCCCCCGAAGGCTACGCACTTTTTTCAAGCCTCAGGACAGTACCAAGGTAGTAGATGCAAGAGTCGTCAAAGCTCACGCGAGAGGGCCGCGAAGTGCGCGCCGGCGACCCCGGTAATTCGTTGATTTCAAAATAGAAAAAGATCCCGACCGACCGGCCAGGAACTTTGTTCTGCCCCGGAGAACTACGGGCGCCTGTCTGTGGCCGGTGCGCTGTGCGATAATCCAGCAGGATCGCGCACGAGGACCATGGCAGGACGCCGCCGGATGGAACCTTATACGTCGCGGGAGAAGGCCAAAGTCACAGCCGGCGCTGTCGCGGCCGTCGTGATGACGGTGATGCTGTTCGTGATTCTGTTCGCAGTTCTGATCGCCCCATAAGCGCCCGCGACATCGGACGAACAGACGCGAACATCGCGCGAAGGCGAGCTCGGTAGTTCCCCTGAGAACGCACCAAGGCACGGTTACGGCTAGCTTAATTCGGCAGGACTGCGCCGGGATCAGGCTGCGGGCGCGATGGGTTAGATAGCCTCCATGATGAACGGCTTTCGCGAGCTGGGGCTGTCCTAATTTGGCTCGGAGAACAAATCAGGACACAAGCAAAAACGCCGCCCGCTTAAATCCAGCGCGGACGGCGGTTCACTAGCCCCAGGAAGGTGATGGCAAATCCTGATGGGGATTGGTCTGCACGAAGTGGGCCAAAGGTTCATGACAATGAGGGCCGTATGACTCCGGTATATCGTCCGGAACGGAGGAAGGCGCGCGGATGAGGTCTAGGATTGAGTTTCTACCAATGGACTCCTTCCGGCCCCGCGCAGTCTCCCCGTGCTGGGGCCGCTTCTTTTTGGGGATACTCGCGGTGGGGAATTAGCGCACCCTGACTATCTTTCTGATAATCAAAACAGCCAGGCTTGTTACGCTGTAAGTGGTGATGACGGGCTTGGCGAGCTTGGGCTCGATCCATTGCTGATCGCGCTCTTTGAGGTGCCCTCCCAACCAGCGACCCCCGGCACGAGGGGGACTCATGATGCCGAGGATCGCTACTCCCGTTTGGGGGCTTGGGGGGCGTCGAGCCGGGAGCTACAGAACCGACTCTTCTGACTTTGGTTCGTTCCTAGAGGCATCGTTCACGTTGGCGGCCGAAGTCCCGGCGAGGTCATCCACTCATGCATGAGGCTGCTGTCTCTAGCTGCTGAAGCTTGCGCACAATCAGTTCGCGGAGCGGCCCTGGTATGGTGCTTTCCAATTGGAGCAATAGGCGCGCTCTTTCGGCTTCCAGGTTCCGGTCGAACGTGTGGGGTTTTGAGCGGCGTCTCATGGCGCTTCTCCTTCCCCCTCCATGTTGGGTTGGGAGCGCGACGTTGCGTTCTCGTGACCGGGAGTTAACGCTTGCGCGGTGTCGTGGTCCTTATCGTATGCCCGTGAGCATTACCGCCGCGAACAGCGCCGCACCCACGATCGCGACGCCAAGACAGATGCGCGCTCTAACCAAATACGAATCGAGATTGGGATGCTCCGTCATGCCAACCTCCTCTTTGTTACGCGAGAGGTGATCAGTTAACGCGAATAAAAATGCGGGGTTCCCTTCGCCCCGCTCCTCCGGAGAACTCCGGGGGAACGCCTTTTTCACCTCATAAAAAATTCTGAAGTCGGAATTCCGAACTAGGTAGGTAGTCCTACCGAGAGCGGTACCTAAGTAATTTAGGACACTGCGAGATTCGAATTAGGACACTCGGGGTCAAATACGGACAGTACCCGCGAGTTCAAAAGAACATATTGCGAACATAGAACAAACGTGGTACACAGGTTCCCGATCAACAACGCATTGAATCTCGCCTCAACGCGAATCTTGCCTCAACGCCCGTTTGTCCCGCTAGCGAATCCCCGCCATAAGGAGCACATCCCAAATGTCCGCCACTGCCCTGCGTATCGTCGAAGGATCCTCCATGGATAAGTCCAAGGCCCTCTCAGCCGCGCTCTCCCAGATCGAGCGCCAGTTCGGCAAGGGCTCGGTGATGAAGCTGGGCAAGAACGATCGCTCGATGGATGTCGAGACGGTGTCGTCGGGTTCGCTCGGGCTCGACATCGCGCTCGGCGTCGGCGGCCTGCCGAAGGGCCGCGTCGTCGAGATCTACGGGCCGGAATCCTCAGGCAAGACCACGCTGGCGCTGCACACGGTGGCGGAAGGCCAGAAGAAGGGTGGCATCTGCGCCTTCATCGATGCCGAGCATGCGCTCGATCCGGTCTATGCCCGCAAGCTCGGCGTCAACATCGACGAACTCCTGATCTCGCAGCCCGACACCGGCGAGCAGGCGCTGGAAATCTGCGACACCCTGGTGCGCTCCGGCGCGGTCGACGTGCTGGTGGTCGATTCGGTCGCAGCCCTGGTGCCGAAGGCCGAGCTCGAGGGCGAGATGGGCGATGCGCTGCCGGGCCTTCAGGCCAGGCTCATGAGCCAGGCGCTGCGCAAGCTCACCGCCTCGATCAACAAGTCCCACACCATGGTGATCTTCATCAACCAGATCCGCATGAAGATCGGCGTGATGTACGGCTCGCCGGAGACCACCACCGGCGGCAACGCGCTGAAGTTCTATGCCTCCGTTCGCCTCGACATCCGCCGCATCGGCGCGATCAAGGAGCGCGACGAGGTGGTCGGCAACACCACCCGCGTCAAGGTGGTGAAGAACAAGCTGGCGCCGCCGTTCAAGCAGGTCGAGTTCGACATCATGTACGGCGAGGGCGTCTCCAAGATGGGCGAGATCCTCGACCTCGGCGTCAAGGCCGGCATCGTCGAGAAGTCCGGTGCCTGGTTCTCCTATGACAGCCAGCGGCTCGGCCAGGGTCGCGAGAATTCCAAGGCGTTCCTGAAGGCGAACCCCGACATCACCGCCAAGATCGAAGCCGCGATCCGCCAGAACTCCGGCCTGATCGCCGAGCAGATCCTCGCCGGCACGCCCGAGCGCGACGCCGACGGCGAGGAGCCGGCGGCCGCGGAGGAGTAAAGCTCTCCAGCATCCAGTTCGCTGCAAGCGGGCGCCGAGGACGTTGAGTTGCCGACGTCTTTGGCGCCCGTTTCGTTTTTGATGTGGTGTTGAGTGGGCGGACCGATGAAGCGTTTGATTCTTGGGACTCACGGCGACAGCGTCAGCAAGGCCGGCCTCGATGGCTTCGTGCTTAGATTCCCGTCAATATTTCTTCGATTTGTCTGGCGGCCGCCTTCTTCAAATGAGCTTGCGGCGTATCTTGCGGCGCGCTCAGAGGTGCATGGACCGGGAGAGCATTGGTCTGACTTCGTGGACTGGCGCAGCTATCGTCGTCGGGAGCGCAGAAATCTCGCACTCCATGAATTCTGTGAGCCATTCGATGTCATCGAGCTTTGGTTCGACAAGGAACCAAACGAGCAACTGCTGCTGCTTTGGTTGCTGGATCATCTGCGTTCGTACCCGGCGATCGTGTCCAGGCTTGGTTTGCGGCTTGTCACTTCTGATCTCATTATGATGCCGTTCGATGGGCCGGAGCCGGACGAGGTGCCTCTGGTCGACGTCACGTCGGCCGATATCGAGACCGCAAGCAAGTGCTGGGAAGCCTATCACTCATCGACGCCGCAAGCCTGTTTTGATCTTATTCATAACGACCTGAGCGCATTCCCATTGCTCAGGCCGGCTATTGCCGACCTGCTTGCGGAGCTGCCCTCCCGTGCCGGACTTGGAGCAACAGAGATGCGGCTTCTGGAGTTGATCGCAAGCGGATATGAGGGCACGAGCAGTCTCTTCTATCAGAACCTCGGCCAGCGACGCGTGTTCAACGATATGGAAATCGGTACGCTGCTCGAGAGACTTGCGCACGGACCACGGCCGGTCATAGAGGGACTTGACGACGCGTTACGTACGATCGACTCACAGTATGGAGAAGGTCGTGTGGAGGCTTTTCAGCGGAGCCGCTTGTCGGTAACGGCATTCGGCGAAGCGGTTCTTGTGCACAAGGAAGACTTTAGCAGCCACAACCCGATCGACCGCTGGTGGGGCGGGACGCACCTCACCAATGACAATCTGTGGCGTTGCGATCTCACGCTTACGCGACCGTAGCGCCGATAGGGGCGCAGGGAGGACAAGCGATGTTTCTTGTTCAGACCGGGCGGGCCAAACGCACGGGCAAATACTCGATCCTGATGATTTTTGCGCTGTGGATGTTCGTCTCCATCCTCGTGATCTTCACGATGCATTGGGATGTTCTTCCGGAAAACCCAGCAACGCCGGACGATGTTGAGTGAAGTCCGGAAGCGAGTGACCGATCGGTCCAGATCAGAACAGATCCCTTCTCGCTTAGGTTTGCGCCAGTGCCTCTTCCCGGCTCGCGATCATCGCCCGCAACTCCTCCGTCACCGCGACCGATTGATGGGTCTTCTGATCGGTCGCGACCCACACGATCTCCCCGGTCGCGCGCAGGTCATCCGAGCCCTTGGCGAAGATCGCGAGAACAAGCACGATCGAGGAGCGGCCGATCCGCGCCACCCGCACGCAGACGTCGATGTCCTCGTCGAAGCGGATCGGCGCCTTGTACTCGACGAGCGATTTCACCGTGTGGAAGTCGACGGCGGATCGCGCGACCTCGCCGAGATAGTCGTAGCCGAGCGCGCGAAAGTATTCGGTGATCGCGGTGTCGAAATAGGTCAGGTAGTGGGCGTTGAACACCACGGATTGCGCGTCGACCTCGGAATAGCGGACGCGAAACGGGAAGTGAAACCAGAACTCCTCGCGCATCGGTTTCCTCTCGCGTGCCTTGCGGTCACCGGACAACAGGATGGGTATCGCTGCGCTCCACCCATCCTACGATATCCGCCCGTTACTCCGCCGCCTCCGCGTAGTCCTCGACCGGCGGGCACGAGCACACCAGATTGCGGTCGCCGTAGACGTTGTCGACGCGGCCGACCGGGCTCCAGTACTTGTCCATGCGGGAGACGCCGGCGGGGAAGCAGCCTTCAGTGCGGCTGTAGGCGCGGCCCCACGCATCGTCGGCGATGTCGTGCACGGTGTGCGGCGCGTGGCGCAGCGGCGAAGCCTCGATGGTCCAGCGGCCCTTCTCGACCTCGGCGATCTCGTTGCGGATCGCGATCATGGCGTCGCAGAACCGGTCGATCTCGATCTTCGATTCCGATTCCGTCGGCTCGATCATCAGCGTGCCCGCGACCGGGAAGCTCATTGTCGGGGCGTGGAAGCCGTAATCGATCAGCCGTTTTGCAATATCGTCCACGGTGACACCGCTGCTCGTCTTCAGCGCCCGCGGGTCGATGATGCATTCATGCGCGACGCGGCCCCGCGCGTTGCGGTACAGCACCGGGAAGTGCGGCTGCAGCCGGTCCGCGATGTAGTTGGCATTGAGGATCGCGATCTCGGTCGCCCGCGTCAGGCCTTCGCCGCCCATCATCAGGATGTAGATGTAGGAGATGGTGAGGATCGACGCCGAGCCGAACGGTGCCGCCGACACCGGGCCGACCGGATGGGTGACCGCGCCGTCGGTTGCGGGATGGCCGGGCAAGTAGGGCTTAAGGTGCGCCTTGACGCCGATCGGGCCCATGCCGGGACCGCCGCCGCCATGCGGGATGCAGAAGGTCTTGTGCAGGTTGAGATGGCTGACGTCGGCGCCGTAATCGCCGGGCCGGGACAGACCGACCTGCGCATTCATGTTGGCGCCGTCGAGATAGACCTGCCCGCCATGCGCGTGCACGATCTCGCAGATCTCGCTGATATGCTCCTCGAACACGCCATGGGTCGAGGGATAGGTGATCATCACGGCGGCGAGGTTGGCGGAGTGCTTCTCCGCCTTGACGCGGAGATCGTTGACGTCGACGTCGCCGCGCGCGTCGCACGCGACCACCACGACATCCATGCCGACCATCGCCGCCGACGCCGGATTGGTGCCGTGCGCGGAGGAGGGGATCAGGCAGACCTTGCGGTGCGGCTCGCCGCGCGCGAGGTGATAGCCGCGGATGGCAAGCAGCCCGGCATATTCGCCCTGCGCGCCGGAGTTCGGTTGCAGCGACACCGCGTCATAGCCGGTGATGTCGCACAGCCACTGCTCCAGCCGCTCGAACAGCGCGTGGTAGCCCTTGGCCTGGTCCGCAGGTGCGAACGGATGCAGATTGCCGAACGCCGGCCAGGTCAGCGGGATCATTTCCGTGGTCGCGTTCAGCTTCATGGTGCAGGAGCCGAGCGGAATCATCGCGCGGTCGAGCGCGAGGTCGCGATCGCTGAGCTTGCGCATGTAGCGCAGCAGCTCGGTCTCGGAGCGGTGGGTGTTGAACACCGGGTTGGTCAGGAAGGCGCTGGCGCGCTTCAACTCCTTCGGCAGCGCGTCGCGCGTGGCGGCCTCGATCTCGGCATAGACCAGCTTGCCGCCGAAGATGCGCCAGACGGCTTCGATGGTCTCCGGCGTCGTGGTCTCGTCGAGAGCGATGCCGAGCGTGGTCGCACCAAGGCGCAGATTGATCTTCTCGGCAAACGCACGGGTGACGAACTCGTGCTGCCTGGCGCCGGTCTCGACGGTCACGGTGTCGAAGAACGCATCGCTGATCAGGGCAAAGCCGAGCTTGCGCAGGCCCGCGGCGAGCACGGCGGCGCGGCGATGCACGCTGCGGGCGATATGGGTCAGGCCCTCGGGCCCGTGATAGACCGCATACATCGACGCGATCACGGCGAGCAGCACCTGCGCGGTGCAGATGTTCGAGGTCGCCTTCTCGCGGCGGATATGCTGCTCGCGGGTCTGCAGCGCGAGGCGATAGGCGGGTAGCCCGCGCGAATCCACCGACAGGCCGACGATGCGGCCGGGCAGCGAGCGCTTCAAGCTGTCGCGCACCGCCATATAGGCGGCGTGCGGACCGCCATACCCCATCGGCACGCCAAAACGCTGCGCCGAGCCGATTGCGATGTCGGCGCCGAGTTCGCCGGGCGAGGTCAGCAGGGTCAGTGCCAGCAGGTCGGCCGCAACGATCGCGAGCGCGCCCTTGGCGCGCAGCGCGGCGATAGCGGGGCGCAGGTCGCGCACGGTCCCCGTCGTGCCCGGATATTGCAGCAGCGCGCCGATCACCTCCAGCTTGTCGAGCTCGGTCAGGGGATCGCCGACGATCAGGGCCCAGCCCAGCGGAGCAGCACGGGTGCGCATCACCGCGAGCGTCTGCGGATGCACCTCCTTGTCGACGAAGAAGGCCTTCGACTTCACCTGCGAATGACGCTCGGCGAGCGCCATCGCTTCCGCTGCTGCGGTCGCCTCGTCGAGCAGCGAGGCGTTCGCGACGTCGAGCCCGGTGAGGTCGCAGATCATGGTCTGGAAATTGAACAGCGCCTCCAGCCGGCCCTGGCTGATCTCCGGCTGATACGGCGTGTAGGCAGTGTACCAGGCCGGGTTCTCCAGAATGTTGCGCTGGATCACCGCGGGCAGGATGGTGCCGGAATAGCCTTGGCCGATCAGCGAGGTGAACGTCTGGTTCTGCGCGGCAAGCTCGGCCATATGCGCCAGCGCTTCGGTCTCGCTCAGCGCGCGGGCGAGATCGAGCGGCGCCTTCTGGCGGATCGAGGCCGGCAGCGTCTCGCCCATCAGCGCCTGCAGGCTCGCAGCGCCGACCGTCTGCAGCATCGCGTCGATGTCGCGCGGCGAGGGACCGATGTGGCGGCGGACGAAATCGGTGGCGGCGTCGTTGCTCGGCTTGAAGGGCGCGTTCATGTGTTTCCCTTTCTTTGTCATACCCCGCGAAAGCGGGGTATCCAGTACGCCGGGACGTCAGCGATTAAGCCGAAGGGCCGCGGCGTACTTGGTCGCCCGGTCAAGCCGGGCGATGACAGTGAATGTGTGGTCGCTACTTGCTTCATTCTCTCAGGCGGTGTGCGCGGCGTAGGCGGCTTCATCCATCAGGCCGCCGAGCTCGCTCTTGTCTGATATCTTCAGCTTGAAGAACCATGCCTTGCCGCCGGCGTCGGAATTGACCAGCGCGGGGTCGGCGGCGAGCGCCTCGTTGACCTCGACGACGTCACCGGTGATCGGCGCATAGACGTCGGAGGCGGCCTTGACGGATTCGACGACCGCGGCCGCCTCGGCCTTCTTCAGGCTGCGGCCGACCTTCGGCAGCTCGACGAACACGACGTCGCCGAGCTGGGATTGCGCGTAGTCGGTGATGCCGATGGTGGCGATATCGCCCTCGATATGGAGCCATTCATGGTCGGACGTGTAGAGCGTCGTCATTGGTGTCCTCTAGCGTTTGTAGGTGTTGGCAACGAAAGGCATGGCGGCGACCTTGAGCGGCAGCCGTTGGCCGCGCACCTCGGCAAAGACCGTGGTGCCGACGGCGGACAGCGAGGCGGGCAGGTAGCCCATCGCGACGGGGGCGTTGAGGCTCGGGCCGAAGCCGCCGGAGGTCACCTTGCCGATCGGATCAGTCGAGGCGGCATCGGCGAACAGTACGGCGCCTTCGCGCACCGGCGCGCGGCCATCGGGCCGGAGGCCGACGCGGCGGCGCGCGGCGCCTTGCGCGAACTGGGCGAGGATCTTGTCCGCACCGGGAAAGCCGCCGGCGCGGGCGCCGCCGCTGCGGCGAACCTTCTGCACCGACCATTCCAGCGCGCCCTCGACCGGCGTGGTCGTGGTGTCGATGTCATGGCCATAGAGGCAGAGCCCGGCCTCCAGCCGCAGGCTGTCGCGGGCGCCGAGCCCGATCGGCAGCACGTCGGGATGGTCGAGCAGCGCGGAAGCCAGCGCCTCGGCCTTGTCTGACGGGACCGAGATCTCGAACCCGTCCTCGCCGGTATAGCCGGAGCGCGAGACGAAGCAGTCGATCTCACCGACGCGGCGCGGGCCGGCGTCCATGAATTTCATCGCACCGGCGTCTGCACAAAGTTTCGCCAGCGCGGATTCGGCCTTCGGGCCCTGCAGCGCGATCAGGGCGCGGTCGGCCAGCGACACGATCTCGCACGCGTCGGCGAGATGCGCGCGCAGATGGGCCTCGTCCTCGTCCTTGCAGGCGGCATTGACGACGAGGAACAGATGATCGCCGAAATTCGCCACCATGAGGTCGTCGCGCAGGCCGCCGTCCTCGTTGCTGAACTGCGCGTAGCGCTGGCGTCCCGGCGCGATGCCGAGGATGTCCTGCGGCACCAGCGTCTCCAGCGCCAGCGCCGCATCCGCGACCTTGCCGGATTTGGGTTTCAGCGCGAGCTGGCCCATGTGGGAGACGTCGAACAGGCCGGCCTGGGCGCGGGTGTGCAGATGCTCCTTCAATACGCCGGCCGTATATTGCACCGGCATGTCGTAGCCGGCGAACGGCACCATCCTCGCGCCGCGCGCCAGATGCAGCGCGTGCAGCGGGGTCTGTTTCAGCGGGGAATTGTCGCTTGCAAGCATCAGGGGGCCCTCGCGGTTCCCGCCGGGGACCGATTCCCCCGGGAAACCTGGAGCCCCATCTGTCGCTGTGCCTGAGAGTATTATCCCGTCGGCGGACGCATCCGGGCCAAGCCCGTCGGCGCCTCTTTCCAGATGTCAGACGTCACGCGGTCCTTTTGCCTGAGAGTTTCCGGGGCGGTTGCTCCTTCGGCGCCGGCGATCGAGCCGGTCTCTCCCGACGTGACTTGAGAGAACAGGTAGGACAGAACCACGGCGCTGCCAAGCCTGTCAACGCGGTGGAGGCGGTTCTCAACGGGCTTTGTGCTGTTGCGGCAAGCCCATGATCTGGCTGCACAGTTTCTGGACACCGCGGCCCGCAATGTCTAAAAGCGTTCGGCCGGAAATGAACGCTTTTTGCGGCTGATCCGGCCTCTTTTCCGATTGGATGAACATGAGCAGCGTCAACGACATCAGGTCGACATTTCTGAACTTCTTCAAGGAGAACGGGCACGAGATCGTGGCCTCGTCGCCGCTGGTTCCGCGCAATGACCCGACCTTGATGTTCACCAATGCCGGCATGGTGCAGTTCAAGAACGTGTTCACCGGGGTCGAGAAGCGGGCCTATCAGCGCGCCACCACCTCGCAGAAATGCGTGCGCGCCGGCGGCAAGCACAACGACCTCGACAATGTCGGCTACACCGCGCGCCATCTCACCTTCTTCGAGATGCTCGGCAACTTCTCGTTCGGCGACTATTTCAAGGAGCGGGCGATCGAGCTCGCCTGGAACCTGATCACCAAGGATTTCGGGCTGAAGAAGGACAAGCTGCTCGTCACCATCTACCACGACGACGACGAGGCGGCGGGGCACTGGAAGAAGATCGCCGGCTTCTCCGACGACCGCATCATCCGCATCGCGACCTCGGACAATTTCTGGGCGATGGGCGACACCGGCCCGTGCGGCCCGTGCTCGGAGATCTTCATCGACCGCGGCGAGCATATCTGGGGCGGACCTCCGGGCAGCCCGGAGGAAGACGGCGACCGTTTCCTCGAATTCTGGAACCTGGTGTTCATGCAGTACGAGCAGGTGACGAAGGAGCAGCGCTTGGCGTTGCCGCGTCCCTCGATCGACACCGGCATGGGGCTGGAGCGCATGGCCGCCATCATGCAGGGCGTCGACAGCGTGTTCGAGACCGACCTGTTCCGCAACCTGATCGATGCGACGTCCTCCGCGCTCGGGCACGGACCGAATGAGAAGACCGTGGCGTCGTACCGCGTGATCGCGGACCATCTGCGCTCGTCGGCTTTCCTGGTCGCCGACGGCGTGCTGCCGTCGAACGAGGGCCGCGGCTACGTGCTGCGCCGGATCATGCGCCGCGCGATGCGCCACGCGCAGCTGCTCGGCGCGCAGGAGCCGCTGATGCACCGCCTGGTCTGGGCGCTGGTGCGCGAGATGGGCCAGGCCTATCCGGATCTGGTGCGCGCCGAGAACCTGATCGAGGAGACGCTGCGGCTGGAAGAGACGCGCTTCCGCAAGACCTTGGCGCGCGGTCTTTCGATCCTGGATGAGAAGAGTGCATCCTTGAAAAAGGGCGACATGTTCGACGGCGACACCGCCTTCACGCTCTACGACACCTATGGCTTCCCGCTCGACCTGACGCAGGACGCGCTGAAGTCGCGCGGCATCAGCGTCGACCAGGCCGCATTCACCGACGCGATGAACCGGCAGCGCGAGAAGGCGCGGGCGTCCTGGGCCGGCTCGGGCGAGGCGGCGACCGAGGCGATCTGGTTCCCGCTGCGCGAGAAGCTCGGCGCCACCGAATTCCTCGGCTACGAGACCGAGAGCGCGGAAGGCGTGGTGGCGGCGCTGGTCAAGGACGGCGCCGAGGTCGACAGCCTCAAGGCCGGCGAGAACGGCGCGATCGTGCTGAACCAGACCCCGTTCTACGGCGAGTCCGGCGGCCAGGTCGGCGACACCGGCGTCTTGACCGGCGAGGGCGTCACCTTCCGCGTCACCGACACCCAGAAGAAGGCCGGCGATCTGTTCGTGCATCTCGGCACCGTGGAGCAGGGCACGCTCAAGCCCGGCACCGCGCTCCAGCTCGGGGTCGATCACGCGCGCCGTGCGTCGATCCGCGCCCACCATTCGGCGACGCATCTCTTGCATGAGGCGCTGCGCCAGGTGCTCGGCGACCACATCGCCCAGCGTGGCTCGCTGGTCGCGCCCGACCGGCTGCGTTTCGACTTCGTGCATCCGAAGCCGATCACGGCCGAAGAGCTCGCCCGGGTCGAGGACATCGCCAACGACGTGGTGCTGGAGAATGACGAGGTCACCACCCGCATTATGGGCGTCGACGATGCCCGCGAGGCCGGCGCACGGGCGCTGTTCGGCGAGAAATATGGCGACGAGGTCCGCGTCGTCTCGATGGGCAAATCCGCCCGCGAGCACGGCCAGAACGCGCTCGGCTGGTCGGTCGAACTGTGCGGCGGCACCCATGTCCGGCGCACCGGCGACATCGGCCTGATTTCGGTGACCAGCGAAAGCGCGGTCGCCTCCGGCGTCCGCCGCATCGAGGCCCTGACCGGTCGTCATGCCCGCAAACACGCCAACGACACCATGGCGCTGGCCAAGACCGCGGCGCATGAGCTGCGCACCTCGGTCGAGGACGTGCCGGCGCGCATCGCAGCGCTGATGGAGGAGCGCAAGAAGCTCGAGCGCGATCTGTCTGACGCAAGGAAGAGGCTCGCGATGGGCGGCGGCGCTGCGTCGAACGGCGCGGCGTCCGCCGTGCGCGAGGTCGGCAACGTCAAGCTGCTGGCGCGCGCGGTCGAGGGCGTCGAGACCAAGGACCTGAAGAGCCTGGTCGACGACGGCAAGAAGCAGATCGGCTCCGGGGTGGTCGCAATCGTCGGCGTCACCGAGGACGGCAAGGCCGGCATCGTGGTCGGCGTCACCGCCGATCTCACCTCGCGCTTCAACGCGGTCGAGCTGGTGCGCAAGGGCTCGGAAGCCCTCGGCGGCAAGGGCGGCGGCGGCCGCCCCGACATGGCGCAGGCCGGCGGTCCAGATGGTGCCAAGGCCAATGCGGCACTGACCGCGATTGAACAGGCGATGGCTGGGGCCTGACGGAGAGGCTGATCGTGGCGACGGCTCCGGGCAAGCGCGCAATCAGCGACCCGGACCTGCGCGACCGCCTCTACGAGCTGCTCGAGCACGATCATCTGCCGTATTCGGTCGGCTCGCGCTTCGTCCGGCTGATCGTCACGATCATCGTCGTCGACGTGCTGGCCGCAATCCTGGCGTCGGTGCCGGAGATATCCGCACGTTTTGGCTGGCTGCTGACGACGATCGAGGTCGCGGCGGTCATCGTGTTTGCGCTGGAATATGTCGCGCGGATCTGGAGCATCGTCGGTCATTCGCTGCGCGACATGACGCCGCTCAGGGCACGGCTCGAATACGTCCTCTCGGCTCTCGGCCTGATCGACCTTGTTGCCTTCCTGCCCTCGGCGATCGCGCTCGTCATGGGCGATCGGACCGCGCTGATCCTGTTCGGCATGCTGCCGTTCCTCAAGCTCGTGCGCTATTCGCCGGCGATGCGCTCGCTGCTGGCGGCGCTGCATGCCGAGCGGCGCACGCTGTTCGGTTGCGTCGTGATCCTGACCGGCGCCGTGCTTTTGTTCGCCTCGCTGCTCTACGCGATCGAGCACAATGTGCAACCCGACAAGTTCGGCACCATCCCGCAGGCGATGTGGTGGGCGATCGTGACGCTCGGCACCGTCGGCTATGGCGACGTGGTGCCGGTGACGACGCTCGGCAAGATGGTCACGGTGGTGGCGATCGTGTTCGGCTTCGCGATGATCGCACTGCCGGTTGCGATCATCTCGACCGCGTTCGCGGACGAGATCCGGCGCCGCGATTTTGTCGTGACCTGGGGCATGCTGGCGCGGGTGCCGCTGTTCTCGCATCTCGGCGCCGCCGAAATCGCCGACATCATGCGTCTGCTGCGATCGCAGACGATCGAGGCCGGCGAGGTGCTGGTGCGGCGCGGCGACGCCGCGTCATCGATGTATTTCATCACGACGGGCGAGGTCGAGATCGACCTGCCGGGCCAGCGCGTGCGGCTGTCCGACGGGACCTTCTTCGGCGAGATCGCGCTGCTCAGGCGCACCAAGCGGTCCGGTACCGTGACCGCGCTGCGCAAGACCAAGCTCCTGGCGCTCGACGCACAGGATTTCCACGCCCTGATCGAGCGCATGCCGGCCCTGGCGGCGCATGTGAAGGAGACGGCGGAGGCGCGGCTGGCCGAAACGGCTAACGCCGGCGACGTCGCCGAGGGCGAGATCGCGCAGGCCGGGACCGGCGGTGAGCGGGACTAGAGCATTTTCGGTTCTGATGAATCAGAAGCGAAGCTCTAGATTCTTGTTTTGACGCGTTTTCTTCACGCGAACCGGTGTCCACTTCGCTCGAAAACGCTCTAATCAGGCCATCGCAGGTATCGGCGCCGGCCGCTTGCCGCCGCGGCTGTATTCTCACTGTCTTTCGCCCGGAATACATGGCAGCTTGAGTCGTCCCGACCCGCCCTCCGCGAAAGAAGCAGACGCATGAGCACGACCTCTTCCACCATCATTTATACGCTGACCGACGAGGCTCCGGCGTTGGCGACCGCCGCGTTCCTGCCCGTCGTGCGCGCATTCACCGCGCCGGCCGGCATCAACGTCGCCGTCAGCGACATCTCGGTCGCGGCCCGCATTCTCGGCGAGTTTCCGGAATATTTGACCGAAGGGCAGCGCGTGCCGGACAATCTGGCTGAACTCGGCCGACTGACGCTGCTGCCCGGCACCAACATCATCAAGCTGCCCAACATCAGCGCCTCGGTGGCGCAGCTGCTCGCGGCCATCAAGGAGCTGCAGGGCAAGGGCTACAATATTCCGGACTATCCCGAGAGCCCCAAATCGGACGAGGAGAAGGCGATCCGGGCGCGCTATGCCAAGTGTATCGGCAGCGCGGTCAATCCGGTGCTGCGCGAGGGTAATTCCGATCGCCGCGCGCCGCTGGCGGTGAAGAACTATGCGCGGAAGAACCCGCACAGCATGGCCGATTGGAGCCAGGCGTCGCGCTCGCACGTCTCGCACATGCACCACGGCGACTTCTATCACGGCGAGAAGTCGATGACGCTGGACAAGGCGCGCGACGTGAAGATGGAGCTGATCACCAGGAGCGGCAAGACCGTCGTGCTCAAGCCCAAGGTGTCGCTTCAGGACCGCGAGATCATCGACTCGATGTTCATGAGCAAGAAGGCGCTGCTGGAGTTCTACGAGCAGCAGATCGAGGACGCCTACAAGACCGGGGTGATGTTCTCGCTGCACGTCAAGGCCACCATGATGAAGGTGTCACACCCGATCGTGTTCGGCCATTGCGTGAAGATCTTCTACCGCGACGCCTTCGAGAAGCATGGCGAACTGTTCACTGAGCTCGGCGTCAACGTCAACAACGGCATGGTCGATCTGTACAACAAGATCGAAACCCTGCCGCAGAGCAAGCAGGATGAGATCAAGCGCGACCTGCACGCCTGTCACGAGCATCGGCCGGAGCTGGCGATGGTCGACTCGGCCAAGGGCATCACCAATTTCCACTCGCCCAACGACGTGATCGTGGACGCGTCGATGCCAGCCATGATCCGCAACGGCGGCAAGATGTGGGGCCCGGACGGCCGCCTGAAGGACGTCAAGGCCGTGATGCCGGAAAGCACCTTCGCCCGCATCTACCAGGAGATCATCAACTTCTGCAAATGGCACGGCGCCTTCGATCCCCGTACCATGGGCACCGTACCCAACGTCGGTCTGATGGCGCAGCAGGCCGAGGAATACGGCTCGCACGACAAGACCTTCGAGATACCCGAGGATGGCACAGCCAACATCACCGACCTCGCGACCGGTGAAGTTCTTCTGAGCCAGGACGTGGAGCAGGGCGACATCTGGCGCATGTGCCAACTCAAGGACGCGGCGATCCGCGACTGGGTCAAGCTTGCCGTGACGCGCTCGCGCAATTCCGGCATGCCGGTGGTGTTCTGGCTTGATTCATACCGGCCGCACGAAGCCCAGCTCATCACCAAGGTCAGGATGTACCTGCACGAGCACAACACCACTGGCCTCGACATCCAGATCATGAGCCAGGTGCGTGCCATGCGTTACACGCTGGAGCGGGTGATCCGGGGGCAGGATACGATCAGCGCCACGGGCAACATCCTCCGCGACTATCTGACCGACCTGTTTCCGATCATGGAGCTTGGCACGTCGGCCAAGATGCTCTCCATCGTGCCGTTGATGGCGGGCGGCGGCATGTACGAAACCGGCGCGGGCGGTTCGGCGCCCAAGCACGTGCAGCAGCTGGTGGAAGAGAACCATTTGCGCTGGGACTCGCTCGGCGAGTTCCTGGCGCTGGCCGTGTCGCTGGAGGACCTTGGCCTGAAAACAGGCAATGCCAAAGCCACGCTGCTGGCCAAGACGCTGGATGCCGCCACCGGCAGGCTGCTGGACAACAAGAAGTCGCCATCGCCGCGCACCGGCGAGCTGGACAACCGGGGCAGCCAGTTCTACCTCGCGATGTACTGGGCGCAGGAGCTTGCTGCGCAGGCGGACGATCCCGCCCTTCAAGCCCAGTTCAAGACACTGGCCGAGACGCTCAGCCGCAGCGAAGAGAAGATCATCGGTGAGCTAGCCGCCGTGCAGGCGCAGCCTGCCGATATCGGCGGCTACTACCTGCCCGACCCACGAAAATGCGAAGCCGTGATGCGCCCGAGCGCGACGCTCAACGCGGCGTTGGCGCTCGTGGGAGGTGCATGAAGGCCACGGGCGGCTTCTGCAATGGCGAAGAGGCGGAACAAGTCGTCGATTCGCTGCCACGCAATTGATCGATGCGGCAGCGATAACCACGATTTCGTTGACGGCCTCCTCAGCCCTTGCGCAGGAACACGTAGTCCGCAGTGTACGGCGCACTCTTCAGCAAGCCCGCTCTATCGCAGGCGCCGCTGAGTTGACCGCCGGAGGTATTGATCCGCTGCACGGTGGTCGCGCCGGTGAGCACGCCTTCGCCTCGGCTGGAGATCACGTTGAGCTTCAGCCAGGGAATGTCCGATGCGGTGGCGCCCGGCGCTTCGCCGGCGGTGCGGGCGGTCACGGCGCTGCCGTCGACATGTTCCCAGTTCGGCCCGGCATAATGCCGGCCGACGGTCCGGCCGTCCGCGATCAGGGTCGCGATCGGTTCGCGGAACGACCAGACGAACTTGCCGTCGGTGACGGCCTTGCATTCATAGACCTGCGCGCCCTCGGCATGGACGGTGAGGACCGCGGTCTCGCCCGTTGCCGCGATGGCGGCAGGAAGCGGATCGGCGGCGAAGGCGGCGCCGACGGACGAGATCAGAACCAGCGCAGCGAGCATAGTCGGCCTAAGGCCTGGCATGGACTTCTCCGGAAGGCACAACCGTCATTGCGAGGAGCGAAGCGACGAAGCAATCCATCGTTCCGCTACGGGACAATTGATTGCTTCGCGGAGCCTGTCATCCGGCGCCGCTTCGCGCCGACCGGGTGGCTAGCAGTGACGTGGGTAGAGGGAGAGCGGCCTTAAGCCGCCATCGCCTTGGTCAAATTGTCGGCGACCCTGTCGAGGAAGCCGGTGGTGGAGAGCCAGCGCTGGTCGGCGCCGACCAGGAGCGCGAGGTCCTTGGTCATGTAGCCGTCCTCGACGGTCGCGACGCAGACCTTCTCCAGCGTCGAGGCGAACTTCGCCAGCTCCACATTGTTGTCGAGCTTGGCGCGGTGGGCGAGACCACGGGTCCAGGCGAAGATCGACGCGATCGAGTTGGTCGAGGTCTCCTTGCCCTTCTGGTGCTCGCGGTAGTGGCGGGTCACGGTGCCGTGGGCGGCTTCGGCCTCGACGGTCTTGCCGTCGGGGGTCAGCAGCACCGAGGTCATCAGGCCGAGCGAGCCGTAGCCCTGCGCCACGGTGTCGGACTGCACGTCGCCGTCATAGTTCTTGCAGGCCCAGACATAGCCGCCGGACCATTTCAGCGCCGAGGCCACCATGTCGTCGATCAGGCGGTGCTCATAGGTCAGGCCCTTGGCGGCGAATTCGGACTTGAACTCGCGGTCGAACACGTCCTGGAAGATGTCCTTGAAGCGGCCGTCATAGACCTTCAGAATCGTGTTCTTGGTCGAGAGATAGACCGGGTAGTTGCGCATCAGGCCGTAATTGAACGAGGCGCGGGCGAAGTCGACGATCGAGTCGTCGAGATTGTACATCTGCATCGCGACGCCGGCGCCGGTCGCCTTGAACACTTCCCGCTCGATCACGGTGCCGTCCTCGCCGACGAACTTCATCGTCAGCAGGCCCTTGCCGGGGAACTTGATGTCGGTGGCGCGGTACTGGTCGCCGAAGGCGTGGCGGCCGATGATGATCGGCTTGCTCCAGCCCGGAACCAGGCGCGGCACGTTCTTGCAGATGATCGGCTCGCGGAAGATGCAGCCGCCGAGGATGTTGCGGATGGTGCCGTTCGGCGACTTCCACATCTCCTTCAGGTTGAACTCCTTCACCCGGGCCTCGTCAGGGGTGATGGTGGCGCATTTGACGCCGACGCCGACCTTCTTGATGGCGTTTGCGGCGTCGATCGTGACCTGGTCATTGGTGGCGTCGCGGTATTCCATCCCGAGGTCGAAATAGAGCAGCTCCACATCCAGGAACGGGTTGATCAGCTTGTCCTTGATGTACTGCCAGATGATCCGGGTCATCTCGTCGCCATCGAGTTCGACGACGGGGTTGGACACCTTGATTTTTGCCATGGCGGAGAGGCCTTCTTGGGAACAGCGCGCTTTTGACGGGCTAAAGTGGAATATGTCAGCGCCTATAGCACCGCCCGGGGACGGGCGGAAGCGGAGCGGTTATGCAGTTTCAGCCCATCTTTTGGTCGAGAGCAGCCATTCCGATTGGCCCAAAAATGGCTTGCTCTCACGACCACTAAAACGCGACCTGCGTCGCCGTCCCCGCCACGACGTACCAGGTCACGAACAGCCCGGCGATCAGGGCACCCGGCAGGCTCGATCCGGTGCGCCGCCAGGTGAAGGTCGCGATCACGGCGACGATCGCCAGCAGCGGCACGAACTGGATCGCGACGATGGTCGAGAGCGGCACGAAGCCGGGATCGGGGATCGGGTTGAACAGTTTTCCAGTCAGCCACAGCGTGCCGTATTGCAGCACCAGCAGCACGATGAAGCCGAGCGTCAGCGCCAGGATGTTGGTGAAATAGAGCGCCCCGCGCGGGGTATCCATGGTCGAGAAATTCCGGTGCAGCACGTGCAGCGCCACGACGAAAAACGCCGTGAACGGAATCAGATAGATCAGGAAGATGAGGAATTGCTTCGCGCTCATCAACTTCAAGGCGATGATCCAGAACCTGAAGTCGATCTTGAAGGCGAAATCGGCGAGCCACAGCGCGGCATAGCCGACTGCGACCGAGGCCAGCGCGATCACGATGGATTGACCGATCAGGCCAGCGCGGCTGGCGCGCTTCGGGGCGAGCCGCATCAGAGCGAGCGTGATCAGGCCGTTGATGATGGCCCACACCAGGATCTGGTTGGTGATGCCCTGCGGCAGGAAGGCCATTGGCGTCAACAGGGTGCCACCCAGCGCGAACGTCGGGTAATAGGTCAGCGCGGGGATGAAGGCGGACAGGATGAAGGCCCAGGTCCAGCGTCGGCCGCTGGCTGCCTGATGCGGCGGCATGGTGCCATCAGGCACCGCCGGCAGCCGCAGGCGGGAGAACATCGGCGCCTCGAGCAGCCCGTCGAAGGTGCCGATCACGAGCGCCACGAAGCCGATCAGCGCGATCAGGGTGCCGATCTCCTTGCGGAACCAGATCTGGTCGTCGACCGGGCGCGGCGTGCCGCCCTTCAGCGTCTTGGCGAACCAGTCGAGGCTGTAGCCGATCGCCTCATGCGAGATGTGCTCCGCCGGATGGGTCATCGCCGGGGCGTAGAGCACCCGTGCGGTGCCGGCAGCCGGATCGCCATAGACCTTGCCGGGCTCGACCGCGGCCTTTGTGCCGAACAGCTCCCAGAGTTTTGGGCTCTGGGTGACGTCGCGGGCGAGCTCGACGCCCCACATCAGGGTGGAGAACTCCTCGTATTGGGCGAACACCAGCGCCACGTTGCGCGGCCAGGTCGTGGTGCCCTCGGCGGCGAACGGCTTGCCGGTGGAGGAGCCCTCCAGCACCATCGACTTGTAGTCGTTGGGCATCGCGGCGGCCGCCGCCAGCACGGTCCAGCCGCCCATCGAATGACCCTCGAGCCCGATATTGTCCTTGTCGACGAATTCGAGGCTGCGGAGATAGGCCAGCCCATCGGGGCCGCCGAAGCCGTTGGCGAACGAGGGCGGGTCGCTATAGCCGTGGCCGGTCTGGTCGAGCGCCAGCACGACATAGCCGCGGCGGGCGAACTCGATGGCAAACCCGTCCTGGGTCTCGCGCGAATTGATGTAGCCGTGGACGGCGAGGATGCCTGGCGCCGGGAGCTGCGGCGTCGCATTCGCCGGGACGTAGAGCAGGGCACTCATGGTGTTGCCCTTGGCGCCCTTGAACCTGACATCCTCGATCCGGATGCCACCGGCTGTTTGCGTGAAATAGGCGAGCAGCCCACCTGCCACGATCAGGACGATCCCAAGTATCGCCAACGTCCATCTGCCCCGCATTGTCTCCCCCCTGACTTTGCCGTTAAACCGGCGTCTGAAGCGTGCCTTTACAGCTTCGCTTTGATTGTGGTTGATAACCTATCCGAAGGCGAAGCGCGTGCAAGGCGTGGTTCCGGGCCGGCGCCATGAGATTCCGATCGAGGATTCGCAAACGCCGCTAACCTTGTTATCTCCTTGGAGAAATTGCCTGTGGGCAAATCCGGCGCCGAGCCGGTCCAGGGCCGCTCCAAGGGCCGCTCCAAGGGCCGCTCCATGAGATCTTGAATCAGGCTCTTCGGACGCTGATTCAAAATCTTCAGACCTTGAATCAGAAAGTGAAGTGAGATGTCCGGCACCGACAAGACCAAGGCAGGGCACGACCTTGCCGGTCCCGTCGTCATCCTGGTCGAGCCGCAGCTCGGCGAGAACATCGGCATGGCCGCGCGCGCGATGGGCAATTTCGCGCTGACCCGCTTGCGCATCGTCAACCCGCGCGACGGCTGGCCGAACGTCGCAGCCCAACGCGCCGCCGCCGGCGCCGATCACATCATCGGTTCGGTCGAGCTGTTCGACACCGTCGAGCAGGCGATCGCTGACCTGATTCTCGTTTTCGCCACCACCGCCCGCGCCCACGACCAGGCCAAGCCGGTGGTCGGGCCGGAGGGAGCGGCCAAGGAGATCGTGGCCCACGTTGCCCAGGGCGGCGGAGCCGGCATCCTGTTCGGGCGCGAGCGCTCGGGGCTGACCAATGATGAGGTCGCGCTCTCCAATCGCATCATCACCTATCCGGTCAATCCGGGCTTCGCCTCGCTCAACCTGGCGCAGGCGGTGCTGCTGATGGGCTATGAGTGGTTCAAGCTCTCGACCAGGGGTGAGCTGCCGTTTGCGATGCCGGAGCGATCCGAACCGGCGTCGCAGCACCAGATGCAGGCCTTCTTCGACAACCTCGTCGCCGAGCTCGACAAGGTCGAGTTCCTGCGCCCGGCCGAGAAGCGCGACACCATGCTGGTCAACCTGCGCAACATCTTTACCCGGATGGACCCGACCAAGCAGGACATGCACACGCTCCATGGGGTGGTGATGGCGATCGCCGAGGGGCGGAAGGGCCCGGCCAAGGGCGGTGTGCTCGACGGCGCCCAGGCGACACGGTTGAGGGCGCTGCTCGCCGAGCAAGGGCAGGGCGGCGCCACCGCCGACAATTCGAGCACCGTGCGCGGCCTGGCCCGGCTGCTCCGCCGCAACCCGACCGACGCCGAGCGGATGCTGTGGCAGGCGCTGACCAAGGACCGCCGCTTCGCCGGCCTGTTCAAGCGCCAGACCCCGGTCGGCCGCCACATCCCCGACTTCGTCTCGTTCGCCCATCGCACCGCGATCGAGCTGGTCAATCCGGGCGAGAGCGAGGCCATCGCCGCCGACCGCGCCAAGCGCCGCGCCTGGCTCGAGGCGCGCGAGTACCGGGTGGTCGACATCCAGGTGGCCGACGTCGAGCGCGATCTCGAGAGCGAGCTGGCGCGGCTGGAGGCGGGGCTGAAGCAGTGGCGGTGACCCTTCGAGGCCTTGTTGGGTGTCATCACCCGCGCATGCGGGTGATCCAGTATTCCAGAGACGCCGGTGCTTGAATCGACAAGCCACGGCGTACTGGGTCGCCCGGTCAAGCCGTGCGATGACACTGAGGATGAGGACGCGGCTTCGCACTCTCGCGACACGATTTGCCCGTCGCCTTATCTTGCCGCACGTTAGCACCTCAACGTGGTCAGCTCAGCGAATGGTGGAGACCGTATGGCGAGGGAACTGGAAGGCAAAGTCGCGGCCGTGACCGGGGCGGCGTCGGGCATTGGGCTTGCGAGCGTCGAGGCGATGCTGGCGGCGGGCGCTCGGGTGGTGACGGTCGATCGCGATGCGGCCGCGCTGAAGGTGCTCCGCAACAAGCACGGTGACGCTCTCGTCCCGCTGGTCATCGATCTGCTGAACCCTGCGGACTGCGCGACGCTGCTGCCGAAGATCCTCGAGCAGACCGGCCAGCTCGACATCTTCCATGCCAATGCGGGCAGCTATGTCGGCGGTGACCTGGTCGATGCCGACACCGGCGCAATCGACCGGATGCTGAATCTGAACGTCAACGTCGTCATGAAGAATGTGCACGACGTGCTGCCGCACATGATTGCGCGCCGCACCGGCGACATCATCGTCACCAGCTCGCTGGCCGCGCATTATCCGACGCCATGGGAGCCGGTCTATGCGTCGTCGAAATGGGCGATCAATTGCTTCGTCCAGACCGTGCGCCGCCAGGTCTTCAAGCACGGCATTCGCGTCGGCGCGATCTCGCCTGGACCCGTCATTACCTCGCTGCTCGCGGACTGGCCGGCCGAGAAGCTGAAAGAGGCCAAGGACTCCGGCAGCCTGCTCGAGGCGAGCGAAGTGGCCGAGGTCGTGATGTTCATGCTGACGCGGCCGCGCGGCATGACCATCCGCGATGTCGTGATGATGCCGACCAATTTCGATCTGTAGAGCGTTTTCGAGCGAAGTTGATACCGGTTGGCGTGAAAGGGGCGGCGGCAGGTCATTCGGCCGTCATCTCGTTCGACTGTGATAGCGTCTGTAACGTCAGCACTATCGAGGTTGAACGTCGATGGCTTTTCTCGGGACCATCCCGACCTGGATCGGGATCGCCGCCTGCATCATGCAATCGGGCTTGTTCGCTGGACTGAATCTTGCGGTGTTCAGCCTGAGCCTGCTGCGGCTCCAGATCGAGGCGGACAGCGGCAACACCGACGCGGCGCGCGTGCTGCAACTCCGCAAGAACTCCAACCAGGTGCTGGCCACCATCATCTGGGGCAATGTCACCACCAACGTGCTGCTGACGCTGTTGTCGGATTCGGTGCTTGCCGGCATCGGCGCGTTCGTGTTCTCCGCCTTCGCCATCACGTTGCTCGGCGAGATCTTCCCGCAGGCCTATTTCTCGCGCAATGCGCTGGCGATGACCGCGCGGTTCCTGCCGTTCCTGAATTTCTATCGCATCGTGCTGTTTCCGCTGGCGAAGCCGACCGCGATGGTGCTCGACTGGTGGCTGGGGGCGGAAGGCATCACCTATCTGCGCGAGCAGGACCTCAGGCAGATGATAGCCCGCCATGTCGTCACCGGCGGCGACATCAGCAAGGTGGAGGCGACCGGCGCCCAGAACTTCCTCGACCTCGACGACATCTCGGTATGCGACGAGGGCGAGGTGATCCATCCCGAGAGCATTTTGAGCCTGCCGCTGGCCAATCAGCGCTGCGTGCTGCCGACATTCGACCGCGTTCCCGACGATCCGTTCCTGCGGCGGATCGACGCCTCGGGGATGAAATGGGTGATCGTGACCGATCCCGCGGGCGAGCCGGTGTTCGTGCTCGACGCCCATCACTTCCTGCGCGATGCGCTGTTCGGCGAGCTCGAGAGCGATCCGACCGCGTATTGGCACCGGCCGATCATCGTGCGCGATGCCAAGGCGCGGCTCGGCGACGTCATCGGGCTGATGAAGGTGGTGCCGGAGCGGCCCGGTGACGACGTCATCGAACACGATTTGATCCTCGTTTGGAGCGGGCAGAAGCGTATCATCACCGGCTCGGACCTGCTCGGGCGTCTCTTGCGCGGGATCGCGACCGTCGAGAAGCGCTCGGCGGCGTAGGAGGTTTCCATGGATAAAGCAGTCGAAGCCGTTCTTGCCGATTATGATGCGCGGGCCGCCAAGGAGCTTGCCCTGATGCAGGAGCTCGCGCCCGAAGAGATGCTGCGGCGGGCCGATGAATTCCTGATCCCGATCGGACCGGACGCCGGCAGGCTTCTGAACCTCATCATCAAATCGTCGCAGGCGAAAATCATCCTCGAGCTTGGCACGTCCTACGGCTACTCGACCGTCTTCTTCGCCGAGGCTGCGCGCGCCTGCCAGGGCAAGGTGATCAGCATCGATATCAACGCCGACAAGCAACGCTATGCAAAAGAGCACCTGACCGCGGTCGGTCTCGACGCGTTCGTGGAGTTCGTGACGGGTGACGCGCGCGAGGTGATCGGGGCGTTGGCCGGGCCGTTCGATTTCGTCCTGATCGATCTCTGGAAGGACCTGTACGTCCCGTGCTTCGACCTGGTCTATCCGAAGCTGTCGGAGGGCGCTTTCGTTGCGGCCGACAACATTCTCCATCCGGAGTTCTTTCGCGCCGAGATGACCGCCTATCGTCAGCACGTCCGGCGTCATGCCGGGCTTGAATCGATCCTGCTGCCGGTCGGCAATGGGATCGAGCTGAGCCGATACGCGGGCTGAGTCGTGCAGAGGATCGCGCTAGACCGCCACCAACTGCCCGGCCGCGCTGCCCGCGCGCTTCGCCTTCTTCACCTTCGCCGGCGCAAACAGGTTGCCTGCGGCAAGCCCTGCGGTGTCGGCAACGGCAGGGTCGCATGACACCATCGCGGCGACGATGGCGCCGTCGATCAACAGCGCCAGTTGATGCGCCAGCACATTTGGCTCGGCGGCGCCCATTTCGGCGGCGAGCTTCTCGATATGGGCCAGCACCACCTTCTTGTGCTTCATCGCGATATTGCGGAACTGCTTGGCATCCTTGTCGTGCTCGGCGACCGCATTGATGAAGGGGCAGCCGTAGAAGCGCTCCTCGGCGAACCACACCTTCAGCGCAGGGAAGATCCGCGACAGCTTGGTCTGCGGATCACCGCCGCCGGCCTCGATGGCGCCGATGAACCATTCGCGCCACTGCCGGCCTTCGCTCTCCAGCACCGCATGGACCAGATTGGTCTTCGAGCCGAACAGTTTGTAGAGCGTGGTCTTGGCGGTTCCGGCCTCATCGATGATCGCATCGATGCCGGTGGCGTTGATGCCGTTCTTGCAGAACAGCCGCGTCGCGGTTTTCAGCAGGCGCCCGCGCGCGGATTCGTCGTCGCCGGCGGCGAACGCGGCGGCAGGTTTTTTCTTCGCAAGCGATTTGCTCATGTTCCGCAGTAAATCGAACCGCGGCGCAATCATCAAGTCGCATCTTCATTCACCGTGCATGCGCTCAAAATAATCGCTGCTGCGCGGCATTTGCTTTGCGATTGAGCAGAGGCGACCTGATCAATTCCCGGGCAGGGCAGGCTAAGCACTTGCGGGATTTCGGCTTTCGATCCGGCCGCGGACTGGCATGGTCTATGCAGGAAACAGACCGTTCGGTATCCTGACCAATCCATCGCTCCCAGGGAGAAAACTGATGACTGCTGTCGCTCAAAAAACCGCACTGACCGGCTGCCTCGCGCCGATCGACAGAGGCGGGCTCGAGCAGCTCATTGCCAACGGCAAGGCCAATCCGAAGGTGATCAAGACCTTGAAGTGCAAGACGGTGGCCGAGGGCAAGTTCCGCCACGCCAACTATATCCGCAACCTCGCGCCCTACATCGTCGACGAGCCGCCGGGCCTGCTCGGCGACGACACCGCACCCAATCCGTCGGAGGCTTCGCTCGCCGCGCTCGGCTCCTGCCTCGCGGTCGGCCTGCACGCCAACGCCGTGCATCGCGGCTGGATCGTCAACAAGCTCGAGCTCGAGCTCGAGGGCGACCTCAACATCACGGCAGTGTGGGGCACCGGCGACGTCAGCGAGAAGCCGGTCGGCTTCACCGACGTCCGCGTCAAGGTCGACATGGAGTGCGAGGGCGTGGCGCAGGACGAGATCAACGCGCTGGTGGCCCATGTGAAGCAATGGTCGCCGGTCGCCAACACCTTCACCCGTCCCGTCAATCTCGAGGTCAGTGCCTAAGCCCAAGTCGGGCAATCACTTCAGGTGCGGAGACGATCAATGGGTTCAATGGCTTTATCGCGGGTCGAGCTTGCAGATCCCGCACCGACGATTGCCGACGAGGTCGCGCGTCTGGCCCGTCAGGAGCTGGCACCGCTTGCGTCAGCAATCGATGCCGGCTCGGTCTATCCGGGCGCCTTCCTGCGCGGCCTCGGCGGGGTCGGCGCCTGGAGCAGCCACGTCCCGCAGGAGGGACCGGCCGATCTGCGCTGCGCGATCCAGTCGATCGCCGCGCTCGGCGAGGTCTGCGGCGCCACCGCCTTCATGGCCTGGTGCCAGAACACGCTGGTCTGGTACGCGGCGAACTCCACCAACATCAAGCTCGCCGCGCGTTTTGGCGACGGCTTCTCGAGCGGGCGGGTGCTCGGCGGCACCGGGCTCTCCAACCCGATGAAGAGCTTCTTCGGCATCGAGCGGCTCAAGCTGAAGGGCCGTAGGGTCGAGGGCGGCTACATCGTCCGCGGCGCGCTGCCCTGGGTCTCGAATCTCGGACCCGATCACTATTTCGGCACGATCTTCGAGCGCGAGGACGACGACGGCAAGAACGAGACGGTGATGTTCCTCGCCGACTGCTCCGATCCGGCGATCTCCCTGCAACCCTGCAAGCCGTTCCTCGCGATGGACGGCACCGGCACCTACAGCGTCCAGTTCCGCGACGTGTTCGTGCCGGACGATTTGATCCTGGCCGCGCCGGCCGCGCCGTTCGTGAAGAAGATCCGCGCCGGCTTCATCCTGCTGCAGACCGGCATGGGCCTCGGGCTGATGCGCGACTGCATCAACATCATGGACGAGGTCCACGCGCCGCTCGGCCACGTCAACCGCTATCTGCCGCAGCAGCCGACGCAATTCCGCGAGCTCTATGCCGAGTTGGAGAAGGAGGCGATGGCGCTGGCGCGCGATCCCTACAACGCCGATGACAGCTATTGGCGCCGCGTCGTGGCGCTACGCCTGCGCATCGGCGACGCCAGCGTCGCGATCGCACATGCCGCGATGCTCCATTGCGGCGCGCGCGGGTATCTCAAAAGCCACCGTGCCCAGCGCCGGCTCCGCGAGGCTTATTTCGTCGCGATCGTGACGCCCGCCAC
>Ga0153933_1000080_pt1 | contig 55395 bp, 55 predicted proteins | sample TSNJ017MetaG_FD_102275 | JGI IMG/M metagenome (GOLD analysis project Ga0153933, IMG submission 102275) | Attine ant fungus gardens microbial communities from New Jersey, USA - TSNJ017 MetaG | ecosystem: Host-associated > Fungi > Mycelium > Unclassified | place: USA: New Jersey, Wharton State...
ACCCATTTGTCCACCCATCGCGCCCGGCCTTGTTGGTCCCCGCCGGTTCGTGTCGCGATACTAGTGAGCGGCTCTCGCGTTGCGCTACCTTTAAGTGTTCCCGAAAGACTCGGGAAAAATTCCCGGTCAACGTCGAGACCATGGTTGCCTAAGGTTGCATCGCCTTCGGCACCAGTGCCTCGACCGTCACACCATCCTCGCCGGAATTGACGCTGATCGTGCCTCCGAGTGCGAGGATTCGCTCGCGCATTCCAGTCAAGCCACGGCCGAGTTTGTGATCGGGTTGCAGGCCGCGTCCGTTGTCGCTGACGCGGACCAGGGCGCAGCCGCGGCTGTCATTCACACCGGTCTGCCGCTCCGCCGATTCGACGGTGATGTGGACCAACGTTGCGTCGGCATGCCGGAACACGTTGGTGAGCGCCTCCTGCACGATGCGGTAGATCGTGAGATCGGCGGTCTCGCCGGTGTCGCCGAGCGCGCCCGAAACGCGGCTCTCGATCTCGACCTCCGGGTGAGTCTCGCTCCATAGCCGGACCAATGCGCCGAGTGCTTCGCTTAGCCCGAGCTCGGCAAGACCTGCGGGCCGCAATCGTTCCAGGATGCGGCGGGTGAATTGCTGCAGCGCGTTGACTTGTTCCAGGATGGCGTTGCCGTGCTTGCGCAGCACCGCCCGATCGGGCTCTTCGACGTCGGACAATCGCGTCAGCGCGCCGGCATGCGCGCGCAGCGCGAACAGATAGGGCCCGAACTCGTCATGCAGCTCCCGCGCGATCTCCTTGCGCTCGGAATCCTGCAGCGACACGGCGCGCTCGGCGAGCCGCCGCTTGCTTTCCACCGCCTCGCCCAGGGTGGCGGCCAGATGGTTCAGCTTGGCACAGATCGCGGCGAGTTCAGGCGAACCGCCGGGCTCGACGCGCGCATCGTAGAACCCCGCCTCGATGTTGGTCATGGCCTGCGACAGCGCCTCGAGCGGCGCAAGCGCACGGCCGACCACCAGCATGGTCACGAGGAAGAGCGCGACCGCGATTGCCGAGCCGACCTCGAGCTGGGTGACGATGCCGTCCCAGATCTCGGCCATCTCGTCGTCGGGATGCGAGGTGATGAGCAGTGATTGCTCCTTGCCGGGAATTTTGACCGGCACCCGCACGGAGGTTTGCTCGGGATGCACAAGTGCGACGAACCATGCCGGCGGGGCACGCTGATCGTCCGCCTCCCCGGAAGCTTCCGATATCTTCGCGACCGCGCCATCCTCCCTGGTGATGCTGACGTGACGCAGCCGGGTTAGGTCCTGGACGATCCGGTCGAGCCGCGCATCAGGATCCGGCGCCTCGTTCAGGCCGGCCACGATCGTCTCGACGAACTCACGCGCCAGCCGGATCGTGCTCTGGTCTTCGGCCTGGACGCGCGGCCCCGCCTCCAGCACCAGCCGCGCAATATTGATGCCGAGCCCCAGCGTCAGGATCAGCGCCAGCAGCAGGTTGACGCGCGCACGCAGGGATAGTTTTCGCCACATTGCGTTGCCCCGGACCGTGAGGTCCTCCTCCCAGAGGATCGTTGACAGCCAAATTTGCCCGGCTATCTAATCCCAGCCTACTGCAATCTTGCGCGAGGTGCACAACCGGTTCCACCTCACGTCGCGCAAGATGATGCGATGATGAATGGATCGAACGAGGTCGACGGGACAACGCCATGCGCATTCTGATCGTGGATGATCATCCCATTATCGCATCGGGCTGCCGCACCGTGTTCGCCGACGATCCCGAGATCGCCCTGTTGGAAGCGGCGGATGCCGAGACCGGCGAGCGGGCCTTCGTCGCCGAGAAGCCCGACATCTGCGTGATCGACATCAACCTGCCGACGGTGTCGGGATTTGAACTGGCGCGCCGCATCCTGGCGCGCGACGCGGGCGCGCGCATCATCATGTTCAGCATGAACGACGACCCGGTGTTCGCAGCCCGTGCCATCGACATCGGCGCCAAGGGTTACGTCTCCAAGACCGGCGACCCCAACGATTTGGTGGAAGCGATCCGCGAGGTCGGCAATGGCGGCGTCTATCTGCCGCCGGCGATCGCGCGCAGCGTCGCCTTCGCACGGCCGTCCTTCGCGCAGAATCCGCTGTCGAAGCTGACCTCGCGCGAGATGGAGATCCTGCGCCTGCTCTCCTCCGGCAAGAGCCTGTCGGAGATTGCCTGGCTGGTTCACTCCTCGTACAAGACCGTCGCAAACACGTCATCGATCATGCGCCAAAAGCTCGGCGTGCGAACATCGGCCGAGCTCGTGCGATTGGCGATCGAGAGCGGCGTCGCCTGACGCCGCGCGCCACACACTCCAGGACCACGACAATGCAGACAATTTCCCAGAACAAATCCCATGGCGGCGTCCAGGGCGTGTATCGGCACCCGAGCCGCGAGACCAAGACCGACATGACCTTCTCGGTCTTTGTGCCGGACCATTCGGCCGGCGCGAAACTCCCGGTGGTCACCTATCTGTCGGGTCTGACCTGCACCCACGCCAACGTCACCGAGAAGGGCGAGTTCCGCGCCGCCTGCGCCGAGCTCGGGCTGATCTTCGTCGCGCCGGACACCAGCCCGCGCGGCGAAGGCGTGCCCGGCGATCCCGCCAATTCGTATGATTTCGGCCTTGGCGCCGGCTTCTATGTCGACGCCACCGAGGAGCCGTTTGCGCGCAACTATCGCATGTGGAGCTACGTCACCGAGGAATTGCCTGACCTGATCGCCGCGCATTTCCCCGTCGACGACAAGCGGCAATCGATCCTCGGCCACTCCATGGGCGGCCACGGCGCGCTGACGGTGGCGCTCAACCATCCCGATCGCTATCGCGCAGCGAGCGCCTTCGCGCCGATCGTGGCGCCCTCGCAGGTGCCATGGGGCAACAAGGCACTCGGCGGTTATCTCGGCGGCAACAAGGCGGCGTGGCGCAAGCATGACGCGGTCGCGCTGATCGAGGACGGCGCGCGCTTCTCCGGGCTCCTGGTCGACTATGGTGATGCCGACGGTTTCCTCGCCGAGCAGCTGAAGCCTGAATTGCTGAAGACCGCCTGCGAGCAGGCCAGCATCCCCCTCACCTTGCGGCGCCAGCCGGGCTACGACCACAGCTACTACTTCATCTCGACCTTCATGACCGATCACCTGCGCTGGCACGCCGCGCGACTGAAGGGGTGAGCTCGCAGGAAGGCCGTTTCATCACCAGGCTAGCGCAACAATCCTTCAGCGTCGTCCTGGCGAACGCCAGGACCCATTACCCCAGCCGTTTCTTGTTGCGGGAAGCCAGGGCCGCCACCCTGCGCTCAATCAAGTTCGGCGGTTATGGTCCTGACGTTCGCCAGGACGACGATGTGGTGAGATCCGGCGCTGACGAACTACCTCGCCTGCGGCGCGCCGTAGTTTGGCGCGAGCAGGCGATTGTGCACGAGATAGTTGGTGGTGCGTGACCAGGATTCGTCGGTGTTGCCGCGCATGTCGGCGCTGACGCCCGCGAGCAGTTGCCCGGTATGCACGTCGCGCAGGTAAAGATTGATGTTGAGGATGAGGTTGGAGACCTTTTGCACGACGCCGGTGATCTCGAGATCGGCGCCGAGCTCATCCGCAAGCTTCCGGTCGCAGCCGCCGCAGGCCTGGAGATTGCTGCCATGCGCCGCAGCATTGACAGGCGCGATGTCGAGCACGCGGAACTTGCCTGATTCCGCCAGCTCCTTCCGCACCTGATCTCCGACATGCTTCAGCCGCACCTGCTCGTCAGCCTGCGGCCCGCTCACCTCGCCCTGCAAACTGGTGTCGATCATCTCGAGATCGAACACCGCGAGCTTCGGCGGTTCGGCACGCGCCGAAGCCGACATCAGCAGCATGGGGATTGCGAGGATGCACCACGATCTCATGATTGTGAACCGATTGAAATTTGTAATCTCGCAACGGCCAAAGGCAGGGGTTGCAAGCTAGGGCAATTCAGTCATCTTGCAAGTCAAGACAAAGATGGCGTGACGGGAGGAGTTATGTTGCGATGGCTGATCTGCACGATTGCGTTCGGCATGATCGCCACCCAGGCGCTCGCGGCCGATCCGGTCGAGATCCATATCGGCTATCTCGGCCATGCCGGCGTCAAACAGACGCTGTCGCTGGTCGAGCAACCCGCCGACAATGACGGCATCGCCGGTGCCCACCTCGCGCTCGAGGACAACAACACGACAGGCAAGTTCCTCAATCAGCACTTCGTCCTCGATGAAGTGAGGGTCAAGGACAGCGACGACGTCGCCAAGGTGGCAGCCGATCTCGCCGGCCGCGATGATTACATCATCACGGACCTGCCGGCCGATGCACTGCTCAAGGTCGCCGACGCCTTGCGTGATCGCGGCGCGCTGCTGCTCAATGCCGGCGCGATCGACGACCGGCTGCGCGAGCAGGACTGCCGCGGCAATGTCATCCATGTCGCGCCGACCCGCACGATGCTTGCGGATGCGCTGGGCCAATACCTGATCTGGAAGCAGTGGAAGCGCTGGCTGCTGGTGGTCGGCTCACACGATCCGGACAAGCTCTATGCCGATGCGCTGCGCCGCGCCGCCACGCGCTTCGGCGCCAAGATCGTCCAGGAACGCACCTTCGAGGACACCGGCGGCGCGCGCCGCACCGACTCCGGCGTCACCTTGATCCAGCGTCAGATGCCGGTGTTCACCCAGCAGGCGCCGGCCTATGACGTCCTCGTCGCCGCCGATGAGAGCGAGGTATTCGCGGATTACCTGCCCTACCGGACCTGGGACCCGCGGCCGGTCGCGGGTTCGGCCGGCCTGGTGCCGACGAGCTGGGACGCGGCGCACGACCAATGGGGCGCGGTGCAGATCCAGAACCGCTTCATGAAGCTCAACATGCGGCGCATGACGGCGCTCGACATGCAGGCCTGGACTGCGGCCCGCATGATCGGTGAGGCAACCTCACGCACCAATTCCGGCGACCCGAAGAAGGTGATTGCGTTCATCAAGAGCCCGACCTTCTCCATCGCCGCCTTCAAGGGCACGCGGCTGACCTTGCGGGACTGGAATTGGCAGCTTCGCCAGCCGATCCTGCTGTCCGACGGGCGGATGGTCGTCTCGGTGTCGCCGCAGGAAGGTTTCCTGCACCAGGTCTCCGAGCTCGACACGCTCGGAGTTGACCGGCCCGAGACGAAATGCAAGCTGCAGTGAGGGAGATGAAACGCATGTGGCGCCAAGGTCTGCTCACTGGATTGTTGGTGTGGCTTGCCGCCACTCAGCCGGCGTCCGCCTTTGTCGCCTATGTCTCCAACGAGAAAGGCAACACCGTCTCGGTGATCGACACCGACAGCTGGACCGTGACCAAGACCATCAAGGTCGGCCAGCGGCCGCGCGGCATCGAGTTCTCGCACGACGGCAAGTTCGTATGGGTGGCGGTCGGCGACGACGACACCATCCAGGTGATCGACACCAAGACCCAGGAGATCGTCGACACCCTGCCCTCCGGTCCCGACCCTGAATTGTTCACCCAGGATGCGGCGGGCAAGACCATGTATGTCGCCAACGAGAACGACAACACGGTCACCGTGATCGACCTGGCGACGCGGGGCCGGGTCGGCGAGATTCAGGTGGGAGTCGAACCGGAAGGCATGACCGTCAGCCCGGACGGCAAGATCCTGATCAATACGTCCGAGACCACCAACATGGCGCATTTCATCGACACCGCGACGCGCCAGATCGTGGCCAATGTGCTGGTCGACTCCCGGCCGCGCTTTGCCGCGTTCAAGCGCGACGGCTCCGAATTGTGGGTCTCCTCCGAGATCGGCGGCACGGTGTCGATCATCGATCCCGTCAAGCACGAGGTGACCGGCAAGATCACTTTCGAGATTCCGGGCCTGCGCAGCGAGGCGATCCAGCCCGTCGGCATCGGCATGACCAGGGACGGCAAGACCGTGTTCGTCGCGCTCGGCCCGGCCAACCGCATCGCGGTGGTCGACGGCACGACGCACAAGGTCATCAAATATCTGCTGGTCGGCCAAAGGGTCTGGCACATGGACTTCACGCCGGATGAAAAATACCTGCTGACCACCAACGGCGTCTCCAACGACGTCTCGGTGATCGACGTTGCCGCCCAGAAGGTGATCAAGACCATCCAGGTCGGCGAGTTACCCTGGGGAATCACGATCGCGCTGCCATGACCGCAACCGACGCGCATATCACAAGCGAACCCCTGACGGACGCCGGTCCCGCCGGGCAGCCTGCGCTGTCGATCGGCAAGATCTGCCACAGCTATGGTCCGCGCCGCGCGCTGATCGATGTCGACTTCACCGTCGCGCCGGCGAGTTTCACCGCGCTGCTCGGCCTCAACGGCGCTGGAAAGAGCACGTTGTTCTCGCTGGTGACGCGGCTGTTCGGCATCCAGACCGGCCACATCAGCATCTTCGGTCACGACATCAGCCGCACGCCCGGCGAGGCGCTGCGGCTGCTGGGCGTCGTGTTCCAGCCGCGCACGCTCGATCTCGATCTCTCGCTGACGCAGAACCTGCTCTATCACGCCGCGCTGCACGGCATCTCAAGGCGCGAGGCGCGGCTGCGCAGCGCCGAGGTGCTCGGCCGCATTGGACTCGCCGACCGCGCGGGCAGCAAGGTGCGCGACCTCTCCGGCGGCCAGATGCGGCGGCTCGAGATCGCACGCGCGCTGCTGCACCGGCCGCGCCTGCTGCTGCTCGATGAGGCCACCGTCGGCCTCGACGTCAAAGCGCGTGCCGACATCCTCGACCACGTCCGCCAGCTCGTCACCGAACAGGGCATCGGCGTGCTCTGGGCGACGCATCTGTTCGACGAGATCATCCCGAGCGACGACCTCGTCGTGCTGCATCAGGGCCGCATGCTGGCGCATGGCAAGGTATCGCGCGTGATCGCCGATGCCGGTGCGCAGGACGTCAACACGGCCTTCATGCGCCTGACCGGGACGGCAACGCTCAACGGGAGGCCGGCATGAGCAGCACGACCGTCACGCCAGTGCGAGCCGGCTTCTCGCCGTCGGAATACATCGTTTGCCTCAACGGCATCGTCTGGCGCGAGGCGCTGCGCTTCCTGCACCAGCGCGAGCGCTTCGTCTCGGCGCTGGTCAGGCCGCTGGTCTGGCTGTTCATCTTCGCCGCCGGCTTCCGCCAGGTGCTCGGCATCTCGATCATCCCGCCTTACGAGACCTACATCCTCTACGAGGTCTATATTGCGCCGGGCCTGATGGCGATGATCCAGCTGTTCAACGGCATGCAATCGTCGCTCTCGATGGTCTACGACCGCGAGATGGGCAACATGCGCACACTATTGGTGAGCCCGCTGCCGCGCGGCTACCTGCTGTTCTGCAAGTTGCTGGCCGGCACCGCGGTCTCGCTGCTCCAGGTCTATGCGTTCCTGGTGATCGCGTGGTTCTGGGACATCGCGCCGCCCGCGATCGGCTATCTCACCGTGTTGCCGGCGCTGGCGCTGTCCGGCCTGATGCTCGGCGCACTGGGCATGCTGATCTCGGCCAGCATCAAGCAGCTGGAGAATTTCGCCGGCGTGATGAACTTTGTGATCTTTCCAATGTTCTTTGCATCGTCGGCCCTCTATCCGCTGTGGCGGGTGCAGGAAGGCAGCCCGATGCTGTACTATGTCTGCCAGTGCAATCCCTTCACGCATGCGGTGGAGCTGATCCGATTTGCGCTCTATGGCAAGATGAACTGGGTCTCGCTCGCGGTGGTCGGCGGCTGCACGGTGGTGTTCATGATCGGTGCGATCCTGGCCTACGATCCGTCGCGCGGACTGGTGCGCCGCGGGCCCGGCGGAGGCGAGGCATGATCACAGCCCGGCGGATCGCCATCGGCGCGGCGCTCGCGGTCGCACTGTCGAACCAGGCGGCGCTCGCCGCGGACCCGCGCTATCCGGATTGGCCCTGCGCGCAGGCCAAGGTGCCGGAGATCTCGGTCGCCGCGGTCTGGGCCGGGCCGCCGCTCGATAACGCCGCCAACCAGTGGAAGGACGATCCGAAGATCAACGCGCTGGTGACGAAGCTCGCGGCGCGCCGCCTCCCGGTGGAGGACGCCGAGAAGGAGATCACCGGCTTCCTCTCCGCTGCGGCGGCAAACAAGGCGACCGCAGGAAAGCTGCTGTTTGCCGGCCTGTTCGACACCCTCAACGCGCAGCGCGCCTCTGTCATGAACGGGCTCGAGCGCGTGATGCGTAAGCAGCGCGCGGCCGCGGAGAAAATCCGTTCCGACACCGTCGCGCTGCAGGCGCTGCAGGATGCGACACCGCCGGATCAGGCCAAGGTCGACGAGCTCGGCAATCAATTGGTTTGGGAGACCCGGATCTTCGAGGACCGCCGTCGCGTGGTCAAATTCGTCTGCGAGGTGCCGACCACGATCGACCAGCGCCTGTTCGCGCTCAGCCGCGCGATCCAGCAGGAACTCGACTGACAGCTGCTGCTGCACGGAACTAATCGCACTGTGAACCCGTTGCCTCCAACTATCTCTGAAATTGGGAGGCCTCGATGAGAGCAGCCAAGATCGTCCTGACCGGCCTTGCGGCCGCAAGCCTGGTCACATCAGCGGCTTTGGCCGAGCAATCCATGTCGGGAATGGTCACGAAGATTGACCGATTGACTGGAACAATCACCATCCAGCCGATTCAAACCGGCACCGTCGGTGCGGCCGGCGGTTCGGCTACGGAGTACAAGGTCCCAAAGGGGCAATCACTCGAAGAGCTTCACGCCGGCGACAAGGTGAATTTCACCACCTCCGATAGCGGCAAGGCGATCGACAAGGTCGAGAAGCAAAAATAGCGATTGATGGTGTGTGCGAGCGCGGGGATCATCTCTCCGCGCTCTCGCGCGGATCCGGCGCCGCATTCGCCAGCGGCAGATTGGCGCGGCCCCAGCCATCCGTCCCATCAGGATACCAGGCGACGTTGCGATAGCCATAAGCCAGCACGCGCTTGGCGGCGTTCCAGGACATCCAGCAATTCTCCTGGCAGTAGATCACCAGCAATGTCGAGACATTGCCATGGGACGCACGCGCCACGCCTTCGCGCAGATAGGTCTCCGTCGATGCAGCGAGCTTGCCGTAGCCGGTATCGGGCAGCCAGATGCTGCCGGGGATATCGGGCCGCGGCTTGTCGCGCCACACCGTGCCTTCAGGCAGATTGGCGGGCTTCGGGGCCCGCGGCAGCACGTCGATGAAGACGCCGGACCTCTCGCGCCAGATATTCTCCGCCTCCGCTGTCGTGAGCACGCGCGCGCCTGACAGCGTCGCAGGGACCGGGGAACGGTAATCCTCGGTGCGATAGCCGTCGGGCTCCGCTGGCCGCTCTTGTGCGCAGGCAGGCGCGAGGGTGACAAATGTCGCGGCGAGCACGCCTGCGAGCGCGGATTTCATGGCGACTTGTTGGCGGTCTCTGCACCGATCGGTTGGTCTTTCTCATCGAGCAGCGGGACACCGTAATCGAGCAGGATCTTGTTGATGGCAGGCTGGTTCTCCTGGATCAGGCGATTGAGCTGCCGCTTCCAGTTCTGATCGGCGACGCGCACGCCCATGCCGATGCGGTAGACCAGCTTCGGTCCGGTGGTTTCCTTGACCAACAGCGTGACATGCAGCGGCGGATTGGCCTTTTTGGCGTAAAAGCCCGCCATCGGGCCCCACAAAATGCCGGCGTCGATTTCGCCCTTGGCGAGATCGCTCATCATCGCTTCGGCCGAGGAATCATAGCGCGTATCGATCACCAGCGGATAAGGTTTCGCATTTGCCATCAGGCCGGCGATCGCCATGTTGGTGGCCGGCGGCGTTCCCGCGACGATTCCGATATGCTTGCTCTTCAGCTTCTCGTCTTCCAGCGTCGTGACGTCGCCGAGCTCGCTGCCCGGCCTGGTCACCAGTGCGTAGGCGGTCCGATAATAGGGATTCGTCCCCTGCACGAGATCGTCGCCTTGCGGGTATCCCATGATGACGTCGCAGCGATGCGACCCGAGCGTCATCCGCACGAAGCCGGTCGCCTGCGGAAAAAACATGTAATCGAGCTTCTTTTGCAGCTTCTCCGCGAACAGCTCGCCGAGCTTGTTCTCGAAGCCTTCACCCTTGTCGTTGGAGAACGGCAGATTGCGCGGATCGGCGCAGACACGGAGCACCTTGGGGTCGACGAGCTCGATCGAGAGCTCGCCCTGATCATTGACCTGCGCGCGCGCTACGTCACGCCCGGCGAGGCAGGCGATCCCGACAAGCGCGAACAGGATTGGGCGGCATCCGACACGACGCATCACGCAGTCTCCTCTGCATCGGATGGTGCTCCACCATCCATCAATTGCCCTGTCGGCCATGACGTGCAACAGGGATAACCCTCCCGACAGGGACGCGTTGCTTGCTGCAATGCAAACCGGATCGTGAGGCAATCGACCTCGCGTGCCGGTGAAACTGAGGCGGAAACATGGCTCATGGCGGATCGGTGCTCGCGCTGCTCCTGATGCTCGGGGTGTCGACCATAGCGCGGGCGCAGGAGCAGGAATTGCCTGTAAGCGAAGTCGCCCCCGGAATCTTCGTGCATACCGGTGTCACCGCGTTGATGACGCGGGAGAACGAAGGCGCCATCGCCAATGTCGGCTTCATCGTCGGCGACGATGTGGTTGCGGTGATCGACACCGGCGGCAGCGTGCGCGAAGGACGGCAGCTGCTGGCCGCGATTCGCAGCCATACCCACAAGCCGATTCGCTATGTCATCAACACCCACGCCCATCCCGATCACAGCTTCGGCAATGCCGCTTTCGTGGATGCCGGAGCCAGCTTCGTCGGCCACAACAACCTGCCGCGCGCGCTGGCGGTTCGCGGGCAATTCTATCTCGACGGCTTCCGCCGCACGATGGGCGACGCGCTGATTGACGAGGTCAGGATCATTCCGCCGACCGTGCTGGTGCAGGAGACGCTGACGCTTGACCTCGGCGGACGGCCGCTGCTGCTGAGAGCGTGGCCGCCGGCCCACAGCGACAACGACCTCACCGTATTCGACCCGCGGACCAAGACCCTGTTCGCCGGCGATCTGGTGTTTCTCGGCCATATTCCCGTTGTCGACGGCAGCCTGAAGGGCTGGCTCCATGCGCTCGATGAACTGGCCGCGATCCCCGCGCGGCGCGTGGTTCCCGGTCACGGAGCCGTGAGCGAATGGCCGACGGCACTCGCCGATGAGCGGCGTTACCTCGAGACGCTGGCGTCGGACGTGCGCGCGATGGTGAAGAGCGGCAAGCCGATCACGGAAGCGGCCGAGCACGCCGCGGCCTCGGAGCGACCGCGCTGGCAGCTGTTCGATGATTACAACGCCCGCAACGCAACCGCGGCATTCTCGGAAATTGAATGGGAATGACCGCTGTCTTATAGTGGCTGTGCTGCATAGGGATTTGCGACCATGTTTCGACATCGCATCCGCCTGCTCTGTGGTATCGGCGCGCTGTGCGTCGCCGGCCTGGTCGCGATCGTGCTGGCCGCGCCCGCCGCCGGCACCGAGGCCTATGACCCTTGGCCGGGCCTTGTGCAGGACATCTTCAACAACCGCCCGATGAACGATGGCAGCGATGTCATCGGCATCGAGATGCCGGCGCGTGCGGAAGACGCCGCGATCGTTCCGGTGACGCTGCGCACCAAGCTGTCGTCCGGTGACGTCAGGCGCGTCGTCGCCATCACGCTGGTGATCGACCAGAACCCCGCGCCGATGGCCGCGAAGTTCACGCTTGGATCCGACGCCAACGTCACGGAGATCTCGACCCGCGTCCGCGTCAACAACTACACCGACGTGCACGCCGTCGCCGAGCTCAGCGACGGCAAGCTCTACGTCACCAAAACCTATGTGAAGGCGTCCGGCGGCTGCTCGGCGCCGGCGGCCAAGAACGCCGAGGAAGCGAAGAACCGGATCGGCCAGATGCGCTACCGGCAATTCGCAAGGCCTGAGCAAGGCCCCGCGAGCAACATCCGCGAAGCCCAGATCATGATCGGCCATCCCAACAATTCCGGCCTGCAGATGGACCAGGTCACGCAGCTCTATATTCCGGCCTTCTTCATCAACGATTTGCATCTGTGGCAGGACGACAGCCTGGTGCTGGCGATGGAGGGCGGAATCTCGATCTCGGAAGATCCCAATCTCCGCTTCACCTATGTGTCAGATGGTGCAAAGCACTTCCGGGCCGTGGCCAAGGACACCGACGGGCATGTCTTCCAGCATGAATGGAAGACCGACGACCCCGGCACCTGACGTTCCCGCCGCGTACAACGGCTAGAAGCAGCGGACCTCGGCCTCCGCCTGCGCCCGCCGGAGATCGTTCAGCGCGTTGGTGGATTGCTCGGACGAGCGGAATTCGCCGCCGAGATTCCCGCGCACCTGTGCCATGCTCAAGACCGTCTCGGCCGTGACGTAGCGATCATAGGGAATGATCGACGCGACGATGTCGATCGAGCAGGAACATTGCTCGATCGCCTGCCGAGTCTCGCCATTGGCCTTCATGCAGCCGTAGACATATTCAGCCCGCGCCGAGGTCGGATAGTCGTTGGCCTCCTCGGCCCGCACGCCGATGCTCGTCGCCGCGAGCACAGCCAGGGCGGCGACAACAGATCCTAGCATGTCAGCTCGTGCCATGGTCGTGGTTCCTCTTGCCATGCGGCAGGCTATGCTATGAGTGTCGCACAGAAAGCAAGACATTTGGGGAAGTGGCTCACAATACGATGACAGGTCTAGCTCGCACGTTGCTCGCGGCCGCCGTTCTGGTTGTCATGCAGATCGGCGCCTCCTGCCGCGCGGAAATGATCCGCGTTGCAGCGCAGAAGACCGGGACGCTGGCCTGGGAACTGGCCGTCATCCGCTCGCACGGTCTCGACAAAAAGGCCGACCTCTCGATCGAGATCGTCGATCTCGCCACCCCGGAGGCCGGCAAGATCGCGCTGCGCGCCGGCACCGCCGACGTGATGGTCTCGGACTGGCCCTGGGTGTCGCGCGAGCGTACCCTTGGAGCGAAGCTGCAATTCTACCCCTATTCGAGCGCGCTCGGCGCCGTGATGGTGCCGGCATCGTCGCCGCTCAAGACCCTCGCCGATCTCAGGGGGCACAAGCTCGCCGTCGCCGGCGGGGCGATCGACAAGAACTGGCTGCTGCTGCAGGCCGCGCTGAAGCAGGACGGCATCGACCTGAAATCGCAATCGACCATCGTCTATGGCGCGCCGCCCCTGCTCGCGGCGAAGACGCTCGACGGCGAGATGGACGCCGTCCTCAATTACTGGAACTTCTGTGCCGCGCTCGAAGCCAAGGGCTTCCGCCGCCTCGCCGGCATGGAGGACGTCCTGCAAAAGCTCGGCACCAAGGGACGCATCGCCATGATCGGCTATGTCTTCGACGAGGCCTGGGCCAATGCCAACAAGGATATGGTCGCCCGCTTCATCGCGATGACGCGTGAAGCGAAGCAGATCCTCGCGACCTCGGACGCCGAATGGAATGCGATCGCGCCACTGACCGGCGCGCCCGACGCCGCCACCCTGCACGCCTACCGCGATCGCTATCGCGAAGGCATTCCACGCCGGCCGATCGCCGACGAGGAAGCGGATGCGCGCCTGCTCTACCGCGTGCTGGCACAGATCGGCGGCCGCGATCTGGTCGGGACGGCGACGGAGCTCGACCCCGGCACGTTCTATCAAGCCATCCCTGGAGATTGACGTGCTGCGCCTCTTGTCATTCGCGCTGTTCATCGCGACCTGGTGGATCGCCTCGCTCTTGATCGGAGATGCGAAGCTGCCGCCGCCGCCCGTGGTGCTGGCCGCGATGATGGCGGAAGCCAAATCCGGCGCGCTGTTTCTCAATCTCGGCGCGACGCTGGCGCGGGTCGCTTTGGCCTTCACGCTCGCGATGGCGCTGGGCTCTGCGATCGGCTATCTGATGGGCCGGGTGCGTCTCGCCAACCGGCTCGGCGATCCCTGGCTGATCCTGCTGCTCAATCTGCCGGCGCTCGTCGTCATCGTGCTCGCCTATATCTGGGCCGGGCTGACCGAGGTCGCCGCCATCTTCGCCATCGCCATCAACAAGCTGCCGACGGCCGTCGTCACCCTGCGTGAAGGCGCGCGCGCACTCGACCCTGCGCTGGATGAGATGGCGACCGTGTTCGCGTTTTCACGCGGCCGCGCCTTCCGTCACGTGGTCCTGCCGCAGCTTGCGCCCTATATCGCGGCCGCCGCGCGCTCCGGGCTCTCGCTGGTCTGGAAGATCGTGCTGGTCGCCGAGCTGCTGGGCCGACCAAACGGTGTCGGCTTCGAGATCGGTGTCGCCTTTCAGTTGTTCGACATCCCGCTGCTGCTGGCCTATTCGCTGAGCTTTGCGGCGGTCGTGCTCGTGATCGAAACCCTGCTGGTGCAGCCGTTTGAAACCAGGCTATCGCGGTGGCGGCTCCGTGCAGCTTGACGTCGATATCAAGGGCAAGAGCTTTGACAGTGCGGCCGGCAAGCGGCACGACGTGCTCGATCAGATCGCCTTCACGCTGAACGAAGGCGAAGTCGCCGTGATGTTCGGCCCCTCCGGCTGCGGCAAGAGCACCCTGCTGAAGATCCTCGCCGGGCTCGATCGCAACTACCAGGGCCGCGTGGTCCGCCCGATCAGCGCGCGGCTTGGCATGGTGTTTCAGGAGCCGCGGCTGTTGCCCTGGCGCTCGGTCGAGGACAATGTGCGGCTCGCCGCGCCCAACGTCGCCGACGACACCCTGTCGACCCTGTTCGAGGTGCTCGAACTGGGCGCCCATCGCAGCCATTTCCCCGGCGAATTGTCGCTCGGCCTCGCCCGCCGCGTGGCGCTGGCGCGCGCCTTTGCCGTCGAGCCCGATTTCCTGATCCTCGACGAGCCGCTGGCGTCACTCGACAATGCGCTTGCGGGCCGGCTGCGCGACCAGATCGCAGCTCTCGTCGCCAACCGGACGATGATGACGCTGCTGGTCACTCATGACCTCGACGAAGCCGTCCGCCTCGGCGACCGCCTGCTGTTCCTGTCGCCGCGGCCGGCGCGAATCCTTCATGTCGAGACCATCGCAACGCCGCGCGCTGCGCGAAGCGAGCAGGAGATCGAGGCCCTCAAATCCCGCCTCTCGCGGTTGGACCTTGCAAATATGTGAGACGCGGTCATCCTTGGGAAAACTCCAGGGAGGTTTTCCAATGTCGCGCGTGCTGATCGTTGCCGGTGTCCTGCTGCTCGCCATACCGGGCGCAGCCCTCGCCCAGACCAAGGGCAAGGGCGTCCGGCTATGGAATCTGACCAGCGCGACGATCACGGGCTTCGAGCTGTCGCCGGCGGGCAAGAACGCGTGGGGACCAAACCAGACGCTAAACGACAAGGACAAGGAGGTCGACCACGACGAACGTCTTCGCATCACCGGCATCGAGGCCGGCCGCTACGACGCCAAGGTCAGCTACGGCGGCGCGAAGCAGTGCTTCGTCCGCGACATCGAGATCAAGGCCGATGCCGTGTTCTCGGTCTCCGACAAGGACCTGAAGGACTGCAACAAGTAACGGCGAGAGCGTTTTCGAGCGAAGTGGATGCCGGTTCGCGTGAAGAAAACGGGTCCATCGGAACGGAAGGAGCCCTCCTCTAGCCCGCCGGCGCGTTGCCGCCCACATCCGCACGCTCCCGAGTGTGCGGATATTCGCAGCGCCATTTCACGGCCGTATAGTTCGGATGTTCGCCGATCCATTGCGCGATATAGGGCGGCGCGGCCATCGCGCATTGCCGCAGCGATCCCTGCCAGTCGAAGATCAGGTGCTTCTCCTCGCAGCTGGCGGGCGACATCACGGCACATACGGTGACGATGAGATCGATCAAGTTCATGCGCGATCCTCAACCATGCCCACAGTTGGATGTTACCGTGGAATACGTAAGGACCCAAGGTGGAGTTTCATGGCTCCGTGAAAGACGGCGGGGAACCAGGGTCTAGAAATTGACGCCGAACACCAGGCGCGCCTGGTGGCGCTCGAAATTGACGAGGTCGAGCGCGGCATTCGAACCGGCCTGCTTGCCCCAGGCCTGGACGCTCCAGGTCGCGGTGAGACGCGAGCGCTCCGAGAGCTGGAAATAGGCGGTGGGGCCGACGAACAGCGCCTGCCCGGCGACCGCGTCGAGACCAATCCCGTCATACTTCCTGAAGTAGCGTACCTCGCCGCCCAGCAGGATGTCGGGCCGCACGCGGGCCATCAAGCCGAACGCCGCGCCAATGGTCGCGTCCTGCTCGGCGGCGCCCGTCAATGCGAGGCGCGTCCATTCCGGCTCGTAGGACAGGTTGAAGGCTGCGATCGCGACGTTCGGGATGACCTCGCGGTCGAAGGCAGCAGTGAGTTCGGTGCCGTAGCCGCGGACCACCGCGGCCGTCGTCTCGTCGACGCGGTCGGCATGCGTCTCCACCGCCAGCGTCATGCCGAACGGCGCCTGCTCGCGCGCCAGAAAGCGATAGCGGAGATCGAGCGAGACGCCCTGCCACGACAATTGCCGGCGGTCGTCAAATCCCGGGACGCCGTTGATGTCATGCGCCATGAACGTCGTCGACAGCTCCGCACGGACATTCGGCAGGGGAACGAGCTCCAGTTCCAGTTCCTGGCTGAGCGCGCGATAGGTACCGCCATCCTTGGCGAAGCGTCCTGTGGTCTGGCTTTGGAATTCGCGCTCACCGACGTCGCCGACATCGGAGCCGATCATGAAGCCGAAGATGTGCTCGGTATCGAAGTCCTCGGCTTGCACAGCAAGCGGCAGCAGCGCTGCGGTACCGACCACCGCAACGCACAGCAGTTTCACCTGACGACGTATCCTGATTCCGAGAACCATTGACCCGATGTGGACTCCGCACCGCTGCCCGGAACCGTAGCCTACGGCATACCGGCGCACATCGGCAAATCGCGTCGCGATCGCGAGACGTTATCAGTGCGAGCGATGTCTACGGGACAAAACGCGGCGGCTTGACCACCGAAGGCAAGACGCCTGCCGCGGCTCGATGCAGCAAGCCGCACGAGCCGGGCAGGTCGCCTCAAGTCACTTGCGCGCGGCGCAGGCGTACATGTTGATTTCCATGCCCACCGACACTTCGACGATCTTCGGAGTTTTCCAGGTCATTCGGGTCTCCCAAGCAAATTGGCGCGAACCTCGCGCCGGCGGGGAAGCTAGGGCCGCCTCCGGCACAGCGCAAGTTGGCCTGCCGACGGCCGACTTCCCTGCTGGACATGCTGACTTGCCAACGGCTGTCCGGCATCGATCTGGATTCGGGTCGGTCAGGAAAACCTGACATTGTTATGTCAGGTCTTTTTGCAGCGCCGGGGCTCCAGAACAATGGCACCAAACCCGCTCGTTGCGGCCACGTCTTGCCCAGGAGGGAAATCGCAACTTTTTTTCTCGTGGGCCGGGCCAAGGTCTGAAATCCTGATCCCGAGCCCACTGACGCACGTGCCGAGCGCATACGGACGCTATTTGAGCAGACGCAGCAATGCCCGCCCGGCGCGTGAATTCAGTTCCTTCGCATCCAGCGTCCCGTCGTGATCGGGATCGGCGGCATTGAAGCGCTGCTCGACGATCGCAAGATATTCGTCGAGGGTCAGGGTGCCGTCGTGATCGGGGTCGGCGGCCGCGAGCTCCTTCGCGCTCAGCCGTCCCTTCAGTTCGCGCACATCGAGCGTGCCGTCATGGTCGGGATCGAGCTTTGCAAACAGGTCAGCCGCCGCCTTCTTGGCTTCGGCAAGATCGACCGTGCCGTCATTGTCCGGATCCAGCGCCTTCAACGCGCTGCCGCGGCGGGACGCCGCCAGAGCGGGAGGCGACAGGACGGCCATGGCCAAAGTCAGAGCAAGTGATCGGCGCGATATCATCGTCTTCTCCCCTGTGCGGCTCCGACAATGACGGGCGGAGCATTGCCTGCAAGTCGTGACCGACCATAGCAGTTTCCGCGCAAGGTGGAATGACGGGCGATTGTCCGGCACGCCGTCGCGCTGATTCTGATCGCGTCGATATGAACGACGTCAGATCGCGGGTACCCGCTGCATCACACAGACTTGCTTGGGTGCGCAGCGTGTAAACGCAAACCCGGCGCAGGCGACGGTGTTGGCGTTGGGTATGCCACCTCACCCTAAGCTGCGGGTGCACTTGCGGAAAATGCAACGCGCGGCACCGCCGATGTCGAACGCAAAGCTTCGCTCGCGTTTTCGTGTTGACGCGTTTTGGTTTCAAGCCGATGGTTGCGCCTGCAACGTCAGGATAGGCGTGCAAAAAGGGTCCATTGGGAGGAGCTGATGAAACGCATTGCGCTGGCCGCAAGCCTCGTAATCCTTGCATCTTATGGTGCAAGCGCCCAGACCACGGAGCAGTTGGTCAAGGGTGCGACTGATACATCGAATGTTCTCAACTACGGCATGGGTTACAACCTTCAGCGCTTCTCGACGCTGAACCAGATCAACAAGGACACCATCAAGAACCTGGTGCCGGTCTGGAATTACAGCCTCAACGACGACCGCAGCGAGGAATCGCAGCCGCTCGTCTACCAGGGCGTCCTCTACGTCACCACCAACAGCGCCACGATCGCGATCGACGCCAAGACCGGCAAGCAGATCTGGAAGACCAAGGTCGAGTATCCCCCGGAGACGCCGCGAATCGTCTGTTGCGGCATCATCAACCGCGGTGCCGCGATCTACGACGGCAAGTTGTTCCGCACCACGCTCGACGCCAATGTGATCGCACTCGATGCCAAGACCGGCAAGGAGTTGTGGCGCCAGAAGGCCGCTGATATCAAGGAAGGCTATTCGATGACGGTGGCGCCGCTGGTCGCCGACGGCGTCGTGATCACAGGCATTTCCGGCGCCGAGTTCGGCACCCGCGGCTTCATCGACGGCTGGGACCCGGCAACCGGCAAACAGATCTGGCGGACCTATTCGATTCCGACCCCGGATGAGCCGGGTGGCGACACCTGGAAGGGCGACACCTGGAAGCTCGGTGGCGGATCGACCTGGATCACCGGCTCCTACGACGCAGAGCTGAATACGGTCTATTGGGGCATCGGCAACCCCGGACCGTTCAACGCCGCGGTCCGTCCCGGCGACAACCTCTACACCTGCTCGGTGCTCGCGCTCGATCCGAAGACCGGCAAGATGAAGTGGCACTACCAGTTCTCGCCGAACAATCCGTTCGACTATGATGCGGTTGCCGAAATGGTGCTCGCCGACATGAATGTCGAGGGCAAGCCGACCAAGGTGCTGATGGATGCCAACCGCAACGGCTTCTTCTACGTGCTCGACCGCACCAACGGAAAGCTGCTCGCGGCCAACCCGTATGTGAAGGTCAATTGGGCCAGCGGCATCGACATGAAGACCGGCCGCCCGATCGACACCGATGTCGTCAAGGATGCGCGTGAGGGCAAGAAGGTCGTCGTCTATCCGTCGATCCTCGGCGGCAAGAACTGGGAGCCGATGTCGTACAACCCGCAGACCGGCCTCGCCTACGCCAACACGCTCGCGTTCGGCGGCAAGTACAAGGCCGAGCCCGCGACCTACAAGCAGGGCGAATGGTATGTCGGCATGGACCTGACCGATCCCTGGGAATGGGGTGACGGCCCGCGCGGTCACCTCAAGGCGATCGATCCGATGACCGGCAAGGCGAAGTGGGAGGCCGCGAGCGACATCCCGCGCTTCTCCGGTGTGCTGTCGACCGCAGGCGGCGTCGTCTTCACGGGTGCGTTGACCGGTGAGTTCGAAGCCTTCGACGCTGACAATGGCAAGAAGCTCTGGCAGTTCCAGACGGGCTCGGGCATCGAGGGCCAGCCGGTGACCTGGCAGCAGGACGGCGTGCAATATGTCGCCGTCACGTCAGGCTATGGCGGCGTCTATTCGCTGTTCTCGGGCGACGAGCGGCTCGCCAAGGTGCCCCCCGGCGGCTCGCTGTGGGTCTTCGCGGTCAAGAACTGAGCGCGGAGCAGACGTGACTGAACGGGTAATTTTGGTGACGGCGGCGATCATCGCCGCCGTCGCGACGGCCTCGATCACACTGATCCCGGCCGCCGCACAGCAATCCGCCGCCAATGACCTCACGGGCCAAGTCGACCAGGGCAGGACCACCTACGCGAAGAACTGCTCGCACTGCCATGGGCCCAACATGGTCAACTCCGGAACCATCACGCCGGACCTGCGCGCATTCCCCGACGACAAGACCCGCTTCGTGACGACGGTCAAAGGAGGCAAGAACGGCAAGATGCCGCCTTGGGCCGACATCCTGAGCGAGCAGGACATTGCCGACGTCTGGGCCTTCGTGTCGAGCCGGAGAAATCCATGAAAGCCTTGCTTGCATGTCAGGTCGCAACGCTTCTCATGGCAACGACCATCGCGACCGCGGCTCGCACGGCCGACGAACCGCTGAAGGTCTGCCTCGATGAAAACCTGCCGCCCCTCTCGGCGCATCATCGCGGCAAGCCGGATACCGGCTTCGATGTCGCGCTGGCGCAGGCCATTGCCGAAAAGCTCGGCCGTCCGCTCAAGATCCAATGGTTCGAGAGCAAGCTCGACGAGGATTCGAGCCCGTCGCTCGAGGCCAATGCGCTATTGTCGGACGGCCGTTGCTCGCTGGTCGGCGGCTACGCCCTGACCAAGGACTCGCTCGTCGTGCCCGGCGTCAAGACGGCAAAACTGCCGGACTTTGACGGCGCCACGCGCGATGACCATCGCCGCCGCATCCCGGTCGGCGTGCTGATCCCGAGCCAGCCCTATGTCTACTCGCCGCTGACCGTCGTCCTCGGCCCCAAAGCCAAGGACAAGGCCAAGGAGCGCAAGATCACCGACGTCGGCGATCTGGCCGGGCTTCACATCGCGATCGAGAGCGGCACGCTCGGCGATGCCATCCTGATGACCTTCGACAAGGGCAAGCTGATCGACGACATCACTCACCTCGTCCCGGGCCGCAGCGACCTCTTGGCTGAGCTCGAGCGCGGCGAGTTCGACGCGACCTTGCTCGACCTGCGGCGGTTCGATGCCTATCGCGCCGTTCATTCCGACACCAAGATCACGGCGTCCGGCTATTACTATCCAATTGGCGCTAATCGGGGCTATGTCGCCCTCGACAGCGACAGGGCGCTGCTGGACGCCGTGGACAAGGCGCTCACGGGACTGCAATCGGCGGGCACGCTTGTCCAGCTGGGCCAGGCCGCCGGCCTCACCTATCTTGCCCCGCGCGAGCCGATCATCCTCGGTGACGTCTGGCCGAAGATCCTGAGCCGCTGATGCCGGCGGCTACTTCAGGTAATTCGCCAGACTGAGGCCCTGGATCTTGGCGATCGCCGAATAGGACGCCGTGAGCTGGGTCTGGTAGGCCGACAGTTGCGCCGTCACGGCGGCGACGTCGACATTGGTGAGATCGCCCCCCAGCGTCTGGGCAAAATTCTGGTAGTCGCTCTGGTCCGCGCTCGCCGTTTCGATTTGCGACGCCGAGGTCGATATCTTCGCCTGCACGGTGGAAACCGCATCGAGCGCGCTGCTGGCGAGATTGAGCGATGCCGTGAGATCGCTGGCACTCAGGGTCGAGCTGTTGCCGATGTATTTCAACAGCCGCATCACCTGCTCGAACGCCGGGTTGTCTGCGTTGGCGCCGTAGGCGACGCTCTGGCTGTCCGAGACGCGGACCGAGGCGATCTCGCTGTCGCCCTGGTAATAGCTAGTGTCGGATGTCGTCAGCGAGCCGGTCCCGGTGTCATAGCTCGTCAGATTGACCGGCGCTGTATCGGTTTTCGCGCCGCTGAAGACATACTCGCCGTCATACTGCGTGTTGAGCAGCGATCCCACCTGCGACAGCGCCTGCTGCGCGTAGGTGATCACCGACGAGGTCGCCGTGCTGCTGCCGACCGAGGCCGCGCTGAGCTGGGAACGCAGCTGGGTGAGGATATTGGTCATCGAACCGACCGCCGAGTACATCACCTGCACCTTGCTGTCGGCAACGCTTGCGGCGTCGATATAGGACTGCGACCTCGTCACCGAGACCTGGAGATTGACCACGCTTCCGGCATCGGCGCCGTAGCCGGCAAAATCCTGCGACTTCTGCCCGGAGGACTCCTGGATCTGCTCATTGGCCATCACGGACTGCACGCGCAGCGCGTTTGCGATCATCTGGTCCGACAGCGCAAAAGTGGCAACACGCATTACCATGATCGTGACCTCAATCTCAGCCTATGCCGACTGCATCGCAGTCATCAGCGACGTAAACATGGTGTTGATCACCTGGATCAGTTCGGAAGCAGCCGAATACTTGTTTTGCAGCGTGCTCAAATTCGCGGTCTCTTCGTCGATGTTGACGCCCGATTCCGACGACAGCGAGTTCGCGTAGGTCGACTGCGCGGTCTGCTTGTTGGTGTAGGTCGACGACGCCGTGGTGGCCTTGGCGGCGACATTGGCCACGATCGCGGCGGCATAGTCCGTGAACGAGCCGGTCGTAGCGCCCAATCCGCCGGCCATCGCGAAATTCGTCGATCCCGTCAGCGTGCTTTGCAGCGCGTTGACGATGGTCGCAGAGCCCGACGACAGGACCGAGTTTCCGACGGTCAGCGTCGCGGACGAATCGAGCGTCGCCGTCGGCAGCCCCGCGCTGCCGCTCAGGATGTCGCTACGCACCGCGATATCGGAGGCGCCGGTCCCGGTCACGAGGTCGTTGAGGCCGAAATAATCCGACATGCCCTCGCCGGAGCTGCCGACCGAGCTCGTCATCTCGTTGATCGAGATGCCGTTGCCCGACCCGGTCGCGGAGATATTCAGGTGCCCGTTGGAATCGATCGAGGCCGAGACGCCCGAGATCCCGTTGATCGCGGTCACGAGGGCGCCGACCGTCGTGTAGGACGCCAGATTGAGGTCCTGATAGGACACGAGGTTGCCGCTCTGGTCGGCTACCGCGATGCGCACGGTGCCGGTCGCCGACAGCGGCGCTGAGCTGCTGGTCGCAGCGGTTCCGGTCAGGGTGGTCGGCGGCGGCACCGACGTGCCCTGGTTCGACACGGCGTTCACGCTCGCCGTGAGCTGCTGGGCCAACTCGTCGAGCTGCGACTGCGCCGCCGGCAGCGTCTGGTCGCGGAGGGTGACCAGGGAGCCGATATTGCCCGAGGTGATCTGCGAGGTGATGTCGACGCCGTTTACGGTGATGCCGCTGAAGCCGCCCCCGCTATAGGTGGTCGACGCCGTGACGCTGGAGGCCGGCGTGTAGCTCAGCGGGTGCGCGGTGCTGTCGACCAGCGCCTGTCCGGTCTGGGTATAGACCTGAAGATCGCCGCTCGACGAGGTGAAGTAGCTCACATTCATCTGCGTCGAGAGGTCCTGCAGCGCCGAGTTGCGCTCGTCCTCGAGGTCGGCGGTCGATTGCCCCGCCGCCGCCTCCTGCTTGATCTGCGCGTTCAGGCCGGCGATCTGCTGGAGGTCCGAATTGACGTCGTTGACCGCCGACGAGATATCCTGGTCGGCGTTGGAACGCAGCTTCTGGATGCCGCTCGAGGTCTGCTGCAATTGGGTGGTCACGGCATCGAGCGCACTGACCGCGTTGGCTTGCAGCGAGGCGCTGTTCGGCGTGCTCGACAGCGACGACAGCGCCGACTCGAACGATGCCAGCGTGTTGGCAAGCGACGTGCCCGTCGTCGAGCTGCTGGCGCTCGATGTGTTGCCGTAGAGCTGCTCGAGCTCGGTCAGATAGTTGTTGGTCGTGTTCGCGGAGCCGAGATCGGACGTCGCGCCGACCAGCGACTTCAGAAGCAGCTTGTCGACGGTGCTGGTGATTCCCGTGACGGTGACGCCGGTGCCGACGCCGCCGGTGACGTTGCTGATCTGGTTGGCGGTCTTCTCGGTGTAACCCTTGGTGTCGGCATTGGAGATGTTCGCCGACGCCACGCTGATCTGCACCTGCGTCGCCGCAAGCCCGCTGAACGCAATGCTTTGTGCAATATTGAGCGACGACACGGCTAACTCTCCCTCGCGCCGTCCGGATCAGGCCCGGACGTTGGTGCCGTAAGACATCGCCGATGTGACGCGGCGACCGCTGGCGCCATAGGGCGACACGTTGGAGATCTGCTCGCGGATCGCCATCATGATGGCTTCGATCCGGCGGTTGCTGGCCTCGATAGCCGCACGCAGCCGCAGCACGTTCTCGTCCATCGCCGCGCGCAGCCGCAGGATCCGCTCCATCAGCTGCTCGCGCAGCACGCGGTCCTGGACATGGAGGTTGAGGGCCTTGCCGACCGCCTCCGCGACGCTTTGCTCGAACAGGTTGGCCAGCCGGTTCTTCTCGTCGACATGCTTCAACCGCGACGCCGGAAGGCCCATGGCGAGCTCGACGTTCTCCTCGTTGACGATCGCGATCAGGCCGTCGATCAACGCAATCAGGGCTCGCGCACGCTCGTCGTTGGCGGCGGCATTGATCTTGGTGGTGTTGGCCGGTGTCATGATATCGCTCCCGTTCCTGCTAGTGTCCGCGACGCATGGCGCGGACCGCCTGGGCGCCGCGCCCGTAAGCGGTGATGGCTGTTGACCGGAACATCGCCCGGTTGATTTCCTTGTCGAGCCGCGCGCATTCGTGCATCAAGAGATCCCGCAACGTCTGGACGTCGTCGAGCAGCGCAATGAGCTGCGCGCGGTCGTCGGCGCGCACAGTGCTCGCGCGCGCCTGAAGGCGCTTGAGCCTGAGCTGCAACTGGCGGCCCTTCTCATTGGTTTTGCCGGTCATCACGCCTGCACCGCCTGGATCAGGGTCTGGAACATCTTGTCGACGGTGGTGATGACCTGCGACGACGCCGAATAGGCCTGCTGCGCCGAGATCATGTTGGAGAACTGGCCGCTGGTGTCGGTGGTGCTCGATTCCAGCTCGCTGCCGTAGATCGTTCCGGCACCATTGGTGCCCGATGTCTGCAGCACGGCGTTGCCCGAAGCCGCCGTCGAGGAGTACATGCCGTCGCTGCCGGCAGTGAGGCCGTTCGGATCGCTGAAGGTCGCAACCGCGATCTTGTAGATCGCAATGGTCTGCCCGTTGGAATAGGTGGCGTCGACCACGCCGCCCTTTCCAATCGAGACGCTGCTCAACTTGCCGAAGGCGAGGCCGTCCGAATTGATCCCGGTGACGTCGACCGCGGGCGTCGTTTCGCCGGAGGCGTATTGTGTCAGCCCGTCGGTCTTGCCCGTCGTCCCGAGGTCGAGCGTAATGGTGCTGGCGGCGGCGCCGTCGGTCCAGGGGCTCACCGTGACCGTCGGTGTGGTCGGCGACGTCGAGGCGAGCGAGCCGTCGCTGTTGAAGTTGATCGTGATGGGGCTGCTCGTGGTCGTACCGGTCGTCGTGCTCGAGTCGGAAGCGAGCGTCGGGTTGCCCGGGGTCGCGGTCCAGGTGTTGGCCGCGGTCTTTTTCCAGGTGAGCTGAATCGAGTTCGCCGTTCCGAGCGAGTCGTAGACCGTCATCGAGCTGGAGAAGGTGGCGCCGACGGCGGCGTCCGACGGCAGGTTGGCCGCGATCGTCGTCTTGGTGGTCGGGCTGGCGCTGGTCGCGACCGCCTGCGTGTTGATCGGCCCAAGGCTCGCGGCCGATGCGTTGCCCACGACATTGCCCTGCGCGTCGGTGGCCCAGCCCTCGAGATAATTGCCGTTGTTGACGAGGTAACCGGCGTTGTCCGTGGTGAAGGCGCCGTTGCGGGTATAGGAGGTGGTGCCGCCGGACGTCGCGTTGGTCGTCACGAAGAAGCCCGAGCCCTGGATCGCGACGTCGGTGGCGTTGCTGGTCGCGGACAGCAGGCCCTGCTGTGTGATGTTGGCGCGGCCCGACACCGTGACGCCGCCGGACGTGTAGGACGTCGCGCTGCTCGACGCCGTCACCAGGTCGTCGAACATCGCCGACGTGGTCTTGTAGCCCGTGGTATCGGCGTTGGAAATGTTGTCGGAGATCATCGCGAGCGACTGGCTCTGCGCGTTGAGCGCCGAGATCGCCGAGGAAAGTGCACCGGTCAAACTCATGATAAAACTCCGAATACGATCAGGACAAAACGCCAATGATGTTGGAAGCGCTGACGGGAACGCCATTCACGAGCAGGTTCGGCGAGGAACCGGACGCATCGATCCCGGTCACCTTCCCCGTCATCGTGGTGTAGCTAACCAGCGAGTTGCCGGCGGAATCGGTCGCGGTCACCTGGATGGTGTATTGGCCGCCGTCGCTGAGCTGGGTGCCGCTCGTCGTCTGACCGTTCCAGTTGAAGGTGTTGGCACCGGCGTTTCCGGTTCCGGAGCCGCTCCACACGACGTTGCCGGATGAATCCTGGATCGAGATCGCGACCTTGGAAGCGGCCGACGAGAGCGAATATCCGAACGTCGCCGATCCGCTGGTGAGCTCCGCGGTATTGGTCTTCGCTTCGACCGTGTGGCCGATGTAGTTGACCGAGTTGAGCGTGACGAGACTCGAGAACGAACTCGCCAGCGACGTCATGCTGCTGTTGATCGACTGCTGTTCGTTGAAGTTGGCATACGAGGTCAGCTGATTGATGAAGTCGGTCGTGCTGGTCGCGTTCAGCGGATCCTGGTTCTGCAACTCACTGACGAGCAGATTGAGGAAGTCGGCCGAGGTCAGCCCCATCGACGAATTCGACGAGGATGACGAGGCGGTGGATGAAGTCGAAGCTGACGTGGCCGAAGATACGGTCATGACAAAACTCTCTTCGTCGCGGGCTGCGCGACGGAACGCGTTGGAACATCGTGGTCGTGAAGGTCGTTTGCAGATGAAACGGACGACGCGCCGATTTCAGGCGCTGATTCACGTGCACGGAATCATTTGATTAGTCGGCAGAATTTGCCGCGCCGGTGCTGCGGCCGGAGCGCTGCAGCCACGTCGCAGCGCGCGTCGGCCGGGCCGCCGGACGATCGGTCAGGAATGAAATCCGAGGGAGTTAGAGCGACAGGCTGATCGGCAGGCCAGGCTCGTCGAGCAGCGCGGGCGGCGCGAGCGCCGGCAACAGACAGAGCGCCAGCAGCAGCGCGGGCAAGACCTTGCCAGCCGGCGCAGCTTCGTCGGAGGGTTCCGCGGCCTTCGGCTCGTCCGCGACGGCGGCCGGCTGCTGGGGCAATTTGGCGGCCGCGGCCGCAATGCGGTCGACAAGGCCGGCAGGAGCACGAACCGGCGGAGCCTTGAGCACCTGGCGAAGCGCACTCGCCTCCTCGTAGAGCGTCCGCGCCTCGGCCGAGGACGCCAGCAGCTGCACCGCAGCCAGGCGTTGATCGTCGGGCCAGCAGGAGAGGTCTTCCCCCAGCCGGTCGATCAGGTCCTCAAACGTCGCAATATCCATCCCGCGCGCAGATCCCGCCTCGTCCCCGAGGCTGTCATAATGCATTCGCGGGACGGCGGAAATCAATTTCCGCCGCGATGGCATCAGGCCAAACATGGTGTCCCCGGCCGCAATTTGCCTCCAAAGAGGCCCCCAAAAATGCTCGGCACGGCCGCTTCCGGCACCCGGTCCGACCGGCCTCCAGGCCAAGCCGACTCAGCGGCGGGCGGCGACTGATTCGGCCGCTTTGGCCTTGCCGGCCTGTCCGGTCGTCGCCTCGACATACTTCCAGGCGTCGCGGAGTTCGCTCAGGCTGGCGATGATGCGCCGGAAGCTCTCTTTCGCGTGCGGCCGGCCGTAGGAGCGCAGGCACGCCATGATCAGGGCGTTGTATGTCTTGTAGAGGCGGTCGGCCAAGGCGCCGCCGCGGTTGAAGTCGAGATTATGGCTCAGCCCGCGCAGGATCGCGGTCGCCCGCGTCAGGTAGCCATGGCCCTCCTCGAAGCGCTGCGCCTCATGTGCCTCCTGCGCCTTCTGCAAGAAGGTGATGGCACCGTCGCAGAGCATGATCACCGCCTTGAGCGGCGGGACCGCCACAGCAGCCGTGCGATAGGCGTTATTAGCAAGATAGGCCGTCGAGTTCTGTGTCATCCGCTACTTGATCCCGCATTCAGGAGTGCTTTGAGGTAGTCCAGCGTGTTGTTGGCGCTTTCGATGGCGGCCTGGTCGTTGGCGTATTCGTCCTGCAGCTGGGTCTGGTAGGTCTGTGCATCGCTCTGGATGGTGCTGACCTGGCTCTGCATGTCGCTGTCTTGCGATTGCAGGTTGGTGATCAGGTCCTGCAAGGATCCGGTGCTGGTCGACGAGGCGTCATTCGCGATCTGGAAGATCTGCGAGGCCAGTCCCGACGTCGAGCTGACATTGATCGTTTGCGACGTTGACCCGGTGTACGTGAAGGCCATGCCGGCGTAGGCCGTCCCAGCGTTGCCGATGATGGTGTCTCCGACCACCGAGAACTGCGAGCTGTCGCCGTTGACGGACGCCGACGTCAGAGTGCCGCTTGAATCGACGGTCAGGTCAAGTGCGAAGGATTGTGGCGAGGTCCCGGTGTTGACGACGCTGAGCTGGCTCGACGAGGTGGTGGTCTGCGCCGCCAGGAGCTGGGTCACGCCGCTCAAATTCGTCGTCAGCACGGTGGCCAGCGTGCCGGTATCGAGCTGCAGCTCGTTGTTCTCGTTGAAGGACAGGCCGAGGTCGGCCATGGTCATTCCGCCAACCGAGCCGCTGAGCACCTGCTGGAGCTGCGTCATGATGTCGCGCATCGTGCTGTCGCCGAACAGCACCGCGCTCGACGAAGCCGTTCCGTCGGAATTCTGCGCGGACTGCGCGATCACCTCGTCGCGAAACGCGTTGTAGTTCGTGACGAAGGTCTGCAGCGCGGAGGTGATCTGGCTGGTGTCGGTCCCGATGCTGATGTTCAGCGTCGTGCCTGATGGCGTCGACTGCAGCAGATCGAAGGTCACGCCCGTGAGAACGTCGGAGACGTCGTTGGTGTTGCGCGTCAGCGCAATGCCGTCGAGGGTGAATTCGGCGGGTTGCGCCTTCTGCAATACGTCGGTGAACGCACCGGTGCTGTCGGTGACGCCGAGCTTGTTGAGGATGTCGTCGCCGGACGTCGATGAATAGCTGATGTCGGCCGCATCCTGCGTCCCGGTCAGCACCATCTGATAGGAGCCGCTCGACACCTCGATGACGGAGGCCTGGACGTTCGTCGTCGAGCTCTGCGCATTGATGGTGTCGACGATGTCCTGCATGGACATGCCGCTGGTGATCGTGATGGCGGAGCTGGTGCCGCCGGCCAACCCCAGTGAGAAAGTCCCGGAATAGCCGAGCGCGGTCGTCGAGCTCGACTGCGCGGAGCCCATCACCTTTTGCGCGGTCGCAAGCTGGCTGATCTGGAGCGTATGGTCGCCGGTCGCGGATCCGCTGTTGACGCTCATCGACAGCGCCGAAGACGCGCTGACGTCGCCGGTCGAGGAGATCGTCGCCGAGCGCGTCGCGAACGCGTTGGTTGCGACCGAGTTGATGATCGACGTGCTCAGCGACTCGAGTCCGGTCGAGAGCGTTGAAAGGTCGGTCTGCAGCGTCTGATACGCCGTGACCTTGGCCTCGTTCGCGGTGATCTTGGTGGTGATCGACGTCGCCTGCGCCAGCTTGGCGTTGACCTGGGACTGGATCAGGGTGGTCCAGTCGACGCTTGTCGAGTTGGTCGTGCCGGTCGTCGTGACCGTATCCGAGGAACTCGGCGATGTGGAGGAGGTAGAGGACGTGGTGCTCGTGCCCGAGGTGGCGCTGCTAACCGTCATGTCAACACATCCGTCATCATGGAAATCGGGCCGGCACTAGGCCGGCCCGATCACTGTCGTCAGGATTAGCCGAGCAGCTTGAGCAGGTACTGCGGCATCTGGTTCGCAGCGGTTTCGGCCGAGACCGCGGCCTGGGTCTTCACTTCGGCCGAGGACAGCGTCGCCTGCTCGGAGGCGATATCAACGTCCATGATGGCCGAGTTGGCGGACTGCAGGTTCTGGGTCTGGGTCGAGATCGAGCTGGCGCTGAAGTTGAAGCGCGATTCCTGAGCACCGATCGCGGCGCGGGCGGCCGACACGCTGTTGATCGCGGTGTCGAGCGCCGACAGCGCGCTGGTGGCATCCGACAGCGAGGAGACGTCGAGCGAGGTCAGGCCGAGCGAGGACGAGGTCAGGGTGGTGAGCGTGATGGTGATGGTGTCGCTCGCGGTCGAACCGACCAGCACCGCGACGCCCGACGAGAACACGCTGGTGCCGTCCAGCAAGCTCTGGCTCGAGTAGCGGGTGCCCGAAGCGATCGAATCGACTTCCGACGTGAGCTGCGAGAATTCCGAGTTGATGTAGGCGCGGCTGGAGTCGGTGACGGTGCCCGAGGCGGACTCGGAGGCCAGCGACTTCATGCGGGCCAGGATGTCGGAGATGTTGGAAGCGCCGCCGTCAGCGGTCTGCAGGATCGAGGTCGCCTGCGACGCGTTGGTCGCGGCCTGCTGCAGCGTGGTGATGTCCGAAGAAATACGGGTCGAGATCGCGAGACCGGCGGCGTCGTCGGAAGCCGAGGTGATGCGCGAGCCGCTCGACAGCTTCGACAGTGCGCTGGTTTCCTGCTGCGAGTTGATGTTGAGGTAGCGGACTGCTGCGTTGGCCGCGGTGTTGGTGGAAATTGCGGGCATGTGAAGCTCCTGTGGTGATGGGCATTGCATGCCGCATCGTGAAAGTGTGGAGACGCGGTTTCAGCCCCCGTCCGCTCGATCAAACGGAAAGGCCGCCGGTGGTCAGGCGCGAAATCTTCAGAAGCCGGATTTTATGGTTAGCAATCGGTAAACGCGGTGCGGAGGTCCCGCTCGTGCCTTCGCAACATCTCTCGCAGTTGTTGCCGACCGCGCTTCAACAGCGATTCCACCGCGGCAACGGTGGTGTCCATGACGTCGGCGATCTCGCCGTTGCTCATGCTCTCATGATACGAAAGGATCACCGCGACGCGCTGCTGCTCCGGCAGCCGCTGCATCGCGACCTCGAGAAGGTTGCCGATCTCGTTGCGCTCGATCACGCTCGACGCATCGAGCTGGGTGTCGGCGACTTCAGGCACCGCATCGACATTCTCGGTGCGCGGCTTGCGGCGCAGGTCGATGCAGCGGTTGCTGACCACGCGATAGAGCCAGGTCGAGAACTTGGCGCGGCCGTGCTGCCAGCGGCCGCGATGCGTCCACACCTTCAGCATCGTATCCTGCACCACGTCCTCGGCGTCGGCGGCACTGCCGACGATGCGCAGCGCGATCGCGTAGGCGCGATCGACGTGACGTTCGACCAGAAGGCGGAATGCCACCTCGTCGCCGGCGGCGAGGCGGTCCAGCAGTTCCTTGTCCTCATCCTGGATCTCGACGGTGTCGAGCGGGACGGCATCGGCCACGGTCGGAACGTCGCTCCAGGGAGAAGTCGCTTCGACCGGCGCGATCGCAGCCTTGGCGGCCTCGATTTCAGCCGGGGCCCTCACATCAAGCGCGTAGCTCATCCCGCACTCTCCAACCAACGCCGATGGCACACATCCCATGCGGCTTCTGATGGTTGAACGGGGAGGCCGGGCATTCCAGGCGGACTTTTTTCGTTATTTTTCAAATACTTAGCTGGACCATTTTGCCTACCACCCGGCAAAAGATGCCGCCCCGCAAGGGCGCGGCGAGAAGATCGGCATGGTTCGGAGCAGTGGGTCAGCATCGCCTCGCATTCCCGCGGAACAATGATCGCGCCGGAAAACGCTGTTGTCACACGAACTAACGCCACGCGAACACATGCATGCACCTCGCACACAGATGACCGGTCAGCACGTGGTCGCGATCTTGCTTTAGACGATTGCGACTAGGCAATTTTTTCCGAATCACCAATTCGACGTTATCGATTTTTTTGAATCTGTCAGTCGCGAAGCGCTCGATTTGGAATCGCGCAGTGATCTTTTTTGGTTAAGCGCGCCTGAATTGCCGCACGCCAGCGTTCTACGCATGAGGGCTCGCGGGATTTCTTGCACATGACGATCATGGTGGCCGACGCATCGCGTCGCGTGCGAAGTACTTCTGCGTGCTCGTTCGATGTTTTCGATACATTTCTGTTCCGCACCTGCACGACGCCAGATGGCGTATTTGAAAGGGTTTTTCAGCTTTCTAATATTTCTGAAAAATTTCCAAATATGTCTGACAGTTTCGTTCAGCATCGAATTCAGGCGGAAACACGCGCCCGCAAGCAGGCCAAGGAGCAACGCGGCTCGACCGAAGTCCACATCTCCGAAATCTATAAGTGCTTTCCATTCAGGCTGTTCGGCCTGACCCGCGACGCGTTGAACGATCTCGCCGCACTCGAATTCGAGGCCGAGCTCGATCTGTGTCGCGCTAATCCAGAAATGATACAGCAATATTCAGACATGAAACGAAGCGGTCACCGCGTCGGCTTCGTTTCCGACACCTACTGGAACTCCGAGCAGCTCGCCCAGCTTTTGCGCACGTGCAGCCCTGGCCTCGCCTGGGATTTCCTCTACGCATCCTGCGATCACGGCAACAGCAAGAGCGAGAAGCTGTTCGCCACCTATCTCGCCGAGCAGGACGTCGACCCGGCAGGCTCGTTCCACATCGGCGACAACGAGAATGCCGATATCAAGGGCGCCCGCCGCTACGGCATCCGTCCGCGCTACTACCCGCAGGCCAGCGCGGCACTCGCCTCGAAGCTGCAACGCGAGACCTCGATATTCGAGCTGCTGTCTCCCGGCCAGCCGTCGCGGCTCGATCACGGCGGACGCACCTTGCGGCGCGTGGTGGCGGCGCAGAGCGCCGAGCACTCGCCCGCTTTCCATCTCGGCCTGACCGTGCTCGGCCCGGTGATGACCGCGTTCGACGCCTTCATCGAGGCGCGGCGCGCGGCCCTCGCCGCGCGTGGCGCACGCGTGTCGGTCGGCTTTCTCGGCCGTGACGGACTTCTGCCGCATCTCATCTGGCAGGACGCCCACGATCACAGCGGCGTCTATCTCGAGATCAACCGGCGCGTCAGCCTGGTCGGCTCGGCGGATACGCTGGAGCCGCTGTGCGACCTGCTGGGCCGGATCGGCAAGATCGACGCGGCGACATTCGCCGACGTCGTCAAGGTGCTGCCGCCGGCGGTGATGGCGTTCTTCGCGAAATACCCCGATGGCATCGCGGGCGGCCGCGAGCTCGCCGACGCCCTGCCCGACCTGATGGGTGCGGATGAGATCATCGACATCGCCGCCGGCGTCCGCGCCCGACTGCTCGCCTATTTGCGTGCGAAGATCCCGGATTTCGACACCTGCACCGACCTGATCCTTGGCGATCTCGGCTATTCCGCGAGCGTGCAGAAGTCGCTGCGCCGCATCTTCGACTGCGAGGGCATTCGCATCCGCCTGCACGGCGCCTATCTGCTCACGCTCGACGACGCATTCGACGATATCGCCGACGACGATACGGCAGAGGGCCTGATCTCCGACCGCGTGGTCACCCCGCATGTCAAGCGCATGCTGATCCGCAACGTCGCATTGCTGGAGCAGCTCTGCTGCTCCGACGAGGGATCGGTGCGCGACTATCGCGACGGCGAGGTGTTGCGCGAGGGCGACCAGCGTCCCGCCTCGCAGCTTGGGCTCGCCACCGAGATCCAGTCCGGGGCACGGGCCTATGCATCGCGCGCCCGCGAGCTCGCGCCGCGCTACGCTTTGCAACCCTACCACGAGCCGGAAACCGCGGCGCGCTGGGCAGCGGCGGTCCTCGGCCGCTTCCTGCTGTTGCCCGATGATGACGAGTTGGTCCTGCTCGGCGGCTTCAGGCATGACGTCAATCTCGGCACCCAGGCGCTGGCGCCGATGCTCGACGGCAACTTCGTCAACGACCGCTTGATCGCGCGCGGCATCGGCGCCGCCTGCACCGCGGCGGCACCGCCGATGTGGCTAGCTGGCAGCTTCTCGCTGCTGTCGCCCGCGCACGCCTACCTTTACGTGCTGTTCGGCGCCAACCGCCTGCCCGCCAACGTGTTCGGCGAAGCGCAATGCGGCACGTTGCAGGTCGGCCTGTTCAGGAGCGACGGCCAGGCTTCGCTGGAGACCGTCAGCGTCCATCATTCCGGGCTCGGCGAGCTGCGGCTACGGATTCCGCTGTCACGGCGCATGGGTGTGACGACGATCGCACTGCCGCTCGCAAAGCTCACGCGCCAGGGCATGCTCCATGGTGTCGTCGTGCAATCCGGCGAGACCACGACCGAGGCGGCGAAAAGCGGCGACGTGCGGTCGGTCGGCGACGAGCGGCTGATCTATGCCGGCCTCGAGCGGAACGGCCGTCACTTCCACGCCTCCAGCGAGGACGGCACGCTGCTGATCCCGGTCGACGCCTGCGCGGACGACGTCGCGATCTACTCGATCGCACTGACATCGCTCAACCACGACCGCATCCTGACCATCGAAGACCACGGCGCCACCGGACGCCCGGCCGCGACCCTCGCCTGGCGGAAGGCCGACTTCGCCGGCTGATTTATCCGCCTGATACGGCTGCCCCGATCGTAGAAGGTTAACGAGGGGTAGCGCGGGCATGACATCGGCTGACGGGGCGCAAGCGAACGGCTTGCAGACTGATCTCGACCACATTCTGACATCAAACGGTATCAGGCTGAATCAAGCCCAGCGCCGGCGCGTCGACTGGCTGGTGCAAAGGCTCGGCAACGCCGTGCTCAGCCAGGGCGGCTCCGTCCCGGCCCGCGATAGCGGCGTGGTCGTCGTCGTCGAGCCGCCAAGCGGCGCCGCGGCCGAGACGCTCTACCGGTCGCTTCGCACCGACTGCGCGGTCGTCATTCCCTGCAGCGAGAACCCGGCCTTCGACTTCCTCAAGTCCAAGCTGACCGACTTCGGCACCATCGGGCCGGGCACCGACGGCCCGCACGAGATGTGGTGGGGCGGGGTCAATTGGCGCGCGCTCGGAACCGGCGCGGCGTTTCGGGCCGACGCCCCGTTGCGCGTCATCTCCTGTTACCCAAGCGGGTGTGGCGACGACCATGCGCGGCAGCTTCGCGACCGGCTCGCCGAATATCAGATCGGCTGTGACATCGCGGCGGTCGATACTGCGGACGACGGACGCATGCGCGCGTCCGAGAAGGCCGCGTTCGTGCTGCAGATGTGGCAGCAGCACCGCGAGCCGCTGCTCTTCATCGAGGCGGACGCCGACCTCACCGAGCCGCCGATGCTGCCGTCCAACCTCGATTGCGACGTCGCGCTCCACAAGTGGAACCGGTGGGAGATGTCGGCGCGCACCCTCTTTGTCGGCCGCTCCGCCGCCGCCGAGGCGCTGCTGCGCAACTGGCACCACCTCGCGACCGCCTATCCGTCGGTCTGGGAGGGCTACCTGCTCGACCAGGCCTGGTGCCTGACGTCGTCGCAGATGCCGCTCGACACCGTCTGGCTACCGCGCTCGTATCATGCGCCGACCGAAGACGTCGGCACGCCGCGGCACACCACGATCGTTCACGATCTGCCGGCCGACAATGTCGATCTCGGACCTGACGCCGAATTCGGCGTGGCGATGCGAACCGCACGGCGCGCCAGCCGCAGCGGCGGTCGCGACTCCATGATCGTCGTCAAGTCGCAGGCCAACACCAGCGATGCGATCACCGTGATCATGCGCGATATCGCCTCGAGCGACGCGCGCGAGATCGCGGCCAGCATCGACGCCGTGACCGGCGCGTTTGCCGCCGACCATGGCGGATTTGGCCGGCTCGAGCTCTCGCTCTGTCCCTGGCAGGACGATATCCGCGCTGCAAAAACGGCGGCCAGGAGCGCGAACAACCGGATCATCGAGATTGCGCCGTGGCAGACGCTGCCGGCCGATCTGTTCCGGACCGTCGGGCAATCCCGGGATGCCGGAAGCGTCGTCGTGATGGCCGGCCAGCGCGGCTGATACCGGCCGAGGACGAAACAGGGAAGGACAGACATCATGAAGACCATCATCCTTCTCACCGGCGTCGCCGATCAGCAGCTCGCGCTCGGCGCCCTGCTCAAGACCCACAATCCGGCCTTGTCGTTCCGCGGCGCCGTGACGGCCGAGGACCTCGCCGCGATCGAGCCCGAGGTGCTGCGTCAGTCGAGGCTGCTGGCATTCACCACCGGCGTGATCGTGCCTGGCGGCATCCTCGCGGCGCTCGGCCACGGCGCCTACAATTTCCATCCCGGCCCGCCGCAATATCCCGGCTGGGCGCCGGCGCATTTCGCGCTCTATGAGGGCTCGCGCATGTTCGGCGTCACGGCGCACGCGATGGCCGAGCGGGTCGATTCCGGACCGATCATCGGCGTCGAGTCTTTCATCATCCCCGACAAGATCAGCGTGCGCGGGCTGGAGCAGATGGCCTATGTGCGGCTCGCCCATTTGTACTGGCGGATGGCGCGCGATCTCGCCTGCAATGCCTCGCCGCTCGCCGAGCTCTCGATCGCCTGGTGCGGCACCAAGAGCACGAAGCAGATGTACCGGGAGATGTGCGAGCTTCCGCCCGGCGTCGGCCCGATCGAGCTGGCGCGCCGGATCCGTTGCTTCCACGACGATTTTCGCGGCATCCCGCTGACCTACAGCCTGCACGGCATGCGCTTCCAGCTCGCCACCACGCCCGCGCAGGCGACCGCGGAGCCGGAGGTCGCCTCGCCGCCGCTCGCGGCCGCCTCTTAGAGCGCGATGAGCTCGGATTGAACACTCCGCAATCGCCGTCGCAGGGGCGTTGCCACAACATCGCAAAACAACCCCATGCAAAGTAGCCGGCGACCAGGCAATTTGACGGGTCCGGCCAATCAGCGGTATTATTATACTATTCCAAAATCCTGCGACCACTCCCCTCGCATCGCGATCGCCGATCCACCTCTGGACTAGCGGTGCCGCGGAGCTGCGGGAGGATCGGCAAGCATTGCGTTCAGGAGTGCTTCAGCTCTTTGCACCAGAGGCCTGGCACCGCTTGCGGACGCAATCGCAATCGCGGTGCGCAGATGATTGAGACTGGCGACCCTGTCCTTCTCGTCTGAAGCCGGCGCAACTGCGGCTTCGCCGAACAACGCCTCCGCTTCCAGGCCGGAAAATCCTTGCTGACGCGCGGTATTCCGCGCCTCTCGCAGCATGTTCGTTGCAGCCTGCACATCGCCCAGCCGGCTGACAGCGAGCGCAAGGTAGATCGACGTGCGCAGCAAGGTCGAGGTGTAGCCGACGGACCTCGCCTCCTCCCGCGCCTCGATCAGGGTCATTCGCGCATCATCGAGACGTCCTTGTTCCAGATACGCCATGCCGAGGTGGCACTCGATGACGGGCAGGAAGAGGCGAATTCCATGCTTTTGCGCGACCGATAAAGCCTCTTCAAGGGTCACGCCGGCCGCCGCGGGATCGCCCTGACCAACCATCAGGTAGCCGCCGCTATAACCCGCGGCAACGCGATCGAACGGCCGGTTGCTTTCGTTCGCGACTGTCAATGCGTGCTGCTGAAACTCGGCAGCGGTGTCGATCTCTCCCAAGGTGGTGTGGGTGATGCTCTTCATCATGCAGCACAGCAGCAGCAAGGTTTTCGGGGTCGTGCCGGGCGGCGCGCTCGCATCCGGCCCCATCAGTTGAGCGCAAGCCCGCCCCAGCATCCGCTCCGCGTCATGGTAGCGGCCGGCAATGAAATAGGCTTGGCCAAGGGTGTATTGCGCAAGATTGAGCCAGCCCGGATTGCCCCACTGCTCCGCCAGACGCACGACCTCCTCGCCGGTACCGACGGCTTCGATTGGCGTGCTGTAGAAGTTCTGAGCACCGGACCTGACCGCCATCGCAGCGACCTTCCGTCCGATATCATCGACTGCGTTGGCGCGCCCCTCAGCGTCCCTTCCGAGATCGAACCAGTCTGCGACCTTACCGGCGCTCATGAAGGCTGTGCGCGCCTCGATACGAAGGTCGATCGCATCTCCCTCTCGCGAGCTGGTGAACGGCGTCCTGTCGAGCGCCGTCATCGCGATCTCAAAGTAGTTGGTTGCGTCGGCGAATGCTGATCGTGCCAGACTCTTTCGCGCGGCAGTTCTGCCGTAGACGAAGGCCTTTTGCCAATCCTTCGCTCGCATCGCATGATAGCAGAGCCTGTTCGGCTCATCATGCCAGCTTCCATTGCCTTCCAACGTCGCAACAATGCGCGCATGAATGCTTTCGCGCAGCTTTTCGACCATCGATTCATAGGTGACCTGGCGAATCATCTCGTGCGGGAATGCAAGCGAACCATCCGCTCCGGCATCGGTCTTCACGAGAAAGTCGGCCCGGTCGAGAACCACCAGGCAGCGCTGCAGGGCCTCTTCAGGCAGGCCAGCGACCTCGCGCAGCATGACTTCCGATGAACGTGGGCCCAACGCCGCCGCGATCTGCAACAGAGACCGTTCCTCCTTCGGCACCCGATCCAGACGCGCGGCAATGACGCCCTGGATGCTGCTCGGGATGCCCAGCTCTGCAACGGGACGCGCGAGCGCCAGGTCGCCCCAATGCCCGCGAAGGGCCCCGGCGTCCTTCAGGCCACGGCAAACCTCTTCGATGAAGAGCGGCACGTTGGCGGTATGAGCGACAACGCGATCCTTCAAATCGGACATGTTCGCGGACCGGCCCAGAATGTCATCCAGCATGGCCCTCCCCGCATCCTCATCGAGCGACCGCAACGCGAGAAGTTCGGCGCTCCATCGCGCGCTCCAGTCCGGAGTCCCGTTCGGCCTGCTGGTGAAGAGCACGAGAAGGGCGGACGTTTGCAGCGAGGCAAGCGCTGCCACGACGGCCTCGCTGGCGCGATCGATCCAGTGCAGATCCTCGACGAGGATCACCGTGCGTTGGCGATGGGCCAGAGTTTCGATGATGGCGCAACTCGCCTCACTGATCGCGCGTCCGCGCGCATGTGGCTCCAGCTCGTCCCATCCCGGATTGGATATCGGGCGATCCAGCACCGCGTCGATCGCCGAGCGCTGGATCCCCGTCAGATCGTTCCGAGGGTCGGCGATGCTGTCCGGACCACCTTGGGCATCGAGGGCTGAAAGCATCAGGGCCTTCAGCGCACTGAACGGCGCGCCCTGAAGATTCGGGCTGCACTCGGCATGGATCGAACACCAGCCTTCGTGCTCGAGCTCGTCGATGAACTCATGCACCAGCCGCGATTTTCCAATGCCGGGGTCGCCGATCAGAAGAGCAGTTTGCCGGCTGTGGCCGCTGCTCTGCGCCAGCTGCCGGAGCCATGCGGACTCTTTCGCGCGGTTGACGAACCGCGCAACACTTCGCGCCCTGCGCACCCGCCAGCTGGAAACATCGGTTGCGCCGACCACGCGGTAGATCGGTAAGGGCTCGCTGAAGCCCTTGAGCTGCTGGCGCCCCAGATAGTCGAACTGGACATTGCCTTCGGCGAGGTTCTGGCAGGCTTCGGATGCATAGATCTGATTCGGTTCGGCGGCGCCTTCGAGCCTTGCTGCCAGATGCTGCGCCGCGCCGCCGATCTCATAGACCTTGGAGAATTCATTGGCGACCATGTAGGTCACCACGCGTCCCGAATGAAGACCAACCCGGACCTGAAGGTCGGGATCGCCCAAAGCTGTGACGCGTCGAACGAGTTCGATCGCGGCATGACAGGCGAGCGGCGCGTGGTTATCGTCAGCAATCGGAGCGCCAAATACCGCGGCGAGCCCGTCGCCCAGCTCCTTGCTGACGATGCCACCGAACTGGCGCACCGCGCCGCGCATGGCAGCCAGCGCCGGCTCCAGACGTGAGACCGCCGCTTCCGGTTCGAGGTCCGCCACGAGGCCCGTGGAATCGACCACGTCGGCGCGAAGGATCGTCACAAAGCGCCGTTCGCTATCCGGATCCTCCCGCCTGGCCACGGCAGCACCGCATTTGGCGCACCAACCGTCGTCCGCTCCGATGGTCGACTGGCACGAAAGGCAATGCATTCCCGGCTCTCAAATGCTGCTGCAAGATCGCCAGCTCAGCATCCCGCGAGCCGCTTAGAGGCAAGATTACCTATCAGGACACGCTTATCAATCGGGACGCACGGACTTATCACCCTTGATCCTGACTGACAGGTTGTTGATCTGGACGAATTACAGTTTTGAGTGGTACTTCGGAGGTGTGAAAACGAACGCTGCACGGCTGGAGTCGCGGGACCCGTTTGTCGGAGACCGGTCAACCTTACAGAAACAGCGTACTTCCAGGGCAAGCCGAATTATAGAAAGGGAAGTTCTATGGGTGGACGAGTATACAATAATCAACAATTTAAAGACCTGATGAACGCCAACTATTACCCTTTGGCCAACATGGTCAAGAGCGTGGCTATACTCAAAGCATCAGATCTAGTTGACCTGGAAACCGTGGAATTTGGCCAATATCAGCCAATACTCTCGCCCAGGAACCAGTGGCCGAGCGGAAGCGGCAAATTGTGGCAGAAGGAGATGGGCCGGGCTCGTGTGGATCTGACCGCTCAGGCAAGCACCTCGCCGCTATCGAAAGACGAGGCCAGCATCGTCCCGCTGACGAAGTGTGCACTTCTGGATGCCAGCATCCGCAAATGCTTTAACTCCGAACCTCCGATCCCCATGAAGATCGATGTGACCGAGCAGGACAAAAGCGCGCTGAATCCTGATCGGCACGACATTAGGCTGATGTGGACATACGGAAACGGCGACGACCAACCGCCGACGCTGCTCGAGCTAACGATGGTCTGTCCCGTCAAGCCCTGATAACAGGCGATCTTGACCGCGACGAACGTTGCGCCCCGACAAGCGGCTGCCTCGCGGTAGCCGCTTTCGATCCTCGCCAACATTGGCGGCCTGCACAGTTGCCGACGCGCAGCCGTCTCAGCCGGCTTGGACCACAGTCTCCGGACCGGATGCCGGCGCCGGTTGCCTGGCCCGCTCGAGACCTGAATTGATGCCGAGCCGGCCGAGCAGATCCGCATCGCGATCGCGCTGCGGATTGCGCGTGGTCAGCAGCACATCGCCGATGAAGATCGAATTGGCGCCGGCGAGGAAGCAGAGCGCCTGCAATTCATCGGTCATGTATTGCCGTCCGGCGGAAAGCCGCACCACGCTTTGCGGCATCAGGATGCGGGCAACTGCAACGAGACGCACCACCGCAATCGGATCCGGCCGCTCCGCGGTGTCGTTGACCGGCACGCCCTTGACCTCGTTCCAGAGATTGATCGGCACGCTCTCGGGATGAGCGGGCATGTTGGCGAGCAGCACCAGCATGCCGAGCCGGTCGGTGACCTGCTCGCCCATGCCGATGATGCCGCCGCAGCAGACCTTGATGCCGGCCTCGCGCACATGGCCAAGCGTATCGATGCGATCCTGCAAGGTGCGCGTGGTGATGATCTTGTCGTAGTGCTCCGGCGAGGTATCGACGTTGTGATTGTAGAAGTCGAGCCCGGCCTCGTGCAGCCGCCTGGCCTGAGGCGGCGTCAGCATGCCCAGGGTCACGCAGGTCTCCATGCCGAGGCCCTTGACGGCACTGACCATCTCGCAGACCTGGTCGAGATCGCGGTCCTTCGGATTGCGCCACGCCGCCGCCATGCAGAAACGTTCGGCGCCGGCGTCCTTGGCACGCTGCGCGGTCGCGATCACGTCCGCTTTGTCCATCAGGCGCGTCGCTTTCAGTCCGGTCTCGTAATGGGCGCTCTGCGAGCAGTAGCCGCAATCCTCCGGGCAACCGCCGGTCTTGATGCTGAGCAGGCTCGCGGTCTCGACATGGTTGGGATCGAAATGGGCGCGATGGATGGTCTGCGCGCGAAACATCAGGTCGGAGAATGGCAGGTTGTAGAGGATCTCGGCCTCGGCCCGCGTCCAGTCGTTGCGGACAGGCTCGGACTTGCGGGCAACGCCCCCGTTTGCCCCTTTGGTATCGATCATCACGCGCATGTCTCCGATCTCAGGCATTGATGCACCCGGCACCCCAATTCGCCGGGCCGGGTCCATTGATCGGCATATGCGTCCATTCCAAGGCGCGAGTCCATGGGCGCCGGCGTACGGCGGACATCTGCATACCAATGACGCGGTATCATCTGCCGCATTCCGTGCCGTGGATCCTTGAATGTGGATTGGCGCTCAAAGCGCCAGCGTGAGGTCCGGATTCAAGTGTCGCCCTCGATCGCCCTGCCTGCGGTCGATCCTCGGACGACAAGCTCAGGCGGAAGCACGACGTGCGGGATCTCTTCCGAGCCGCTCTTGATCTTCTCCGCGAGCAGTCTGGCGGCGATCCGACCCATCTCCCGGTGTTCGATGCGTATCGTCGTGAGCGGCGGCGAGACGACGTCCATCAACGGCATGTCGTTGTGACCGACGAGCGAAATATCTTCCGGGCAGCGCAGTCCTCGGGTCTTCAGTGCGTCGAGAACGCCGAGCGCCAGGAGATCGTTCGCGGCGACGATCGCGGTGATGTCGTCAGCTCCGTCGAGCAGATGCGCCGCAGCCTCTGCACCGGCTTCGCGCGTATACCCCGCCGCCTCGCGGACGACGCCGCTCAAGGCGTGCCGGGACATCGCGCGCTCGAAGCCGTCACGGCGCAATGCGCCGGTCGACGTCGACAAAGGACCCGCCACATGCGCGATGCGCCGGTGTCCGAGATCGACGAGGTGATCGACCGCGAGGCGCATTCCCATGTCGTCATCAGACACCACCGAGGGGACGCGATCCCGCGCCTCCGATCGGTTGAGCAGGATCACCGGAAGCCCGCGCTTGATGCAGAAGCCGACGAGTTCGTCGTCCTGCGACACGGTCGCCAGGATCAGGCCATCGACACGCTGGCTGAGCAGCGTCTCGACGAACGTGATCTGCTGCGACGACGAGTTGCCGGCCTCAGCCACGATCGGCGCATAGCCCTCGGACGAAAGCACCTCGGTGATGCCGCCGAGGATCGGCGCGAACACCGGATTGGCGATATCGGGCAGCAGGACGCCGATCAGATCGGATCGTCCGAGACGAAGGTTCGCGGCCAGGCGATTGGGCCGGTAGCCGAGCGCCTCGGCTTGCGTGGCGATGCGCTTGGCCACGTCGTCGGCAACCAGATGCCGCTTCTTGGGATCGAGTGCGCGCGACACCGTGGACGGATGCACCCCGGTGGCGTCGGCGATTTGCTTGATCGTGGCGGCAGGCCGATTCACGCAGCGATTCCCATCGTTTACCCCGAATCCGGAACCCACGATACATCGACCCTTGACTTTCTGCAATCGTTTGCAATATAGAATGCAAACGATTGCATTCGAACTGCAATCGATTGCAAGGAGGCCATCATGGCAACTGGCATTATCGAGAACGTAGGGGACGTGACCCCGACAGTACTGCGGGCGATGTCCGGAGCGGACAATTCGCGGGTGCGGACGGTGATGGACGCCTTCGTCCGGCACATGCACGCCTTCGCCCGCGAGGTGAAACTGACCGAGGCCGAGTACGACATCGGGATCGACGTCCTGAACCGGATCGGACAGGCCACGCACGACAGCCACAACGAAGGCATCCTGTTCGCGGACGCAATCGGCTTCTCGACGCTGGTCTGTCTCCTGAACAACGGCAACGCCGGCGCGACGGAAACCGCGGCCGCGCTGCTTGGTCCGTTCTGGCGAGCGAACTCTCCGAAGACACCCAACGGCGGATCGATCGTTCGCTCGCCGACTCCAGGCCCTGAGCTGTTCGTGGGGTGCGAGGTCGTCGACGTCGCGGGCAAACCGCTCGCCAATGTCGAGGTCGATGTTTGGCAATCCTCTCCGGTCGGCCTCTACGAAAACCAGGACGATACGCAGGCCGACATGAACCTGCGGGGCAAGTTCACCACCGACGCTGCGGGACGCTTCTCCTTCAGATCGGTCAAGCCGGCCGGCTATCCCGTACCCACCGACGGCCCGGTCGGCGACATGCTGCGCGCCCAGAACCGGCATCCCTACCGGCCGGCGCATATTCACTTCCTCGGCTTCAAGCCCGGCTACAAGACACTCATCACCCAGGTCTTCGTCGACGACGACAAGTATCTCGAGAGCGATGTCGTGTTCGGCGTGACGCGCGCGCTCGTCGGCGACTTTCGCCGGCATGATGACGGCCAGCCGCCCGCGGCCGAGGTTCACGCGCCCTGGTACACGCTGAGCTACCGGTTCGTCATGGAAGCGGGCGAAGCGATCCTCCCCAAACCACCGATCAAGTGAGCGAGACCATGACTCAGTCCATGGACGGCAAGGTCGTTCTCGTCGTCGGCGGATCCGGCAGCATCGGCGCCGTCTCGGCGAGGAAATTCGCCGAACTCGGCGCCCGCGTCGCGGTCAGTCACCGCGACGTTCCGGAGGAAGCCGCCGCGGCCGCGAAGGTGGTGCAATCCCTGCCCGGAGACGGCCACGCGGCGCTGATCGCCGACGTGTCGCGGACCGAGACGTTGAAGGCGTTGCGTGCCGAGATCGAGCGCCGCTTTGGCCGCCTCGATGTTCTCGTCAACGCTGCCGGCTTCACCAGGCCCGTGCCTCACGCCGACCTCGAGGCGCTGGACGATGACCTTATCGACAGGATGTTCGAGGTCAATTGGCGCGGACAGTTCGCAACCATCCGCACCTTCGCACCATTGCTGAAGGCCTCGGGCGACGGCCTGATCGTTTCGATCTCGTCGATCGCCGGCACCAATGGCATCGGCTCCTCGATCGCCTATTGCGCGGCCAAAGCAGGCATCGACGTCATGACGAAATCGCTGGCCCGTGTGCTTGCACCCGAGGTTCGCGTGCTCGCCGTTGCGCCCGGCGTAGTCGACACCAATTTCGTTCCCGGGCGCGGCGCCGACTTCAACACCAGGACCGCAGCCACGACGCCGCTGCAGCGGATCGCGACCGCGGACGACATCGCCGCGGCGATCCTTGCCTGCGCCACCCAGCTCGCCTTCGCCACCGGCACGACCTTCGTGGTCGACGGCGGCCGCTCGCTCTAGATTCTTGTTTGACGCGTTTTCTTCACGAGAACCGCTGTCAACTTCGCCCGAAAACGCTCTGGAAGGCCCCCCAATGCGATCTCCTCGTGACAAGGTCATCATCACATGCGCGGTGACCGGCAATCTGACGACGCCGGACCAGACGCCGCATCTGCCGATCACTCCGGTACAGATCGCCGACGCCTGCCTCGGCGCAGCCGACGCCGGCGCCGCCATCGTCCATATCCATGTGCGCGATCCCCTGACCGGGCGTCCTTCAATGCTGCTCGATCACTATGTCGATGTCGTGCAGCGCATCCGCGCCCGCAATCCCGAGCTCATCCTGAACATCACGACGGGACCCGGCGGACGCTTCGTGCCGTCCAGGGACGATCCGAAGGTCGCAGCGGAAGGCACCACACTGATGGTGCCGGAGCAGCGGGTCGCGCACATCGCCGTGCTGAAGCCGGATATCTGCACGCTTGACCTCAACACCATGAATTCCGGTCGCGAGGTGGTGATCAATACGCCGCCGAACGTGCGCCGAATGGCCAAGGTGATCGCTGAAGCCGGCGTCAAGCCGGAGATCGAGCTGTTCGATTCGGGCGACATCGCCCTGATGCGCGATCTGCTCGCCGACGGCACGCTACAGGGACCGATCCTCTGCTCCTTCGTCATGGGCGTGCGCTACGGCTTTCAGCCGGCTCCCGAGACGGTGCTGTATGCGCGCAACCTGCTGCCACACGACGCCGAGTTCACTGCCATCGGCATCGGCAAGGCGGCGTTCACGACGGTCGCACAATCCTATCTGGCCGGCGGCCATGTCCGCGTCGGCTTAGAGGATTCGGTCTATCTCTCGCGCGGGCAGCTCGCGACCTCCAACGCCGAGATGGTCGCCAAGGCGCGCCGCATCGTCGAGGATCTCGGAGGTGCAATCGCGACCATCGAGGAGGCACGCCGCATCGTCGGCCTGCCGAGCGGAACATGAAGATCATGACCGGATCGAAGACAAACGTCATCGTAGAAGCGATGAGCGTGCGGTTGAATGCCAAGGCGGCCGATGCCGCATCGATTTCGCCAACTCTCGAACGGCAGTCGCTCTCGCGGCGAGCAGACGAAGTCGTCGTCGCCATCGAGGCCGCCGGGGTCAATCCATCCGACGTCAAGGCCGCAACGGGCCTGATGCCCTATGCGGTGTTTCCCCGCACCCCCGGCCGCGACTTTGCCGGACGGGTGATCGACGGGCCGCGCGAATGGATCGGCAGATCCGTGTTCGGGACCTCCGGCGAGCTCGGCATCCGCCGTGACGGCAGCCACGCCTCGCACCTCGTTGTCGAAGCGGAAGCGCTGGTTGAAAAGCCTGCCGGCATCTCGATGAACGAAGCCGCCGGAATCGGGGTGCCGTTCGTCACCGCGATCGAAGGCTTCCGCCGCTCCGGCATGCCAAAGCCGGGCGAGCATGTCCTCGTCATGGGTGTCAACGGCAAGGTCGGACAGGCGGCGGTGCAGCTCGCGACGTGGCTGGGTGCGAACGTTATTGGCGTCGTGCGCAAGGACGAAGCCTATGAGGGGCACAGCAACGCGCCCATCGACATCATCAACTCCAGCACGACCGAGGTCGCGAAGCGCGTGCGCGAACTGACCGACGGCAAGGGCGCCGACATTGTTTTCAACACGGTCGGCGATCCCTATTTCGATGATGCGCATCACGCCCTTGCGAAAGCCGGGCGTCAGATCCTGATCGCGGCGGTCCACAAGCTCGTGACCTTCAACATCCTGGAATTCTATCGCGGCCGGCACACCTATGTCGGGATCGATACGCTTGCCTTCTCGTCGATCGAAAGCGCCGACGTGCTGCGCAGCGTGCTGCACGGCTTCACAGGCGGCTTGCTTCGTCCGTTTCCGATTCCCGACAGCTCGATCTATCCGCTCGCCGACGCCAAGGCGGCCTATGCCGCCGTGATCGGATCGTCGCGCGACCGCATCGTGCTGCGCCCCGCGGACTGATCGTTGCGCGGAGGCTTCTCAGCCCTGGCTCAGCCTTGACTCAGCCTTGGCGGCGCAGGAAGCCGGTGATCGTCACCTTGTCCCAGATGCCGGCCGCGGCAAAGGGATCGGCGCGATTGAACGCTTCGACCTCGGCGCGGCCGGGCGCCTCGATCAGGAACAGGCTGCCGATCATCGTCTCGCCGTCGTCGGCGACCAGCGGGCCGGACATCACGATATTGACGCCGAAACGTGAGGTGTCGCTGAGGAACGCCTTGTGCGCGTCGTAATTGGCGAGCCGGGTCGGCAGCGCACCGCTGCGGTCGAGGGCGTGGATGGCAAACAGCATGGGATCTCCGCTCAAGCATCGTACGGCCGCGGCAAGCGGCCGTACCCGGTTTTAGTGAGGATGGCTACTTGCTGCCGAGCTTGGCGGCTTCCTCGAAGCTCGGGCAGGTCCGCTGCTCGAGCGGCACGTCAAACGGCTTGTAATTGTCCTTGGTAATCACGGTCGGCTTCAGCACGATCTCCTTGATGACCGGCTGATCACGCAGGTTGCGGATCGCCATCATGGTGCCGAGGCAGCCCTGCGTGAAACCGTTATAGTCGCCGCTGGCCAGCAGCTTGCCGGATTTGATGGCATCGACCGCCTCCTTGGTGCCGTTGATACCGATGACCTGGGCCGTGCGATTAGCGCCTTCGAGGGCTTCGATCGCGCCGACCGCCATGGCGTCGTTGGCGGCGAGCACGCCGTCGATCTGCGGGTTGGACTGCATCAGGTTTTCCATCACCTGGAGCGCCTGCAGGCGCTGGTAGTTGCCGGGCTGCGAGGCGAGCAGCTTTGCACCCGGATTTTCCTTCAACGCATCGTTGAAGCCGCGAACGCGATCGACATTGGTCAGCGAGCCCTTGACGCCTTCGATGATGACGATGTTGCCCTTGCCGCCGAGCGTCTTCAGCAGATAGCGCGCAGTCTCCAGCCCGAGGCTGTAGTCGTCGGCGCCGACGAACGACACGAAATTGCCGCTCGCCGAACGGTCGGTGATGTTGACGACGGGGATCTTGGCGTCGTTGATCTTCTCCACGCCCGGCCCCATCGCCTTGTAGTCCACGGGGATGAAGACGATGGCGCTCGGCCTCTTCACCACGACGTCCTCGATCTGGCTGAGCTGCTCGGGAATCGAATCCGGCTTGGTGGGGATGTAGTGCAGCGTCTTGGCATTCAACGCCTTGGCCGCGACGTCGGCGCCGACCCGCACGGTCTGGAAGTAGGGATTGGTCTGGTTCTTGGTGAAGACGGCGATCGTCTCGCCGTCGGCGCGGGCCTGCGTCGTGAAGGCCGCCGTCATCAGGAGCGGCAGTGCCAGGTAGCCCAGTCGTTGTTGTCGCATGGTGTTTCCATCCCTTGTTATGGTTTGTCGGATCAGGTGAAGCTTATTGCGTCCGGCCCCGCGCCTTCATGTCGAGCCAGACCGCGAGAACGACGATGATGCCGGTGACGAGCGGTTGCCAGTTGGCGTTGACCGAGAGCAGGTTCATGCCGTTGAGCACCAGCGTCAGGATCAGCGCACCGACGAAAGTGCCGAACACGGTGCCGACGCCGCCGAACAGCGAGGTGCCGCCGATCAGCACGGCTGCGATCGCGGGCAGCGTCAGGCTCTCACCGATATCGGCCTCCGCCGAATTGAGCCGCGACAGGAAGATGATCGACGCAAGGCCGGCCATGGTGCCGGAGACCGCGTAGACCAGCAGCAGGCGTTTTGCGACCGGAATGCCGGACAGTCGCGCCGCGACCGGATTGGCGCCGATCGCATAGATCTCCTGTCCCCAGATCGTGCGCTGCGCAAACAGCGTGCCGATCGCGAGGAAGATCAGCAGCAGGTAGACCGGGATCGGCAGGCCGAGCAGATAACCGCTGCCGATCTGACGGAAACCGGCGGGGAAACCGTGGATGGTGTCGCCCGCCATGTACCAGTAGGTCAGGCCGTTGAGGACCCAGAGCATCCCGTAGGTGGCGATGAACGAAGGGATCCGCAGCGCGGTCACCATGATGCCGTTGAGCAGGCCGACGATGCCGCCGCAGACAAGCCCGGCGAGGACGCCAAGCGCCGGCGAGCCGGTCTGGTGGATCACGGTGCCGGCAAAGCACGCCGACAACGCGACATTGGCGCCGACCGAGAGATCGAGACCGGCGGTCAGCACCACCAGCGTCAGGCCGGAGGCGATGAAGAATGTCAGGCTCGCCTGCCGTAGCACGTTGAGGATGTTGCCGACGCTCAGGAACGAGTTGCTCAGCAAGCTGAGCGCCGCGCAGATCAGGAGCGCCGCGAGCAGACGGTAGAACAGCTGGATCGTATCCCGCGACACGAAGGAACCTGCTGTCGATGCGGTGTCTTTGGTGATGTCGGTCATGACCGGCTCCGAAGGCCATCGAGGAACAGCGCGGCGATGACGAGCAAACCGACGCTCGCGACCTGCACGGATGACGGCAGCGAGATCAGATTGAGCCCGTTGCGCAGCACGCCGACGGCAATGACGCCGAGCACGGTGCCGAGCAGCCAGCCATTGCCGCGCTCGAACGAGGTGCCGCCGACTGCTACTGCTGCAATCGCATCGAACTCGAGGCCAAGGCCCGCGGTCGGATGCCCCGAATTCATCCGCGCGGTCATCAACAGGCCGGCGACGCCGGCCATGATGCCGCCCAGCGCATAGACGGCGATCAGGAGCCGGCTCGGCGAAAGGCCGGCGTATCGCAGCGCCTCGCGATTACCACCGAGCGCGAAGATGTAGGTCCCGAACCGGGTGTGATAGAGCAGACCGTGAAAGGCGGCGTAGCTTGCGAGCGCCAGCACGATCGGCACCGGCACGCCGAGCAGGGTCGCGGAATAGATGTCCCGGACGCTGTGCGGAATACCGACCACGCTCTGGCCGTCCGAGACGATCAGCGACAGGCCCTGCGCGACGCCGAGCGTGCCGAGCGTTGCCACGAACGGCGGAATGCCCAGGACAGCGACCAGCCAGCCATTGGCCGCGCCGAAGATAGCACCGACCAGGACGCCGGCACCGAGGCCGAGCAGCATCGACTTGGTCGCCAGCGACACGATGGCAACGCAGAGCGAGGTCAAGGTCAGCACCGCGCCCATCGACAGGTCCAGCCCCTCGGTCATGATGATCAAGGTCATCGGCAGCGCCAGCATGGTCAGGATGGTCGACTGCACCAGCACGTTGGACAGATTGGCGGCCGAGAGAAAGCCCGGCGCGATCGCACCGAACAAAACGATCAGGGCGCCTAGCACGATGGCGACGCCGGGAATCCGCTGCAGCAGATTGGGTTGGGAAACGACCGCGGCTTCAGGCATGATGCATCCCCAGTCGCACGATATTCTCCTCCGTCAACTCGCTTCGGGTCAGGTGCCCGGCAATACGGCCCTCGCGCATCACATAAGCGCGGTCGCAGACGTGGCAGATCTCGACCTGCTCGGAGGAGATCATCAGGGCGGCAGCGCCCTCGGCGACCAGCCGGTCGATCAGCGCAAAGATCTCCGACTTGGCGCCGACATCGATGCCGCGCGTCGGCTCGTCGAAGATGAAGAGCCTGGCGCCGGCCGCGAGCCACTTGCCGATCACGACCTTCTGCTGGTTGCCGCCGGACAGCAGGCCAACGGTCTGGCGTGCGCTCGGCGTTGCGATCCGCAACTGCCGGATCAGGCCATCGGCGGTGCGCTGGCCGCTGCGCGGATCGAACAGTCCGCTCGGAAACAGCTTGCGCAGCGCCGACACCAGGAGATTGTCGCCGACGGAGCGGAGCAGCGCGAGGCCCTCGCTCTTGCGGCTTTCGGGGATCAAGGCGATGCCGCGGCGCGCCGCGACGTCGGGTTCGCCCGAGATCGATTTGCCATCGAAGATGATCTCTCCCGAGGTTCTCGGATCCGCGCCGAAGATGGCGCGCGCCACCTCGGTGCGCCCCGAGCCGACCAGACCGCACAGGCCGACGATCTCGCCCCGGCGCACCTCGATATTGATGTCGGAGATTCCGCTCGGCGAGGTCAGGTCCTTGACCCGGAGCAGCACCTCGCCCGGCCGTTCGGCGAAATTCCGCGGATAGGTCATGTCGACGGTCCGACCGACCATCATGCGGACCAGTTCGTCCGGCGTGACGTCGGCCGGACGCACGCCGCCGACGCGACGGCCGTCGCGCAATACCGTGATGCGATCACCGAGTCCGAACACTTCGGCCATCCGATGCGAGATGTAGATGATGGAGACGCCGTCGGCCTTCAGCCGCGCGATCAGGGCAAACAGCAGTTCGGTCTCGCGATCGGAGAGCGCTGCGGTCGGCTCGTCCATGACCAGGATGCGCGCGTTCTGGCTGATCGCCTTGGCGATCTCGACCATTTGCTGTTGCGCAACCCCGAGGGTGTCGACCGTGACGGACGGATCGATATCGAACCCGATGCTATCCAGCACGCGCTTTGCGTCGGCAAGGATCCTGCGGCGATCGACGCTGCCGGGGATGCGGCCCTTGGGCTCGCGGCCAAGGAAGATGTTCTGCGCGATGTCGAGGAAGGGAACAAGCGAAAATTCCTGAAAGATCACGGCGATGCCGAGCGCTTGCGCATCCGCGGTCGATTTGATCGCGACCGGCTTGCCCTTGTGGTAGAACTCGCCGGCGTCGGCGCTGTAGGCACCGCACAGCACCTTCATCAGGCTCGATTTGCCCGCGCCGTTCTCGCCCAGCAGCATGTGCACTTCGCCGGGATAGACGGCAAAGGACACGTCATCCAGCGCCTTGACGCCGGGGAACTCCTTGCTGATGCCGCGCAGCTCGAGCAGCGGCGACGCGGCGGACTCTTGCGCAGGCGGGTTCATCTGTGCCCTCCCGCAAAGATCTTTCCCGGATTCATCAAGCCGTTCGGATCGAGCGCCGCCTTGATGGATCGCATCACATCGACGGCTTCGCCCAGCTCATCGGCGAGGAAACCGATCTTGCCGAGCCCGATGCCATGCTCGCCGGTGCAGGTGCCGTCCATCGCCAGCGCGCGCGCCACCATGCGGGCCTGAAGCGCCTTGGCTTCGTCAATCTCATCGGGCCTCGCCGGGTCGACGAGGATCAGCATGTGAAAATTGCCATCGCCGACATGGCCGACGATCGGCGCGATGAAGCCGTGCGCATCCGCATCCCGTCGTGTCTCGGTGAGGCACTCCGCAAGCCGCGAGATCGGCACGCAGACATCGGTGATGACGGCACGTGCGCCGGGGCGCAGGCCGAGCCCGGCATAGAGCGTGTTGTCGCGGGCATGCCAGAGCCGGCTGCGGTCTTCCGCTGCCTTGGCCCATTCGAAGCCGCGGCCGCCAAGTTCGACGGCAATGGCCTGTGCAAGCTCCGCCTGTTCGGCAACCGCCGCCTCCGAGCCATGGAATTCGAAGAACAGCGTCGGCGCCTCCCGATAGCCGAGCTTGGCGTGGGCATTGATGCCACGCATCATGACGTCGTCGAGCAGCTCGACGCGCGCCACGGGTATAGCCGCCTGGATCACCGCGATCGCGGTATCAACCGCATTGTGCAGGCCATCGAAGCTGCACACCGCAGCCGAGATCGACTGCGGCAGCGGATGCAGTTTCAGCGTCACCTCGGTGATCACGCCGAGCGTTCCTTCCGCGCCGACGAACAGGCGGGTCAGATCATATCCGGCTGAGGATTTGCGGGCGCGCTTGCCGGTGCGGATCGCGCGCCCATCCGCCAACACCATCTCCAGCGCCATGACGTTGTCCTTCATGGTGCCGTAGCGCACCGCCATGGTGCCTGACGCCCGCGTCGAACTCATGCCGCCGATCGAGGCATCGGCGCCGGGATCGATCGGGAAGAACAGGCCGGTGCCGCGCAGCTCGGCGTTGAGCTGCTTACGCGTGATGCCGGGCTGCACGACGACATTCATGTCGCTGTCATGCACGGCGAGAACCTTGTTCATGCGTGCGAAGTCGACGCAGACACCGCCGGCGACCGCAGCGGCATTCCCCTCCAGCGACGTGCCGGCGCCAAACGGGACGATCGGCATCCCCGCGTCGGCGCAGAGCCTGACGATTTCGGCGACCTCCTGCGTCGTCTCGGGAAAGACGACGATGTCGGGCGGCAGCGCGCGGTAATAGGATTCGCTCGCGCCGTGCTGATCCAGCACGCCCCGCGCCACGCTCGCGCGCGGGCCGATCACATTCGTGAGGCGCTCAGCCAAATCGGCTGTGCTGACACGCGGTCCCATTGTCTCTCCCTGTCGATATCCTGGCGCGGACTCTTGCCGGTCCGTTCAGTCCGTTCGGTTCAGGCGGCCTGCGCGCTGCTCGCGGCCCGCTTGAGGCCGAAATCATAGTTGAGATGGAAATATGCAGTACCCATGATGCGGCCATCCTGCGCTGCGCCGGGCGGGCGGCGCACGAAGTCGTGGATCAGGCTGTCCTTGACGCCGAACACCACGTCGGAGTCGAGATATTTGTCGCCGGCGACGAACACATGCGTCACCAGCTGCTCGAAGCCCGGCGCCGAGATCATGAAATGCACATGGGCCGGCCGCCAGGGATGGCGGCCTTGCGCCTCCAGCATTTCGCCGACCGGGCCGTCATGCGGGATCGGATAGGCCGCCGGCCTGATCGACCAGAAATGGAAACGACCCTCGGCGTCGGTATGGAATCGGGCGCGCATCGCGAGATCGCCGATCTCGTCGAGTTGCTGCACATCGTAATAGCCGTCATTGTCGGAGTGCCAGACGTCGACCACGGCGCCCGCGAGCGGCCGGCCATCGACGGTCGACACCGAGCCGGTGACGAGCATCGGGTCGCCCTCCATGGTGCCGGAAATGTCGTCGCCGCTTTGCATCTCGGGCGCCGCCTGCACGAAGAATGGACCCAGCACAGTGGTTTCGGTCGCGCCTTCCGGCACCGGGTGATTGATCGCGTCGACCAGCATCGACACGCCGAGCGTATCCGACAGCAGGATGAACTCCTGGCGCTTGTCGTCGCACATGTGGCCGGTCCGGGTCAGGAAATCGATGCCGTATTCCCATTCCTTCTGCGTCGGACGGATTTCGCGAACGAAGGCGTGGAGGTGGCGCACCAACGCTTCGCTGACCTGCTTGATGCGCGGATCGGTTGCGCCGGCAATGCGCGCGAGCACGGCCTCGGTGATCGTGTTTTCGTTGAAGTTACGCATTCATGCCTCCGTCGATCAGAGTTCTGGTTCGCCGAGACCGGACAGTTTTTCGAGATGCTTCACGGTCGCAATGAAGTCGGTCTCGCCGTCACCCTGCGCAACGATGGAGCCATAGGTTTCGCGCACCTGCGCCGCGAGTTGCAGCGGCACGCCGACGGCGTGACCGGCACCGAGGATAAGGTCGAGGTCCTTGGCCATCTGCTTGCAGGAGAAGGTCGAGGCGAAGTCACGGGTCCTGAGCGGCGCGGTCTTGTATTTCACCATGGGGGACGCCACGGCGCTGTCGTCCAGCACCTTCAACATGTCCTGCCAGGCGATGCCGCCCTTGCGCGCCAGGGCCAGGCTCTCGGCCATCATCGCCGCCGAGACGGCGATCATCAGGTTGACCGCGAGCTTTGCGTAGCGCGCCTCTTCGGCCGGCCCGAGATAGGTCTGCGCGCGGGTGAAGCTTGCGAACAGCGGCTTGACGCCCTCAAAGGCGTCCTTTGGCCCGGAGACGAAGCAGCTCAGCGCGCCGGTATGAACGATGCTGGCGTTTCCGGAGACCGGCGCCCGCAGGTAAGCCACACCGCGCGCCTGCGCGGCGGCATCGACTTCGGCCGAGGCCTCGGCACTGACCGTGCTGGTCTCGATCAGCACCGACCCTGGCGCCATCGCGCCGATCAACCCGTTCGGCCCGAGCATCACGGCGCGCAGAACGGCATCATCGGGCAACGAGGTGATCACCACAGGGCGGCCACTAACCGCGTCGGCCGAGGAACTCGCGACCGCGATGCCCTGCCCGCGCGCCTCATCGAGCCGTGCGGCATTTTGATCGAAGGCGGTGACGGCGTAGCCGGCTTTGGCAACGAGCTGCGCCATCGGCAGACCCATCTTGCCGATGCCGATGAAGGCGACATTCTTTGAGCTGTCTGTCATCTATTGTTGTCCGCTGGCCGCGTCATGCGGCATGCCCCTGTCGCTCGATGTCGTGCACCAGCCGCCGGCCGGACTGCGCGAGCAGGTCCTTCTTTTGCGCGAGCCCGTCGACCAGCAATCGGCCGTTTCGCTTCTTCCAGACGCCGGCGATCATCACGGCCTCGATGTTGGCGAGGCTCGCCTGCATCACCACGGTGGCGACGGGATCGTGCACCGGAAAGAGATTCAAATCGTCTGCGTTGATGACGACGAGATCGGCCAGCTTCCCGGGCGCGAGCGAGCCGATTTGATCCTCACGCCCGAGCATCCTCGCGCCCTCGATCGTGATCCAGCGCAACGCCTCGCGCGCCGGAATCGTGGTCGTTGCGGGAATCGAGCCTTCGCGCTGGCGCAGCTCCGCATTGTCGAGCGCACGCTGCATCGAGAGTGCAACGCGCGCCGCGGAGAACAGATCGCCGGGCAGGACGGATTCGAGGTCGATGCCGATCATC
>Ga0153933_1000081_pt1 | contig 54622 bp, 43 predicted proteins | sample TSNJ017MetaG_FD_102275 | JGI IMG/M metagenome (GOLD analysis project Ga0153933, IMG submission 102275) | Attine ant fungus gardens microbial communities from New Jersey, USA - TSNJ017 MetaG | ecosystem: Host-associated > Fungi > Mycelium > Unclassified | place: USA: New Jersey, Wharton State...
AGCGAACAACCGAGGCTGTCTACGATGCTATCGGGCCGATCCTGCAGATGGTCTCGCCGGCCGAATGCGCCAATTACTTCGCCAACGCAGGATATGGTCAAACCTAAACCCATCCCGCTCTAGCTAGCCCGACCGTCGGGACGCGGGGTCGGATAGGGTCTCTGCGAGAGCTGCGGATGTCATGGTGAGCATCATCGCTGCCACGAGGATCGTCTTCATGATGGCTTCCTTGAATGCATTGATAATCCGAAATCGAAGCGGGACCCGAAGCGGACCCGTGATTTTCGACGATTTCAGGAAAGGCCTATTTTTACTGGTGGGCCCGGCAGGACTCGAACCTGCAACCAGACCGTTATGAGCGCTCTGACTTGGCAGAATATCCTTGTTTTTCCAGTGTTTTTCGCAGAGGTCATTTGAGATCTTCTGGGTTCGTTCACGGTCATGCGGGACCCAAGCGGGACCCCGACGGGACCTGAAGAACACAGGGGAACAGCTGATTCCGTCGTTTGCGATCAATCCGAAAGACCTGGAGCCCTTCTGAGAGTACGTTGGCTGCGCCAACGGCAGGAAGGGGAGCACGTAATGCCATTTTCACGGGAAAGATTAGCATCGCGACGAAGCTTTTGCCTCTGTTGCGTCGGCGCTGCGGCTTACACGGTAACGGGTGGATGGCTCGCGCCCCGCGAAGCATTTGCAGAGGCGCGAGGCCTCGTCAGTTTGTTCAAGGATAGCGCTGCGGTATCAAAGATCACAACGCACAAGCTACGAAATAATATCAGCGTTCTTGAGGGCTCCGGCGGCAACATCGCCGTTCTGACCGGGCCGGATGGCAAAGTGCTCATCGATGGCGGCATCGGTGCGTCGCGTCCCCAACTCACCAAAGCTCTGGCCGATCTCGGCGCCGATCCCATCACGCACTTGGTCAATACACACTGGCACTTCGATCATACCTCCAGCAACGAGTGGCTGCATGCCGCCGGCGCCAAGATTATCGCTCAAGAGAACACGCGGAAGTATCTGTCCGAAGTCCAGCGCGTTGAGGACTGGGATTATAATTTCCTTCCCTTGTCCCCGGGCGGGGTTCCCAGCGAGGTGTTTGCGACCGAACATAGCCTAAAGCTCAACGGCGCCACTATCGGCCTGAGACGTTACACACCGGCGCATACAGATAGCGACATCTCAGTCACCTTTGGGGAGGCGGACATCCTGCATACCGGCGATACCTATTGGAATGGCATCTATCCTTTCATCGACTATTCGACGGGCGGCAGCATCGACGGTATGATCGCGGCCTCCGACGCCAACCTTGCGGCGGCGACGGACAAGACAATCATCATTCCAGGACATGGTCACCCCGTCAGCAACAAGTCCGAGTTGAAAGAGTTTCGCGACACGCTTGTCGCCATCAGAGAAAGCGTCGCAAAACTCAAGCAGCAGGGAAGATCGCGAGACGAGATCGTGGCGGCCAAGCCGACCGCAGCCTTTGATGCCAAGCGGGGCAATTTTCCTATCGATCCCGGCTTCTTCACGAGGCTGGTTTACGAGGGCGTGTGATCATGGTGTCGCCTCGCGGTGCATTTGAGCAGCGGGTCGATAGTGGCAGCAGCTGAAGCAAGGATGGTGTCACATGGGTACGGTTAAAACCGGCGACGGAATAGAGATCTACTATAAGGACTGGGGCAAAGGTCAGCCCGTCGTCTTCAGTCATGGTTGGCCGCTGTCGGCCGACGATTGGGATGCGCAGATGCTGTTCTTCCTCAATCACGGCTATCGCGTCATTGCTCATGACCGCCGCGGCCACGGCCGGTCCAGCCAGGTTGGCGACGGCCACGACATGGATCACTATGCCGATGACCTCGCCGCGGTGACGGCGCATCTCGATCTCAAGAATGCTATCCATGTCGGCCACTCGACCGGTGGCGGCGAGGTCGTGCATTACATCGCTCGCCACGGCGAAAGCCGGGTGTCGAAGGCGGCCATCATCAGCGCAGTGCCGCCGCTGATGGTGCAAACCCCAGCCAACCCCAAAGGGCTGCCGAAGAAGGTATTCGACGATTTCCAGGTGGCGCTCGCAGCGATCCGTTCCCAATTCTACCGCGACGTGGCCGCCGGCCCTTTCTACAACTACAACAAGACGGGCAAGCCATCCGAAGCCACCATTGCGAACTGGTGGCGGCAGGGCATGATGGGCGGCGCGAAGGCGCATTACGATGGCATCGTTGCCTTCTCACAAACCGATTTCACCGAGGACCTGAAGAAGATCAACGTCCCGGTTCTGGTGATGCACAGCGAGGACGATCAGATCGTTCCCTATGTAGCTGCCGGGCCCCTTTCAGCAAAACTCCTAAAGAACGGCACGCTGAAGACCTATAAGGGCTTCCCGCATGGCATGCCGACCACGGAGGCGGAAACGATCAACACCGACCTGCTTGCCTTCCTGAAGGCGTAAGGTCTGGACAACAGGCGGCGTCCGGTGGGCCGGACGCCGTTTGGTAGTCTGCTGTCCGCTTGGCCCATCGCGTCATTTCACTGCGCTGCGACGCGGCCAAGAGGATAGCGCCACGGGGTCCAGCCATTCGCTGGAGCGGGACTGGAGCGTCGTTCACAAAGAGCGCAGGCCACGGTTTTTAGTCGTCCGATAATTGATGGCGAGAGCGCTTTTGGCGGGAAGTAAAGGCTCTCCCCTGGTCTTTTCGACTTACAGCGCGAAGCGCTCGCGGGGCCTATGAGGATCACACGTCGGGGCTTGGAGAACTAGCGTTGTGGGGTGCTTTCGTTTTGCTCTTGTCGTTCGCGTTGCTCTTCATTGATTTGTCTTTGTGGGCCTTAATGAAGGTGATCGCTTGTCCCGGATAGCCCGGAGGTTTTATCCACGCCGGATTACGGTGGCAGTGCACCAATTGACAACGGAGCAGGTTGATTGAGTGCGCCGTCACCCTAATCTCCCAACGTGGTACTTCGCCGCCTCGCCGCCCAAGCATTGCGAAAGCCGCGAGTAGGTACAGGGCCTTTTGGCTCTCGCCTTGCGGCTGCTCAAGGCCTGTTCTACAGGCCTACGCAGAATATCCTTGTGACTTGGACGAATAGCGAAATGGCCGCCAAAGATCTCCCCGATAATCCGACCTCTGTCGCCGAAGCAGTCTCGATCTCGCCGGGGCAGCCCGAGCGCCCGATCGAACGGGCAAGTGAGGATGTCCTCGGTAGGATGAATTTCGTCCGCCGCCTCGCGGACGCGCTGATCGACAAGAGTACCACGAAATCCCGCGGCATCGCGATAGGCGTTACCGGCGCGTGGGGCAGCGGTAAGTCATCGGTCCTGAACCTCCTGCGGCAGCACATCAAGGAAACCTATCCGAAGGCGCTGGTGGTGGGTTTCGATCCTTGGCTGGTCTCCGGGCGCAATGATCTAATCTCCGAATTTCTCCGCGAACTGATCCGCACGATAAACGCCGATCCTCAGGCCAGCGCGCAACTCAAGAAGATCGGCGCGACCATCGCAAAATACGGTGAGTATATTGCTCCCGTTGCCGCAACATGGATTCCCTTCCTCGGTCCCGTCGTCAAAGCGGGAAGCGGACTTATCAAGGAGGCCGTCAAGAGCGACGAGAGCCTCAACGGGCTCAAATCCCGCCTGATGAAGGAGCTTGCTGCGATCGATGTTCCGATCATTGTGTTGATCGATGAGCTTGACCGCGTTGAGGACGAGGAGATTCGAACTGTCGCGCAACTGGTCCGGTCGGTCGCCGACTTTCCCGGCATCTCGTATGTGCTGGCTTACGATTCCAAACGCGTCATTCAGGCGCTCGGCGGCGGCGCAAACAGCCCGCAAGCCGAAGATCGCGGTCGCGTCTACCTCGAAAAGATTGTCCAGCTTCAGATACCGCTCCCGGTCATCTTCAGTAATGAACTCGCGCGCTTGCTGGCCACCGAGCTATCCGCTCTCCGGGCCCAACTCCGACTGCCTGAGAGCTTTCGGAGCATCGAGCGTTACCAGAAGTTGGAAAGGCTGCTTAGCGAAGATGTCATCGACACAATACGCGATATCTCTCGGCTGACCGGCACGTTCCATGCTATCGCTGGGATGCTGCGCGATGAGGTCGATTGGATCGACCTGCTGGGCTATTGCGCACTTCTTACCAAAGCGCCGCAGACGGTTGAGGTCATTCGGGCGCGACCGGATGAGTTCACCGACGACATTTTCTCGGAAGCGGGCGTGGTCCGCGCGATGGCTGCCGAAAAACAATCGGTTAGCGAGCGGCTCAACAATCTCGTACCGGCCGCGGAGAACCACGAGAGCGTCAAAAAGCTCCTCGCGTTTCTATTCCCAACCCTTTCAGATACTTCACGAAGGCACGACAATACGCGGTTCGACGCGCTGTTCCGCCGTAGGCCTCTCCTGACGACGTTACGCATGGGATTGGTGCCGGGCGAATATTCCCGCGATGAAATCCGGGCGTTGTTTACAAAGATGCCAGCCGAGATCGCCGCTGCCCTTCGTCAGGCCTACGACAACGACACGATTGCGACGTTGATCGATCGGTTCGACGACATCTATTCGGAATTGCCGAGCATTGATCACGTCAATCTTTGGCAGGGTATTGCAGTTTTCGCCAAGAAGCCGGATTGCGAATGGATCAGATCGTACAGCCCGATGCATGAAGTCGTGCAAAACCTGGCGGAGGTCCTTGAGCGTTGCGTTCTGCGCAATCCATCGTTCCAGACTGCGGCCGCAACTATCTTCACCAACCTGCGCAATCAGGGCGAAGATGAACTGACAGCGCATTGGCTCAGGCGTCAAATATTCCTGCATGGTCTATTTGGTAGGGATCGCCGGTCAGACAATGCCCTGATCTTGACCGATAAACAGACTGAAGCTGTCGCGGAGGACATGTCTCACAATTGGCGCACACTGCACCTGTCCGGCCGGCTTATCCCCTGCCGATGGGACCTTTCTCCGATCTATACGATGCTTGATACGGGGATGTGGGATGACCCTTGCCGCGAGGCCTTGGATCGAGAATTGGCGGACGATCACGCCGTCGATGCTCTTACGGTCCTGCTGTTTGGCGGCGCCTACACCAACGGGAGAGAAACCGTCGAAAAGATGTGCTCTTACAATCCCTATATCGCCCGTGTTGATGCCAGACTTGCTGCAGGAAACCTTCACGAAACTGTGCGCGTCGCGATAGAGAAAGCCAAGCGCGGCGGGTGGTAGTGCGAATTGCGCTGGGCGAAGGCTGGTGGGCCCGGCAGGAGCATCCACCATCACTCAGAAAGCCTTGATTTTCGAGCGCGTCAGGCAGGAAGCAGGACAGGTTTGTCCCACCTTCATGTCTCACCACTAGCTGAACACAACACTTGTTGGCAACACGACTGGCAAACTAGACTAGGCGTGTACTCATAAGGAGCGGCGTCCGCTTTGCCCTCAACGGGCGACTTAGAAGCCAATGCTAGTGAATATCGGCTTCGAGCCCAAGAGCGGTCGTTGCTCTCGGTCCTGCATTCGGAGAGGTCGAAGTTATGCGACCCAATACGGGATGGTAACGGAGTAATTTGGATGGCGGGAGCCGATACTAAAATTGAGCAGGCAGGGTCGAGCGACACTGGTGTCTGCGATTGCTGTGGCCGTAGCAGCAGATGCGTTTGGGGATACGCCCATACTCATGACCGCTGTATCGCAGCTTATTTCGTCCACTGGACGTTGGGCCACATTCCGGATCGAGGGGCTAACATCGACATCATTCTCGGTGAGTGGGGAGAAGCAGCGACAGCTGATCGCCGCAATGCGATCGGGTTGGCATATCGACTAACTGAAACCGGGCCATCGATGATGGTAGTTGACGCGGAGACTAGACCTTTTTCGCGTAATTCTCTGGTAGGACGAGCACTGCGTCGCAATGAGGTGATTGGTACGCCTGTCGCTCAGGAAGCTTTCGCCGTCGCTGACGCTATACTTTCAAAAGACGAGCGCGTAGCAGAACTCCTCGGCGGTTGGAAAGTAAGCGCGTAAAGGCCGCGAAGCCCTTAGTGAGACACAGCTGCAAGACGAGGGGAGCTTCCGGCTCGATCAGGGCTGCGCCGATTTTAGGCTTGCGAAAACGACGGGTTTTTTTGTGGAGGTATCCAAGATCATCCGCACGCGAGTTTCCCCCATGCCGCCGCGATCTACGCGATTGCAATAGCTTCTGCTTCGGTCGTGCGAGCGGTTGCCTGCGCTCTGCCAGGGAGCCTTGGCCCGGAGTGCGAGGTCTTTAGCCGTGGACAGAAACGAGCGCGCGTCCCCAAGGCGGACCTATCCAGTTGCGTGAGGCGTCCATTGGTCGCGATCTGTAGTTTGCGCCGTGCTAACGTCTCGCTGAAATGCGTAGTCAGCAGCCTTCGTATCTCTTCAAACGTCATTCCGCGCTCGGTGCAGTACTGGACCAACTGTTGAGCCGAATAGCTTAGTCTGCGTGACAGTCGCAGTGCTTCCTTCGGATCGCGTGTTTGTAGCGAAACCTTTACGGTTGATGATCTGCGCTCTATCGACGCAGCGCGAATAGGCCATCGAAAGTAGCGTGACGTGACACGGCCAGATACGAGGGAACGAACACGCCGAAATGCCCCACCAGAATGTCCCACCGGAGAGCATCCCGGAGCCAAGGCTTTGATGTTTCGACGAATGGTGGGCCCGGCAGGACTCGAACCTGCAACCAGACCGTTATGAGCGGCCGGCTCTAACCATTGAGCTACAGGCCCCGCCGCCTGCGGGCCGCGTGGGACGCGGCCGGCAACGGTGCGGGCTCCGTTTACAGGGTGGCTGGTGATCCGGCAATGGCGCTCGCTGGAGAGCACGGACCGGCCGGCGGCAGCCGGCTTGAGCCTTGCCTGGAGCCCGTGGAGGCCCATCGAACAGCTCATCCGGCCTGCGCCAGAAATCGAATTTCACCAATGATCTCAAGATGATTGGGCGGTCCAGTCGTCTTGCGGAAATTATTCTGCTTTTCCTGCAGGCCAAATCGGATGTCCGACAAGCGGCGCAACAAACTCGCTGTCGTCCCGGCCTAGTGCGCAATTGCGCACGGGGGCCGGGACCCATAATCACCGACGCTTCTTGTTGTGCGGTGCTGCGGCCACGGCTTGCTTCGACGACACAACCCTGTGGTTATGGGTCCCGGCCTTCGCCGGGACGACGGTGGTGGGTGTGGCGCCAACTCAATCCACCGAAACCCCGGCGAACTCCACCACCTTGCGCCACTTCTCGGTCTCGTCGGACACCAGCCTGCCGAACTCGGCCGGCGTCATCGGCCTTGGAATGCCGCCGACCTCGGCGAGCCGCGCCACCAGCTTGGGATCCTTCAGCGCATCGCCGACCGCCTTGTTGAGGATGGCGATGATCTCCGGCGGCGTGCCCTTCGGCGCGGAGATGCCGTAGAAGCCGACCGCCTCGAAGCCCGGCACCGTCTCGGCGATCGCCGGCACGTCGGGCACGCCGGGCCAGCGCTGCGGCGAGGTGACGCCGAGCGCGCGCACGCTGCCGCCGCGCGATTGCTCCAGCGCCGACGGCAGATTGTCGAAAATCAGCTGCACCTTGTTGGAGATGATGTCGGGGAAGGCGAGCGCCGAGCCGCGATACGGCACGTGCTGCATGTCGCATTTGGTCATCGCCTTGAACAGCTCGGCCGACATGTGCACCGAGGTGCCGTTGCCGGACGAGGCATAGGCGAGCTTGCCCGGATTGGCCTTGCAATAGTCGATGAGCTCCTGGACGGTCTTCACCGGCAGCGCATTGGTCACCACCAGCATGTTGGTGAGCTGCATGATGCTCGCGACCGGCGTGGTGTCGCGCTGGAAGTCGAACGGCAGCTTCCTGTAGAGCGAGGTCGAGATCGCGTTGTTGGGCCCGACGAACAAGAGCGTATAGCCGTCCGGCGACGAGTTGATCGCAGCCGCAGCGGCGATGTTGCCGCCGGAGCCGGCGCGATTCTCGACCACGACTTGCTGGCCGAGACGATCCGACAGCCATTGCGCCATGATGCGCGCCACGATGTCGACCGGGCCGCCGGCGGCAAAGCCGATCAGCCAGCGCACCGGGCGGTTCGGATAGTCGGCGGCCGCGGACGGGGCCGCGGAGGCGATGACACAGACGAGGCCAAGCAGCGCGGCGAGGATCAATCGGATCATCATCTCCCCCGTCATTTTCTTGTGACCGTTGCCGCCGATGCTTTCACAAAACACCGGCTTTGCCTACGACCCCTCGCATGCGACGATCTGCCCCGCGTCGAATGCTGCTTGAGGCCTGCCATGAAATTCGCTGTTATGATCTGCGCCGGCGCGTTGCTGCTTGCGGGGAACGCCGGGGCGGAAGAGGGGAAGGCCATGCCGAAGACGACTGTTCATTTCGGCACGGCGACGCCGGGCGGCGGCTTTCCGCTCTATGGCAATGCCTTTGCGGAGGCCATGAACGCGGCCGATCCGACGCTGTCGATCGAGCCGCGCAACACCAAGGGCTCCAACGAGAACATTCCGCTGCTCGAGGCCGGCACGATCGATATCGCAACGGTAGCGGGCGAGCCGGCCTACGAGGCCTTCAAGGGCATCGGCCGCGCGCCCGCGACCAAGCTCAGAATTCTCACCGCGATGTATTCGAGCCCGGGCATGTTCGTGGTCCGCGCCGACAGCCCGTACAAGACGATCCGCGACCTGGTCGGCCATCCCGTCGCGTTCGGCGCCAAGGGCTCGGGCCTGCCGATTCTGTCGCGCTACATCCTCGACGGCATCGGGCTGAAGCAGGATGAGGACTTCAAGTCGATCTATCTCGACCACGCCGGCGACGGACCCCCGATGGTGCAGGATGGCCGCGCGGCGGCGCTGTGGGGCGCCGGCATCGGCTGGCCCGGCTTCAGCAAGATGGCCGGGAGCGAGAGCGGTGCGCGCTTCATCGCGCCTGATGCGGACGAGATCGCAAAGGTCCTCGCCAAGCACAGTTTCCTCAAGGCCCTGACGGTGCCTGCCAACAGCTATCCGAAGCAGACCGCACCGATCGCCTCCGTCGGCTCCTGGAGCTACATCCTGGTGCGTGACAGCCTGCCCGACGACGTCGCCTATCGGCTGGCGAAAACGCTGCACGGCATCGAGGCGGATTTCTGCAAGAAGCTCGCGCAGGCCTGCGAGACCACGGCGGCGAACACCCTCGCCGCCGCGCCTGATCTCAATTTGATCCACCCCGGCGTGCTGAGATATTTCCGCGAGATCGGGGTGGTGAAGTGACGAGTGTGGATGACGAGCAGCGTCGCTCGCTTATTTCTTCACCAGCGGGCAGGCCGGGTCGGGCGGGCCGAACGCGTCGGCGCCCGAGATCTTCGCCAGGATCTTGTAATAGTCCCACGGATATTTCGACTCGGCCGGCGTCTTGACCTGCACCAGCCAGAGGTCGTGGACCATCAGATTGTCCTCGCGCAGCTTGCCGTTGCGGGCGAAGAAATCCTCCACCGGCGTCTCGCGCATCTTGGCCGCGACCTTCAGCGGGTCGTCGGTTCCGGTCGCCTTGATCGCGTTGAGATAGGCCATCACGGAGGAATAGACACCGGCCTGCCACATCGTCGGCATCCGGTTCATCTTGGCGAAATAGCGCTTCGACCATTCGCGGGTCTTGTCGTCCATGTCCCAGTAGAACGACGTGGTCAGCAGCAGCCCCTGTGCGGCCGACAGGCCGATCGAATGCACGTCGGTGATCAGCGCGAGCAGCGCGGCCATCTGCTGGCCGCCGGCCATCACGCCGAATTCGCCGGCGGTCTTGATCTCGTTGGTGTTGTTGGGCGGCCCGCCGGCGATGCCGATGATCTTCGCCTTCGACGCCTGCGCCTGCAGGATGAAGGACGACAGGTCGGGCGTCGCAAACGGCGGCCGTACCGCGCCCAGCACCTTGCCGCCGTTCTTGACCACCACGGCGGAGGCGTCCTTCTCCAGCGAATGGCCGAACGCATAGTCGTCGGTGATGAAGAACCAGCTGTCGCCGCCGCGCTTCACCACCTCCTGCGCGGTGCCGACCGCGAGCGCGCGGGTGTCGAACACCCACTGGATCGCGTAGGGCGAGCAGAACTTGCCGTGGAAGTCGGTCGCGCCGGTCGAATGCGCGATGAACAGCTTCTTCTTCTCGTTGGCGATGTTCTGCACCGCGAGGCCGACCGCCGAGACCGGCACGTCGACGATCAGGTCGACTTGGTCGACGTCATACCAGCGCCGCGCGATGCCGGCGCCGATGTCGGGCTTGAGCTGATGATCGCCGACGATCACCGAGATTGGCTTGCCCAGCACCTTGCCGCCGAAATCATCGACGGCCATCTGCGCGGCGGTGACCGAGCCCTGTCCAGTCGGCGTCGAGGCCGGGCCGTTCATGTCGGTCAGCACGCCGATCTTGACCACGTCGTCGGACACCTGTGCCAACGCGGCCGACGAGGCCAGCAGCGCGGCTGCAAGGGTTCCGAGCATGGATAGTCTGTTGGCGATCATCCTGTTTCCCTCCCTGGATTGGCGCATTGGCCATTATTGCTTGTGCCGAGCCCTCGAGAGCCCCGCCATAATGGTTTCTTTTGCAACTATTTTGGGGTCGGCGTCAACGCGCCTTCGGTCTAATGGCAGGGGTCGGGGAGGTCTTTTCGGGGGGCATGTTGCCTGCCGCCGGCCATGAGCATCGCGACGGTTGCCCATGCGTTCGGGCTCGATTTCATTCGGTTCGCCGACGTGCAGTATGGCCCATAACAAGACGCCGGGCGGGGACATGATGCCAAGGCCTCTTTCGATCGCGATCATCGGCGCCGGCATGGGCGGGCTTGCGACCGCCGCGGCGCTCCGCCGCGTCGGGATCGAGGTCACGGTGTACGAGCAGGCGACCCAGTTCGCGCGCCTCGGCGCGGGCATCCAGATCGGCTGCAATGCGATGAAGGTGCTGCGCAGGCTCGGGCTGGAACAGCGGCTGCGCGGCGGCTCGTTCTATCCGCGCTCCTGGAACAACCGCGACTGGTCGACCGGCGAGATCAAGTTCGACATGATCTTCGGCGAGAGCGCCGAGGAGAAATTCGGCGCGCCCTATCTGCTGGCGCATCGTGGCGATTTGCATGCGGCGCTCGCCAGCGCCGTGCCGGATGCGTGCATCAGGCTCGGCCACAAGCTCACCGGACTGCACCAGGCCGCCGACGGCAGCGTGCAGCTCGCCTTCGCCAATGGTGCTGTGGCGACTGCCGATGCGGTCATCGCCGCCGACGGCGTGCATTCGGTGGTGCGCGACATGCTGTTCTCGACCGCGCCGGTGAGATTCACCGGGCGGATCGCCTATCGCACGACCTATCCGGCGAGCTTGCTCGGCGAGAAGATCGACGACTGCACCAAATGGTGGGGCGAGGATCGCCACATCGTGATCTATTACGTCAAGCCCGACCGCAGCGAGCTGTACTTCGTCACCAGCCAGCCGGAGCCTGATTTCAGGATCGAATCCTGGTCAGCCAAGGGCGATGTCGGCGAGCTGCGCCGATCGTTCGAGGGCTTTCATCCCCAGGTCGGCCAGGTGCTCGCCGCCTGTCCCGACGTGCACAAATGGGCGATCATGGATCGCGATGCGTTGCCGCGCTGGGCGGAGGGCAATGTCACCCTGCTCGGCGACGCCTGTCATCCGATGACGCCGTATATGGCGCAGGGGGCCGCGATGGCGATCGAGGACGCTGCCGTGCTGTCGCGCTGCCTTGATGGTGCCGGGCGGGATGGCGTCGCCAACGCATTTCGCCGCTTCGAGGCGACGCGGAAGGAGCGCACTACGCGGGTGCAGGAGACCTCGCGCGCCAACATCTGGCTGCGCGAACGAACCAATGGCGACTGGGTCTATGGCTACGATGCGTGGACCGTGCCGCTGGCGGCGTAGGGATTGACGGGAACGGGTCGCTTGCTAACCGCCGGCCGCATCGAGCGCCGCCAGCCGCTCGGCGTCCGCGATGTCGTCCATCGTGTTGGCGTTGAAGAACGGATCGAGTGGCGTCACAGGCCAGGTCACGGTGGCCAGACGATAACGCGCCGTCCAGCGGTCGATCTTTCTCACATCCTCCAGGACCAGCGCGTGGCGCAGCTCGTCGCGCAAGCTCACGCGCCACAATCCGATCACCGGGTGTGACTGCCCGTCGGACGCCGCGACCGCAAGCTGCGCGTCCTGCTCGGTGAGCGCCTGATACAGCCGCGCCACCAAATCGCGGGGCAAAAACGGGCAGTCGGCGGCGGCGCTCAGGATCAGCGGGACATCGGGCCGGTTCGTGGCAATCCAATCGAGCGCGGCGAGAATGCCGGCGAGCGGGCCCGGAAAGTCCGCCACCGTGTCGGCGATCACGGGCAGGCCGAACGCGGCAAAGCGCTCCGGATCGCCATTGGCGTTGAGGATCAGGCCGTCGCATTGCGGCGTCAGCCGTGTGATGACGCGGTCAAGAATGGTGCGGCCGCCGATGGTGCGCATCGGCTTGTCGCCGCCGCCCATCCGGCGCGCCAGGCCGCCGGCGAGCAGCACTCCTGGGATATCAGTCGTCACGCGCCTCGCCCTTGCGTTTGTGGCGCGCCGATTCCTCCTCGACATAATCGAGGTTCTGGTCGAACACGATGCGCTCTTGGCCCGACAGCGCGATGAAGCGTTTGCCGCGGGCGCGGCCGACCAGCGTCAGCCCGACCTGCCGCGCCAGCTCGACGCCCCAGGCCGTGAAGCCCGAGCGCGACACCAGGATCGGAATTCCCATCCGCACCGTCTTGATCACCATCTCCGAGGTCAGCCGCCCGGTGGTGTACAGGATCTTGTCACCGGGATCGACGCCATGGCGGTAGATCCAGCCCGCGATCTTGTCGACGGCGTTGTGGCGGCCGACATCCTCGGTGTAGCAGACAGGCCGGCCTTCCTTGCACAGCACGCAGCCGTGGATCGCACCGGCCTCGAGATAGAGCGAGGGCATGGTGTTGATCGCCTGCGTCATCTGGTAGAGCCAGGATGTGCGCAGCTCGGCCTTCGGCAGCGCGACGCTCTCCACAGCTTCCAGCAGATCGCCGAACGCGGTGCCCTGCGCGCAGCCGGAGGTTTGCGTGCGCTTCTTCAGCTTCTGCTCGAAATTGGTGTGATGCGCGGTGCGAACCACAACCACCTGGAGGTCGTCGTGATATTCGACCTCGGTGACGGCATCGCCGTATTTCAGCATGTTCTGGTTCAGGAGATAGCCGAGCGCCAGATATTCCGGATAGTCGCCGATCGTCATCATGGTGACGATCTCCTGGGCGTTGAGATAGAGCGTCAATGGCCGCTCGACCGGCACCTTGATCTCGGTCTCGGCTCCGGCCTGGTCGATCCCCTTGACGCGCTCGGTCAGCCGCGGATCGTCCGGATTGGGGACGATCAGGGGAACGGGGGCTTTCTCCATCTTCATCATGTCGTGGACCGTAGCATGACAAGGGCTCACAGCCGATATAAAGCGTTCATACACAATGGCTAGGCCCGGTTCCGGCCGGCGCTGGAGACTGCAATGAAAGTGATTGGCCTCGCGGGATGGAGTGGCGCCGGCAAGACCACCTTGCTGTCGCGAGTGATCCCGTATCTGCTCAGCCGGACCTTGCGGGTCTCGGTGATCAAGCACGCCCATCACGAGTTCGACGTCGACGTTCCGGGCAAGGACTCCTGGGTGCACCGGCAGTCGGGCGCGACCGAGGTGCTGGTGTCCTCGACGCGGCGCTGGGCCCTGATGCACGAGCTGCGCGGCGCCGACGAGCCGCGGCTGCCGGAGCTGCTTTCGAAGATGGCGCGGGTCGACCTGGTCGTGGTCGAGGGCTTCAAGCGCGAGCTGCTCAACAAGATCGAGGTGCATCGCTCGGCCAACGGCAAGCCGCTGTTGTTCCCCGACGACCCGCTCGTGGTCGGCATCGCCAGCGACATCAAGGTTGCAACGACGCTGCCGGTCGCCCATCTCGACGACATCGAAAAGGTCGCCGCCATGATGCTGCGCGCCGCGGTTCCTGTCGACGATGTGCTGGCTGCGGCGTCAGCCGAAACCTGACGAGGCGAAATGGCGCAGCTGTCCGACGATTGCTTTGCCTTCGGTGGACCGATGATGTCGGTGGATGAGGCGGTGCGCCTGATCGCCGAGCGTGTCACCGGGGTTGCCGACGTCGAGACCGTGCCGCTTGTGGCAGCCGATGGCCGCGTCAACGCGCGCGACATCGCCGCACCCCTGGCGCTGCCGCCCTTCACCAATTCCGCGGTCGACGGCTATGCGGTGGCGAGCCGCGACCTGCCGACGGCGGACGCACAAGCCTTTCCGTTATCTGGCCGCATTCAGGCCGGGGCCTCGGCGCAGACGGCAGTACAACCCGGCGAGGCAATGCGCATCTTCACCGGCGCGCCGATGCCCGACGGGGCCGACACCGTGTTCATGCAGGAAGATGTCCGCCTCGAGCATGGCAAGGTCGTGCTGCCGACAGGACTGAAGCCCGGCGCCAATGTCCGCCCGGCCGGCGAGGACATTCCGCTGGGGCATGTTGCGTTGCAGGAGGGCCGGCGGCTGCGGCCGCAGGATGTCGCGCTCGCCGCGGCGCTGGGCCTGACCGAGCTTGCCGTGGTCAGGCGGCTGCGGGTTGCGGTGTTCTCGACCGGCAATGAGCTGGTCTCGCCGGGCGAGCACCGCGCCGCGCCGCAGCTGTTCGACTCCAACCGCTTCATGCTGATGGCAATGCTGCGCCGGCTCGGTTGCGACGTCAGCGATCTCGGCATCCAACGGGACGAACGGACCTCGCTCGCGGCGGCGCTGCGCAAGGTCGCTTCTAGCCATGACCTGATCCTCACCACCGGCGGCGTCTCGACCGGCGAGGAGGATCACGTCAAGGCCGGCGTCGAGGCGGTCGGCAAACTGGTGCTGTGGCGGATGGCGATCAAGCCGGGGCGTCCGGTCGCGATGGGTATTATCGACGGCACGCCGCTGATCGGCCTGCCGGGCAATCCGGTGGCGAGCTTCGTCACCTTTGTCCACGTAGTGCGTCCGACCGTGCTCGCTCTGTTGGGCGCGCGGCAGGAGCCGCTGGTTCCGCTGCCGGTGCGCGCGGCCTTTGCGTACAAGAAGAAGATCGCGCGCCGCGAATACGTCCGCGTCAACCTTCGTCAAGCGGACGACGGCATGAACGTGGCGATCAAGTTCCCGCGCGAAGGCGCCGGCCTGCTGTCGTCGCTGGTCGACACCGATGGGCTCGTCGAGCTCGGCGAGCAGGTGACGCGGGTCGAGCCCGGCCAGATGGTCGGATTCCTGTCCTATGCAACGCTGATGTGAGCGTCCTCAATCATGGCCACGACCAAACTCGATCTCACCGGCCTCAAATGCCCGCTGCCGGCATTGAAGACGCGCAAGGCGCTCAAGAGCGTCACGCCCGGCGATTGCCTCGAAGTGCACTGCACGGACCCGCTCTCGGTGATCGACATCCCGACCCTGATCCAGGAGACCGGCGACAAGGTCGAGATCCTCGAGCGTAGCGACGTTCGCATCGTCTTCCTGATCGAGAAGGCGAATGGAGCGATAGGCAAGTCAAATGCTGCATCGCCGCGTATCAGCTAGATGCAGCTTGATATCTACCTTTTGCCTATCGACACCTATTCCTCCTTCTGCGCGAATTGATAATGTCCACCAGGTTGTGAAGGTGGAGTCGTGCCCGGACAATGCCGCTCCCGGCGCATGATTGCTTAGGGCAGGCTTACTTCCAGATCGGGCCGTGCGGCCGGGGGCATATCCGGTCGCGTCGGGGGTTAGAAATTCCGGAATGCGCGTGGCTGGTCCCGGCGCATGCAGGGAATTGTGCGGAACGGCAGCGCGGAGCTGTGCTGCAAGGGGCTGAGACGGGATCGAACACGGCAGACGCGCCAGGCGCAACGGCGGCTGCAGGGAGGTTGCAATGACAACGATGAGCAGCGCCGGAACCGTATCCGGGGCAGGCGCAGGTATCCTCGACAAGGAACATACGATCGCGACCGCCGGGTTCAACCGTTGGCTGGTGCCGCCGGCTGCGCTGTGCATTCATCTCTGCATCGGCATGGCCTACGGCTTCTCGGTGTTCTGGCTGCCGCTGTCGCGCGCGATCGGACTGAACGCGCCGAAGGCGTGCCCCGACATTTCGCTGGTCGGTGAATTGTTCACGACAACTTGCGACTGGAAGGTCGCGAGCCTCGGGTGGATGTTCACGTTGTTCTTCGTGCTGCTCGGCGTTTCCGCTGCGATCTGGGGCGGATGGCTCGAGCGCGTCGGGCCGCGCAAGGCGGGCGCGGTTGCGGCATTGTGCTGGGGCGGCGGGCTGATCGTCGCCGCATTCGGCATCTACGTGCACCAACTCTGGATCATGTGGCTCGGTGCCGGCGTGATCGGCGGCGTCGGCCTCGGCCTCGGCTACATTTCGCCGGTTTCGACGCTGATCAAGTGGTTTCCCGACCGCCGCGGCATGGCGACCGGCATGGCCATCATGGGATTTGGCGGCGGCGCCATGATCGGCGCGCCACTCGCGAACCTCCTGATCAACTACTTCAAGACGCCGACCTCGGTTGGTGTCTGGGAGACGTTCGTCGTGATGGGCGTCATCTACTTCGTATTCATGATGATCGGCGCCTTCGCCTATCGCGTGATTCCGCCAGGCTGGCAACCAGACGGCTGGACGCCGCCGAGCGAGAAGAAGTCGATGATCTCGGAGCACAATGTGCACCTGGACAATGCACACAAGACGCCGCAGTTCTGGCTGATCTGGTGGGTGCTCTGCTTGAACGTCTCAGCCGGCATCGGCGTGATCGGCATGGCCTCTCCGATGCTCCAGGAGATTTTCGCGGGCAAGCTGATCGGGCATCCCGAGCTGGCTTTCAGCCAGCTGTCGGTCGAGCAGAAGACCGTCATCGCCGGTATCGCCGCGGGCTTTGCCGGCCTGCTGTCGTTGTTCAACATCGGTGGCCGCTTCTTCTGGGCCTCGCTGTCGGACTATATTGGCCGCAAGAACACCTACTACACGTTCTTCGTGCTCGGCATCGCGCTCTACGCGCTGGCGCCGACCTTTGCGGCGATGGGCTCGAAGCTTCTCTTTGTGCTCGGCTTCGGCATCATCCTGTCGATGTATGGCGGTGGCTTCGCCACCGTGCCGGCCTATCTGGCCGATATGTTCGGCACCCAGTTCGTCGGCGCGATCCATGGCCGGCTGCTGACGGCATGGGGGACGGCCGGCATCATCGGTCCGGTGGTGGTGAACTACATCCGCGAATTCCAGCTCGCCGCCGGCGTGCCGCGTGACCAGCTCTACAACACGACGATGTACATCCTGTGCGCCATGCTGATTGCGGGCCTGATCTGCAACTATCTGATCAAGCCGGTCGATCCGAAGTGGCACATGAGCGAAGAAGAGGTCGCCAGGTTGCAGGCCGCGAGCGCCAAGGGCGACGCGGCGATCCAGCATGGATCGTTCGGCATCGGCAAGGGCGGCCTGGACGTCAAGGCGGCGTTGTTCTGGCTGTTCGTCGGGATTCCGCTGGCCTGGGGTGTCTGGAAGACGCTCGAAAGCGCCGTCAAGATACTCTGACCGTCACTCACGTCGCCGCAGGTTGTCGCTTTCGCGACATCCTGCGGCGTTCGATTGTCTGAATGAACAAGAAAAAGATTGGGGAATTGCAATGTTTCAAACTCGGATGTGTCTCGCCGCCGCGCTGCTCACCATGGGGCTTCACGCGGCATCAGCCCAGACCTCAGCGCCGGCCGCGCCCGCACCTGCGGCCAGCGCCGCCAAGCCGTCAAAGATGAAGCTGACGATGGAGAAGCTGAAGACCATGAAGGCGCAATGGCGGGCCAACAAGCCGAAGCTGAAGGCCTGCCGCGCCGAGGTGAAGAAAAAGGGGCTTATCGGCGACGACCGCTGGTTCTACATCGCGGATTGCATGGAGAAGAAGATGTGAGAACCTGTCGGTCCGACATGCGTTGATTCGAGGGGCGTGACAGCGAAGGCTGCATGCCCCTTAATGCTTTCTGGAACCCTTCGAATCTAGTTGGCATCTGGCATGCCAATGGCTAGATTGTTGATCTAGCAGAGGAACGAGACGCCTCTCATGACGACACACGACGTCCACAAGGTCCGCAATTTCGAGCATCCCGGTGCAGGGCGGAAGCGCGCCAAGGCGACGCCCAAGGGCCGTCAGGTCGATCTCGCCGCCGCGCATGAGGTCGAGCAATTGCTCGGCAATCGGCCGCGCCAGCGCGACATGCTGATCGAGTTCCTGCACCTGATCCAGGACCGCTACCACCAGATCTCCGCGGCGCATCTGGCCGCGTTGGCCGACGAGATGAAACTGTCATTTGCGGAGGTGTTCGAGACCGCGACCTTCTACGCGCATTTCGATGTGGTGAAGGAGGGCGAGCCCGACATCGCGCCGCTGACCATCCGCGTCTGCGACTCGCTCACCTGCGCGATGCTGGGTGCCGAGACGCTGCTGCAGGAGTTGCAGAGTAAAGCGGGGCCCGGAATCCGCGTGGTGCGGGCGCCCTGCGTCGGCCGCTGTGACACGGCGCCCGCTGCCGAGGTCGGCCACAACTTTGTCGATCATGCCTCCGTCGACAATGTGCTGGCCACGGTGAAGGCCGGTGATACGCATGCGCATTTGCCAGTCTATGTCGATTACGATGCTTACGTTGCCGATGGCGGATACAAGCTTCTGAATCGTCTGCGCTCGGGTGAGCTCGCCAGGGAAGACCTGCTGAAGGCACTCGATGACGCCAGCCTGCGCGGGCTTGGCGGCGCCGGATTCCCGACGGGGCGTAAATGGCGTGCGGTGTTAGGGGAGCCCGGCCCGCGGCTGATGGCCGTCAACGGCGACGAAGGCGAGCCCGGCACCTTCAAGGATCGCGTCTATCTCGAAAGCGATCCGCATCGGTTCCTCGAGGGCATGCTGATCGGCGCGCATGTCGTCGAAGCACCCGAGGTCTATGTCTACATCCGCGACGAGTACCCGGCATCGCGCGAGATCCTCGAACAAGAGATCGCGAAGTTACCCGCGGGCGGCCCGAAGCTGCACATGCGTCGCGGCGCCGGCGCCTATATCTGCGGCGAGGAATCCTCGTTGCTGGAAAGCATCGAGGGCAAGCGTGGCCTGCCCAGGCACAAGCCGCCCTATCCGTTCCAGGTCGGCCTGTTCGGCCTGCCGACACTGATCAACAATATCGAGACGCTGTGGTGGGTGCGCGACATCGTCGAGAAGGGCGCCGACTGGTGGAAGAGCCATGGCCGCCATGAGCGGCACGGCCTGCGCAGCTTCTCGGTCTCGGGACGGGTGAAGAACCCGGGCATGAAGCTCGCACCATCAGGCATCACGGTGCGCGAATTGATCGACGAATATTGCGGCGGCATGGCCGACGGCCACGTCTTCCACGCCTATCTGCCCGGCGGAGCGTCGGGCGGCATCCTGCCGGCCGCGATGGACGACATCCCGCTCGATTTCGGCACGCTGGAGAAATACGGCTGTTTCATCGGCTCGGCCGCGATTGTGATCCTGTCGCAACAGGACAGCGTCAGGCTGGCAGCGTTGAACCTGATGCGCTTCTTCGAGGACGAGAGCTGCGGCCAGTGCACGCCGTGCCGGGCCGGCACCCAGAAGGCGGCGCAACTGATGGAACGCCCGGTCTGGAACAAGGCGCTGCTCGACGAATTGAGCCAGGCGATGCGGGACGCATCGATCTGCGGCCTCGGGCAGGCCGCCTCCAATCCGCTGACATCCGTGATCAAATACTTCCCCGACGAGTTCAAGGAAGCTGCCGAATGACCGCGATCACGTTCGAGCTCGACGGCAAGCAGGTCGAGGCCCATCCGGGCGAAACCATCTGGCAGGTGGCCAAACGTCAGGGGCAGGAGATCCCGCATCTCTGCTACTCGCCGGCGCCGGACTATCGGCCCGACGGCAATTGCCGCGCCTGCATGGTCGAGATCGAAGGCGAGCGCGTGCTGGCGGCCTCCTGCAAGCGCACGCCGTCGGTCGGCATGAAAGTGAAATCCGCGAGCGCGCGCGCAGTCGCTGCGCAGAAGATGGTGATGGAGCTTCTCGTTGCGGACCAGCCGGCGCGCGAGACCTCGCATGACCCGGAATCAAAATTCTGGCACTGGGCGGAGAAGACCGGCGTCACCGAGAGCCGCTTCCCGGCCGCCGAGCGCTGGAAGGCCGACGCCAGCCATCCGGCGATGCGGGTCAACCTCGACGCCTGCATCCAATGCGGGCTGTGCGTGCGTGCATGCCGCGAGGTGCAGGTTAACGACGTTATCGGCATGGCCTATCGTAGTCACGGCTCAAAAATCGTGTTCGACTTCGACGATCCGATGGGCGAGTCCACCTGTGTCGCTTGCGGCGAATGCGTGCAGGCCTGCCCGACCGGCGCGCTGATGCCGGCAGTCATGCTCAACGACAAGCAGGAACGCGTCACCTATCCCGACCGCAAGGTGGATTCGCTGTGCCCCTATTGCGGCGTCGGCTGCCAGGTCACCTATGAGGTCAAGGACGAGAAGGTGATCTACGCGGAAGGGCGCGACGGGCCGGCCAATCATAACCGGCTGTGCGTCAAGGGCCGCTTCGGCTTCGACTACATCCATCACCCCAATCGCCTGACCAAGCCGCTGGTGCGGCTGCCCAACGTCAAGAAGGATCCCAACGACCAGGTCGATCCGGCCAACCCCTACACGCATTTCCGCGAGGCGACGTGGGAAGAGGCGCTGGATATCGCAGCGAACGGTCTCAAGAAAATCCGCGACGAGAAAGGCGTGAAGGCGCTCGCAGGTTTCGGCTCGGCCAAGGGCTCCAACGAGGAGGCCTATCTGTTCCAGAAGCTGGTGCGCACCGGCTTCGGCTCCAACAATGTCGACCATTGCACGCGGCTCTGCCACGCTTCATCCGTGGCGGCGCTGTTCGAAGGCTTGAGCTCGGGCGCGGTGTCGGCGCCGTTCGCCGCCGCTGCCGATGCCGAGGTGATCTGGGTGATCGGTGCCAACCCGACCATCAACCATCCGGTCGCCGCGACCTACATCAAGAACGCAGCCAAGCGCGGCGCCAAGCTGTTCGTGATGGATCCGCGCAAGCAAACCTTGTCGCGGCACGCCACCATGCATCTGCAATTCAAGCCAGGCTCCGACGTCGCAATGCTGAACGCGATGATCAACACCATCATCACGGAGGGGCTTGCCGACGAGCAATATATCGCGGGCTATACCGAGGGCTACGACGAGTTGAAGGCCAAGATCGTCGAGTTCACGCCGGAGAAGATGGCGCCGATCTGCGGCATATCGGCCGAGACATTGCGCGAGGTGGCCCGCATCTATGCGCGTGCAAAATCCTCCATCATCTTCTGGGGCATGGGCATCAGCCAGCATGTCCACGGCACCGACAATGCACGCTGCCTGATCGCGTTGGCCTTGATCACCGGCCAGGTCGGCCGGCCCGGCACCGGGCTGCATCCACTGCGTGGCCAGAACAACGTGCAGGGCGCGTCCGACGCCGGCCTGATCCCGATGTTCCTGCCGGATTACCAGCCGGTCGGCCGCGACGACATGCGCGGTGCCTTCGAGAAGCTCTGGGGCCAGGAGCTCGATCCGGTGCGCGGCCTGACTGTGGTCGAGATCATGAATGCGATCCACGCCGGCGAGATTCACGGCATGTATGTCGAGGGTGAGAATCCGGCCATGTCGGATCCCGATCTGCAGCACGCGCGCGCGGCGCTTGCCAAGCTCGACCATCTGGTGGTCCAGGATCTGTTCGTGACCGAGACCGCCTTCCACGCCGATGTGATCCTGCCGGCCTCGGCGTTTGCGGAGAAGTCCGGCTCCTTCACCAATACCGATCGCCGCGTCCAGTTGGCGCGCGAGGTGATCAAGCCGCCGGGCGACGCGCGGCAGGATCTCTGGATCATTCAGGAAATCGGCAAACGCATGGGCCTGCCCTGGAACTACGCCGGCCCCGGCGAGGTCTTCACCGAGATGGCAGAACTGATGCCGTCGCTGAAGAACATCACCTGGGAGCGGCTGGTGCGCGAAGGCGCGGTGACCTATCCGGTCGACGGTCCGGACCAGCCTGGCAACGAGATCATCTTCACCACAGGTTTTCCGACCGAAAGCGGCCGCGGCAAGATCGTGCCGGCGCATGTGCTGCCGCCGGATGAACTGCCCGACGATGAATATCCCTTGGTGCTGTCTACGGGCCGCGTGCTCGAACATTGGCACACCGGCTCGATGACGCGCCGCGCCGCGGTGCTCGACCAGATCGAGCCCGAAGCCGTCGCCTTCATGTCACCGAAGGACATGAAGCGTCTCGACCTGTGGCCCGGCGATTTCATCCGCCTCGAGACCCGCCGCGGCGCGGTCGAGGTCAAGGTCCGCACAGACCGCGACGTGCCCGAAAACATGGTCTTCATGCCGTTCTGCTACGCCGAGGCGGCGGCGAACCTGTTGACCAACCCTGCGCTCGATCCGTTCGGCAAGATCCCGGAATTCAAGTTCTGCGCGGTGCGCGCCGAGAAGGCCGAAATCCGCTCGGCAGCGGAATAGTGCTCTCGTTTGAAGGTCGCTTGCGAAAATCAAGTAAGCGGGTCTGTCGCATCGCCAAAAAAATGTTGGTCGCCTGATATCCGGAAGGCGTTAATTCTGTCCTGTTCGCCTGGACCGCGACAGGGACGATCCATCGCGCAGATCAATGCGGACAGACAGAAGCTGGAGGCGTCACCATGTCACGTCACCACAAAATGCCGCCGGTCCCGCCCGCCAACCGCAGCCCCAAGGGCACAGGCGGCGGAGTTGAGGTCAAAAAGGACGCTGCATCCACCAAGGCGGTCAGCAACCTCGCGGAGCAGGGCGACACGGCCAACATCAAGCAGAACACGACGAACGCCGGCTATTTCAAGGGCCGTCGTGCCGGCTAAAGCATGATGAGGCCGGATTGAATCGGCTTGGCCGCGGGTTCGGTTCGCGTCTCCCCGTGCGCTTGCGGTGACAAAGCAGACACGCTTGCGGCATTTCGGAATAATGGAAATATATCGCTGATTTGCCCGACGTGTCAAGTTGCCTGATCGAACGCCCCCGCCCGCTACTGTGCATGGGGTTGTTTTTCGACGTTTTGGTAAAGCGCCGCTGCGGCGGCGCTTGCGGTCGCATTCACTCCGCCGCGGCAGGCGTGGTCTCGGCGGCCTCCAGCGCCGCGGCAATCGCGTCGTCGACCCGCTCAAGCCAGATGAACTCGAGCTTGGCTCGCGCGCTGGCCGGAATGTCGTCGAAATCGCGCTTGTTGCGCGCCGGCAGCATCACGCGGGTTAGCCCTGCCGCGGCTGCGGCCACGACCTTCTCCTTGATGCCGCCGACCGGCAGCACGAGGCCGCGCAGCGAGATCTCGCCGGTCATCGCGGTGTCGCTGCGCACCGTGCGATTGGTGAGCAGCGAGGTGAGGGCGGTGAACATCGCGACCCCCGCGCTCGGTCCGTCCTTCGGCGTCGCGCCGGCCGGAACGTGGACGTGAATGTCGCTCTTCTCGAAGATGCTCGGATCGATGCCGAGCTGGACCGCGCGGCCCTTGACCAGCGTGAGCGCGGCCTGCACGCTCTCGCGCATCACGTCGCCGAGCTGTCCCGTGATCATCAGCGCGCCGCGGCCCGGCGTGCGCGACGCCTCGATGAACAGGATGTCGCCGCCGACCGGCGTCCAGGCGAGCCCGGTCGCGACACCGGGAATGCTGGTGCGCATCGCGATCTCGTTCTCGAACCTGGGCTGGCCGAGCAGCGGCACGATGTCCTTTGGCGCAATGGTGACATGATCAGCGCTGCCTTCGGCGATCTGCACCGCGACGTTGCGGAACACCTTGCCGATCTCGCGCTCCAGATTGCGAACGCCGGCCTCGCGGGTATAGCTCTTGATGATCAGCCGCAGCGCATCCGGCTCGATCTCGGCCTGCTCGGCCTTGAGCCCGTTGGCCTCGAGCTGGCGGCGGACCAAATAGCGCTTGGCGATCTCGAGCTTCTCCTCCTCGGTGTATCCGGCGAGGCTGATGAGCTCCATGCGATCCAGCAGCGGGCCTGGAACGCCGTCGAGCATGTTGGCGGTGGCGATGAACACGACGCGCGAGAGGTCGAACGGCACGGCGAGATAATTGTCGCGGAAGCTGCCGTTCTGCTCGGGGTCGAGCACTTCGAGCATCGCGGCCGACGGATCCCCCTGGACCCCGCGCCCCATCTTGTCGATCTCGTCGAGCATCATCACGCAATTGCGCGCGCCGGCTTTCTTGATCGCCTGGATGATGTTGCCCGGCAGCGCGCCGATATAGGTGCGGCGATGGCCGCGGATCTCGGCCTCGTCATGCACGCCGCCGAGGCTGACGCGGACGAACGGACGCGACATTGCGCGCGCGATCGACTGTCCGAGCGAAGTCTTGCCGACGCCGGGCGGACCGACGAAGCAGAGGATCGGCGCCTTGCCGCTGGGCGCGAGCTTGCGCACGGCGAGATATTCGATGATCCGGCTCTTGATCTTCTCCAGGCCGTAATGGTCATTGTCGAGGATGCGCCGCGCTTCCGCGATGTCGATCGGCTTCTCCTCCGGCAGGCTCCACGGCAGCTCGGTCAGCCAGTCGAGATAGCTTCGCACCATGCCGGATTCGCCGGCAGCCTCCGGCATCCGTTCATAGCGGCGCAGCTCCTTCTGGGCCTGCGCCTCGGCCTCCGGCGGCATTTTTGCCGCTGCGATCGCCTTGGTCAGTTCCGCCACCTCGGCCGCCTTGCCGTCGCCTTCGCCGAGCTGGCGCTGGATGGTCGCCATCTGCTCGCGCAGGATCGCCTCGCGCTGCCGCTCGTCGAACGCCGCCTTGGTCTTCTGCCCGATCTCCTGGCTCAGCCGCAGCACCTCGATCCGCTCGGCGAGATGCTTTGAGACCTTGTCCATGCGCAGCGAGAGGTCGATGGTCTCGAGGATGTCCTGCTTCTCCTGCGGCTTGATGTCCATGAAGGAGGTCGCAAGATCGGCCAGCATCGCGGGCGAGGTCGTGCCTTGCAGCGCCGCGAGCAATTCGGGCGGCGCCTGCGGCAGCAATTGCGCGGCCTCCAGCGCCTGCCGCTGCAGATTGAGGAAGCGGGCCTCGATCTCCGGCGAGGTGGCCGTGGGCTCCGGAATCTGGAGCACCCGCGCGGCGAGGAATGGCGTTCCAGGCAGATAGTCGAGCACGCGCATGCGCTGCACGCCCTGGCAGACCAGATGATGGCTGTCGTCGGGGCCTGTGAGGTAGCGGACCACATTGGCGACGGTGCCGATGCGGTAGAGGTCGTCGGGGCCGGGGTCGTTCATTTCGGGATCGCGTTGCAGCAGGATGCCGATCTGCCGCTGCTCGCGCACCGCCTGCTGGGCTGCCGCGATCGATTTTGCCCGGCCGATGGTGATCGGGATCACGAGGTCGGGAAACAGCACGGTGTTGCGCACCGGGACGATGATCAGGGCATCTCCGGGAATCGGCGTCGAACGATCGGACGATGAAACGGGCGCAGCGCTTGAGGTGTCTGATACGGCCATGTCGAACTCCTCAGCTCGATTTTCCAAGCCGCAGCCCGACGCAACCATGCGCGGCGAAGCGGGTGATGGTGTAGCGGCCTATCGGCAACTGAATGCGGCGTTCGAACCGGCCTTGCGGCAGTTCGAGGCGCAGGATGCGGGCATTGCGCAGCTCCGCGGGCAGCGTCCGGCGGCCGCTGATCACGAGCGTCGCACCCTCGAGCGCGGCCTCGACCTCGTCAGGATCGACCCCCGGCAGCGCGACCAGGATCAGGATCTCGTCGTCGGTCTCGATGACGTCGGTGGGCGGCTCCCAGCTCGGCTCGCGGCTTCCGGTGCGCGGGTGCAGGTTCAGGAAGCGCTGGTGCAGGCGTTCGGCCCGGGCCAGTGTCTCGATCGCATCCGACAGCATCCAGTTGATGGGATCTTTGGGCTGCATGGGCGCCTCTGACTTTTGCGTTGGCACTGGACGTTACCGGTGTTGCCGCCGACCGTAAACCTACCTTGTCGACCGGGCAGAATCGCCAAAATGTTCCGATTTGCAGGGACATCGCGCCGGACTGATGTCAGGCGGCCATTTATGCCGCGCTTATTCCGCATGGCAGCCGGCCGTCTCGAATTCCTACGTCCCTATCGGCATCTTCCAGGGCGAGATGGCGCGCCAGGGTGCGCGCCCCGATCGGAAGGTGGGACATGACCCTGCTTTACTCACACGATGCCCGGTGGCACGGCTCGGCCGGCACGTCGCGATTCACGCTGCGCCGCGCGATCAAGCGGGTCAGCGCCGCCTTCAGGATGATGCACAGCGCCATCGCCGCCGCGAAGATTCACCGTCTGCGCAGCGAATTGTTGCTGCATCGCGACCACGACGATTGGGCGCGGTTGAATCGCGACGCCGGCGCTCTCGATGCCGACGTTGCCCGATACCCGCGCCAGCCGGTCGTGCTCGGCGAAAAGTGGGACTATTGAGATGCGCGCATCCCTCTCGATCGGAATCGTCGCGGTGTTGCGCCGCGCCGCCGGGCCATTGTTCAAATTCCTCGCCTGGATCGGCGAGGAGCCGATCGGCGTCTATCGGCCCGAGGCGCATTACATGCGCGGTCCGGGCCCGGCGTGGCGGGCCAAGCACCCGCAGCAATCGCCTGCATCGATGCGGTAAGAGGTCACGTCGCTTCGCTTCGCCGCGTCAGGTGATCGAGAATGTTCATCGGCAGCGGGAACACCACCGTCGAGGAGCGCTCGCCTGCGATATCATGCAGCGCCTCGAAGTAACGGAGCTGCATCGCCTGCGGCTCTTGCGCCAGGACCCGCCCGGCCTCGACCAGCTTCTCGGCGGCCTGCTGCTCGCCCATCGCGTTGATCACCTTGGCGCGCCGCAGCCGTTCCGCCTCGGCCTGCTTGGCGATCGCCCGCACCATGGTTTCATTGAGATCGACATCCTTGATCTCGATCGCGGTGACCTTGATGCCCCAGACGTCGGTCTGCTTGTCGAGGATCTCCTGGATGTCGGCGTTCAGCCGGTCGCGTTCGGCGAGCATCTCGTCGAGTTCGTGCTTGCCGAGCACCGAGCGCAGCGTGGTCTGTGCGAGCTGGCTGGTCGCGGCCATGTAGTCGCTGACCTTGATGATGGCACGCTCGGCGTCGACGATGCGGAAGTAGAGCACGGCGTTGACCTTGACCGAGACGTTGTCGCGGGAGATCACGTCCTGCGGCGGCACCACCTGGACCATCACCCTGAGATCGACCTTGACGAGTTGCTGCACCACCGGAATCAGGATGATCAGCCCCGGACCCTTCACGCCGGTGAAGCGGCCGAGCGTGAAAATGACGCCGCGCTCGTATTCGCGCAGCACGCGGACGGCCTGGGTCAGAAAGATGATGACGAGTAGCGCTATCGCCGCATAGGCGAAATAGTCGAGCATCATGCTGTACCTCCTGCGCCGGTGGCGGCTGACGCGCGCCGCACCACCAGGGTCAAATCGACGATATTGGCCACTTCGACCATCTCTCCGGACCTGAATGTCTCGGTGCCGCGCGCCTGCCAGCGTTCGCCGTGAGCAAAGACGTGTCCGGTGGTGTCCGACCAGTCGAGCACTTCGGCCGGCAGGCCGCGCATGGCTTGCGCGCCGACCAGGACGGGGCCATTGCGGGCGCGGCGTAGTGCGCCGAGCACCACGAGGATGAGGCCGATGAACATCGCCGCCACGATAGAGATCACCGACCATGACAAATGGTATCCGGGCGCCTCGATCCGAAACAGCATGGCCGCGCCGAGCACAAAGGCGATCACGCCGCCGAGGCCTATCACCACGGTCGGGTTGAAGGCCTCGATGGTGAGGAGCGCGATCCCGACCAGCATCAAGGCGAGCCCGGCATAGCTGATCGGCAGCATGTTGAGGGCGTAGAGGCCGAGCAGCAGGCAGATGGTGCCGACAACGCCCGGGGCGACGGCACCGGGGGACATGAATTCGAAGATCAGTCCGTAGATGCCGACCATCAGCAGCACGAATGCAACATTGGGGTCGGTGATGACAGTCAGCGTCCGCGAGAGCCAGCCGGGATCGATGGTTTCGACAACGTCATCCTTCGTTGCGAGGTGTTGCACCTTGCCGCCGGCAACCTCCACCGTCCTCCCATCGACCTGCCGGAGCAACTCGGCCGGATCGCGTGCGACGAACTCGATGACGCCGGCCTGCAAGGCGCCGTTGGCGGACAGCGTGGCGGCATCGCGAACCGCTTTCTCGGCCCAGTCGGCATTGCGGCCGCGCAGCTCGGCGAGGCTGCGGATGAAGGCGACGGCGTCATTCGTCACCTTGGCCGTCATGGCGTCCTTCGGTTCGTGATCGCCATCCTTCTTGTCCTTGCCGTCCTTGTCCGGGGCGCTGCCCGGCAGGCCCGGTATCGGACCGCCGATCTGTACCGGCGTCGCGGCGCCGATATTGGTGCCCGGCGCCATCGCAGCGATATGGGTCGCATAGAGAATGTAGGTGCCGGCGCTGGCGGCATGGGCCCCGGAGGGCGCGACATAGCCGATGACCGGGACGGGCGACGCAAGCACATCGGTGATGATCTCGCGCATGCTGGTGCTGAGACCTCCCGGCGTGTTCATGCGCAGGATGACGACTTCGGCGTGTCGTTCGGCAGCGTTGGCGAGAGCGTCCTTCACATAGCTGGCGGAGGCCGGCCCGATCGCTCCATCGATCGAGATGGTCAGGGCGAGGCGCCGGTTTTCCTCCGCCAAGCCCGGACGGATGGAGATGACCAGGGCGACGAGCACGGTCGCCGCAACGAGGGCCGCCCTCAAGGTCTGCACGGCAAGCACTCCCTTGCGAAGGGATATGGGGCGCCGTTTGGGAACCTCAATATGGCAGTGACGTCACGGACGATGGTCGAGCGCTATTGTGCATTGCGACGGACCCGCCCTGATCTTCGGCGGCCTGGGCCATGCCGAGATATTCATCGGCGATGTCGGCCATCGCGCGCGCGATCTCGGTCCTTGCCGACAGCTCCAGTTGCACGATCGGCAGGCGGACCATCGGATGCATCAGGTCGAGCAGCGACAGTGCGAGCTTCATCGCGGCGGGATGGTCCCGCTCAAGCAGGGTCGCGAGCGGCACCAGACGCTGGTGCAGATAACGCGCCGGCTGCAATCGCCCCTGCTGGAAGTTTATGTGGACGGCAGCGCACAGATCGGGCGCGACATTGGCGACGGCCGAGATGCAGCCGTGACCGCCTGCGGCAAGATAGGCGAGCGATGTCGTGTCGTCGCCGGTCAGGAGTCGAAAGCTGGTCGGCAGACTTGGGCGCAGCCGCGTCAGCCGGGCAATGTCGCCGCTGCCGTCACGCAAGCCGGCAAATTGCGGCGAGCCGGCCAGCTCGACGAGCGTGTCGTCGGGCAGGCCGCGCACCGTCCGCGCAGGGATGTCGTGCAGGATGACAGGCAGGGTGGTCGCGGCGGCAACGCTGCGGAAATGCGCCGCGATGCCCGACGGCATCGGCTTGTTGTAGTAGGGCACGACGGACATGATGGCATCGGCGCCGGCCGCCTCCGCGGCCTGCGTGAACGTCACGGCCCGTTCGGTGGCGTTCGATCCGGCGCCGGCGATGACGCGGACGCGCTTTCGCGCGGTCTCGACGGCGGCGCCGACGAGCTGCTCGCGCTCGGCCGGCTCCAGGGTCGAATTTTCACCTGCCGTCTCGCCGACCACAAGCGCCGAGGCGCCGGCGGCGATCTGGCGTTCGCAAAGCCGGGCGAACGCTGCCTCGTCGATCCCGCCTCTGTCGTTGAACGGTGTCGGCAGGTCGGGGATGTACCCCGTCAGCCACTCGAAGGATGTCGCGGGATGGGTCATCCGGCATCACCACGATCAGGCGACGCGGCTGGTCGGGATGGTGGCCGCCAAGCGGCCGTGCATGTCGAGCTCGATCTCGCGCGACAGCTCAACGAGCATTTCGGGGTGCTGGCCGTTCTCGAACAGCGCGTATTTGATGGCCTGGGCGCGATTGACGAACAGGCCGCCATAGAGGCCGTTCCGTTCCTGGGCGACCCACTGGCCGCGCCGGTTGCGGCCGATGAAGACGACTGATGACGCGGAGCTACACGAGGGAGGTTCGACGAGTTTCACGTTGGCATTCCTTGAAGTGAACTGAACGCTGGCAATGTCTGATGTGCTGGATATGAAATCGAGCGCGAACCAGCGGTGACTTCATAAGAACTGCATAGGATGATGGAGCGGGCGTCAGATGTGCTCGACGATGCCGGTCGTAAGCGCGCACAGCGCAATATAGGCCGTCATTTCGTCCCAGTGATTGAGGTGCGCGGAGAACGGCGGTTCGCCCTTGACGGTGCCGACCACGGCACAGATCAGCGCCGACATGCACAGCAGCGCGACCAGGCCCTTGCCGAATCCGGCACCGGCAAACGCGGCAAAGCCGATCATGATGGCAAGGCGGAATCCGAACCGGATCAGGACCTGAGCCGACCGCAGCTCCTGCGGCAGATGTTTCGCGCGCATGACTGTGTTGCCGTCAGCTGAAATTGTCGACGAGGAGCGGCGGGTAAAGCGTGCCGACCCTGCGACTGACTGTGGGCACGCTGGTGCGGCTCTCCGGCGCACCGAGTTGCCGGGCCTCGACGAAGGCGCTGAGGATCGCCAGCGCGAGATCCGCATGATGGGTTTCGATCGCCCGGTCGAGCCAGTCGGGAAGCTCGCGCTCACGCGACAGCGCGCAGTGCCACTCGCCATCGTCATAAGCCAGGCGGCGAACCTGCCATTGCGGCAGCTCGAGATCGATCAGCGCCAGCACGGCGTCGGTCCATGCGCCCGACTGGATCAGGTGCTCGACGCGCGCGGTCTTGCCGCGCTCGCCTAGCGACGGATGGCGCCGGCAGGTCTGGCTGATGATGTCGGCCATGAGTTCGGCGGTGACCGAACAGGCGTCAAGCAGTCGGTTGCTGATGTCGGCGGAGGTCCTTTCTGCTAGCAGTGACATGGGATCATCTCGTTCCACGCGCGGCACAACGCATTGACCGCATGCCTAAGATGGCCGGATAGCCGTTTGAAAACGAGACGAGGGGAGGGGTGGAATTATAGGGATTCCATAAGGGTTCCGTCGCTCCGGCCTTGGGCGCAATCGCGGACGGGGGCGACGCGCGGCATATATACAATTCCTATAACATCCTTATTCGCCGCATCTCGAAAACCTATGCGCGGGATGGCACTTCACGACCATCCCCGCGGTGTCGCTTATGCGCACGCGGCCTTGGACGCATAGGAGTCTTGTCATGATGGACATTGCCATGGCTGCGCTGGCGCTCGGCTTCTTCGCCGCCGGCATCGGCTACGCCTACGCCTGCGAACGGCTCTAGGGGGAGGCGGCGATGATCTTCGACTATTCGCTCGCCGGCCTCGTCTCGATCGGCCTGCTCTTCTACCTCACTTATGCGCTGCTACGGCCCGAACGCTTCTAGGCGTCGCAATGCTCGCTCTGCAAGGTTGTCTTCGCCGACGCGGCGCTGAGCGTCCCGCTCGCGCCGTTGCGGCGATCCGCTCCCATTCGAAAGGTATGACGCAATGACCGTCATCGGCTGGTTTCAGATCATTCTCTACTGCGCGATCGTGGTTGCGCTGGTCAAGCCGCTCGGCTGGTACATGACCCGCGTCTTCAACGGCGAGCGCACCTTCCTGTCTCCCGTGCTGCGCCCGGTCGAGCGTAGCATCTACTGGATCGGCGGCGTCGACGAGCGCCGCGAGCAGCATTGGCTGACCTACACGGTCGCGATGCTGCTGCTCCATGTCGGCGGCTTCTTCATCATCTACGGCCTGATGCGGCTGCAGGCCGTACTGCCGTTCAATCCGGCCGGGCAGACGGCGGTGGCCGAAGATCTCTCCTTCAACACCGCGATCTCCTTCATCACCAACACCAACTGGCAGAACTACGGCGGCGAGAGCACGCTGTCCTATCTGGTCCAGATGCTCGGCCTCACCCACCAGAACTTCCTCTCGGCCGCGACCGGCATCGCGCTCGCGGTGGCGCTGATCCGCGGCTTTTCGCGCGCGTCAATGCGCACGGTCGGCAATTTCTGGGTCGACGTCACGCGCTGCACGCTCTATGTGCTGCTGCCGATCTGTGTCGTCTATGCGCTGTTCCTGGTCTCGCAGGGCATGCCGCAGACCCTCGGAGCCTATGTCGATGCGACCACACTGGAAGGTGGCAAGCAGACCATCGCGCTCGGGCCGGTGGCCTCGCAGGTCGCGATCAAGATGCTCGGCACCAATGGCGGCGGCTTCTTCAACGCCAATGCCGCGCATCCGTTCGAGAACCCGACTGCGCTGTCGAACTTCGTGCAGATGATCTCGATCTTCGCGCTCGGCGCTTCGCTCACCAACGTGTTCGGCCGCATGGTCGGCAATGAGCGCCAGGGTTGGGCGATCCTCGCGGTGATGGGCGTGCTGTTCATTGCCGGCGTCACCGTCACCTACTGGGCGGAAGCCAACGGCACCACGGCCTTGCAGGCGCTCGACCTGACCGGCGGCAACATGGAGGGCAAGGAAGTCCGCTTCGGCATCGTCGCATCCTCGCTGTTCGCGGTCATCACCACCGCCGCCTCCTGCGGCGCTGTGAACGCTATGCATGACAGCTTCACCGCGCTCGGCGGCATGATCCCGCTGATCAACATGCAGCTCGGCGAGATCATCGTCGGCGGCGTCGGCGCCGGCCTCTACGGCATGCTGCTGTTCGTCGTGCTGGCGATCTTCGTCGCCGGCCTGATGGTCGGCCGCACCCCGGAATATGTCGGCAAGAAGATCGAGGCGCGCGAGGTCAAGATGGCGATGCTCGCGATCCTGGTGCTGCCGCTGATGTATCTCGGCTGGACGTCGGTCGCCGTGGTGCTGCCGTCCGCGGTGGCGTCGATGGCCAATGCCGGTCCGCACGGATTTACCGAGGTGCTCTACGCCTTCACCTCGGCGACCGGCAACAACGGCTCGGCCTTTGCAGGTCTCTCCGGCAACACCTTCTTCTACAATTTGACGCTCGCCTGCTCGATGTTCGTCGGTCGCTTCTTCATGATCGTGCCGGCGATGGCGATTGCAGGCTCGCTGGCCGAGAAGAAGTCGCATCCGCCGTCCGCCGGCACGTTCCCGACGACGGGCGGGCTGTTCGTCGGCCTCGTCGTCGGCGTCATCCTGATCATCGGCGGCCTCACCTTCTTCCCGGCGCTGGCGCTCGGGCCGATCGTCGAGCACCTCGCCATGAACGCCAACACGTTGTTCTGATCGAATTTGACTGGAGTGACCTCCATGGAAACCGCAAAGCAACAGAAGAGGGGCTCGACCATGCTCGACCCCAAGATCCTGGTCCCGGCGATCACGTCGGCCTTCGTCAAGCTCGATCCAAGGCTGATGGTGAAGAACCCGGTCATGTTCGTGGTCGAGGTTGTCGCCGCGCTGACCACGGTGATCTTCGTTCGTGACCTCGTCACCGGCGGTGGCGGCCTCGGCTTCACGTTCCAGATCATCCTCTGGCTCTGGTTTACGGTGCTGTTCGCCAACTTCGCCGAAGCCGTCGCCGAGGGCCGCGGCAAGGCGCAGGCGGAAACGCTGCGCAAGACCCGCACCGAGAGCCAGGCCAAGCTGCTCACCGGCACCGACCGGACCTATCGCATGGTGCCCGGCACTTCGCTGAAGGTCGGTGACATCGTGCTGGTCGAGGCCGGCGACAACATCCCTTCCGACGGTGAGGTGATCGAAGGCGTCGCCTCGGTCAACGAGGCTGCGATCACCGGTGAATCCGCGCCGGTGATCCGGGAATCCGGCGGCGACCGCTCGGCGGTAACCGGCGGCACGCAGGTGCTGTCCGACTGGATCCGCGTCCGCATCACCGCGGCGCAGGGCTCGACCTTCATCGACCGCATGATCAAGCTCGTTGAGGGCGCCGAGCGGCAGAAGACGCCGAACGAGATCGCGCTCAACATCCTCCTGGCCGGCCTCACCATCATCTTCGTGTTCGCCACGGTGACGATCCCGAGCTATGCGAGCTATGCCGGCGGCTCGATCTCGGTCGTGATCCTGGTCGCGCTGTTCGTGACACTGATCCCGACCACCATCGGCGCGCTGCTGTCGGCGATCGGCATCGCCGGCATGGACCGCCTGGTGCGCTTCAACGTGCTGGCGATGTCCGGCCGCGCGGTGGAAGCTGCCGGTGACGTCGACACGCTGCTGCTCGACAAGACCGGCACCATCACGCTCGGCAACCGTCAGGCGACCGCATTCCGCCCGATCCGCGGCGTCGGCGAGCAGGAGCTTGCGGATGCGGCGCAGCTTGCCTCGCTCGCCGACGAGACGCCGGAAGGCCGCTCCATCGTCGTGCTGGCGAAGGAGAAGTACGGCATCCGCGGCCGTGACATGACGGAGCTCGCGGCGACTTTCGTGCCGTTCACGGCGCAGACCCGCATGAGCGGCATCGACGCCGGCTCGTCCGCGGTCCGCAAGGGCGCGGTGGACGCGATCCTGAACTACATCAATGGCGGTGCCGCATCTGTTATCGCCCAGGGCGGCGCCGTGCGCGCCATCCAGGCGAACGTCAACACCGACGCCGCGCGCGAACTGCAGTCGATCGCCGACGAGATCGCCAAGGCCGGCGGCACGCCGCTGGCGGTCGCCAAGGATGGCCGGCTGCTCGGCGTGATCCACCTCAAGGACATCGTCAAGGGCGGCATCCGCGAGCGCTTTGCCGAGCTGCGCCGCATGGGCATCCGCACCGTGATGATCACCGGCGACAACCCGATGACGGCTGCCGCGATCGCCGCCGAAGCCGGCGTCGACGACTTCCTGGCGCAGGCGACCCCTGAGGACAAGCTCAAGCTGATCCGCGACGAGCAGGCCAAGGGCAAGCTGGTTGCAATGTGCGGTGACGGCACCAACGACGCGCCCGCACTGGCGCAGGCCGACGTCGGCGTCGCCATGAACACCGGCACCCAGGCGGCGCGCGAGGCCGGCAACATGGTCGACCTCGACTCCAACCCGACCAAGCTGATCGAGGTGGTCGAGATCGGCAAGCAGCTGTTGATGACCCGCGGTGCGCTGACGACGTTCTCGATCGCCAACGACGTCGCCAAATACTTCGCGATCATCCCGGCGATGTTCCTCGCGTTCTATCCACAGCTCTCGGTGCTGAACGTCATGCACCTGGCGAGCCCGCAGAGCGCGATCCTGTCGGCGATCATCTTCAACGCACTGATCATCATCGCGCTGATCCCGCTGGCGCTGAAGGGCGTCAAGTACCGCGCGGTCGGCGCCGGTGCGCTGCTCAGCCGCAACCTGATGATCTACGGTCTCGGCGGTATCATCATTCCCTTCATCGGCATCAAGGCGATCGACCTCGTCGTCGCGGCTTTGGGCCTGGCTTAAGGAGCCAACATCATGCTGAGAGAAATTCGTCCCGCCATCCTCGTCCTGGTCGTGCTGACCGCGATCACGGGCCTCGTCTATCCGCTCGCGATGACCGCGATCGCCGGCGCCATCTTCCCGAAGCAGGCGCAGGGTAGCCTGATCGAGAAGGACGGCAAGGTGATCGGCTCCGCCCTGATCGGGCAGGAGTTCAAGGAGGACAAATATTTCCACGGCCGGCCGTCGGCGACCGTGGCGCCCGATCCGAACGATTCCTCCAAGACCGTGCCGGCGCCGTACAACGCGGCCAATTCGGGCGGCTCCAACCTCGGCCCGACCAGCAAGGCGCTGAACGACCGGGTCAAGGAGGACGTCGAGAAGCTCAAGGCCGAGAATCCGTCAGCCCAAGTGCCGGTCGATCTCGTGACCACCTCGGCCAGCGGGCTCGACCCCGACATCTCGCCGGAGGCCGCGCTGTTCCAGGTGCCGCGGGTCGCCAAGGCGCGCAGCATGCCTGAGGACCGGGTTCGCCAGCTGGTGACGCAGAATACCCAGGGCCGCTTCGCCGGCCTCCTGGGCGAGCCGCGCGTTAACGTTCTTGCGCTCAATCTGGCACTGGACGGCGCGACCACGAAATAGGGCAGTAGGCTGCCTCACGCAGGATGACTATATTGCGGCATGGCCAATCAGCGCCTTGACCTTGAAAAACGACCCTCTCCCGATGCGCTGCTGGAGGCCGCGCGCCGGGAGACCGACCGTTCGGGGCGGCTGAAGATCTTCGTCGGCGCCGCGCCCGGCGTCGGCAAGACCTACGAGATGCTGCAGAGCGCCCACGCCCGCATCAAGACGGGCGTCGACGTCGTGGTGGGCGTGGTCGAGACCCATGGCCGGGCCGAGACCGAGGCGCTGCTTAAAGGTCTCGAAGTGGTGCCGCGCAAACGGCTGAGCTATCGCGACCAGGTTCTCGAGGAGATGGACCTCGACGCGGTGATCGCGCGGCGGCCGCAGATCGCGCTCGTCGACGAGCTCGCCCATACCAATGCGCCGGGCAGTCGGCACCCCAAGCGCTATCTCGATGTCGAAGAGCTGCTCTCGCACGGCATCGACGTCTACACCGCCGTCAACATCCAGCACATCGAGAGCCTCAATGACGTGGTCGCGCAGATCACCCATGTCCGGGTGCGCGAGACCGTGCCGGATTCGGTGTTCGACCGTGCCGATGCCATCGAGCTGATCGACCTCACGCCCGACGACCTGATCCAGCGGCTGAAGGAGGGCAAGGTCTATGTGCCCAAGCAGGCCGAGCGGGCGCTGGAGCACTATTTCTCGCCGGGCAATCTGACCGCACTGCGCGAGCTGGCGTTGCGTCGCACCGCCGAGCGGGTTGACGAGCAGCTGCTCACCCATATGCAGGCCAACGCGATCGCCGGGCCCTGGGCCGCCGGTGAGCGCATCCTGGTGTGCGTCAGCGAGGATCCGCGCGCGGCCGGGCTGGTCCGCTACACCAAGCGCGTGTCGGACCGGCTGCACGCGCCCTGGACTGCCCTCAGCATCGAGACCCGCCGCAGCTTGCAACTGAACGACGAGGAGCGCGACCGGCTGGCCGACACGATGCGGCTTGCCGAATCGCTCGGCGGCGAGGCGCTGACCATTCCCGGCGTCGGCCGCCGCATCGCTGATGACGTCATCAACTACGCCCAGGCTAACAACGTCACCCAGATCATCATCGGCAAATCGACCCGCTCGCACTGGTTCGAGCTGACGCGCGGCTCGGTGGTGCATGATCTGGTGCGCCGCGCCGGCAATATCAGCGTCAGCGTCATCGCGGGCGATGCGCTGCCGGTCGCCAAGGCGCAGGTGCAGACCGCGCAGCGGCCGGAGCCGTTCAAGCCGCGGCCCTATCTGATGGCGCTGCTGCTGATCGCGCTCGGCCTGGGCGCGGCCGAGCTGATCCAGCCGATGTTCGGCGTCGAGAATGTCGACCTCGTGTTCATCACTGCGGTGGTCGGCGCGGCGGTGCGTTACGGGCTGTGGCCGTCGCTGCTGGCGAGCGTGGCCGCCTCGCTGTGCTACAACTTCTTCTTCTTGCCGCCGGTCTACACCTTCACGATCACCGATCCGACCAACGTCGCGGCGTTCTTCTTCTTCATGCTGATCGCGCTGATCGTCTCCAACGTCGCGGCGCGGGTGCGCACGCAGGCCGACAGTGCGATCGGACGCGTCCGCACCACCGAGTCGCTCTATGCCTTCAGCCGCAAGCTCGCCGGCACGGCGACGCTCGATGATGTGCTATGGGCGACGGCGTACCAGACTGCACTGATGCTGAAAGTGCGCGTCGTGCTGCTGCTGCCGGAGGACGGACGGTTGACGGTCAAGAGCGGCTATCCGCCGGAGGACCAGCTCGATCAGGCCGATCTCGCCGCCGCCAACTGGGCCTGGGGCAATGACCGGCCCGCCGGCCGCGGCTCCGACACCCTGCCCGGGGGCAAGCGGCTGTTCCTGCCGATGCGCACCGGACGCGGCCTGATCGGCGTGATCGGCATCGACGACGACCGGACCGGCCCCTTGCTGACGCCCGACCAGCGCCGCCTGCTCGATGCGCTGATCGACCAGGGCGCGCTCGCCATCGAACGCGTGCTGCTGGTCGAGGACATGGACCGCGTCAAGCGCACGGTGGAATCCGACCGGCTGCGCGGTGCGCTTCTGACCTCGATCTCGCACGATCTCAAGACGCCGCTGGCCTCGGTGCTCGGCTCCGCCTCGACCCTGCGCGATCTCGGATCCGGCCTGTCGGATGCGCAGAAGCACGATCTGCTCGCGACCGTGATCGACGAGTCCGAGCGTCTCAACCGCTTCATCGCCAATCTGCTCGACATGACCAAGCTCGAATCGGGTGCGATCGTGCCGAACACCGCGCGCCACGATATCGGCGAGATCGTCGGCAGCGCACTGCGCCGCGCCGCCAAGATCCTGGTGCATCACCGCGTGTCGTTGCAGCTTGCGGCCGACATGCCGATGCTCGAGCTCGATGCGGTGCTGTTCGAGCAGGTGCTGTTCAACCTGCTCGACAACGCCGCCAAATATTCCCCGTCCGACACCACGATCTCGATCCGCGGCGTGCGCGACCGCGAGTCGATCGCGCTGCAGATCATGGACGAAGGCAACGGCATTCCGGCCGCCGAGCTGGAAAGCGTGTTCGATAAATTCTATCGCGCCGAGAAGGGCGACCATGTCCGCCCCGGCACCGGCCTTGGGCTGGCGATTTCGCGCGGCTTCGTCGAGGCGATGCGCGGCACGATCTCGGCGGCCAACCGGTCCGACCGGACCGGCGCCGTCATCACCATCCGCCTGCCGATCCCGGCCGACACCCACGCGCTGGACACTGCTGCATGAACGCGACGCCCATCAAGGTTCTGGTCATCGACGACGAGCCGCCGATCCGCAAGCTGCTGCGGATGGGGCTGAGCACGCAAGGCTACGACATCCTCGAAGCCTCCAACGGCAAGATGGCGCTGGAGATGCTGACTGAAGAGCCGGCGCTGATCATCCTCGATCTGGGTTTGCCCGACATCCAGGGGCACGATCTGCTGCGCATGATCCGCGGTCGCAACGAGAATGTGCCGGTTGTGGTGCTGTCGAGCCGCGGCGACGAGGCCGGCAAGGTGCAGGCGCTCGACCTCGGCGCCGACGACTATTTGACCAAGCCATTCGGCATGGACGAGTTGCTGGCGCGGTTGCGCGCGGCGCTGCGGCATCAGTTGCAGGTGCAAGGCGAACGGCCGGTCTTTCGTTCGGGCGACCTTTCCGTCGATCTGGTACGGCGGATCGTCAAGGTCGGCGAGAAAGAGATAAAACTGTCGCCGAAGGAGTATGATCTCCTGCGCGTGCTGGTGCAGCACGCCGGTAAGGTGCTGACGCATCGTTTCCTGCTCAAGGAATTGTGGGATGAGCTGACCGACGCGCAGTATCTGCGCGTCTATGTCCGTCAGCTCCGCCAGAAGATCGAGGCCGATCCCGAACGGCCGCAATTCGTGCTGACCGAAACCGGCATCGGCTATCGGCTGCGCGCGGCGGATTAGCTCGAATCGGAACTTTCGCTCCCGGCGAGGATTACATTCCCTTGACCGGAGATAAATCATGGCACGAAAATACTCGCGGAAAGCATCGAGCGACGTCGAGCGCGCGATGAAGAAACGCAAGGCCGGGACGCTGCGCAGCGGCCGCTCCAAGACGAAGGTGAAGAGCCGCAAGCAGGCGATCGCGATCGGCCTCTCCGAGGCGCGCGCCAAGGGCCGGAAGGTGCCGAAGAAGGCTGCCAGGAAAACGGCCAAGAAAATGGCTAAGAAAAAGAAGGCCGCGAAGAAGCGCAAGGCTGCCAAGAAGCGGTAGGACGTCCCCAAACAGCTTGAGTTTGGAACTTGAACGGATACCGTGGGTTTTGGTTCATGATGGCCGCGACGGATCGACGGCCGTCATTTGCGCTGAGGCCCGCACGTGTCGCTGAGAAATCTCACCACCTATCGCAAGAAGCGCGATTTCGAGAAGACCAGTGAGCCGTCGGGCGATGTCAAGGTCGCGCCGGCGAAGCAGCGGCGCTTCGTCATCCAGAAGCACGACGCGACCCGGCTGCATTACGACTTCCGGCTCGAATTCGACGGTGTCTTCAAATCCTGGGCGGTGACGCGCGGCCCATCACTCGACCCCCACGACAAGCGGCTCGCGGTCGAGGTCGAGGACCATCCGCTGGACTACGGCGATTTCGAAGGTACGATCCCCGACAGCGAGTATGGCGGCGGCACGGTGCAGCTGTGGGATCGCGGCACCTGGGAGTCTGACGATCCCGAACGCGGCTTCAAAAAGGGCGACCTGAAGTTCACGCTTTTTGGCGACAAGTTGCATGGCAGCTGGGTGCTGGTGCGGATGAAGGGTGACCGCTATGGCGGCAAGCGCACCAACTGGCTCCTGATCAAGCATCGCGACGAATACGCCGTTGATGGCAACGGCGAAGAGATCCTCGAGGAGGATCGCTCCGTCGCCTCGGGCCGCTCGATGGCGGAGATCGCGGCCGGCAAGGGGCGGGCGCCAAAGCCGTTCATGCTGGCCAACGGGAACGGCAAGGCCAAGGCTGACGCCGTCTGGCACTCCAACCGGGGCGAAGCCGCCGAGGCGCGTGCGCGAACCAAGGTGGCGGCGCCGAAGGCACGGCTGACGGCGAAGCCGAAGCAGGTGTCGGAGATATCAGATTTTGTCGCGCCGCAGCTCTGCGCGTCGGTCGACGCGCCGCCCGGTGGCCCCGGCTGGTGCCATGAGATCAAGTTCGACGGCTATCGCGTGCAGCTGCGGGTCGAGCATGGCGAGGCGGTGCTGAAAACGCGCAAGGCGCTCGACTGGACCAGCAAGTTCGGCAAGATCGCGAACGAGGCCAGCAAGCTGCCTGACGTTCTGATCGACGGCGAGATCGTCGCGCTCCACAAGGACGGAACGCCGCATTTTTCGACATTGCAGGCGGCGCTGTCGGACGGCAAGACCGACCGCCTGATCTTCTACGCCTTCGATCTGTTGTTCGCGGGCAAGGATGATCTTCGCGCGCTGCCGCTCGGCGAGCGCAAGGCGCGGCTCAAGACATTGCTCGACGCGCGCAAGATCAAGAACCCCGTGATCCGCTATGTCGAGCACTTCGAGGAGCGCGGCCCGGCCGTGCTGGATTCGGCGCGCAAGCTTGGCCTCGAAGGCATCGTCTCCAAGAAGCTCGATGCGCCCTATCGCTCTGGCCGGTCCGACGACTGGACCAAGGCCAAGATCCGTGCCGGGCAGGAGGTCGTGATCGGCGGCTGGAAAACCACCAACGGTAAATTCCGCTCGCTGATGGCGGGCGTCTATCGCGGCGATCATCTGGCCTTCGTCGGCATCGTCGGCACCGGTTTCGGCCAGGATACGGTGCGGCGGATCATGCCGGCGCTGAAGGCCGCGGCATCAGACAAGTGTCCGTTCGGCGGCGAAGATGTACCGAAGAAGACAAGCGACGTGCATTGGCTGAAGCCGGAGCTGGTCGCCGAGATCGAATTCGCCGGCTGGACCGACGGCGGCAATATCCGTCAGGCCGCCTTCAAGGGTCTGCGCCAGGACAAGCCGGCGCGCGAGGTGGCAGCCGAGACGCCGGTCGTAACCAAAGTGGTGAAGCCGATGGGCAAAGGCGCAGCGAAGGCCTCGAGCGAGGTGATGGGCGTCGTCATCTCTCATCCGGACAAGGCGTTGTGGCCCGATGCGGGCGACGGCACGGCGGTGACGAAGCTCGACCTCGCGAGATATTTCGAGGCGGTCGGCGCATGGATGATCTCCTATCTCAGAGGCCGGCCGTGCTCGATCGTGCGCGCGCCCGACGGCATCAACGGCGAGACCTTCTTCCAGCGCCATGCGATGGCCGGCACGTCGAAGCTGCTGAAGCTCGCAAAGGTCTCCGGCGATCGCAAACCCTATCTGCAGATCGACCAGGTCGAGGGATTGGCGGCGGTCGCCCAGCTCGGCGGGCTGGAGCTGCATCCGTGGAATTGCGCGCCGGATGCTTACGACACCCCGGGTCGGTTGGTGTTCGATCTCGATCCGGCGCCCGACGTTGGGTTTGCCGAGGTGGTCGAAGCCGCCAAGGACATGCGCCAGCGGCTGACCGCGGTTGGGCTCGAAAGTTTCTGCAAGACGACGGGTGGCAAGGGCCTGCACGTCGTGACGCCGCTGCTGCACGGCGCGAGGGACAAGGTGACCTGGAAGGAGGCGAAGGCGTTCGCCCAGGATATTTGCCAGCGGATGGCGCAGGACGATCCGGAGCGCTACCTGATCAACATGTCGAAGGCCAAGCGCACCGGAAAGATCTTTCTCGATTATCTGCGCAACGACCGGCTCTCGACCGCGGTCGCGGTGCTGTCGCCGCGCGCGCGCGACGGCGCGACCGTCTCGATGCCGCTGACCTGGGCACAGGTGCGCGGCGACCTCGACCCGAAGAAATACACGGTGCGGTCCGTGCCGGCGCTGCTGGCCAAAAGCAAGGCGTGGGACGGTTATGAGGATGCTGCCTCCTCGATCAAGGCCGCGATGAAGAAGCTGGCGGGGCAGTAGTTCGTCATGCCCCGCGAAAGCCGGGTATCCAGCACGCCGCTGTCCATCGGCTCACGCACGAACGCCTCTGGAATGCCGGATCACCCGCTTTCGCGGGTGATGACAGTCGTTGGTTCTGATGAAGCGCAGCACGTCCGGACGCTACAGCCTCCCAAGCAGCAGCAGGATCAGCAGAATCACGATTACGAGGCCAAGGCCGCCGCCGCCGTAATAGCCGGTGCCGTAGAACGGTCCGCCGCCGATGCCGCTGAAGCCGCCAAGCAGCGCAATGACAAGAATGATAAGGATGATCGTTCCAATTGACATCTCAAGCTCTCCTCAGCCGCGCGGGCTTGTTCGTCTCTGCCTTTCGCGTGGGGAAACAAACCGCGATTGTGAAGGTTCCTGCTCGCGCGGGGCGATAAAGCGGCTGCATCTTCCATTCGTGCGGAACGGAATTACATCGAGCGGACCAGCGAAGGAGTTTGCGATGCCGGCACCACTTGTGGTCTCGATTTCTCACAGCCTTGGCCGTGACGAGGCGATGCGCCGTCTGAAGGACGGCCTGTCGCGCGCGGAGGCGAGCGTGCCGGTGATCAGGGTCGAGGAGGCGCGCTGGGACGACAACCGCATGACCTTCCGCGTCAGTGCGCTGGGGCAGTTCGCCGCCGGGCACCTCGATGTCGAGGATGCCTATGTTCGGCTGGAGGTGACGTTGCCGTGGCTGTTGCAGCGCTTCGCCGAAGTCGCACAGGTCGCAATCGAGAAGCGCGGACAATTGCTGCTGACCAAGCGCCGATAACGATTGTTGTGCCGCGCAGCAACGAAATACTGGGCGTGGCGACCTGCCGTCAGCTTCCCGGTAACGAATCTGTCCGAGCATCATGACAAGCGCGGAGGGAGGGAACCGGCCCTCGTGACCGGCACGACATCCGCCAGGCCGTCCGGCCGTCGATCCCGGACGGCCTCCGCGCTTCTTAAGGGCTCCGGTTCGGCCCCCGCCTCGGACCCGCCACCACCTTCGCGCGCAACACCGCAACGGGCAGATGCCCGAACAGCGCTGAAAGCGGCAGCCTGTTCGCACCGCCCTCCGTCGCATACCCCGTGATGTCGATGGCGCCGTCGAAAGCGTCGGGACGCGGCCATGCGCGGCCGCCATTGGTAAACGGGGCAAATGATCTGGCAGCCGCGACAATGACGGCGTCGCGGCCGCGTCGCCGGGCGAACGCAATGACGTGGTCGCGATGCGGTCCGCTTACTTCGAGCGGGGCATAGTCACCGTTGCTGAAGATGGCGGGCATCTCGTTGCGCAGTCGCAGCAGCTGCCGGGTCCACGCGAATTTGAGTCGACCGTCGGCCCAGGCTCGCGTAAGCGCGCCCCAATCGGGGGTTTCCAGCTCTGAAAGCATCGCGGCGCGTTTGGCAAAATCGACCGGCCTGCGGTTATCAGGATCGACCAGCGAAAAGTCCCACAGCTCGGTGCCCTGATAGAAATCGGGCACGCCTGGCATCGTCGCCTTCAGCGTGATCTGGCTGAGCGAGTTCAGGGCACCGAACAGAGCGAGCCGTTGCGCCAGCGTTCCCAGCCCGTCAAGAAATTCGGGCGCGCTGTTGCGGTCGAGAATGCGCTCGAGGAACGTCTTGACGCCGTCTTCATAGGGCTGATGCGGATTGAGCCAGCTCGTTTCCTGCTTGCCCTCGCGTGCCGCCTTCAGGGCGTAGGCCTGCATGCGCTCGGCAAAGGATGGGTCGTCCGTCTCCCAGGCGCCGAGCAGGGCCTGATACAGCATGTATTCGAAGCTCGCCGACGGCGCCCGCATCTCGCCGTCGAGCACGAGGTGCGGCGCGTTCAGCACCTTCCAGCGCGCCACCGCGCTGGTCCATTCGCCGGGTATTTCCGCGAGCGCCATGATCCGGGCGCGGGCATCCTCGCCCCGCTTGGTGTCGTGGGTCGCGGTCGCGGTCATACCGTGCGGCCATTCGCGGGCGCGGGCCGTCATCATCATATGGAAGCGCTCGATGGAAAGCGCGCCCGCGGCGGGATCGCCGCCGACCTCGTTCAGCGCCAGCAGGCGATGGTAACGGTAGAAGGCCGTGTCCTCCAGCGACTTCGCCATCATCGGCCCGGTGAACTGCTGGACCTTCAACGCGAAGCGGCGGACCCGCGGCGCGCTGTGCGGCGGCCGGCCGGGCGCGAGCAGGTCCATGGTCAGGGCATCGCGCAGGAAGTCGAAGATGCCTTCGTCGGCAGCGAACCAGTCCGCGCGGGCGCGGGCGATCGTCTCGTCGATCAGCGCGCGATCATGCGCTGTCGGGCCTGATGGTGTGAGATAGGTGCGATAGACCGGAAAGTGCAGCACATAGAGCTCGAGCGCCTGCCGCAGGCTGTCGGCGGAAAAGTCGCGGGTCGAATAGTGACCGCTGGCGATCCGCGCCAGCAGCCGAGCCAGCACGGTGAATTCGCTGGTCAGCAAGGTCTCCAGCACGCGGCGCTTGGCCTCGCGCAACACCGGCACCAGGTTCGGTGACCGGTTGCTGATTTGGCGCCAGATCTCGTTCAGCGGATCGAGGCCGCCGTCCTCGACCAGGACCTGGCTGATCACGTTCATCCATTCGTAGCCGGTGGTGCCATGGACGCCGCTGAACCTCGGCAGCATCTCGTCCGCGCCGAGGATCTTCTCGACCACCACATAGAACGGTCTTGCCTTCGCACCCTGCGCCGAGCGGATCAGGCGGCGCAGGCGGTGGAAATATTGCGCGGGATCGCGCAGGCCGTCGATATGATCGAGCCGCAGCCCTTGCAGCCGATCCTCCGCGATCAGCCGCTTCACCAGGCCGTGGCTGGCCTCGAAGGTGCCGGCATCCTCGACCCTCAGCCCCGCCAGCGTGTTGACGTCGAAGAAGCGGCGGTAGTTGATGTCGCTGGAGGCAAGCCGCCAATGGCCGAGCTTGTAATGCTGGCGCTCGAGCAAATGATGCAACGCCAACGTCTGCGCGGCGCCTTCACTAGTGCGATAGGCGGCAAGACCGCGGGCGATGATGTCGGCGCCGCCGTCGATCGCGCGCAGCTCCGCCTTCAGGGCCGGAGCTTCTGCACGGTTGGGGTGGCGCAGTCCCCGGTATCGTGCGGAGAGTTCGAGCAAGGCGCGTCCCGCCACGCTGTCCTCCGCGCTCGCTTCGCGAACGACGGTTCGCAGCACCTCGCCATAGCGCTCCGGCGCGATCGGCAGCCGGTGCTCGAAATACCACGCCGAGAAGCTGCCTTCGGTGCCGTCATAGCGCAGCTCGATCTCGCCGCGTTCCAGCGCCCGCCCGTAGGACGATCCGAGGATCGGCAGCAGCACGCCGCCGCGGGCGCGATAGGGCAACAGGTCCCAGTCGATGTCGAAGGAGACGGCGTGCGGCGAGGCCTCACCCCATTCCAGCACATCGAGCCACCAGGGATTATCCGCAAAGTGCACGCCGACATGGTTCGGCACGAAATCCAAAATCAAGCCGAGGTCGTTGCGCTTCAGCGCATCGCTCAGCCGGATGAAGCCGTCCTCGCCGCCGAGCTCCGGATTGAATCTGGTGTGGTCGACGACGTCGTAACCATGGGTCGATCCCGTCCGCGCCTTCATGAAGGGCGATGCATAGACACGGCTGATGCCCAGCGCCTTCAGATACGGCGCGACGTTTGCGGCGGCATCGAAGTCGAAATCGGCGGTGAGTTGCAGGCGATAGGTTGCGATCGGGATCGCCGGAACCATTGTGCTATCCGATGTGCCAGCGCACCGCCCAGCCGGGGAGCTGACCCGACAACGCACCGCCCCAGATCGAGGTTCCCTTCGCATCCGGAACGTCGGCGCGCTCGCGATCGCTGAGATTGGCGGCAAGGCGCAGCGTGCTCCCATCGCCCATCTGCCAATGTGCGGTCAGGAGATCGTCGGCAACGCGCGCATCGCCGAAACGGGCGTCCGCAAGCCGCGGGGTGATCTCGCGCCGGCGCACGGCGAGCAGGTCGCGCACCAGCGCCAGCCGGGTGCGGCCTCGCGCCATGTCAGGCGCGCTCCAGTCGAGCACGGCCGATCGCACGGTCGCGTCGGCAAGCGGGTCTGGAATGTCGTCGCCATATTTGGCGTACGCCCAGGCGAATTCCTCGCGCCGTCCCTTGCGGACCGCATCGGCCAGCGCACCCTTGAAGTCGCAGAAGTATGGGAACGGCGACGTCGCGCCCCATTCCTCGCCCATGAACAGCATCGGCGTGGTCGGCGCGATCAACGTGACGGCCAGCGCGGCCTCGATCGCGGCCGGTTTCGCCGTGGTCACAAGGCGATCACCAAGCGGCCGGTTGCCGATCTGGTCGTGATTTTGCAGGAAGTTGATGAAACAGGTCGGCGACAGAATGCCGCTCGGCTCGCCGCGGTGCCTGCCGCCCCAGAACGTCGAGACCTCGCCCTGGTAGACGTAGCCTGAGGCGAGCGCGCGGGCGAGGTCCTGCTTCGGCGCGCGCTGATAGTCGGCATAATAGCCTTGCGCTTCGCCGGTCAGGATCACGCGCCAGGCGTGGTGATAGTCGTCGTTCCATTGCCCGCGAAATTTGCCGCGCGGCGGGTCTTCCGCGGCGTCCAGCAGGCTTGCATTGTTGTCGCTGTTCTCGAGCACGAGGTTGATGTGCCGGCCGGTCTCTGCCGCGAGCCGTCCGGCCGCGGAGCTGAGATCATGCAGCACCGAGACCTCGCCGGCTTCGACGATGGTGTTGACGGCATCAAACCGCAGCCCGTCGAAGCGATAGTCGCGCAGCCAGGCGACCGCGCTCTCGATCGCGAACGCGCGCACTTCCGGAACGCGATAGTCGATCGCGCTGCCCCATGGGGTCTGCTTGTCGGTAAAGAAGCCAGGCGCGTAGCGGCCGAGAAAATTCCCCTCCGGGCCGAAGTGGTTGTAGACCACGTCGAGCATCACCATCAGCCCGCGCAGATGCGCCTCGTCGATCAGGGTCTTGAGGTCTTCCGGCCGGCCATAGGCGCTGTCGGGCGCGTACCACAGTACGCCGTCATAGCCCCAGTTGCGCCGGCCGGCGAAATCCGCGAGCGGCATCAGCTCGAGTGCGGTGATGCCGGTCTCGACCAGATGATCGAGCTTGTCGATCATGGCGCGATAGGTGCCCTCACGCGTGAAGGTGCCGACATGGGCCTCGAGAATGACGGCCTCGTGCCACGGCCGCCCGCGCCAATCCGTCGCGCGCCATTTGAAGGCCGCATGATCGATCACCTCGCTGGGGCCGAAGACATCGTCCGGTTGGAACGCGGATGCGGGATCGGGGATGTCGATCTCGTCGTCGATGCGGAATTTGTAGCGTGTGCCGGCACGCGCACCCGATATCTCGCCGATGTACCAGCCGGCCGCATCGCGTGTCAGCGCGTGAGGCGCGTCGAGCAGCAGATCGACGCGCTTTGCTGCCGGCGCCCACAGCCGAAAGCGGGTGCCGTCATGCGTCAGCTCGGGGCCGAAGTGATTTTCATTCATGCGGAGCCTGCAAAGGCCAGCACCGAGCGCGGCGGTGCCTTGCTGTCGGTGCCGGACGTGAAGGCGGCGCCATCCTGGCGTTGCTCGGTCGTGTTCAGCACCTGCTGCCAGTTCCTGTATTCGGGCATTTTCGGCATCTTGAACGCGATCTCCTCGGGCGCGGCGTTGAGGACGATAAAGATCGGCGCCTCGCCTTGTTCCATCGGGCCGAGCACGTAGGAGAGAAACCGCCCCTCCGGGAATTTCCAGTCGGATTCCGTCATGTCGTCGGCCGCGGGTGTCAGCCACAGCACGCCATAGGTGCCGTCGGCGCGGCGGCCGTCGAGCCAGCGCTGGCAACGGATCTGGCCGAAGCGGCGGCGCAGCGCGGCGAGGTGGCCGATATAGTCGATGAAGTCGTCGTCGGTGCCGAGCTTCTCCCACGAGACCCAGCCGGTCTCGTTGTCCTGGCAATAGGCGTTGTTGTTGCCGCCTTGCGTGTTGGCGACTTCGTCGCCGGCCAGGATCAGCGGCGTGCCCTGCGCGAGGAACAGGCAGGCGAGCTGGTTCTTGCGGAGCTGGCGACGTAGCGCATTGATCTTGGGATCGTCGGTCGGGCCTTCATGGCCGCAATTGTTGGAGTGATTGTCGTTGGAGCCGTCGCGATTGTCCTCGCCATTGGCCTCGTTGTGCTTCTCGTTGTAGCTGAAGAGATCAGCAAGGGTGAAGCCGTCGTGCACCGTGATGTGGTTGATGCTGGCGCGGGTGGCGCGATTGTCGTGGTGGAACAGGTCGGACGAGGCGGTCATGCGACCCGAGATCTCGCCGATCAGGCTGCCTTCGCCGCTCCAGTAGCGGCGCATCGCGCTGCGATAGCGGTCATTCCATTCTGACCATTGCGACGGAAAGGCGCCGACCTGGTAGCCGCCGAGACCGAGGTCCCAGGGCTCGGCGACCAGCTTCGCCGTTGCCAGCACCGGGTCCTGGCGAATGGCGGTGAGGAAGGCATGGCCGCGATCGAAACCGTTCGGCCCACGCGCCAGCGTGGTGGCGAGATCGAAGCGGAAGCCGTCGACGTGGCAGACCTCGATCCAGTAGCGCAGCGAGTCCATCACCATTTGCAGCACGCGCGGATGGGTGAGATTGACCGAGCTGCCGCAGCCGGTGAAATCGTCGTAGAAGCGCGGGTTCTCGCGGTTCAGCCAGTAGTACGATGCGTTGTCGATGCCGCGGAAGCACAGCGTCGGGCCCATATGGTTGCCCTCGGCGGTGTGGTTGTAGACGACGTCGAGCAGCACCTCGATGCCGGCATCGTGCAATCGCGCCACCGCGGTACGAAACGAATCCAGCGCGTTGTCCTGCGCATACCGAGCTTCGGGCGCGAAGAAGGCGATGGTGTTGTAGCCCCAATAGTTCGACAGCTTCTTCTCGACCAGCACGCGGTCGTCGATCAGCCCGTGCACCGGCAACAATTCCACGGTCGTGACGCCGAGCCGCTTGAGGTGGTCGATCATCGCCGGCGACGACAGGCCGCCATAGGTGCCGCGCAAGCCGGGCGGCACGTCCTCGCGCTTCTGGGTCAGGCCTTTGAGGTGGGCCTCATAGATGATGGTGTCCTCCCAGGGGATGTGCGGCCGGATCTCGCGGCGTCCCCAGTTGAAGGTCTCGTCGACGACAACGGCCTTCGGCATGCCGCGGGCATTGTCGCGCCGGTCGAACGACAGGTCCTCGCGCGCACTGCCGGTGCGGTAGGCGAAATGCGCGTCGCTCCAGACCAGGCGCCCCGCAAGCCGCTTGGCGTAGGGATCGAGCAGCAGCTTGTTGGGATTGAAGCGATGGCCGCGTTCCGGCGCGTAGGGGCCATAGACCCGATAGCCGTAGAGCTGGCCCGGCGAGATGTCGTTGAGATAACCGTGCCAGACGTCCTCGGTGCGTTCCGGCAGCTCGATCCGCTCCAGCTCGCGGCGGCCCTGGCCGTCGAACAGGCACAGCTCGACCTTCTCTGCGTTGGCCGAGAACAACGCAAAATTAGTGCCCCTGCCGTCCCAGCTGGCGCCAAGCCGCGAGGACGTTCCCCCGGTCAGTCGCATCGATCAGCTTTCCGGTACGAGGAAGATCGCGGCCAGCGGCGGAATGCTCAGGCTGAGCTCGGGCGCGGCCCCCTCCGAGGCGCGGACCTCGCCGATATTGCCGACATTGGTGCCGCCGTAATGCGCGGAATCCGAGTTGAGCACCTCGTGCCACTTGCCGCCGAACGGCACGCGGACGCGATAGTTGCGATAGACGTTCGGCGAGAAGTTGGCGACCACCAGACAGCGCGAGCGCTCAGCCGTACCCTTGCGGAGCCAGGCGAACACGTTGTTGTTGGCATCGTCGCCGATCACCCACTCGAAGCCGGCCTGGTCGCAGTCCAGCTCGTGCAGCGCCGGCAGCGCGCGATAGAGCCGGTTGAGATCGCGGATCAGGTTCTGGATACCGGCATGCTTCGGCTGCGCGGTGAGATGCCAGTCGAGCGACTGATCGTGATTCCATTCGCGCTGCTGGGCGAATTCGCAGCCCATGAACATCAGCTTCTTGCCGGGATGGCCGAACATGAAGCTGTAATAGGCGCGCAAGTTCGCAAAACGCTGCCAGTCGTCGCCGGGCATGCGGCCGAGGATGGAGCGCTTGCCGTGCACGACCTCGTCATGCGACAGCGGCAGGATGAAGTTTTCCGAGAAGGCGTAGTGCAGGCCGAACAGGATGTCGCCGTGATGGAATTTGCGGTGGATCGGATCCTTGCCGATATAATTCAGCGTGTCGTGCATCCAGCCCATATTCCACTTGTAGCCGAAGCCGAGCCCGCCATATTCAACCGGCCGCGACACTTGCGGCCAGGCGGTGGATTCCTCGGCGGCCGTGGTCGCCTGCGGAAAGCGCGCGAACACTTCGGTGTTGAAGCGGCGCAGGAAGGCGATCGCCTCGATGTTTTCCCGGCCGCCATATTTGTTCGGGATCCAGCCGCCGGCGGGGCGGCTGTAGTCGAGATAGAGCATCGAGGCGACGGCATCGACGCGCAGGCCATCGATGCCGTAGCGATCGAGCCAGAACAGCGCGTTGGACACCAAGAGGTTGGTGACCTCGGTGCGCCCGTAATTGTAGATCAGCGTGCCCCAGTCGAGATGGCGGCCCTGCAACGGGTTGGCGTGCTCATAGAGCGCGGTGCCGTCGAAACGGCCGAGCCCGTGCGGGTCGTCGGGGAAATGCCCGGGCACCCAGTCGAGCAGCACGGCCAGCCCCTCGCGATGGCAGGCGTCGACCAGCGCGGCGAAATCGTCGGGCGAGCCGAAGCGGCTGGTTGGCGCGAACAGGCCGGTCGGCTGATAGCCCCAGGAGCCGTCGAACGGATGCTCGCTGACGGGCAAGAATTCGACATGGGTGAAGCCCATGTCCCGCGCATAGGCGGGAAGCTGCTCGGCCATCTCGCGGTAGGTGAGCCACTCGTTCTTGCCTTTGCGTCGCCAGGAGCCGAGATGAACCTCATAAATCGACATCGGAGACCGCAGCGCATTGATGCCGTCGGGCGCGGCTCGCGGATGCGGGATCTTGCGCTCGTCGAACACAACGGACGCGGTCTTCGGCCGCATCTCGGCGGCGAACGCCAGGGGATCGGACTTCAGCGGCAGATGCTGGCCGTTTCGTCCGACGATGTCGAACTTGTAGCGGTCGCCGACGCGCGCGCGCGGGATGAACAACTCCCAATAGCCGGGGCCGCGGACGCGCATCGGATGCCGCCGCGAGTCCCAGAAGTTGAAGTCGCCGACGACGCTGACCCGGCGCGCGTTCGGCGCCAGCACCACGAAGCCGATGCCCTCGACGCCGTCGAGCGTGATCGGATGCGCGCCGAGCGTGTCGTAGATGCGTTGGTGCGTCCCTTCGCCGAGCAGATAGAGATCGAAATCGCTCAGGATCGGCGGAAACCGGTAGGCGTCCTCGAGCTCGACGACGTTGTCGCCGAAGCGGGCGCGGAGCTGATAGCGCGTCGAGCCATTGGGAAGGGGACCGGCAAAGAGGCCTGCGTCATGGATTCGGGTGAGCGGCGCGGTCTCGCCATGCTCGCCGATCGCCTCGACATTGCTGGCGTCGGGCAGGAAGGCGCGCACGACGCTGCGATCCCCCTCGGTATGGAGCCCGAGATAGTGGAAGGGGTCGGAGTGGCGGCCCTCGATGATGGCATAGGCCTCGGCGGGCAGTTTGCTCATGCAACCTCATGCGGCTGTTGCGCCAGGATCCTCAGCAGGCCGGTCAGCGGCACCCGCAGCCAATCCGGCCGGTTGGCGAGCTCATATTCGATCTCGTAGAAGGCTTTCTCAAGCAGGAAAAAGTTGAGAAGCCGTTCCGACGATTTGGCGTCGCCGGGCCAGAGGCGCTGGCCGGCCATGGGTTGGCGATAACTCGCGAGAAAGGCGGTGGTTGCTCGGTCGCGCCATTCCGCCAGTGCCAGGCTCAGCTTGCCGGCTTCGTCGGGGGCGAGCTTGAGCGCGCGTTCGAGCGCGGCCGTTGCCGCATAGTCGATCGAGCGGATCAGGCCGGCAACATCGCGCGCGGGCGGTGCCTTGCGGCGGCGCTCGGCGATGCTGCGGCCCGGCCCGCCGTCGAAATCGATGATGAAGATATCGTCCTTGACGACCAGCAGCTGGCCGAGATGGAGGTCGCCATGGTGACGGATGTTGAGGCCGTCGATGTCGCGCGGCAGCAGTGCCTTCAGCCGCTCCGGCAGCAAATCGTGCTGGGCCAGCACCTGGTCGGCCAGCAGCCGGTCGCCGTCCTTCAGGCCGTCGCGGCGCTGCTTCAGCGCGTCGAACACGCGCTCGGCGCGCGCCATGATCTCGTTATTCCAGCGCTGTACATCTTCGGGCCGGGTCGGGTCCGGCGCGAAGTCCGGCAGCTCCCTGCCGCTGGCCAGCGCGATATGCAGCTCAGCAAGGCGTTTTCCGCTCTGCGACATGTGGCGCAGGAATGACGGCTGATCGTCGTCATGGTCCGCCCGTTCGCTGGCAGCGAGCAGGCGCTGCCGTTCGACGAAGCGGTCGAGATGGGCGGCCGCCACAGTCCAGAGCTCGCCCTGGTTGTCCACGAAGGAAAGCAGAATAGCGATGGCGCTGCGCTTGTCGCCCTCGACGAGCTCGGCGGTGCCGAGCAAAGCGGGGGTGTTGGGGAAGCCCACGACCTCGGTGAGGAAGCGCATGATCTCGATCTCCGGATTGGTGCCCGCCTCGAGCTTCCGGTAGATCTTGGTGACGTATTCATTGTCGACCAGCGCAGTCGAGTTCGGCTGATCGTTCTCGACGACGCGGATGCGCTCCGGCTGCCGGATCGCCTTGTCGGCGAACCGGCTGGTCGGGCGGAATTCGAGCTTCAGGCCCTGCTCGCCTTCCTCGACCGTGAGATTTTCCCGCAGATTGCGCAGGAACAGCCCGGTGAAGATCTGGTCGGTGGCGACATCGAGCAGCGTGCCTTCGCGGGCGCCCTGACGCACCGCGGCGAAGGCGCGCGGATTGTAGCGCTCGCGATCGAAACGCACCCATTCGATCTGCATCGGCAGCACGTAGCGGCCGGTCGCGCCGCGTTGCGTGGTCTCGAAGAAGGCGAGCCACGGCCGGTTGTCGCCGATGTCGCAGAACGGGATCGCCGAGACCAGCGTCGGCTGGATCGCTTTTGGCGAGCGCTCCGGATACCAGCGCGTGCGGGCGAGGTGCCCGGGGAGCACGTCGCGCTCGAACACGCTGCGGGTGCGCGCCAATGACATCCAGGTGGAGTTGAGCGGCACCACCAGCGTCTCGAATTCCGGCACGGCGCGCGATCGCACCGGCTCTGACTTGTCGCGCTCCTGCAACTGGAACCAGTAGAAGCCGTAAGGCGCGAGCGTGATCATGTAGGGCAGCTCGCCGATCGCCGGGAAGCGCGTCCGTCCGAGCATCTCCAGCGGAATCCGGTCCTTGAAGGCGGAGAGGTCGAGTTGGGTGGCCTGCGCCGAGCGCGACAGATTGGCGACGCAGAGGATGACCTCGCCCTGGTACTGGCGCACATAGGCGAGCACCGAGCGGTTCTCCGGGCGGATGAAGGTCATGGTGCCGCGCCCGAACGCCAGTGTCGATTTGCGCACCGCGATCAGCCGCTTGGCGGCAGAGAGCAGGGACGACAGGCTGCGCGACTGCGCCTCGACATTGACGGATTCATAGCCATAGACCGGGTCCATGATGGTCGGAGCGTAGAGCCGTGCCGGATCGGCGCGCGAGAAGCCGCCGTTGCGGTCCGGCGACCACTGCATCGGCGTGCGCACCCCGTTGCGGTCGCCGAGATAGATGTTGTCGCCCATCCCGATCTCGTCGCCGTAATAGATGATCGGCGTACCGGGGAACGACAGCAGCAGCGAGTTCATCAGCTCGATCTTGCGCCGGTCATTATCCATCAGAGGGGCAAGACGTCGGCGGATGCCGACATTGATGCGGGCGCGCGGATCGTTGGCATAAGTCGACCACAGATAGTCGCGCTCGACGTCAGTGACCATTTCCAAAGTCAGTTCGTCGTGATTGCGCAGGAACAGCGCCCATTGGCATGCGGCCGGGATG